>Ga0123519_10006575_pt1 | contig 18201 bp, 12 predicted proteins | sample YelNatPaOPRAMG02_FD_87396 | JGI IMG/M metagenome (GOLD analysis project Ga0123519, IMG submission 87396) | Hot spring microbial communities from Yellowstone National Park - Yellowstone National Park OP-RAMG-02 (version 2) | ecosystem: Environmental > Aquatic > Thermal springs > Hot (42-90C) ... | reverse complement strand
GATTTTTGCTCGGAATAAAATATCAGTATGAGTTCAGAGCCCAAATTGGGCAATAATCAGTTTAAACCGCGTGCTAAAATCAACTGGCTTCAGCTAATCGCTTTCCCTATTGCCGGGCTGATTCTCTACTGGCTTCTCAAAGACCAGGATTGGGCGCTTTTATATCAGGCTTTGAAAAATACCAAGATGAGTTTATTCCTGCTGGGGGGCGCAATTTATACTTTGGGATTTTTTTTGACTGATAGCTGGTTTAATCATTTTCTCTGGAACAGAATTATTATAAAAATTAACTTCAAAGAGGTGCTGAAAATCCGTGCAGTCTCTATCTTCCTGATGACCCTTTTCCCGCCTCTGGCGGTTATCACCACTCTGGGCTATATGGTGAAAAAAAAACAAATTAAAATCCTTCCGATGCTCAGCACCAACGCAGTTTTAGCATATTCAGACCTATGGGTAATTATCCCGCAATTGGCTTTTGCCCTGATTGTGCTTCCTTCTCTTTCTCAATGGTTCGGGGTGATATTTTTTCTCTTTTGCCTGGGATTGGTTCTCGGTAGCTGGTTCTTTCTTTTTAAGCAAGGCAGTAAATACTTCCCACGGCTTTATCAACATCCGATTGTTTATGGCTTGAGAATCCTTCCCAAGCCGATGCTCCCGTCTTTAATCGCCTTGCGCACACTCTGGCCAGTGTTTCAGGTCTTGGGACACTGGTTAGCATTAAAAGCAGTTGGTATCAATCCGCCTTTAGCCTTGGTGGTTCTGACCGTGGTCTTTATGACTATGACCACCTTTATGCCCGTGGCGGTAGCAGGCTTTGGTGCGCCCAATGCGGTCGCTTTGCTGTTTTTACCTTATGCCCAGAATGATGAAACTATAATTAATGCCTATAGCCTGCTTTTCCAGGCTTGTTTTTTAGTGGGAAGGCTCGGGATTGGCTTGGTTTTTTTGCCCTCTTTTTTAAAAGAGCTAATCAGAACCGACCATCAGATAGAACCAGCGCTTTCAGCTGATTCCCAAATCTACCAGAATCTCAGTTCAGAACCGAGTGATTCCAGAAAGGAGTGAGGAAAGCCAGTTTAATTTTTCAGTAATTTGGGGCTTTGCTTCTGAATTTATTATAAGTCGTCCTGCTTGTTGGCTAAGCCAATTCTCATCTTCCAGCCACCGAAGCGCACCTTGAAAATTTATTCGGCTGATTGATTCTACCCTCTCAATCTCTCCTAATTTAAGATATTGCTCCCCCATCCTTAAAGCCCGAGCTAAAAACTCCTGCTCGCTGGTTTCCTTCTCAGAAAACGCTAACCAGGTGCGCAAGACAATCAGATAAGATTCAAGAAAATTAGCGCATGGTCCCGCAAAATTTTTAGCCAACTCCGCCTTCGCTTCTTTTTCTCTTTCCAAAAATTTTAAAGCAGTCTTCACTTCCATTTCTTCGTTCCCTATTTCCGGCCAAAGAAAATCAAATTTAAGCATCTGCTTTAGAGCCTTATAATTAACGATTATCTCTTTGCTACTTTTAAAGTTCAGCCAGAGTAGCGCGGTTAATGACGAGGGAAGAAAAAAATGAATGATGTTATTTTTATAAAATTCTAATTTCAACCGGTTCTCTTGAGCAATGGAAATAATCTGTCCTACGGATTCCTCATCTAAGATAAACTCAATCATCTTCTTGGCTTGATAAAATTGTAAAGCCTCCTCATACCAATCCCGGTTGTTTTCAAAACTTTTTGCTAAACGAACCTCTTTTTCTATAAGATATTGGTAAAGCCATCCCCAGCAGTTTTTTAATTCTTCTAACTTTCGCGCCGGCTTAGCGCTGGCTAAAAGTCCCAGGGCAACCAGATTACCTGGAGTAACCACGGTCAGGCGGTTTATCTCATTCACTAATTGATAGCCCAGCTTCTCATATCGCTCTTCGCTCTCTTTGCTTTCGGTCTGAGCAATTTCCTCCAGATATCTTTGCAGGCTAATTGGCTTGCCAAAATTAAGATAGATTTTTCCATATCGCTCCCGAATCAAATGCCGAGCCCTAAGCAAAGCTAAAAATGATTCCCCGGTTTTTTTCCCGCCCTTAAGCTCTCTTAAATACTCCCCTTGCTCCATCACCTGGTCATAACCAATATAGACCGGCACAAAATAAAGGTCTTTTAACCCCAATTGCCCATACCCTTCCACCATATATTTCACCACCCCGAGCTTGGGCAAAAGTAATCTCCCGCTCCTGCTTCTGCCCCCTTCCATAAAAAGCTCTAATGGGTATCCCTCCCGAATCAATATCTTAAGATAAGTTCTAAAAACACTGACATAAACACGGTTTCCGCGAAATTTTCTTCTCATAAAAAATGCTCCCGCCCCACGAAAAATCGCGCCCACTGGAAAAAAATTAAGATTGATTCCAGCAACAATATGCGGGACAAAAAAGTTCCTATGATAAAGCACATAACTTAAAATCAAATAATCAATATGACTTTTATGACTGGGGATATAAACCACTGGATAGCGCTTGGCAATCTCTCGGATTTTTTCAAAACCGCTCTCATCTACCTCTATGCCATTATATAAATTTCTCCAAGCCCAGGTTAAAACCAAATCTAAAAAATCCACCATCCGCTGATTATAATTAGCCGCAATCTCATCCAGATACCGTGCCGCATCCCGTTTTACCTCGATCAACTTCCGTTCCTCATCTCTCGCTATCTGCTCCAGCTCTTGATTAAGAATTTCATCTTGTAAAACCTCGGTCATAATCTGGCTCCGGGACTTAAGCCGGGGACCAAGTATCACCTTCTTCTCCCGCTCCAGGTGCCCGAGCAGATGCTCCCGAAGACGATGAGTAAGCAATTGCCGATTTAATCCCTGCTGGTCTTTCCTTTCCATAAATTCCCGAATATTCACAGGGTCAGCAACCTCTACGATTGCGCCCTCGGTCAAGCTCAAATATACATAGTTATAAATCCGACGAAGCACCCCCGGCTCGTTCACCTTTCCAAATAAAATATCCACCAGCCCCCGCTCTTCTCGCTCCGGCGCCTTGGAATAAATAATCACCAGTGGAACCACTATCAAATTCTTCTCACTCTCTTCCTGCCAGAGAATTAAATTATAAAGCGGGTCTTGCTCCGGATGCAGATACCGGGTTGTGAAGCGAGGAGGATAAATTAAATAAGTGAGCATACTTTCTCCTCGCTCAATTCTTTTTTTCACCTCCTGCCAGTATTCCTCCTGATATTGACCCCAGAAATTCAGCCGAGCAATCAGCCAGGTGAAAAAATAATTCACTAATTTTCTTAAAGAAAAAAATATCCAGCTGCCAAGCTCCGCAGAAACAGTAAGAAGAGGTAAGCCAGATTCCAAAAAAAGATAATGAAGCAAAATAAAATCCAATCTGCTTCTATGCTTTAGCGCAAATACTAAATTCCCTTTTTGCTTAAGCTCTAAAAGATGGTTCCGAGTAGGTTCTGGAATTCTTGCCAAACCAAATCTTTTGAAAAAAAACCGAGTCAAAAAAGACCTTTCCCCCGGCTCCAATAGATTACCATAATAGTCCAGCCTGCCCTTTAAAACCCAGCGATAGATAAATCTCAACCTCTTTGGTTGTGTTTCCATCTTCCCTTGCTTTTAAAAATTTTATCAGAAAACTCCGGAATAAACCAATCCGTTTTTTAAAAGGTTAATAAATTGTTATAATTTTAGACAACCAAGCCAATGAAGGTTGCGATTTTTACTAATAATTTTCTTCCCAGAATCAGTGGGGTGGCGGTGGCGGTCAAATTTCAGGAGTCCGCACTCCGCAGTTTGGGTTATGAAACTCTGGTGGTGGCGCCGGATTACGGATTTGATGCCAAAGTGCCAGGGGTGAGGGTAGTTCGGGTGAAATCACTTGCTTATCCTCCTAAAAAATTATCGCTCCCGCTTCAGTTCTTAGACCGAACCGCCATAGAAGACGCAATTGTGGAATTTAATCCGGATTTAATCCATACCCATCATCCCTTTCTTTTAGGAAAAAGCGCTTTGGAACTGGCGGACCAACTGCAGGTTCCTTTGGCTTATACCTTTCATACCCTTTATGATTTCTTCGCTCAATACTTTTTAGTGGACACTGAGCCAGTAAGGAAGCAGATTCGGGACTATGTGGTTAACTTTGCTAATTGCTGTGAGCTGGTGATTGCGCCCACTGAGCCAATTCGGAAATATCTGGTTAGAAATCAAGTCCAAGCCAAAACCGCTACCATCCCCACTGGCATTGATTTCTCAAGGTTTGATAATATAGGGCATTATCGCTTAGAAAAAAGAAAGAAAAAACTCAAACTGGAAAAATTTGATTATCTGCTACTTTATGTCGGAAGAATTGCTTGGGAAAAAAACCTTTCATTGCTTTTTAGAGCACTTAGATTGCTGGTTAATCAGAAAATAAATTTAGCATTAGTAATAGCTGGCGAAGGTCCTGCGAAAAGGGCTTATCAAAAAGAGATTGACCAGCTTTTGCTTCAAAACCGGGTTATCTGGACAGGATTTCTTTCTCAGGAAGAACTGCCAGAAATTTATTATCTGGCAGACTGCTTCGTATTTCCATCTCCCGCAGATACCCAGGGAATCGTGCTTTATGAGGCTCAAGCCGCGAGGCTTCCGATTGTCGCAATCAAAAGTATGGCAAGTGAAGCCATTATTAAAGATGGTGAGAACGGAAAATTTGCTGAAAACAATGCTCGGGACTTCGCTAGAAAAATAAAAGAAGTGCTTGAACATAGAGAGCGATTTCAAGTGCGCTTTGACAAAGAGCAATTCTCTCAAACCTCAATCGCCAGGCGCTACCAAGTGCTTTATCAACAACTGCTCAAAGCCGGTAGAACCGCCAAAGCCAAACAATTAGGCACGATTTTTTTCCCTTTTTTCAATCCCCCTTAAGCCTCTTTTTCCATTTCCAAATCAGATTCAGCGCCTCTAAGGGAGTGAGGGTCTCAAGCTCCAACTTGCCCAGCTCCGTCTCTAATTCTTTTAAAATCGGATTCTCTTTAATGCTGAAAAGATTGGGTTGAGTTACCGCTGGCTCATCTGTTTTCTTTTTAGTTCTGCTCCAGAACGGCTTTCCGCCACCATCATATTCCGCAAGCTCTAAATTCGCTAACACCTCCCTTGCCCTTTCTATCACCTCTTCTGGAATCCCGGCTAACTTAGCAACCTGTATCCCATAACTTCTGCTCGTGCCTCCCCGCACCAACTTTCTTAAAAAAATTACCTCCCCCTGCCATTCCTTGACCGCGATATGATAGTTCTTTACTCTGGACATTACTCCCTCTAAATCCACCAACTCATGATAATGAGTGGCAAACAGGGTCTTTGCCTGATGCTCAGGATGGTTATGGAGATATTCCACCACTGCCCAGGCTATGCTCAAGCCGTCATAAGTGCTTGTGCCTCTCCCTATCTCGTCCAGAAGCACTAAACTCCTTTTAGTCGCATATCTTAAAATCTGTGCGGTCTCTATCATCTCCACCATAAAGGTGCTTAAGCCCCGAACCAAGATATCGCTTGCGCCCACCCGCGTAAAAATCCTATCCACTACCCCAATCCTTGCGCTTTCTGCAGGCACAAACGAGCCGATTTGCGCCAAAAGCACAATTAAAGCGGTCTGACGAAGCAGGGTGCTTTTTCCTGCCATATTTGGACCTGTAATCACCAAAATTTGATGGTCTTGATTATCCAGATAAATGTCATTAGGGATAAACTGCTCAGAACTTCGTAGTGCCTCTATTACCGGATGCCTGCCAGCCTTAATCTCAATTACCTCTCCATTATCCACGATTGGCTTAGTATAAGACCCGCGCGCTGATAACTCTGCCAAAGCTAAAATCGCATCCAGCTTTCCTATCTCCCTAGCATTTTTCCGAATCTGCTCTGCCTTTTTTGCCACCTCTTCCCGGATTTCACAGAAAAGCTCATAATTAAGTTGAATCAGCCGGTCTTCTGCGTTCAAAATTTTTGCTTCCAGCTCCTTTAGCTCTGGAGTAATGAACCGCTCCGCATTAACCAGGGTCTGGCGCCTCTGGAAATAGTCTGGGACTAAATGGAGGTGAGGACGGGTGACCTCTAAATAATATCCAAATACCTGGTTATAACCCACCTTGAGCGAGGGAATCTTGGTCTTTTCTCTCTCTTGGGTTTCCAGCCGAGCTAAATAAGCCCGAGCATCCTTTTGAATTGCGGTTAACTCATCCAGCTCTGAATTAAATCCGCTTTTGACTAATCCCCCTTGATGAAGCACAGCTGGCGCATTCTCACTAACCCCTCGCTCAACTAAATCCACTAATTCATTAAGCTCCTGAATTCCCTTATAAATTTCTTTAAAAAACTCTGGCTCAAGCGGAAATAATAATTTTTTTATACCGGGAACCACCTTTAAGCTTTCCTTAATTCCAATCAAATCCCGAGCATTGGCACTTTTCATTGACACTCTGCTGGCAAGCCTTTCCAGGTCCGAGACCCTGCTTAAAAGCCCCCGCAGGTCAATGCGAAGCGCATGCTCGTTTTTAGCTAACTCCACCGCACTAAGCCGAGCATTGATTTTCTCCACATCTAAAAGCGGATAATTGATAAAATCTAATAAGGTGCGGGAGCCCATCGGCGTTATGCTCAAATTGAGCAGGTTATAAAGCGAGCCTCTTTCTTTTCCCTCCCGAAGCGTCTTTACCAGCTCCAGATTGCGCTTGGTCGCTTCATCCAAAATCATATACTCGCTGGTGGTATAGTAATTAAGGTCAGTAATATGGCTCAAAGGCGATTCCAGCCGAACCGGCTCCCCACCTCCTACCTCAACCGGGGGACCTTGCTCTTTTTGCTGAGTATTCTCTAAATAAGCCAAAAGCGCTCCGCTTGCCCGCACCGCTTCTCTTGCGGAATCCAAACCAAATCCAGCTAAACTTTCTACCTGAAAATGCCTTAACAGCCTTTTTTGGTTATTCTCAAACTCCAGTTCCTCCTCAGAAACAAAATTTAAAAATGGCTCCTCGCCCAGTTGATTGAGATAATCCTCCCAGAAGCGCTTAAACTCCATCTGGCTAAAAAGTGCTTCAGGAATAATTATCTCTTTAGGCTCTATTCTTCCCAATTCATCAAACAGCGCAGGCAAATCTTCCAGCTCAGTGCATTTGAACTCGCCAGTGGAAAAATCCAGATAAGCCAAGCCAAATTTGGAGCGGTAATCAGTAGAAATGGAGGCAAGATAAGAATGAAGAGTTTTCGCAAGGCTTTGGCTATCCAAGACAGTTGCTGGGGTTATCACCCGAGTGACCGCTCTTTTGACAATCCCTTTTGCCTTTTTCGGGTCTTCCACCTGCTCGCAAATCGCAACTTTATAGCCCTTGCTAACCAGCCGAGCAATATAACTATCCGCAGAATGATAGGGCACTCCACAAAGAGGCACATCTTCTCCCCGGTGTTTGCCTCTGCGAGTAAGGACAATTTCCAGCTCCCGACTTGCGGTTTTGGCATCTTCAAAAAACATCTCATAAAAATCCCCCATTCGGAAAAAAAGCAGACAATCCGGATATTCTGCCTTGGTCCGAAGATATTGTTCAATTGCTGGGGTGAGCTTACTCATCAGCAAATAACATATCAAAAGCGGATTGATTTTTCCAGTTCCCTTGACCAAATTTAATAAGCGCGAATAATTTGGATAAAATCTCAAAAAGTGAAGCCTATTTTATTCCTTAGCTATTTTTTACTTATGGTTTTCTTATTTAATCGCTTTTTGGATAAAGTCATCAAATAAAGACCGGTTTTCAGATTTACCAAGCAATAAACTATAAATAAACCCGATTCGGTTATCCGCCACTTTGGCTTTTATTTGGTCTGCGGATTCTAAAAGCTGAATGGCTTGTCTTTTTGCCAATTTTTTCTTATTGGGGTCTTTTTCTAAAAGATAATTAAGCGCCCAAACTGAGGCTTGGGCATAAAGACTGAGCTTTTCGCTTGCCGGTTTTAGCTCATACCAGAGTCTTTTATTATCCAAATTAGCGAGCATTTTTGGATTATGGGCGTATCTTTCCAAAACCGCTTTTAGCGCGCCTGCTTGAAGCTCATAGTTCCCAGCTTGATAAGCACCCCAGAATCCCTCCATTAGCTTTTGGATTGGAGCAAGAGAAACATTTCTACTTGGAAATAACGGATGATTCAAAAGACAATCGCTTAAATCCTTGAGCGCAGTTTCTGCTCCTTTGCCCAACTCATAAATAGCCTCTTCCTGAGCTTGCCCAGGGTCATAATTTGGCACCGTAAAATATCTCCCCATAGTGAAAAGCGCTATTTGGCTGGCATTAGGCAAAAACATTGGATTAGAGAAAATCCCTTCAACCGCTTCTCCTAATTTTAAATCCCTTCCTAAATATGGACCAAGAAAGATATGATTTTGTAGCCCACCATCGTTCACTGGATAATTATCCCAGATTAAAATTTTTCTCCCCCAGAGCCTCTGATACTCAGCTGAACTTTTAAGGTCAATCTCTTCTGAAAAAGTCTGGCTCGGACCGGTCCACATAATCAATACCTCTGGCTCTATCTGGGCAAGGGTCTCAAGGTAGCGGGCAAAATTCGGATTCTTTTCCTGCCAATGAGAATAAGCAAAAGAATAAACCGTGGGCACAAAAAATAACTGGCAACCCTTATCCAGAGATTTTAGAAATCTATAAAGCTCATTTACCAGCTTGACCTGGTCCAAAGCCATCTCTTGATTAGCCCGAGCCGAGCCCGGAATATCATCCAGACAGAGCGTAAAAGCCCGAACCCCTAACTCAAACATCTCTTTTAGCTTGGCTTTAAGCAGTTCCTTCTCTTTGGGAGCATTGTAATCTATGTTCAGTCCTGGAGAGATGCCATAATTAAGAGTTATGCCTAACGCATTTGCGGTCATTACTAATTCTTTAAAATTTTCCTTCTCCTCCAAAGGATAACTCTCCCTCCAAAGCTGGCGATGATAAGGGTCATTCTTGGGCGCGTAAATATAATAATTAAATCCATTTTTTGCCATAAATCTCAGCATCCGAATTCTTTCCGTATGAGTCCAGGGCTGATTATAAAACCCTTCTATCACTCCCCGAATCCGAAGCCGATAATAAACTGTTCCCGAATAGGTCCGGGCAAAAACCTTTGGTGCACTTAAATTTCTATCCCCGGAAAAACTCTCGCTGATAATCTGGTAATAATAAGTTGTGCCCGGCTTAAGCGATTTATCTATATAGAAGGTTTTATCGGTTTCTTCAATCAGATCTGATAAATCCAGCTCAAAATTTGGCTCCTCTGCACGATAGATTTTAAATAGATAAGCAGGCGCGGGTTGAGAAGAATATCGCCAGTTCAACTGAATCTCAGATTGGGACATCGCCTTTGCCTCCACCCCTAAAACTGGTCCGGGCATAAGCTCCTCATCCGGCCCATAAACCTCAATCTCTTTTATGCTGATTCCCTTTTTGCTCTGGCTCTTAGGAAATTCAATCCTAATTGACCTGGCTAAAATTGGAGGCATAAAATCAAATTCTCGTGAGTCCGAGTCTTCTAAATTTATCTCTCTTATCTTCTGGTAGGTGTTTCCATCTTTAGAGACCAATAAAGAATAGACCCGGGCACGGTCTTCCCCCCAATCAATTATCAGTCTGCTGATTGGCACCTGATTTAACAAAGAATTTCCTAATTCCAGCTCTATCCATTCCCCGCAGGCATTCTGGCAAGCCCAGAAAGTCTCTCTGCTTTTATCCTGAACATAGCCAGGAACCCAATGATTCCATACCTGAGGCGCATATAGCAAAATGCTCCCACCTTTGACCTCTGATAATCTGGCTCTGCGATAGGAACTGGCAGACACTACTGCCCAAGGAGCACGGTTAATCCTCTGAGATTGTATTTTTTCCATCCCCTCTCCCGCCATTGGAATAAGGCTGATTAGAAAAAATAAAGCCATAAATTTAATTCTCATCTTTTAGCCCTCAGCGATATTTGATTCGGTATTTTTTCTGATATTGCTTTTTATAGTCATCCACAAACGCTTGATAACTATAGCCCGGAGCAGGATTTAACCTCCAAATAATCTCAAGCTCTTTGGTCTTAATTCCCAGCTCTACCCGGTCTTGAAAAAATTTTACCTCTTTCCCATCTGCTTCCACAGCTTTCACCTCTGCAAAGAATGGAAAATGAACCACGATTTTTTCTGGCGCTTGGGTGAAATCAGTTTTAAGATTGAGAACCAATTTATCTTTTTCTGAAATTGCCTTCAGGCTAACTATGCCAAAATAAGTCAAGGCTCTATTAACCTGAATCTCATCTCCGGGCTTGGTCCATTCTGGACTGAGCACGCTTAAAAGATGAAGCTCGCTCCCCTGCTCCCGAATCAACATATTCCTTAGCAGGGTATTATAAAACACCGCATACCAGCCGTGAGGAGGAAAATTGCAGAACTGACCCCAGGGCGTGGTTGGGCAATAATCCCGGTCTGACCAGGGATAAATGGCCCATTCAAACCCCTGATGGCAGGAGCCAGTATGCAAAAGCATTGAATAAAAATCGCTCAGTGCTTGTTCCTGCTTTCCCTGAATTACCGCTATCTTTGCCACCCGCTCAGTAACATAATGGTGCATAGAAAGCCGATAGGTCGCAATCCCCTCAGCATAATGCTTCTTGCGGTAATGTTCAAAAGTTTTCTCCACCAAAGGATGGTCTGGAGCAATAAAATTATCCGGATAAACCTCCAATAAATTCCCCCAGTCCACCCCTCCCGGAACATCCATACCAGGTGGGATTCTGCCTTTATTTCTCTCAGATACTTGAACTAAAAGATTATAAAAAGTTTGGTAAAACTCCTTCCGAAGCTGTTTCCATCTCTCTACGCTCTCATCATCACCCGCGATTTTCGCTACTTCTATTGCACCATCCAGACCCGCCAAAGCCCAGATATTATGTCCAGTGTATCTACCAATAATCCATTCATTATCCATCGCAAAAGTAGAAGGCATTAGTCCATATTCATCCTCTTTGGTCATTTTCTCAAACCAGCTAATTGCCTTTTTTACGGAAGGTAAAATCTCTTGAGCAAATTCTCTATCCCGAGTGATTTTAATATATTCTCCAAAAGCCCAAAGGCTTTGACCAAACCCATCTAATTGTCCTTTTTGAGATAAAAAATTGCCAGAATCATCCTGATACCGCAAAAAATGCCGAAGCAGTTTCTCCGCACTGTCCAGATGACCAAAAATGCTATACAGCCGAGCATGAAAAGAGCTGTCCCGAAGCCAGAAGCGATTATACTGAAACCGATTTACCACCTGTTTAATTTCGTTTTCAGAGGGATATTCCTGACTCATTATATTATGAACCAGTGCAGACCTACTGGCATTCACTACCTTAGTTTCATTTAAACTGATGCTCATCCCTTGATTCACCGCTAAGGTCCAAAACCTTACCATCTGGTTCAAATAATCACTAAAACGACCAGTAGCCAATTTTGATAAAGTCTCTGAAGATGGCTCAAGAGGATATTGAGGAAATTTAAAAAAGAAGCTCTTTTCCTCCCCGGATCCAAGCTCCAACTCATATTCCACAATAGAATTCACCCGCCAGTTCTCAAGAATTTTAAAATTCTCACCTCTATACCTTCTCCCTTCAAAAACCCATTTCCGAGTTGGCGCCTGGTCAAAATAATAGACCAATTTCCCATTCCGAAGAGCGTAATTTTCTCCAAAGCTATAACTCCAATTAGGGTTAAACCTTTTTTGCTTCATCTGGGGAGGGCGATGGTCAAGACCGCCAAATTTATATCCTACCGCCAGTCCTGTCAGGCTCGGGGTTGGGTTCAAATTTTTCACACTGAACTGAACAAAATTTACCGGCTCCCCTTTGTTTTCCCCCTCCAGCCAGAACTGAAATGCCTCTATCCTATAAACTATTCCCTCCTACTCAACCTGATAGTGAACACAGGGAAGCCAGCCATCTAAGAGGGTGTATATCCTTTGTGTAATCGGCTTTAAGTCTCTCTTGAAAAAAACCAACTCCGCAGAGCCATTATAAAGCCTTCCCTCAGGCGTGACCATGGTTGCAAAATGTTCGCCCGGAAGCCCAATTTGATAGACCGGCTTTGAAAAATAAGAAAATACGGTCTCGCCCTGGTCTATTTTTGGGTCCACCATTGGTCTTGATTGAAGCGCAAGCGCAAAATCAGCTAAAACATTGCCCAATATGGTTGTTATGGTGTTAGCAGGAGAAAGTTTTGATTCTTTTCGGGCTTCTGCGAAAGTAAAAGCAGGAATAAAAAATAAAGAAAAAATCAAGAGCGCTATTTTTTTAATCATTTTTTCACTCCTCAAAGGCTTTTGACAAATTTTTAACATAATTCAGGATTTGGTCAAATCTGGAAAAGGAAATAATCTAAAAGTTCATTCCCGAATTTTTTCCAAAAGCCGGCTTAAAAAAATCCCTGAAAAAATTAAAAGCCAGAATTCTAGAAGGTATCGGAACCTTGCCTGTCCCACTGAAAAGCTATAGAAAATGCTGGTCCATAAAAGAAGCAAGTAAAAAACTGAAAATTTTCGCCAGACTTTTTTGGTGAGCCAAACTCCAGGCAAGGAAAATAACAATAGAAAAATATAGACCATTTTTCTTAACTGCGGAAAATTGCTCCCCATTTCTGGGTCAAACCACCAGATTGCTCGGAGCCGATAAGGAATCAGCTTTATAAATTTTACTGGATTTTGTTTAACCCACGATAGACCTGCTTCATACAATAGCTGGTCTTTTTCTGCCTCGGTCTTTGCCAGACGAATTTTTCTAATTAGATCTTCTGGAATCATAGAAAGCATCGGCTTGCCATTTTCTGTATAAAGTGCACCACTTGCAAAAGGATTATTTCCATACCAAAAATTAGCCCCGCCATTGGTGGTCAATGGCACCCATTCGCCAAACACGCGATAATTCCGAATTGCCCAAGGACTGATAATCAAAATAATTCCTAAAAACCAGATACCGATAAGATAAATAAGGGTTTTAATTTTGGGCTTCTGCCATAACCAGAACCAAATTATATAAATTGGAACAAAGGAAAGGTAAAAACTTTTAGAGAGGGCGCTTAAACCCATCATCAAGCCTGCCAAAAGATGATAACCAAATTTCTTTTTTTCCAGCGCAACCAGTGCTAAATATATGGATAGCTCAACCAAAAATATATCTAAAATTAACTGGTGAGGCAAAGCGCACCAGTAAGCATAAATCGGATAGATAGCAAAAAGCAAGCCAGAAATAATCCCTGCCATATGATTCATTAAACGCCGTGCAATAAGCGCAGTTAAAATCGCAGAAATCGCTCCAATTAGCGCCTGACTTAATTCCACATAAAAATAATTTTTACCAAACAACAGAAAATGGAAATAAAGAAAAAAAGTATAAACCGGACCCACCAATGCGCTCGGCATCTCATTTTCAATGAAATTATAGCTATAGCCTTTACCAGAAAGAAGATTAAAAGCTATCACCTCATTTTCCATTCCATAGACCCGTTCAAAATTGGAAAGGAATAAAATTATTAAGAGGCGGAAGGCAAAAGCCAAAAGGAAAAGCAAAACCAGATATTGCCTGAAACTTAATCCACTAAAAAATTTCCCCAAACCAATCAGGATAGCTTTACTCTTATCCCGCACCGACATTAGGCTTTATTGGTTCATAGATTCTAAAAACTTCTCATTGGTCTTGGTGCCAGAGATTTTATCCAAAAGAAATTCCATCGCATCAATCGGATTGAGCGGACTTAAAACCTTGCGAAGAAGCCAGACCCGCTGGCGGGTCTTTTCATCCACCAAAAGCTCCTCCCTCCGGGTCGCAGAACGATTCAAATCAATTGCCGGAAATATCCGCTTCTCCATCATCCTTCTATCCAGCACAATCTCCATATTGCCCGTGCCTTTGAACTCTTCAAAGATCACCTCATCCATCCGAGAGCCAGTATCAATTAAGGCAGTGGCAATTATGGTCAGAGACCCGCCCTCCTCTATGTTCCGTGCCGCTCCAAAAAATCTTTTGGGCTTATGGAGCGCAGTGGAATCCACTCCCCCGGTAAGTATCTTTCCGCTGGGAGGAACAACATTATTGTAAGCTCTTGCTAAACGGGTAATTGAGTCCAGAAGAATCACTACATCCTTTTTATATTCCACCAGCCGTTTCGCCTTCTCCAGCACCATCTCGGTCACCTGCACATGCCGTTGAGGAGGCTCATCAAAGGTGGAGCTAATTACCTCGCCTTTAACTATCCGCTCCATCTCAGTGACCTCTTCCGGTCTTTCATCAATCAGAAGCACAATCAGATATAGCTCAGGATAGTTTTGCATCAAGGCCCGAGCTATATTTTGCAACATCACGGTCTTTCCAGAATAGGGCGGAGCCACAATCAATCCCCGCTGACCCTTGCCAATGGGAGTAAAAAGGTCTAATATCCGAGTGGTGAAATTATCCTGGCTATATTCCAGCCGAAGCCGGTCATTGGGATAAATCGGCACCAGATTATCAAAGTTGACCCTTTCCCTGGCTAATTCCGGCTCCTCAAAATTTATCGCCTCCACCTTGAGTAAGGCAAAATACCGCTCACTGTCTTTGGGCGGACGAATTTGACCCGCAACCGTGTCTCCGGTCTTCAGACCAAAACGCCGAATCTGAGAGGGTGAAACATAAATATCATCCGGACCAGGAAGGTAATTATAACTGGTGGAGCGAAGAAAACCGAAACCATCCGGTAAGACCTCCAGCACCCCCTCTCCATAAATTAGCCCGCTTTTTACCGCCTGTGCCTGAAGAATGGAAAAAATCAGCTCCTGCTTGCGAGAGGTAGAGGGGCTTTCTACACCTAACTCCTTGGCAATTTTTACCAGTTCATTAAACTTTTTGGACTTTAACTCCTTGAGATTGAGCTGGGGTTTAGCTTTGGCTTCTTCTGCTGGCTTTTCTTGAGCCTGAATCTCCTCATTCTGCTTCTGCACCTGCTCCTCAGGATTCTCCGGGTTCTTTACCATATTCTGCTCCTTAATAAGTTTTTAAAATGAAGTTTCTACCTTTAAAAATATAATGCCCGAGATTGTCAAAAAATCTCACTTATAGTTTTATCTACCTGTTTTGACCTATTTTTTTCAAATTAGCTTAAACCGAGGTAAGAGTTAGGAAATAGTTTCTGTCTATTTTATATTTTAGCCAATTTCCCCTGCTTGTCAAGGGAAAAAATGTAAAGGAGCAACTAATAGATAATTCTCAATTTAGATAACTCTCTACCATCTTATCTCTTAAATAAACCTGCCAACCAGTCTTTTTCCATATACACATAAACTCAAGCCTAAAACAAGACCTTTTTCACAATTTTTTTATAGGAACGATTTATTAGCATAATTTCAATCCCTGAGGGTTTTAGAAAAATGAAGGATATAAGCAGAAAAATTAAGAATCTCTAATTATTCTGCCCGCGTCAAAAATTAAGGGGAGGCAGAGATGAGGGGAAGAGGGATAGAATTTTATACCGCTAATAGGAGAAAGCCTCCTCCCATACCCTATATATTGATGAGTCTCGCTATCCTGAGCTTGTTTTATCCCTTTTCTCATCAAGAGTTAATGATTCTGGCAATGATTATGCTTTGGCTGGGTTTAATTAGCTTGCTTATTGCAAGACCATCTTCCTTCCCACAGGTCAAGAATTTGATTAAGCTTGCCCATACCTATCAGGCTAAGGCACAATATCCCCAAGCCGAGCGCTATTTTTGTCAGGCAATTTATCTTTTAGTGAGCCAAAAAGAATTTGCCAAAGCCAGCGAGCTATTTGAGGAATACTTTATGAGGTATAGAAAGATATTTTCGCCTCGGATTCAGCTGGAGTTATGTCGCCAGTTATCCCAAAGGGGAAAATACCTTTTGTCCGCAAGGGCGCTGGAGCTTTTAATCAAAGACTGGGACAAGGTCTATAAGCATCATCAAAAATTATTATTAGAGCAAGCCTATCTTTATTTAGCTCGGCTTTATGGGGAAAAACTGGACCTGCCCAGTTTAGCTATTGACCTTTATTTTGCCTTCCTCAAAAGGTTTCCCAAAAGCCCTTATCGCGAGACCGCACTTTATCAACTCCAAATCCTGGACCAGAAATATAAACTCGCGGTTTAGCGAATCACCTTAAACTCGCCTCGCTCTATCTCAAAAATATGCAACCGATGCTGAAATTCACCAGAAGAATCCACCACTACGCTTCCTAACGCGCCAGGCCAGTTATTAGTTTTATAAAGCTCCTCTGCCAGTTGTTTCCGGTTATTTATTTTATGCTTGCCTATCAACTCCCCAACCAATCTAACCGCCTCATAGGCTTGGGCATCAATCAAAGTCGGCTCCTCCTGATAAGCCTGCTGATAAAAAAAACGATAAACTTCAAAACCCTCCTCCCCTAACTCCGGACCATAAAGGTCAACAAATACCGCTGAATCCAGCGCTGAGCAATGCGGTCTACAGTATTCAAAAATCTTCTTGGAATGCCATCCACTACCACCCAAAAGCTGAACCTTGATTTCATAATAACTGAGCTGGGGAACAACCAGGTCTATCTTCTCCCAGCTATCCGGGATAAAAAGTGCCTCAAAATCAACCAGCCCCTTGTTCTTTTCCTTTTTAACAGGTTTAACACTCCCCGGCGGATTAACCAATAACTCTTCTTCTATAATTCCTGTAAAATCCGTGTCATCGGGATGATAATAAACACTCTTTACCAGCTCCCCGCCCCGAGCTTTAACCTCTGACTGGAACAATTGCGCAAACTCTATCCCATATTTATCATTAGGATAAAGAACCGCAAATTTACTAAAATGCTTCTCACCCATCGCCCAATCCAATAAAAACCTAACCTGTGCCTTTTTACTAAGGCAGTTCCTAAAAATATAATAACCCCTCCCGCTCAGTTCCTCGGTAGGACTTAAAGCAACCATCGGCACCCCAAATCGCTCACACACCTCAGCCACCGCTAAAGCATTACTGGTTATAAGCGGTCCCACTAAAGCTATTATATGCTCATCTAATATCATACTCTTAACCGCATCAACCGCCTTCTCCGGACTGGATTCCGCATCTTTAACTACTAACTCCAATCCGCTCCCACTTTTTTCTCCAAAAATCCCACCCGCTAAAAGCGCTCCTTTTAATGCCCGCTCCCCAAATGCCTGATATGAACCACTCAATGGCAACAGCAACCCTATCCGACCAGAAATCACCTGAGTGTATCTCTCTAACTTCTTTAATAAATCCTTTGCCTCCTCTGAATAACTACTGCCTGAATAGCGCCTAACTAAATCCTCTAAAACCACCCTCGCATCCTCAAACCGATTCTCATCAAAATAATACCGCCCTAACCAGTATCCCAGCCGAGCTTGAATCTCCTCAGGACCATCTACCCGAAAACATTGCGCAAGCTCGCTCTCGCTCATTTTCGGTATCAATTCATCAACCAATGAAATAATCTCTTCCTGCTCCTTGGAGCCAACCAGCGGATAACATTTCCCCATCCAGAAAACCACCTCCGAATATCTCTCCAGCCCAAGATAAGATTGAAAAAGAATCAAAGAAAGCTCCGCCTGCAGATTAGAATCCCGAGTCAAGTCAAAAAGACCACTTAACGCCTTTACCGCCTCTTCATAATTTTTTAATTGAAAATAGCTCTTACCCAAAAGCCAGCTCGCTTCTAATTTATCCTCTCCCCCCACAAAAAGACCAACCGCTTTGCTCAAATAAAAAACCGCTTTCTCGTAGTTTTGCTTTTCAAAATAAATCCTCCCCAATCCCAGGCAAGCATTGCCCAGAAATTTGCTCTCCGGATATTTCTCTATAAATTCCTCAAAACCTTTAACCGCTTCCTCTATCCTCCCTTCCTTCACTAACTTTTCTATAGACTCTAATTTATCCCTCTCCCGACCCGAAGAGCTAAGTTTACTAAAAAACCCCTGAGCAAATACGCTCAAACTCAAAAAAATCAATCCCCAAAACAAAATCCCCCTCTGCCAGTTTTTCATCATTAACTATTTTGCTATATTTAACCTTATAGTCAAACCAAACTAAAAATACCTCCAAATACACCCCTCCCCTTAAAACCCAAAGCTGTATCAAGGAAAAATTGAAAATCTGTCCTGTCTAAAGACAGGATGAAATTGTAATGTAGCTCACAAT
>Ga0123519_10006574_pt1 | contig 18202 bp, 15 predicted proteins | sample YelNatPaOPRAMG02_FD_87396 | JGI IMG/M metagenome (GOLD analysis project Ga0123519, IMG submission 87396) | Hot spring microbial communities from Yellowstone National Park - Yellowstone National Park OP-RAMG-02 (version 2) | ecosystem: Environmental > Aquatic > Thermal springs > Hot (42-90C) ... | reverse complement strand
GGCTGGTCTCGGTATCGCGAAAGGGTATAGTGTCTTTCCAGGATCGCCAGGCTATCCCACAAGGGAGTGGACAAGTCCTTTATATATAAGTCGGGGCAGCGCCGAGCCACAACGTCGCCCATAGGCCGCCCCAAAGGCTCTCAAAGAGAAGCCGCCCTAACACAAACACGCCAACCAACCCCCAGAGAGCGAGCAGAGGAACCATATAATACACCGCTTGAGGATGCCCGGTCAGCCAACGAGCACCTGCCAGGAGCAAGGGAAATCCTATTGGATAACTGTAAAAACGACACGGGCCGGGCACATTGGGATTGGCCGAGAAGGCATAGTAGGTAAAGTAAGGGCCGATCAGCTCATTATAATCGTTGCAATACTTGGGTAGTTGACCGCGTGCGAGCTGTTCGGCAGCATATACATAGCCCGTCGTATCCATCCCCTCGGTAGCGGTCTGAGCATGCAGCACGTAAACGACCCCGAAGCAAAGCAAGCTCAGGCCCCAAAGCCAAAGCGGTACCCGGCGCTCAAATAATGACTCTATCGCCATATCAGCGTCTCCTCTTGCGCTTTGGGGCGGAAAGCTCACGGATCGCCGAAGCGACAGGCTGCAATAGATAACCTTGTTCCGGCAAGACGCCCAGCTCAGCCAACCCTTCGCCGGCCACGCGGGCCAAGCTGCTGCCAGAAACCTGAGAGGTCATAACCGCCTGCCGACGGGCACGAACGCTTTCCTGCAAGTCCTCGCGCCGAGCGGCGACCTCGCGCATGAAAGCGACGTGCTGGCTGGCTATAGAGGGCAAGTCATGAGCTGCCTGCACATAGCGCCGGGCGTTTTGCCCCAGGGCCCGGGCCACCTCTTGATGGGTGAGCAGGTAATCCATAGCCGCAAAGACCATTGCCTCCTCATCGGGCTGGTTAGGGGTGATGCGCACTACGGCGTCGCGCGGGAAGGAGGCTAAAGGCTCTATGTCGCTGATGATCGTGGGCACGCCCAGCCCTAGCAGGCGAATGGGCGTGTAGGGCGTGCCGCCCACATGAGGATACCGTAGGTGCACGGCCACGTCCACGGCGCACATGTACTTGACGAACTCAACGGGTGGTTGCCAGCCAACCTGTCTCACCTTGCCGCTCAGGCCGACCGTCTGGAGCTTGTCCTCCAGACTTGGGTCAATATAAGATCCCACCAGCAGATAAACGGCCGTGGGATGGCGTAAGACCAGGCGTTTGAAGGCCCGCAGGGCCAAATCCAGGCGTTTCTGGGAGTTGAACAGGCCAAATGAGGCCACCACCGGGCGATCGGCCAGGCCCAAGTTGCGGCGAAACGCCGCCCCATCAAAATCGGGGGGAAACCCGTCCGGCAGGTAAAACGGCAACGGGATATAGCGCACGGGCAGATCGGGGCGCATGGCCCGTATCTGGCCACACATATACTCGTTGAAGCCGACGACCGCCAGGCTGCTATCCAACACGCGCTCTACCAGGGGGTATTGGGTAAATATCTCCTCATATCGGCCGGCCACCACCTCCCTGGCCAGCCGCTCCGCCTCCCGGCCATAGCTGTAGCGCAGTTCTTCCATATAGGCGGCGAGATTCCCTCGCGCCCAGGTAATCCCCGCGATGGCGTGGTGCAAAACCAGGTCGTGAAGGAGCACTAGGCCCGGGTAACGGTGAAGGGCGTCAAACATGTAGCCGTGGATATTGGGCTCATCGCCCAGGTTATAGACGATCAGGTCGAACTCACCCGCGCGCAGCTTGAAGGCCTCGTAAGTGATCCAAGGGATTCGCCGAGGATTATCGGGCTGAAACAGGGCATGGCTTGGCTGATAGGTGCCGTTGGTGACTACGGTGATCTCTACGTGATTCGCCCAGTAGGGCAACAGGCCCTCGGCGATGTCGGCCAAGGCGGTCCTTAATGGGTTAAGAGGGGTAAAGAAGGCCACGCGCATGGTCTAGGCCTCCAACAGCTTAGGAATGGTCACGTCCCAGGTGATGTGAGCTACCCTGTTTTGGGCTGCGCTGCCCAAACGCTCCGCCAAAGCGCGGTCGGCATAGAGCTCATCAATGCACCGCGCCAGGGCTGCAGCGTCGCCTGAGGGAAAGACCATGCCGGTGACCCGATCCTGCACGAATTCGAGCACGCCGCCACTATCGTCGGCCGTCAGCACCGCCTTCTGGGATTTCATAGCCTCCACCGTGGCCAGACCATAATCCTCATCAAGGGGAGCATAGTAAACGGCAAGCGCCCTGGCATAAAGGGCCAGGGCCTCTTCGTCGCTGACAAAACCCAGGAAGCCAATGCGCTCGGCGGCCCCCACCTGCTTGGCCAGCTCCTGCAACGACTCAAGCTGATCTCCCCGCCCCGCAATGAGACAGCGCACGGGGGTCTTGACCAGGCCCATAGCTTTGACCAGGACGTTCACCCGCTTGAGCACGTTCAGTCGGCTGACGCTCAGGATATAATCGCCATAACCCTCGTTGTAATAGCGACCATCAAGGGCGGGAGGTGGGTAAAGGGTTTCGGCCTCTAGTTGGTTAAACTCGCGCAGGCGCTTGGCTACGTTGCGCGAGATGGCGAAAACGCGCTTAGATTCGGCGATCGTGCGCGTATCCATGCGCCGGATCAGGTCAAGCAATTCTCGGTCTTCTACCGAGTTGCCAAAGTAACTATATTCAGTCCCTAACAAATCGTAGGCCTGGCGAAGCTGGTGCACCAACCAGGTGATCTTATAAGGGTGGGAGACGACGTAAGCGGGGAACTTGAGAGCGATCAGGCGGTCAATAGGGATGCCTTCGCTCACCTTTAGGTTGACCAACCGCCAAGCGAGGTAGCTCTTGAGCAGCTCTTCCCGCTGGTTCCAACAAAGGGGGATGCGCACCAGCTCGGCCTCGTGGCCCCAGGCGCGCAACTGGGAGACCAGAGCATCAGCCAGTATCTCGGTCCCCCCGAACTCAAAGGGAATCTGGCTGGTGCAAACAACGATGCGCATACCCTACTCCTCTGGCTTATAGGCGATGGCCGCATAATCCTGGGGGCCGTAGAGGATGTGATTGAGTTGATCGATATTGCGGTTAAGGCTGGCGATCAGCGGCTGCATGTAAGGACGCGCCTCTATCTCCTTGAGGAAAGCCAAGCGAGCGGACTCGGGCACAGGGCGCAGGAAACGAATCTGGACCTTCCACAGCCCGGCCTGTTCCATGAGGAAGCGCGTCAATTGGGGATGAAACGGCATACGATGGCTCGGATCCAAGAGGAAAGCGTTGCTCAAGGCAGCCAAACAAGAGGGATTGATGCTTTCGGCGATGACCAGCCCGCCTGGGGCCAGCTTGCGGCTGGCCAACTTGAACAGGCGCAAAACATCGTTGATCTCCAAGTGCTCTATGACCTGGATTAGGGTGATAGCCGCCAAGCTGTTATCAGACAGGCCCTCCAAGTGAGCGAGAGCCTCTTCCTGGCGGACATCCCGCCCGGCGGAACGGGCCACACGCACGGCGTCCTGGTCGGTATCAATACCGTAAGCGGGTAGCCCCAATTCCTGTAGATGGGCAACGAAATCGCCCCGGCCACAACCTATATCCAAGACCGGACCCGATGGGCCACGGCCCTCGCGTTGCGCACGGACCAGGTCGCTAAAGAGGTCATCATAGTCGGTAAGACGCTCGCGCAGCTGCCTCTCGCCGCGATACCGTGCTCCCAGGAGGAAATAGTCCACCGGCGGAGCGGTAGAGGCGTTCGTCGGAACGCCCTTCGGCGTGGTTGAGGGAACGCCTCCACCTTCGCGCCACCAGTTCTCCAACCTTTGCAACCTCAAGCAGACTATCTCCGCCTCATGCGCTTGCCGATCTCGCTCGGCCTCAGCAGCCTCTCGTGCGCGTTCGGCCTCAGCTTCCAACTCCCGAACACGTTGCCTCAGGGTCTCTAGCTCGTGCAAACGCTTCGTCTGCTCCTTGAGCTCGCTTAACAGCAGGCCATGTTGCTCGCTCTGGTTTTGTAGGGCGGCCAACACCTCGGCCACGGCGGCATTATAGGCGTTTTGCTGCTCAACGAGGGGGTTAATGTACCAGCGCAACAGCCGACGGGTGATTTTTTGCGCGTAGGCGATGATCTTGGGGATGATCCCCTTGGGCATCACCGGCCAGCCGATGGGCAAGTGAGGATTCACCCAAACATGCTGGCGCACCTTAGCCAACGGGTCAGGGCGCTCAATCGCTCCCAGCTCGCCCAAAGCCAACCGATGGCGGCGGATCTCCTCCTGTAGATCGGCCAAGATAGCCTGAATGTCCTCGATGTCAGCAGATCTGGGCTCGCCCTCCGTCATCCTTGCTCCTTACTGCAACGAGAACGGCCAAACACCCATCTATCGCGCTGCCGTTACCTGAGAGGCCTTTAACGATTCAAGCGTCCGGGCCACCTCTTCCAAGCCAAGTTCTTCCAGCTTTTCGGGCATTGGCCAGCCGGTCTGCTTATCCCATCCGCGCAAGTCATAGTAACGATCAAGCAGAGCGCGAAACTCCCGAGCATCCGCGCTCAGGTGCGTGCCGTCGGTCTTTTCCGGCCATTGGTAGTGAGGGATGACGGCCTCGTCGTCCTCACGACAACGCCCGTTGTTGCGCACCTCAATGCAGCGCTCCAAGTTGACGATGCGCTCAGCAATGGGCCGCTCCATCTCGCGGATATCCAGGTCGATCCCCGTACAGGGCCGATAGAGCTTGGCCTCCGCGGCGATATCGCCGTAAATGGGGCCGGTATCCGCCTTAGCCTCCTCTTCCGAGTCATAGTTTCGGCGCGTGATCGGAAAGACCCAATCGCAGACGGCCATAGAATCCTTGATGATCGCCCGATGCTGGTGCCATATCGTCACATATTCAATGTATTCATCTCCAGGATAAACCGCTTTGGGCGAGCCGTAAAGCTGTCTGGCCAATTCCTGAAGCCGCTCAGAGATCTCCGAGGGATCCTTAGGGGCTTTGGGATACCCGTACAGCCCGTTCAGGAAGAAGAAGCCATGGGTGCTGGGTGTGACATCGCGGGTGGAGACGGCATAAAGGAGCGCCGAATACTCCCAGAAGGGGCTGGGATGCGGCTCCATCAACCGCCCCTCGCGGTGCCAGCCCTGGCCGCGGCTGCCGGCCGACTCAAAGAACTCGGCCAAGTGTCTCGGGCCAACCTGATGCTTGTCATAAAAGCGTGCCAGGCCTTCGGCATAGTCGTCGCCCAGGCCCTCGCGATGCGCCAGCTTCACAAGCCAATCGCGCCACCAATCAGGGTTATCGATATCCAGAGGCTCGCCGCCGATCTCTTCAATGCCCAGTTCCTTCAAAGCGGCAAAGTAGTGCCCCCAAGTAGCGTGTGTCCAGCCCGTGAGCCCTAGGTCGCTGGTCAGGTTGACCAAATCCAGGCCGACTTCCTTCCCGAACCCGGGCGCGCTGGGGATGGAGAGCCTTTCCCCGCGAACAGAGACGCCCTCATAAGCCTTGTGCGCTCCGCGCGGCCCACCCGACCAAGTGCTTTCCACACAGGTTAGCATGGTCTTCTTGGCTTGTGTGCCATAGCGATCCTCAATGGGTAGCGTTCGTGTATAGCATTTGACCGAGCACGCGTGGGTGCAGGCAATAATCGGGTAACCCGCATCGGGCCGCCCTATACGGGAGATGCCGCCCTTGGCTAGATCCCAGACATAGCGCACCGCCTCTAGAAAACCCGCCGGATCGGCGATCTTCACCCCGCCGGTGCCTCGTACGACGATGGCCTTCAGCCTTTTCGCTCCTAGCACACCCCCGAACCCCGCATTGCCGACGGCATTGTTCAGGCGATGAATAATGCTGGCAAAGCGCACGCGATTCTCCCCTGCCGGGCCGATGGCTGCCACTTGATGCTGCTGGCCATGTCGAGCCTTAAGAGCTTGCTCGGTGGCATAGACCCCCTTGCCCCACAAATCGCTGGCATCCTCAAGGGTGACCCGCTCATCCTCAATCAGAAGATAACAAGGGGCATCTGCCTGACCATGGATGACCAGTCCATCGTAGCCGGCATACTTCAGCTCCGCTCCGAAATAACCTCCCATGCTGGACGTCGTCCACATCGGCCTGGGATAACCCCGTGGAGAGAGGGTGGAGACGGTGGTGCGCCCAGAGGTAGGGGCACAAGTGCCCACCAAGGGGCCGACAGAGAAGACGATACGATTAGCGGGATCAAAGGGGTCAACCCCTGGCCCCACCTCGTTCCAAGCAATGAGGGCATTCCAGCCCCTGGGGCCAAGCCACTTGCGCGGGTCAGGGGTCTCCTCAACGCTCACCTGACGGCGATCCAGATCCACGCGTAGGAAACGACCGGTATAACCACCACTAAAGCTTTCCATCACCATTACCTCGGATGTAGTAATCAGGCTCATACCTCAGAGCTTTTCCGGAGAGGGGACACATCTCAACGCACAGGGGGCCACTCTCTCGGTCGCTACATAAGTCACATTTGAGCGCCTCGCGGCGATCCGGATGCTGCTTGGGGATACCCCATGGGCAGGCCTTTTGGCAACGCATACAGCCTACGCATTTCTCCTGAAGGATGACGACGGCGCCCGTACGCGCATCGCGGGTCATAGCTCCCACACGACAAGCCGCCATGCACGGCGCGTCTTCACACTGGAAGCAGATCGTCGCCGAGATGGGATCAACGGTGGCGAACTCATCGAACAGGATATTGATTCGCGCCACCGACGGCCTGGCCTGTCCCTCTTTAGCGATGGAACAAGCCACCTCGCATACGCGGCACGTGCGACACCATTGGGGATCAAACACCACTCGCCCTTTGGCCTTGGGCAACGATTCGCTGGCCGGAACGGCAGGCCGAACACTTCCACATACAGTCTCAGTCATGGGCACCTCTACGATGGATTTGGGTTGCTCGGAGACCTTGCTCGCGGCGCATATTCTTACCACGATCTCTGCACGTTGACAACCGGGCAAAGCCGCAAGCAGAAGGCCTATTCACTCTGATCTAAGGCACACAAAAATATAGTATAGCACCACTGAGGATTTCTCCGAAATCGCGCGAAGGGGCGCAAGCCTAAAGAGCAGAAAGCCCCTTTAGCCCGTTTGTACGCCAGGACAAGTCAAGTAAAATAGAGGCGAGCTTGCTAGATCTAGCCGGGAGAGGGAAAAGTGTTCACAGCTAAGCCATTGCCCCATAAGGTGGTGTTGATTGACTATGATGAGAAGCTCTTCTCGCCTATGGGATTCGAGGCCGAAGAGCTCGCTCGTGTTGGCGCGAGCTGGGAAACCTATCAACTGCGCTCTCCAGAGCAGGTGCCCGAAGTAGCCCGCGACGCCGACGTGGTTGTGGTGCAAACGGTGCGCCCGTTGCTCACGCGCGAGGTTATCGCTCAGTTGCCCCGCTGTCGCTGCATGATTCGCGCCGGCGCGGGCTACGATTCAATCGACTACAAGGCGGCGACCGAATACGGCATCATGGTCTGCAACACGCCCACATACTGCACAGACGATGTTGCCGACCATGCGATGGCCCTGCTCTTGAGCAGCTTGCGCCATGTGGCGCGATTGGACGCGGCCATGCGCCAGGGGCGCTTTGCCCGCGAGCTGGCCGTGCCCACTCGCCGACTGAAAGGCTCAACCCTGGGCATCATCGGCATCGGGCGCATCGGGGGAACGCTCGCCCGCCGGGTGAGGGGCTGGGAGATGACCGTACTCGCCTACGACCCTTATGTGACCCAAGAGCGGGGCGACGAAGTGGGGGCCAAGCTGGTCAGCCTGGACGAGCTCTTGGAGCGCTCCGACTTTATTTCCATTCATTGTCCGCTGACGGAAGAGACTTATCACATGCTCAGCTGGGAGCAATTCGCCCGCGTCAAGCCGGGTCTGGTGCTGGTGAACACGGCTCGGGGGCCCATCGTACACGAGGAGGCCCTGATCAAGGCGCTTCAGGATGGCCGGGTATGGGCTGCCGGCCTGGATGTGACCGAGCAAGAGCCTCTTCCGCCCGATTCGCCCCTGTTGCGCATGGATAACGTCACCCTCACGCCACACATCAGCGCCAATTCGCCCGAGGCGCGCCATGATCTATACCGCTTGATCTGTGAAGTTGCCGGTGACGTGGTACAAGGGCGCATCCCACGTTTTGTGGTCAATCCCGAGGTATTGAGCCATCTGCGAAAGATAGAGTAGGGTAAGAAGATCAGACCGCCGAGACATAGAGGGAAAACGTTTGTCTGACCTTGTGAAGCGCTCGGGTTTCTACGGACCTATTGCGAACGCTTCGCGTCTTCATGATGGCTTTCGGGCTCTTCTGAGAGTCAGAGGAGGCCAAGCGGTGAGTGAGCCAAGAATCCGAGAGATGACCTTAAAGGACGTGCCCCGGCTTGGCGAGATCAATCCCACCTTCACAAGCGAATCCATCCTAGAAGCCAAGCGGATTGAGGAGGGATTGGGGGTCACCTGGCAACTCCGCGAGACGCCCCTGGCACAATCCTTTGACAAGGGACGCGGCTACGACCTCAGTGCGAGGGAGCTAGAGGAGATCAAGCAGCGCCTGAAACGGAGGCAAGGGCTCCATCTTGTGGCCGAGGCCGAGGGACGCCTCGTGGCTTTTCTGGAGGTAGAGCCGCAAGAGTGGAACCGTACCGCCTGGGTATGGAACATCTTTGTGGATCGCGACTATCGCAGACGGGGCGTTGGGCGGAGTCTGATGGAACGTGCTATCGCCTGGGCCAAAGAGCGAGGCTATCGCGCTTTATGCCTGGAGACACAGACAAATAACATCAACGCCTGCCGCTTTTACCAGCACCTGGGATTCCGCTTGACGGGCATCCGCGAGGATTTTTATACGAATGCGGATATGGCCAGAGGGGAAGTGGCTATCTTTTGGAGCTATCCGCTTGACCAAGGGTGAGCCGCGTCAAGCGATTCACCAGAACTCGCAGGCCACGTGGGAGAAGCGAATGTTACAGGTGAATGCCATCTTGCAGCAACAGAGAGAGCGTTTGAAGGGCTTGAGACATCTGGTCGGCAACACGCCTTTGTTGGCCATTCACTTCGCCTTCCGCGGCGAGGAGCGGGTGATCTATGCCAAGGCGGAGCATTTTAACCTGACGGGCAGCATCAAGGATCGCATGGCCTTTTACATCCTGGCCAAGGCTTACGAGAGAGGAGAGATCAAGCCCGGCGACCGGATCGTGGAGGCGACGAGCGGGAATACCGGCATCTCTTTCGCTGCCCTGGGGCGGGCGCTGGGGCACCCGGTCACCATCTTCATGCCTAACTGGATGAGCCGCGAGCGAGTGGCGCTCATGCGGGGTCTGGGAGCAGAGGTCAAGTTGGTCTCTCGCGAAGAGGGCGGATTCCTAGGCTGCGTTCAGATGACCCAGGCACTCGCTCAAAAGGATCCAAATGTCTTCCTACCCGACCAGTTCTCCAACCCGGCCAACATTGAAGCTCATGCCACGACCACCGGCCCGGAGATCTGGTGGCAGCTCCATGCGCTTGCCCTCACGCCGGAAGCCTTCGTCGCTGGCGTGGGCACAGGCGGCACGCTCATGGGCGTGGGACGCGCCTTGCGCGCTTACAACCCCGCCGTCTACGTCTATGCCGTCGAGACGGTTGAAGCCCCCATCCTTTCAACGGGTCGGCCGGGAGGGCATCACCGTATCCAGGGCATCTCGGATGATCTCATTCCTCCCTTGCTGGCTTTAGATGAGCTGGATGGAACCTTTGGCGTTCACGACGGCGATGCCATCCTTATGGCCCAAAAGCTGGCCCGAGATCTCGGCCTGGCGGTGGGCACCTCCTCGGGCATCAACTTCCTGGGCGCGCTTCTGGCCCAAAACAAGCTCGGCCGAGAGGCTGTTGTCATTACCGTCTTCCCCGACGACAACCGCAAATACTTGAGCACCGACCTCTTCGGCGAGGAGCCCGTCCGAGAGGGCTACCTCACACCGGAGGTGGAGCTCAAGGGGGTAGAGGCTCTCAAACGGGTCTGTTACACCTGCTGCGACATGGAAGATTGCAAGCAGCGGCAAGCATACTACAAAAGCATTTCAGGTACCCTCAAGCGGCCATAAGATAGACCGCAAGGGCCTTGGATCACCTCTGCCACATCTTTTTCCACTGCCCCGAACGATCCTCAAAGGGCGTGCAGCCTGGCCTGGAGTGATAGCCGGCGAACTCGGGTGGGATAGAGCCGCCCGCATCCTGGATGGCCAGCCCACGTAGCTCCCGGCATACCGCCGGCTTTTCGGAGGCCAGGGAATGCTCCAGGTTGGGGTCATCCCGCACGGCAAAGAGCAGCTCTCCCTCACCCCAGATATTGGCGTTGTACCACCACTCGTCGGTGATCACCGTAACCAGCGGCCCCCAGGCTACGGTGACGTAATCCCGCGCATGCTGATCGCCAGCGAGCACTTTGGGCCAAAAGTTGAAGCCATCTAATGGCTTGGGGGGCGTGGTGCCGACCAAGGCGTAGAGAGTTGCCGTCAGGTCATGATTGTAGAGCAACCCCTTGTAGACTTGGCCTGCGGCCTGCCCCTGGGGATGGCGCACCATGAGCACAAGGTCGGCCACGGCGTGGGTCATGGGGTGGCCCTGCTTGCTTACCAGGCCCATATCGCCAGGATCGTGGCCGATGTTATGCCCATGGTCACTGATCACCGCCACAACCGAATCCTCCAGACGGCCCGTTGTCCGTAACGTCTCCATAAAGTGCCCAAACCAGCGATCTACCATGGTGACCTCGCCAGCGTAGTTAGCCTGTAGACGCTTCAGGCTGCGCGGGCTCATGCGTCCCTCCCAGGGACCATAGAGGGATTGGATCACGTCCACGGCGTCCTCATCGGGATCGTAGAGGCGGCGATAATAGACGGGTGGGTCCCAAGGCTCGTGAGGATCAAAGGAATCCACCACCAAGAAGAGGTGCTCGGCATCCTGATTATCCCAAACCCAGCGCGAGGCCTCGCTGAAGACGCGCGCCGGGTAATAGTCCTGCTCGGTCACACGATAGGCGTTATTACGTAGATAGACGCGCAGAAAGTCGGCCAGGGCGGAGTTACCCTCGGGATCTTCCATGTGCCGGGCGATCTCCTCCGGCGGCACGGGCGGGCCCGACTTGTATGGATCGGCCTCTTGGCCGCGGATCCAGATCCACTCGTCAAAGCCGCGATGAAAGTTCTTGGAGGGTTTGAACTGGTGGTAGCAATCGGTGATAAAGGCCGTACGATATCCGGCCGCCCTGAGGACCTCGGCCATGGTGTCTTGCTCCTCGGGGATCGGCCCCCAACCCGGAGCGCCGCTGAAATCGCCCTTATAATCGCGATGGCCATGGAAAGGAAAGGTGCGCAAGCCGGTATGCAGCGCTCGGCGCACAGGGAGGGTGGGAAGCGATTCGGGATAGCAGCGAGTGAAAAGGGTCGCCTCGCGGGCAAAGGCATCCAGGTGGGGCGTCTTGATCCAGGCATTCCCGTAGGCCCCTACATGATCCTGACGTAATGTGTCCAAAATAACTAGGATAATGTTCATGGGCGTTCTCCTTGTCTTCTATCGCCTGGGCGTCCGTCATATCGGCAACAGGCCCAATGATAGCACACCAAGCCATGGCATGCCAGTATTCAAGGACAATAGCAGTATGCTGACGTAGGGGGCGACAAAGGGGATATAAGAATAAGCTCCCCTCTTCCCGCTCAGGCCGAGTAGGAAGAGGAGAGCTCATTCAGCGCGCCCGGGGCGGATCGAACGCCCAGCAGACGGATTCGTAGTCCGGCCCTCTATCCAATTGAGGTACGGGCGCAAGCAACCTTCCGAAACCTACTCTAATACGATAACCCTACGATAACAAATCACCAAGGCGGGGAGGCAGGGATTCGAACCCTGGGTAGAGCTTTAAAGGCCCTACAACCACTTAGCAGGCGGTCCCGTTCGACCAACTCCGGCACCTCCCCTTACGGGACACGGGACGCGATGATCAAACACACCAGGCGGAGGGAGAGGGATTTGAACCCCCGGATCTTTCGATCAACGGTTTTCAAGACCGCCGCAATAAGCCACTCTGCCATCCCTCCGGATCGTGTGGATGGTATCTCGCATCCAGTGAAAGCCAGTATACCAGAGAGAGAAAGGTTTGTCAACCTTAGCCGTTTCTTTCTCTTTCGTATCGGGTGCTTTGACGCCATACGCCAAAAAGCGTACACTTTTGTAACGAGCTCAACGCCGGGAGTAAGTGCGTCCTATGGCTCCGGAGAAACGCGATTACTATGAGGTGCTAGGCGTCCCCAGAGAGGCGAGCAAGGAAGATATCCGCTCTGCCTTTCGCAGGCTTGCCCGCCAGTATCACCCTGACGTTAATAAGGAACCTGGGGCCGCGGAGAAGTTTAAGGAGATTAACGAAGCCTATCAGGTCCTCAGCGATGACGAGAAACGCGCCCGTTACGATCGTTTCGGGCACGCTGGCCTAGACCAAAGCGATTTAGGCGGCTTTGAGGGCTTTGGCTTCGGGGGATTGGACGAGATCTTTGAGGACTTTTTTGGCTTTAGCACGCGAGGCACAGCCCGGCAGGGGCCCAGCCGCGGTGCCGACCTACGCTATGATCTGGAGATCAGCTTTGAGGAGGCCGCTTTCGGCTGCCAGCGTGAAATCGAGATCACCCGGTTAGAGACCTGTCCCAACTGCCGGGGCAGCGGAGCCGAGCCAGGAACTCGCCCTACCCGTTGTCCCGAATGTAACGGCTATGGACAAATACGCCGTGCACAGCAATCCATCTTCGGCTCCTTTATCAACGTCTCTACGTGTCCACGTTGTGGTGGCCGAGGAGAGGTCATCACCACTCCTTGCACGATGTGTCGTGGCGCTCAACGCGTAGAGCGCCGCAGAAAGCTTTCGGTGGATATTCCTGCCGGCGTGGATGACGGCATGCGCGTGCGCCTGACAGGCGAGGGCGAAGCGGGCACTCTTGGGGGGCCCGCGGGGAACCTCTATGTCGTCTTACACGTCAAGCCACACCGCTACTTCCGGCGACGCGACGACGACATCTTGCTCAGCATCAATATCAATATCGTCCAAGCGGCCTTGGGAGCGGAGATCCGCGTGCCCACGCTCAATGGAGAGCAAAAGCTGAGCATTCCCCCCGGCACTCAGACGGGGACCGTCTTTCGTCTGAAGGGCAAAGGCATCCCCCGCTTGAATCGCGGCGGACGCGGCGATGAGGTGGTCATCGTCAATGTCGTTGTGCCCACAAACCTGGATGCAAGCCAAAAACGCCTTCTCGCCGAGCTAGGCAAAACCTTGGATAACGAAGCGCGACCCGAGGAAGAGAAAAGCTTCTTCGAGCGTTTGCGGGAGGCCTTGGGGATTTAGCTATGGGTTCACTTCGCCCAAAGCGCTGGGTTGAGATCAGCGTAGAAGCTGACCGAGATTGTGTTGATGACCTCGTGAACCTCCTGGCGAAGCATTGTGTCGGTGGAGCCGTCGTAGAAGAACGACCGGATGAGCCTGGCCGAGCAGGGCGCATCACCGTTAAGGGCTTTTTGTTCGCCCAGGACAAGCAAACACGCCAAAGGTTGGAAGTCGCCTTACTCCTTTTGAGCCGCGTTAGCCCCATCTCTGAGCCGCGCATCACCCTTTTAGAGCCAGAGGACTGGGCCGAATCGTGGAAGGCCTTTTTCCCGCCACAGCATATCGGCAACCACACGGTGATCGTCCCCACCTGGCATGAGTACACGCCTCAGCCACATGAGGTCGTCATCCGCCTAGATCCCGGCATGGCCTTCGGCACCGGCTTGCACGCTTCAACACGCCTTTGCCTGGTGGCCATCGAGCGTTTGCTTCAGCCGGGTATGAACGTGCTGGATGTGGGCACGGGGTCCGGCATCTTGGCCATCGCAGCAGCCCTCCAGGGGGCCAAGCGGGTACAGGCCCTGGACATCGACCCCGTGGCCGTCCAAGTGGCCCGAGAGAACGTGGAACTGAACGGCGTTGGAGCGGTCGTCCGCGTTGAACGGGGCACCTTGGGCGCCGGCCCTCCTCCAGAGATCCCCCGACACACGGAGAGTGGCTACGATCTGCTCCTCGTCAACATCCTCGCCGAGGTGATCATAGATATGGCGCCGGCCATCGCCAAGGCGCTCCGTCCCGGCGGGATCTATGTCGGTTCGGGGATCATCAGCGAGAGGGCTGATGACGTCGCAGAAGCCCTGCGAGAAGCCGGCTTACCCGTAGACGAACGCCAGCAAGAAGAGGATTGGGTAGCTCTTATCGGACACAAGGCCTGAGCTACCATGCATCGCTTCTTCGTGCCCGCATCGTGGTTGCAAGAAGAGGAGATTTCCCTTACCGGCCCTCTGGCACATCAACTGAGCCGTGTATTGCGCTTGCGCCCCGGCGCACATATCGTCCTCCTAGATGACTCCGGCTGGGCCTATGAAGTAGTTCTTGAGCGGGTATCTCCCGAACGGGTCACAGCCCACATCGTCGCCACATCGCAGCCACAGACAGAACCCCGCGTGCGCTTACGCCTCTGTCAAGCTCTCATCCGGGAGAACAAGTTTGACTGGGTGTTGCAAAAGGGCACTGAGCTGGGCGTCTCCACCTTCGTGCCCCTTTCTACCGAGCGTTCTCTGATCCAAGCTGCCGAAGCATTTGGTACCCACAAGATGGCGCGTTGGCAGCGCATCGTGACAGAGGCAGCGGAGCAATCCGGCCGAGCACGTCTTCCCAAAGTCTTGTCCCCTAAGAAGTTCTCCGATGCTTTAAGAGATATTCCAATGGGGGCTCTGGCGCTCATCGCCTGTCTCAGCCCAGAGTCCAAGCCTTTGGGCCAGATCCTGCGCTCAGTAGATACACAAAATACCCAGGAGATCTGCCTTTTCGTAGGGCCAGAAGGGGATTTCACCCCTGCAGAGGTGGAACATGCCCGGCGGGCAGGGGTGCTGCCGGTATCCTTAGGGCCGCGCATCCTGCGTACAGAGACGGCAGGGCTGGTTGCCTTGAGCGTCGTCCTCTATGCTCTGGGCGAGATGGACTAGGCAGCACTTTTGCTTGCCAGAAGCGATTTGGTTATAATCAGCGCGGTGTCAAGGCCTTTTTAGAAGAAGGCCACTCAGAGTTGGCTCTTTTGGTCGTAGTTCCTGTTGGTCTCTGCGAAGTAGCAGGGCATCTCATGACAAACGAGGAGGGTTAAAATGCGCAAGACACTATTCGCCGTGCTCAGCACGCTGATCGTGGTTGCGCTTGTGCTCAGCGGCTGCGCCCAACCGACGCCCACGCCGGCACCCAAGCCGACGGAGGCCCCCAAACCCACTGAAGTCAAGCCGACGGAGACACCCAAGCCCACCGAAGCACCCAAGATCAAAGTAGGCCAGGTGACGGATGTGGGCGGCATCGACGACAAGACCTTCAACGCTACCGCTTGGAAGGGCGTGCAAGAGGCTATCGCCAAGCTAGGTGTTGAGGGCCGCTACCTGGAGTCCCAGCAGCAGACCGACTATGCCAAGAACATCACCGAGTTCCTGCAGCAGAAATATGACCTCATCATCACCGTAGGCTTCCTCTTGGGGGAGGATACCGCCAAGTTCGCCAAGGAAAATCCCGATGCCAAATTCGCCATCGTGGACTATGCCTACGATCCTCCCATTCCCAACGTGTTAGGGCTGACCTTCGCCACCGACCAGGCGGCCTTCCTCGCCGGCTATTTGGCGGCAGGAATGACCAAGACGGGCAAGGTGGGCACCTTTGGAGGCATTGAGATCCCACCGGTGACCATCTTCATGGTAGGCTTCGCCAACGGCGTGGCCCACTATAACAAGGTCCACGGCACCAATGTGGAGGTGCTGGGCACCAAGTTCTATGTGGGCAACTTTGAGTCCACCGACGATGGTCGGCGCGCCGGCGAAAGCCTGATGGACGAAGGGGCAGATATCATCATGCCCGTGGCCGGGCCGGTGGGTTTGGGCACGGCCGCAGCGGTAAAAGAGCGGGGCAAGATGCTCATCGGCGTAGATACCGATATGGTGATCAGTGCCCCAGAGTACAAGGATGTCATCCTCACCTCCGTGCTCAAGAACATGGACGTGGCGGTGTTTGAAGCCATCAAGGCGGTGAAGGAAGGGACCTTCAAGGGTGGCACCTATGTGGGCACGCTGGCCAATAACGGCGTGGGCCTGGCTCCTTTCCACGAATTTGAAGATAAGGTGCCTCAGTCACTGAAGGACGAACTGGAACAGCTCAAGAAAGACATCATTGAGGGCAAGGTCAGCACAGGCTGGGGCCAGTAAAAGGCCGTAAAGGCCAATTGCCGGAATCCGGCTGGGGGATTCCGGCTTGGTTTGGTTATCTACAATTGGGTTGTCATACAGGGTCGCGGTGCACGGGATTCCGTGCGCCCGATCCTTTGTTCTTTGTCAACTCAAGTACATCTGGGCTCTTGAGCTAAAGCCAAAGGGAGAGACGCGTGCCCTCCATCCTTGAGCTGCGTGGCATCACCAAGGTGTTCCCCGGCGTGGTGGCCAACGACCACATTGACCTGACACTCAACCAGGGTGAAATCCTGGCCCTTCTGGGAGAGAACGGCGCAGGCAAAACCACGTTGATGAACATCCTCTACGGCCTCTACACGCCCAATGAAGGGCAGATCATCATCCGCGGCCAGGAGACGACGATCCGCAGCCCCCACGATGCCATCTCCCAAGGGATCGGCATGGTTCACCAGCACTTTATGCTCGTTCCCCCGCTCACGGTCACAGAGAACGTCATGTTGGGCAATGAGCCTGTAAAGGGCGGCCTCTTTCTTGACCGACGTAAATGCGCAGAGCAGATCAAGGAGCTTTCCACCACATATGGCCTAGCAGTGGACCCCGAAGCCGTGATCAGCAGCCTGCCTGTCGGGGTACAGCAGCGCGTAGAGATCATCAAGGTGCTTTATCGCCAGGCCGATATCCTCATCCTAGATGAACCCACCGCAGTGCTCACGCCCCAGGAAGTTGAGGATCTGTTCCGGGTGATTCGTGCCTTGGTAAAACGGGGCAAATCGGTGATCTTTATCACCCACAAGCTCAAGGAAGTGATGGCCCTGGCAGATCGCATCATGGTTTTGCGCCAAGGGCGTGTGGTGGGCACGACGACGCCGGCGGAAACCGACGAGAGCACCTTGGCCTCCATGATGGTGGGCCGTGAGGTGGTGCTGACCATAGCCAAAGAGCCGGCCAAACCCCGCGAAGTCGTCTTGGACGTGCAACATCTGCAGGTGCTCGACAACCGGCATAATTTGGCCGTGAACGATGTCTCCTTCCAAGTACGCGAAGGGGAGATCTTGGGGATCGCCGGCGTACAAGGGAACGGTCAAACGGAGTTGGTTGAGGCCCTCACCGGCCTGCGTAAAGCCTTGGGGGGTATGGTACGTATCGCCGGCCAGGATATGACCAAAGCCTCGCCACGGGCCATCACTGAGCGCGGCGTAGCCCATGTCCCGGAGGATCGCCAACGAGACGGCCTCGTGCTCAGCTTCCCTGTGGCAGATAACCTGATCCTGAATACCTACTACTTGCCGCCCTTTGCGCGCAACGGCATCCTCCAACAGGGGACGATTCTGAGCATGGCTTCCAGGCTAGTGCAGGAGTTTGATATCCGCACGCCCAGCGTGAATACGCCTGTCTCCAGCCTTTCCGGTGGCAACCAACAAAAAGTCATCGTGGCCCGCGAGTTCTCCCGGCCCATCAAGTTGCTCATCGCCTCACAGCCTACACGTGGCTTGGATGTGGGTTCTATAGAGTACATTCACAAGCGAATCATAGAAAAGCGCGACGAGGGTGCGGGGGTGCTGCTGGTCTCCCCAGAGTTAGACGAGATCATGAAACTCTCCGATCGCATCGCGGTGATGTATAAGGGCAAGATCATGGCCATCTTGCCGGCCGAACGGGTCACGCGCGAGCAACTCGGTCTACTTATGGCCGGCGTCGAGTTGCCGAGCCACGCGGAGACCAAGACTGCCCCCCTGGAGAAACGGGGGTGAAAACCATTGAACAAAGAGAAGACGGAAGATAGCCAAGCCCTTACAGCAACCGAAGGCCAGTCCCCGATCAGAGCCCGGACACGGACCAGCGGCGCGGCCTGGCGACAGACGTTGTTTATCCCATTACTGGCCATTATCACCGCGCTGATCCTCAGCGGGATACTCATCGTGGCCACCGATCTAGAGGTGATCAACGCCTTCGCGTCGTC
>Ga0123519_10006568_pt1 | contig 18209 bp, 19 predicted proteins | sample YelNatPaOPRAMG02_FD_87396 | JGI IMG/M metagenome (GOLD analysis project Ga0123519, IMG submission 87396) | Hot spring microbial communities from Yellowstone National Park - Yellowstone National Park OP-RAMG-02 (version 2) | ecosystem: Environmental > Aquatic > Thermal springs > Hot (42-90C) ... | reverse complement strand
GCCATATTTACTCGCTTCCTCTTTCACTTTAACCATGTCCCAAGTTTGGGGAATACCCGCATCCAAAGCTGAAAGATGCACCACCTCTCCCGAGTTTCCTTTGTAAATCAGTAAGCTATTAACAATATCGGCAAACTCACTTTCTGTCAACCAAGGATGCAACCTTCCGTAAGTCGCTCCCGATCTGGTTTTATACCAAGCTTTATAAAACCAAGGAGAACCCGCCAGTTTTTCATAAGCCTCACTTGTCCAACCATCCCTACCGCGAGGCGTATCCCAAAGTCCCGGAGTAGAATAACCATTGTAAGTGTAAGAAAAAGTATAACCACCAGCAGTTGAAGCATACCAAGCAGAAAAGGGTTTACCGCCAGCCATCAACACCCAACCACGAGTGGCATTAACCGCTTCTTCCCACTTTCCTCCTTTATTAACAGGTTTGTAAACCTGACAATCTTCCGTAGCGCAAATTGAACCAGCGCCATTATTCGTATAAGCCAATGCGTATGAACGGGCAGCCACTGCCTGCGCCTTTAAAGCCTCAAAACCGCCATTATCTCCCCAACTCGAAGGCATCTCATAAATTCTTTTAACATAAGTCTCAATATCCACTGTCCCGTATCCCTGAACACGAATATTAATACTAGTAGAATAATCCTTTTTAATCTCTATCCCATCTCCATAGTAGGCTTTCAATATTTGTTCTACTGTCTGACCTGCTTTCGCCCGACCATAAGCCCCATATTGACTCATTCCCTTACGATGTGGCGCCCCAAAAGAAAAAGCGGCAAAAGCTGGCGAAAAACCAGGATTAAAGTCCGGCCTTGAAGCCGGATCATCTGCTGGCGGCACCTCACCCACAGAAGTGGCAAACCCACCCGCCTTCAAAGCCAAAAGTTCTGCCTGGCGAGCCTTAATTTGTTGGAAAAAAGCCTCAGTCTTTTCTACCTCTCCCGTCAAAAACTTAACCTGCTTATCCACTTGCTCCTTTAATGCCAACGAAGAAGCCTGACTTTTTTGTAATCTTTCTTTATCTTTCCCCAAAGCCTCGATTTTCTGTAAAGTAGAATTCACCAATTGCCAATCTTGCTGCGCCGCTCTCCGCCGCAAGACCAAACCTTGACTAAACTCCGAAACAGAATCAGAAGCAAACAAAATCGTCAAAATATCCATCCCTCTTTCCCTTTTGTACATTTCCCTCAACCGAGAAGACAAAAGTTCCTGTTGCACCCCCAAATCCACCTCTCTTTGAAACAACTCCTTTTCTGTTTCTTTTAGTTTTTTACTTAAATCCCCCAACTTATTTTGAATTGCTACCAATTGTTTCTTGTAAGCCTCAAGATCGCTTTTATTCTTCTCGTGCGCCTCCTTCCTCGCATCATATTCCCTCTGTAATTCCGCAATCTGACAATCAAAATCCGTCGCCGGACACTGAGCGTAAACCCAAGCTTTCGACCAACAAAAAACTAAAATTAGAAACAAAAGAAAAGTTTTTACCAATCTCACTTTTGACTTATCCAAATAAAATAACCAATTAACCACCTTTGACACGACCGACGCAATACCCCAACGGCGAGTTAGAAAACCCACTTCTTTACCTTCACCCCCAAAATGTACCATCCTGTTTCTGGTAAAACTAAAGAAAATATTTCCTAAATCTTTTGAATACTTTTCTTTCGCCTTCATCTTGCTCCAAAAAATAACAATCCAATAACATTTTAACATTTCACCCAACCTCCATACGAACAAACCAAAAATCTCCCTTTAAGAATCTAAAATTCCCTTTTTGTAATCACAAGAAACAAATCCAAAAATTAGCAAAAGAAAAACTCTCAGTAAGGGTAAAAACCTACCTTTTTATAACAAAATTACCTCTCAAAATACCAGAAATTTTTTCAATATTCTTTTAAAAAAAATGTTCTTGTGATAAGATTAAACAAATGAATTCTAAATTAAAAGAAAAAATTATAAAAAAAATTTTCTATACCTTTCTTTTTTTAATAATCTCTGTCTTCCTCTCGCCCTCAAAGGCACTTGCCAGAGAGTGCCAAAGTATCTCTGCTCAAATAACTGACCTTATAATTACCAACTTACTGGGAATAACTATCTCCGACCCCAGCATCAAAGCAGGAACCTATTACCATGTCCAAGTAAACAACTCAGATTTGAGAATATTAGCCCCGGCCCAAGAAGATGGCAAACTTGTTGCAACCTTAAATTATGATATCAAGCCCAACAAAAAGTACAATGTTATATTAGAAGAAAGTTGTAAAGATGATTTAAAAGCTAACTGTCCTGATATTTGTAAAGGCTATTTTACTTTAACCCCCGAAACAAAACCAACTACCCAAACAGCTAAGGACCTTTGTTCTTTCTCCTCCGATTGCATTAGCTGCTTTGACGCTGGCAATACTTGGACAGCTCTAGGCTGCATCCCTACTAATAATACTAATGAACTTCTCCGTTGGGTTTTTACTAGAGCAATCTTCTTTGCCTCCGGGATAGCTTTCCTTCTTATGATTTTCGGCGCTTTTCAAATAATCACTTCTGCCGGCAATCCAGAAAAAGTTCAAGCCGGCAAAGAGCTCATCACCAGCTGCGTCTCCGGCCTGCTTTTTATCATTCTTTCTCTTTTCCTGTTAAAATTAATTGGAGTAGACATTCTCCATATTCCCGGCTTTGGAGAATAATTTTTCAAAAATGAGTACGCTTAGTCAAGCTATCAACTTTAATCAAATAGGAAACGCTATCCCCAGTTTAAAACCGCCTTTTAAACCCGGCCCTTCAAGCAATGTTGGTCAAATAATTTCCCTAATACTCCCTTATCTTTTTGTAATCGCCGGACTACTTCTTCTCTTCTTTCTTATTTACGGAGGATTTCATATGATGATTGCCGCCAATGACGAAAAAGGCTTGGCTGAAGCCAAGAAAAAAATCACCTACGCTTTGGTAGGTTTCCTTCTCCTTTTTGTCTCCTACTGGCTGGTGCAAATATTGGAGTATATCTTAGGAATAAGTATTTTTTAAAAATAATCTTGTGGAACTCCCTCCTCCAAAATTAACCCCAACCTTGCGATTTTCAAGATTCAAAGCTGGTTTTCGTTGACATATCTAAGTTTAAAGTTTAAAGTTGAAAGTTCAAAGTGCAAAGTTTAAAGTTATAATTAAAAGTTAAAAGTTATGAATAACGAAGAGTTTAAAAAGGCTTTGATCAAGAGAGGTTTTGATTTAGCAAGAAAAGTTATTACTCTGGTCAATAAATTTCCTAACAACAGAGTAGCTTGGGTTATCACCGATCAGTTGTTACGAGCCGCTACCTCAATTGGCTCCAACATTATTGAAGCTCAAGCGGCATCTAGTAAAAAAGATTTTATTAATTTCTTAAATCATTCCCTTAAGAGTGGAAATGAAACTAAATTCTGGTTAGCCTTATCAAGGGATCTTGACAGTAAGTTAATCTCAGAAATTAATGAAATTATTACAGAAGTTGACGAATTGGTAAAAATTTTAGGCTCTTCAATCATAACTTTAAAGGACAAAAATAAACTTTAAACTTTAATTTTGAACTTTTAACTTTAAACTTTTAATTACTTTCCAAATCTCCTTTGCCTCTTTTGATACTCAACAATCGCTTTTTCTAACTCCTCTGGTCCAAAATCCGGCCACAGTATGTCAGTAAAATAAAATTCCGAGTAACTCATCTGCCAAAGCAAAAAATTTGAAATTCTAATTTCCCCTCCAGTCCGAATAATCAAGTCAGGATCTGGTTGACCATTGGTATAAAGATGCCGTGAAATTAACTCTTCATCTACCTTTTCTGGAGGAACCCCCTCGCGAATAATCTCCTGAACCGCCCGGACAATTTCATCTCTCCCCCCATAGTTCAAGGCAAAATTAACCCTCATTCTCTCGTGTTTCAAAACCACCTTTAACATCTCTTTTATCGCCCTTACCACCCTTCTGGGAAAAGCCTGAAAATTTCCCAAAACAAACATTTTAATCCCCATTTTTTGGTACTCTTCCCTTTTTTCCCTAACTATTTTTACCAGCAAATCAAAAATACCCCTAACCTCCTCCTTACTCCTTTTTCTCCAATTCTCAGTCGATAAGGTATAAACAGTTAAATACTTTATCCCCAACTCCGAAGCTTTTTTAACAATTCTCTCCAAATTTCTCGCTCCCGCCTCATGACCTTCGTTCACACTTAGTCCTTTCTCTCTCGCCCACCTTCGATTTCCATCCATAATAATGGCCACATGCTTGGGAATATTATTTTTATCCAAAACAGTCATCTTACTTTCCCTTTCTCTTCTTCTAATAATTCCTAGCTAAAAATTAAAAGTTATAGAAAAATTATCACTACCATCATTCCACCACCAACCGCTTACACCACCACCCACAAACCACAACCACCACCTATCTCCAAATATTTCTCTTCAACCTCTCCTCCTCGATTAACTTTAAAGTGCTTCAAAAATTCAAATCTTTCCACCAATTCTCTTCCCTTGCCCCAAAAGGCTTAACCGTTCTTCGCCAGAACAAAGAACCAGTTGCCCTCCCACCAATTTATATAACTGTCCCTGAAATTCAAAAACTTTACCTGGATTAGGTAATTCTACCACAAGCTTAGCGGTAAATTGCCGAGTTATTCCCTCCTGCTGTACCATCCGCCAATATTCCGGAGATCTACTCATTCCACCTCCTTCTCCTCCCTCCCTCGTAGAAAAAATAAAGAAAAACCAAAAAACAAAAAAGACTCAAAAAAGAAACTCCCCAAAAAGATGTCTTTGCCAACCAACCAAACTGCCACCTCCCAAAAATAAAAATCCGTGAAACTGCCAAAACAATTCCCCAACCCAGCCACAAAAACCAAGGCAAGCCCAAAACTAAAATTTCTTGAGATAAATCCTCCCTTTTCTTAATTCTACTAACCGTCAAGGAAGGATGTTCTATCATTCCGTAAATATTCTTTAACCAGCAATAAATCTCTCTTAAACCAAGCAAAAAAATTATCTTTAAAATTTTTCTTACCGATCTTTTAAATTCATAAATCTTTTTCTTCATAAACTAAGCCCTCATTTTCTCCCACTCAAGGCGAAAGGCTACTCTTGCCCTGGACAATCTTGATTCCACCGCCTTAACTGTAATCTTTAACTTCCTGGCAATTTCTGCCATTGATAATCCTTGGTAATACTTTAGTCGTAAAACCTCTTGATATCCTTCGCTTAGGGCGTTTAAAACCTTTTTCACCTCCTTTCTTAACTCCTCTTTTTCTAATTCCTCATCTGGAGATAAAACCTCATAAACCAAATTTTCCAAAAAGGGAAAGTGAGAAAACAAAATCATCTTAATTTTCTTCTTCCGATAGTAATCTATTATTTCGTGATTCGCTATCCCACAAAGCCAAGTCCAAAAAGAAGATTTCCCTTTAAAAAAGCAATAAGATTCGCTCGCCGCAATCAACGTTTCCTGTAAAATCTCCTCCACCTCATCCGGTTGAGCAACTCTCTTCTGAATATACCTTCTCAAAGGAGAAAAAAATTTTTTTAGATTTCTTTCAAACTCTTCTTCCATTTTTTCGGAATAAAATCGGAAAATCTGCGGAAATTAGTAATCTCTTTCAACAATAAAGTCAATCCCCATCCGAATTTCCTCTCTTGCCCTCTCTTCTCTTAAAAAACCTAATTCCTTTTCAAAAATCACCTTCGCCTCCCGGGCAAATTGCCTTGCCTTTTCTTTGGCGTAATCAATACTTCCATATTTCTCCATTAAAAAAATCACTTCTCCTACTTCCTCTTCTGTTTTCTCTTCCCTCTCTTTATTTAAAATTTTTATCACCCTTTCTTTCTCCTTCCTCCCGAGACAATTAAATAAATGAACCAAAAGCAAAGTCTTTTTTCCCTCGTAAATATCATTTCCAGTCTGTTTCTTTAAACCACGAAAATTACTCGTCACATCCAAAACATCATCAATAATCTGGAAACTTCTGCCTAAAATCTTTCCAAATCTATAAATTGCCTCAAGTTGCTTTTCCTCTGCTCCACCCAAAATTGCTCCCAATCTCATTGGTCCCCCAATTGTATAATATCCGGTCTTGCTCTCCAAAATAAACAAAATGTCCTCCTCCTCCAAATCCATTCTTTTTTCTTTTACCCACCTTAGCTCCACTGTTTGCCCCAAAATAGTCCTGCTTAACATCCAAAAAAATTCCTCCATAATCTCCAAGCCTTTTTTTACTCCCAATTCTTCCACATTATCCTCAAGCATCTTCCACATCAAAACCTGCAAACCATCTCCTGCGTTTAAAGCCAACTCTTTGCCATAAATTCGAAACAAAGTTGACTTTCCCCTTCTTTCCAAAGAATTATCCTCAATATCATCATGATTTAAAATCCAATCTTCCGAAGTTTGCATTGCCGCTGCTGTTAATAAAGCCTTTTCTCTTGGAAAACCCATTGCCGAAGCTGTTAAAAGTGTAAGCGTAGGCCTTAAATATTTACCCTTTCTCTCGGGATAATCTGCTACCAACCGCCGGTGAAACTCCTCCTCCCCTTTATACTTTTCAGGAATCTGGCAAAAAGAAGGGAATGCTCTCAATTTTTCCAAATATTTCTCTATCACCGGCCAAACCTGTCTTTTCGTCTCCTCTAAAACTCCTTCAAAATCTTCCTTCATTTTTCTAATTTTACCACGCCATTTAAGTAAAACTTGATATTCTCTTTTGACAGGGTTAAAATCTTAACTTAAGAATGAAAAATCTTCTTGCCCAAGTTTCTATCCAAAATATTTTTCCTCCTGCCCGAACCTACCAGACACCGGGAAAACTAATCTCTGTTATCCTTAAAAATGTTTACGTCTTTGCCGGTATCCTCCTTTTTGTCCTATTGATTTTTGGCGGCTTCTCCGTTATTATGGGAGCAGGCGAAAACGATCCTAAAAAAACCGCCGCTGGCAAAAAAGCCATTACCTCTGCCTTAATCGGTTTTTTGATTGTCTTTGCCAGCTATTGGATAATTAGGATAATTGAAATTATTACTGGAATCAATATTCTCGGAGGTGGAGGTCTTGGTTAAATGAAAACCTTACTCTCTCAAGCGCAAAATTTTTTTGGTAATATCGCACCTCCTCCAGGTATTAATCAATATGGAGACCTGGACACAGGTTTAATAAAATTTGCTAACAATCTCTTAAAATTAGCGATTGTTGGTGCTGGCCTGTACACCTTTCTAAATCTTATTCTTGCCGGATATGATTTTCTCAGCGCTGGAGGAGATACTAAAAAAGTCACCCAAGCTTGGAATAAAATTTGGCAATCAATCTTAGGTCTAGCAATTGTCGCCAGTTCATTTGCGATTGCCGCTCTAGTTGGCTGGTTAATATTTAAAGATGCCACCGCCATTCTTTCACCTAAAATATATGGACCAAACGACTAAAGCTCAATACCTTGCCTTAAATTTAGGTAATCTCAAAGGACTAGGTCCTCTGGGGAATTTTTCTGTTTCCAATGCTGATCCTGGCTCTTCCCTCTTAACCAAAATTCTCTCCCTCACTATCGGCATCCTTACCCTAGTTGCTTTTTTTTGGTTTATGTTTATTCTAATCACTGGCGGTCTTGCCTGGCTAAGTTCAGGAGGCGACAAAGCTAAAGTCCAAGAAGCACAAAAAAGAATTACCAACGGATTTATCGGCCTTATAATTGTTCTTATCAGCTACTTTATAGTTAAATTAATCGGGTATATTTTTAAAATAGACATTTTAAATCTTGGTTCACTACTTAATCAGTTCTAAAAATGAAAAAAACTTTTCCAAAAAAATTACCTCTAAAACTATCTTCCCATTTGTTTTTATTTATTTTTTTTCTTTTCTTCGCCAAAAATCTTTCAGCCCAAAACATTACCAATCCTCTTCTCCCTTCTAACCTTCAAAATCTTTCAGGAACCGCTTTTTTAGGAAAATTCATCAATCTTGCTATTAATCTTTGCTTGGTTGGAGGGGGAATTATCTTTTTCTTTATGCTCGTCTCTGGGGGAATTCGTTGGATTAGCTCAGGCGGAGACAAAACAAAAATCGAAGCCAGTCAAAAACAAGTTACCCACGCTTTCATCGGTTTATTAATTTTACTTTCTACTTTTGCTATAATAAAATTAATTGAGAGTGTTTTTAACATAAATATATTAAAAATCAACATTCCAACTTTGTAATTCAATCGTTTATTATTTAAAAAATGAAAGGGGGTGAATATGAAAGTCAAAAAAATTTTAACCACTTTAGCGCTTGAATCTTTTTTAGCTTTACCGGTTCCCCTAAAAGTATTAGCGCAAGACATCAATATTGAACCAGGAAATGAGTTTCGTACTCTCCGAGGCATGACAGTTCCCTCGGTTCTAAGCGGTATTATCAGGCTCTTGCTGGTTATTGCTGCTCTGGTATTTTTTATCATGTTGGTTATTGGCGGTATCCAATGGATAATGTCCGGAGGCGACAAAGCAGCCTCAGAAAATGCCAGAAAAAGAATTACGAGCGCCTTGGTAGGACTGGCTATTGTTTTCTCAGCTTGGGCAATCGCTCAACTAATTACCACTTTATTTGGAGTAAACATTCTAAGTATAAATTTTCCCAAATTTTATCAATAAATTAAGCAAAAACTTAATTTTAAAAAACACCAACCAAGAGTTGGTGTTTTTTTGTTTCACTTCTACAAGTACCCAACTTCTCCCCAGTGTTAAGATAACCAAACGAAAAGAAGTCTCTCAAAATCATCAAAAAGTCTTTCTTTCCAAACCCAAAAGTTTCCTCTATTTCTCTCACCAAACTCTTTCCCCACCAACCCAACTGTGTTATACTTTACATAACCAATGAAAACAAAAAAATTTTTTTTAAAATTTCTCTTTTACTCTTTTATCTTTTTTCTTTTCAGATTTCCTGTTTATAGCCAAAATCCAAATCCCGAAAAATGGGGATCTCCCTGTGTTACCAATATAAACGGAGTTGAAGTCGCAACCCTCCAAGGATTTGAGTGTTTATTTGCCAATATTGTCAAAATTATTATTCCCGTCGCCGCCTTAGCGCTTTTTTTGACAATAATTGTCGGTGCCTTCCAATTGATTACCGCTGGCGGAGAACAAAAACCTCTCCAAAAAGCCAAAGCCACCCTAACCTACGCTGTCTTTGGCTTTGTTGCCTTAATCGGCATCTGGTTTATTCTTCTCTTAATCAAAGAAATAACTGGGGTTGATGTCACCACATTCGAAATGCCCAAATGAAAAAATGAGAAAAACCGCTCTTTTCTTTACCGTTTTTGCTTTTTTCTTTTTAATTTCTCATCACTGCGTCGCTGCCGAAAATAAGGCAGGCATCAACATTGGCGATCATTTTGACGAGTTTGACAGAGCAGCCGAAATTGTCGGAAAAGGCGGCTGGATTACCATCATGGCTTGCCCAGGAGATACTGACAAAATTGCCTCCATGATTGCCCGCCACCCAGAAATTAATCTAATTATCCGCGGCCACCATCCTTCCTCGCCTCCTAACGAACTTTTAGCTAAACTTTGGGCTGCCTCCCTCAAAGCCCTCCCATCACCTAATAAGATCTACTTCATGCCCTGGAACGAACCAAACCAAGAAGGCTCTTCAGACTATACCTCACCAGATTATCTTATGGAATATATCAACAAACTCCAACAAGAAATTTCTTCTATTAAAAACAAAGTTTTTCTTCTCTCTCCAATGATGAACATTACCCACCCCAATTTTGACTCCTATATCATTCCTTTGGTTCAAAACAACTTTTTCCAACAATTTGACGGCATCGCCTTCTCTCTTTATGATACCTGCAATGGCGAATGTTCAGACCCCCATCAAAACCCTCTTTTTGCCTCACAACTTCTTTCCCGATTGAAAGTTAGTGGCAAAAAAATCTTCGGAGTTGAATCCGGAACAGCCGGAGAATACTTCTACTTTAAAACTCCTCCAAGCTCTGTCTCGCCTCTTTTCAAATATGTCAACAGCTTCCTGAAAAAATACCCCTCAGAAATTGCCATGATTGGCATTCCTTCTTATGATCTTGGTGGCGAGGTTGGTCACTCCTGGTCAGTCTATTTCCCTCCCGACGTCATTAATAAACTTAGAGAATTTCCCGACGGCAACACCACTCCGGGCGCCCCTCCTTTAGAAGTCCCTCTTAAAAAATGTCCTGAGAAAAAATATTCCTTTTATTTTAATGACGAAGGTGAATGTATAGAATGTGGTGGCACTCTTTCTAGTGTCTGCAAACCCATTCTTAAAACTCTTGATTTTGGCGAAGAATTAAGCAAAAACTCCCTTAATATTCCCGAGCAAGCAAAATACGATTACTTTGACCCCAAATGTATTGAAGTTTTATTGAAAGGAAATATTACCATTCAAAATCTTACCATTCCTTTTGTCAATGAATTAAACAAATACTTCTTAGGACCATATGTAGACAATCCCAAAGCCCGAATCAACAAATCCCCCGAACAAAGAAACTATTTTACAGAAACAGGGGTTTTTGAAAAACTCGCTCCTAAAGGTCTCCAAGATCAGCTCAAATTAAAGTTTATTCAAGATACAATTTCCCTCGGCAGCCAAAGCCGTTACTACAACACTACCATTGAGGGCAAAACTCTTACCGAAATAGCCAACACTTTTAAAAAAATTCAAGAAAAAAACAATCAAAAAGTTCCCTTAAATGAAGATGAAAAAAAGTTTCTTACTTTAATCTGGCCCCAAGTTCCTCTTTTTTCCAACGAAGAAAGTCAAGGTGAAATCGTTTTTTACGGCTCTGGTTTTGAAAAAGAAAAAAACAAAGTAAAAACTTCCGTTCCTGAAGTCTATCGCTTAAACTTAGTCTCCCAAACCTTAAAAAATCTGCTTACAAGCAGTAGAAGTCAATCTTCTCCCATTTCCTCAAAAGACTCCGCTGTTCTCTCAGAAACAACCACAGAAACCTCCTGTCCAATTACGCAAACAATTCCCCCAGAAACCAACTACAAAGAAACCAAAACCGGTCAAGGAAGCGAAGTTTGTACTCTTCCCAAACTCCAAGAACAAGAAAAAAATGCCGAAGGTAAACGAGCCTTTCTTAATGATGCCCAAAAATCTTGCCGGGATATGGGCGATTGCACCATTGATCCTTTAAATCCCGTAGATATCACCAATCAATGCTGCGGATCACACGGAAAATGTCTTCCGTGGGGAACAGGCTACCGCTGTGTCCAATGTCAAAGTTCCGACACTTGCTGGAGCGGTGCTCACTATTCCGCCTGTTGTGTTCCCGATTATTCTGAAAAAACCAAAGATTTTACCGATTTAAACCTAAACAGTATAAACAAAGTTCCCTATCTTAAAACTATTGCCAACAATTTAGTTGGACCCTTAAGCCTCTTCCAAACTTTTGTTCCCGCCAACCAAACCTCCGCCCAAAAATATTTTAAAGAAGTTGCCGGTGAATCCACTGCTCAAATTGAAATTAAATTTGACCCTCCCCAATCTCCCCCTACCACTTCCTTCACTATCCAGGATTTTAAAGGCACCCTCACCCTTCTTTTCCACAAACTAGGAACCTTAACTAATGTCCAAAATTTTATCTCTAAATCCCAACTCAAACCAAATAAAGCACCTTGACTTTAAAACATTAAATATCTAAAATTAAAATCAAGAAAAGAAAGAATAGAAAATCAAGCAAATTTTATGAAGAAAAAAATAAAACAAATTTTCTTTTTGTGTTTTTTCTCCCTTTTCCTTTTTTCTCTTTACCAACCCACCTTTGCTTATCTACCCTGCGAACCTGAAGATAAGTGCACCAAAAGTAGCGACTGCAAACCAATAGAAGGATATAACGTCTCTTGCATCAACCAGTGTTGCACCTATATCCCTATTTCTCCTTTAGACAAAACCAGAAAGGCTCTAGAAGATTGTCAAAAAAATGGCTCCACTAGCCAAGAATGTTATCTTATTGGAACAAGCTCCCTTGATCCCGAAAATGGTTACAGTGGTATAATTGAAAATACAGTCAACGGCCTAAATATCGCTCTCCTTGGTTTGCCTCCCACAGAAGACGAACTAAGCTCGGGAAAAATAAAAGCAGGTTTAATTGCTCAATTAGGAAGTTTTATCGATTCTCTCTACGAAAACCCACCTGCTTCCTCTGTTAATTATTTTGCCGACCTACTTCAAAACTTAGGCATTTCCAAAAATGTTTACGCTCAAGGAATTGGGTTTAAAGCCATGGGCAATCTTCTCCCTCTATGGAAAGTCTCTCGAAATATTGCCTACATTTTCTTCACCATTATTTTTATCTTTATTGGTCTAGCCATTATCTTAAGAATAAAAATCGATCCTAAAACAGTTGTTACCATCCAAAATGCTCTACCCAAACTAATCATTACCCTCATTCTTATCACCTTCTCTTATGCCATAGTAGGTTTAATGATTGATCTCTCCTATCTAATTATTAGACTCGGTGTTTTATTCGCCTCCCAAACAGGTTACATTTCCCCAACAGAGCTAACCCAGAAACAAGATTGGTACGGTTCTCTCAGTTTCTGGGATGCTATAAAGGAAATCTTTATAAACAACTTACAATTCAAATCACTAATTCCATCAGCCGTAGGAGCCGGTGTTGGCGCCTTAGTTGCCCTCCTTATAACTTCCTCCGGTGGTCTTATTGGATTAGGTGGTGTCATTGGTTTTCTTTTATTTGCAATTATTATTTTGTGGTGTCTCTTTAAACTCTTCCTATCGCTGGTAAATTGCTATATTCAAATCATTCTTTCCCTTATCCTTGGCCCTATCCAAATAGCTGCAGGAGCACTTCCTGGAAATCAAGGAGGATTCAACAGTTGGCTTAAAAACCTAACCGCTAATATTTTAGTTTTCCCAGCTGTCTCCCTAACATTTCTTCTTACTTCCCTACTTCTCAAAACGGGAGGACCAACTTGGCGTCCTCCTGTAATCGCCCCGTCTGGTGGACTTCTTACCACTATCCTTGCCATAGGAATGATTCTTCTCCTTCCCAAAATTCCCGATATGGTTAAATCCGCCTTTAAGATGAAACCCGCCGGATATGGAGCAGCTATTGGAGAAGCCATTAAACCCATCCAGCCTCTTTACAAAGCAGGAGCAAGTGCTGCTGTCTCTAAATTAGAAGTTACTTCTCCTGGGTGGGGAGCAGTCGTCAGTACTTTAACTGGAGCAAAAGGTTCAGGCGGCAGAGGAAAAAGTGCAAAAGATAGATTTTAAAAGATAAAAATTAAATTCAATGATTACTCAATTGACACAATTTCTAATTTCTCTCCCTTTTTTAAATACTCTCCTTGTTGAGGCTTCCGCAAAGGAACTTCATCATCCAAACGGTTCCAACTATGAACAACTCCTATTCTTGAAGTAGAGTAGGGATCAGTTACATCTCTGTCTTGAGGCCTACCTACACCTCCTCTCACCGCATAAACAGCCCAAACCTTAAGATTATGGAAGTGTTTTTTAGCCTTCCTTTCTGCTACTCTTCGATCCAATTCCTTTTCTTTATAGTAATCTTTCAAAACCTTCTCTATATTCAATCTTGTATAGTAATCAATCAACCGGGCAAGCCAGCCAGGCTTCCCTTCGCCTTTAGTAAAATGATCAAACAATCCAATAGCCTTTCTCATTCGAACGGTAACATAATTAATCTTCCAGGCATCAGAAACCTCTGATTTTCTCCATAATATCCTCTCCCTTTTTCGTAGACCATCTAAATAAGACATTTTCCTCCCATCCTCAGTTTCAAACTCATATTGCTCCCAAAAACTTTTCATCGTAATCGGAGGATAACATTCGGGAACATACACATAAATTTCCCCAGTTGACTTGTCTAGTTCTCCTTTCCAATATTCACTTCTCTTCCGCGCCGGAATAAATTTAACATTTTTCTCATTGATACCTCGTTCTTTTATTTTTAATTCTTCTTTTATTCTATTCGCCTGTTGCAAACCCCATCTCCCAAAAGCCCCCCACTCTTGACCACTCCAACATTTATCTTCAAACTTTTCTTGTGGGTGGAAGACAGCTCTCAAATCATCCGAACAAATTTCTGCAGCTAAATTTCCATGCCTACAACCAGAAAAAGAATAACGGCTATCTATCGATTCAATTAAATTACTACAAAAAATCCAATTCCAAGCAATAGAATCAGCACTCTTAAGTTTATTTTCTAAAGCGAGTTTCTTTTCTTCATTCATTTTATCTCTGTCCTGTGGGGAAATACCCCAAGACATCATCAGGTGATAACGCATAGTCCTTCTTATTTCCTCAAAATCGGAACCAAATTTTACATCCCATATCGTTCTTCTAACAGTCTCTCCTTTTGCACCGACCACCGGTTTACCTGTACCGTTATCAACGATGTCTATCTCTCCTCCATTAACAATCTTATCTACATACCATTCTAGTGCAAATCTGACACCAGGGACCTTTTCATAAAGCATCTCCATATCTTCTGTGGTAAACTCTATAAGGTCCTGATTCTCCACCAATTTTTCCGCCTGTCCAGAATATACTTTTTTAAAAAATGCTGCTCTGGCTAATTTCCATCTTGCATCCCAAATTCTCCTTTCATTAGTTGAAGTAATTTCCGTATAAAAATGAGGTTCCATGTTTGGAGTAAAACGAGTGTAAAATTCTTGCGAATATTCTACATCTATCCACCTTGACTCTTCCGCTAACGGGTCCATCCTCCCAAAGATATTTCTCAATTGTTCTACTTGCTGTTGAGAATAAGCTGCTACTTGACCAACAGTCATTCTTTGAAGCTCTTCTAAAGGTAAAGAAGGTGAAAGTTGTCTTGAGCGTCTTAATTCCTCTATCAATTCAGAAGTAGTCATCGACATCTTTTCAGCAGCCTTAACCAAATCTCTTGCAGCAACGGTTAAATTATCAGAAGGAGCAACTTCATCTAACTTTTGTATCTGTTCCGTAATCCTACCTTCTAGAACAGCAGCTTCTGTTTCATTAATATTTCCCTCTATAATTTTATCCTGTATCTTAAAAAAAACATCCGCCAATCTTTCTCTCGTCAAAAGAGACAACGGAGTTCCATGAAGAGCCCTAGCTACTCTTTGCAAATAAGGGTCAGTAAACTCACCCTCTTTTTGCAAAACCCAACTAGGCTGAAAGGAAGTTTCTGGCTGGTTAGATCCTACCTGTCTTGTTTCCGGTCCTGTCATTCCTTCTTGCCCCTCTGACATAACCTAATAATAACTTTTTATTATACTAAAATCAAGTCCAAAATACAACTATATGTACAGGTTACATACATTTGAGACTCTGGGGATACTTCTAAAAGATAATCAATGGTGATTTGTAATTAAGCGCTTCATGTGGTCTTTGAGTATTATACCAAACAAGATACTTAATAAGCTCTTGATTTAAAAGATTAACATCAGTTAGAGCAAGATCTTGATATTCATTGATGGAGAAGATTTTTTTGAGCTAGAGATATTAAACTCATTTTATCCTTTCCTCCGTTTTTTATTTTCTAGAGAGTTCTTCTTATATTCTTGATCAATTCTTTTGGCAAATTTTGCTAATTCTTCCTCTGTCAAAATTTTAACTCCCAACTCTTAGGCTACTTTTCTGATTTTTCTCTCGGCTTTGTCTTTTTTGGCAAGGTTATCAATTATAATCTCTAGTTCCATATGAAAACCCCAGGTTTCCGAGTATTTTAAGGCAATCTCTACCCCATTGTACCTATAGTTGTGTCTTTTCTGATAGGAGTTTTGGGGTTGTTCGAAGGGTAAAGTAGAAAATAATTTTACTGCTTTTTCAAAGTCTTTAGGGTTTATTGGGATTTCTACTTCTTCAAAATCACTTCTTCCTCTTCCTAACCGATTAAGTTTGATGACATTTTTACCGTTTTTTTGGGAAACATTGTTAACGACTTTTACAATTTTGTTTTGCAGAAGAAAAAAGTAAACATCTTTATCATCTTTCCCTAAATCAATTGCTCTTTCTGCCAGAAATTTTTTAACCCGGGCATACCTTCCCTAGTTAAAAGGGCTCTTAATTCGATTTCTTTTTGCTTCTTATTATTAGTTATAATTTTTATAAAAAATAAAAAGTTTTTTTATTATATTCAGTTGCTTATTGCGAGACAATTCTTTAAAATTGAGGAGTATTATACTAAATTTCAGCTTTCAATGCAATTAAAAAACGGAAAACAAATATTCCCAAGCCTTATAAAAACCAAAGTCTAAAAAACAACCTTCAATCCATCCCTAAAATTCAAACTTTCCACTAAACCTTATATAAAAATTAATTGAAATAACCAACTCAAAACGATAGAATTAAAATAAACTTATGGAACAGCACGCTATCCCTCAACCAATCACCAGTTATGAATTTCGCCTTGTCGGCGATATGACCTTGAAACAATTCGGCAAACTCGCTGCCGGAATTATCCTTGCCCTAATTGTTTATGCCATCAATCCTCCTTACCTTCTTAAATGGTTCTTAATCATTCTTTTTGCCAGTCTTGGTATCATCTCCGCCTTCGTTCCCTTCCAAGGAAGACCAATTGATACCTGGATAATCGCCTTCTTTAAAAGAATCTATTCCCCTAATCAATATATCTGGAAGGCAAAAGAAAAAACTATTTCACCTCCACCCACCACCTCCTCTTCTCAAACAACAAAACTCGAAAGTCCTTCTGTTACTCCTCCTCCTACCCAAACCTCTTTAAAAAAAGAAACTCCACCACCGCCAATAACTTCGCTTTCGCCTGTAACAATCCCTAAAACCCCTCCTCCCCCCGAAAAAACTGTTCAGCCAAATTTTTCTTCCAACATTGTAATTCCTGCTACTCCTACCATGCCTAATCTTATAGTTGGCTTTGTTCATGATAAGCAGGGAAAAATTATTGAAGGCGCCATTTTGGAAATTCGTGATAGCCAAGGAAACCCCGTCCGTGCTTTTAAAACCAACGCCCTTGGTCAATTCTTAAGTGCCACTCCCTTGCATAATGGAACCTACGAAATTGAAACAGAAAAAGAAGGCTATGAATTTGATATAATTAAAATCAATCTTGAAGGAAAAATCCTGCCACCCATTGAAATAATAAGCAAATGAACAATAAATTTGAAATAGCCTGATAGTCTTTTACATTTGTTTATTTGTTTGTTTATTTTTAAATATTAAAATATATGGACCCTGCCCAAATTCCTGTTCGTGCCAGCACTCAAGAACATTTACCCATCGAAGATATCCAAAATAATTTGGTAATTCTCAAAGATGGATCTTGTGCCATGGTATTAAAAGTTTCCTCCCTCAACTTCGACCTTCTTTCCGAAAAAGAGCAAGACGCAATCATGAACGCTTACGGCGCTCTCCTTAATTCTCTTTCTTTTCCTATTCAAATTGTCATTCGCTCTCAAAAAAAAGATATCTCTTCCTATTTAGAAATTTTAAAAACACAGGAAGAAAAAACCAAAACAAACCCGCTTTTAAAAAACCTTATCTCCTCCTACCAAAAATTCGTCGCCGAGATGGTCAAAAAAAACAATGTCCTTGATAAAAAATTCTATGTTGTCATTCCTTTTTCCTCACTAGAACTAGGAGTCACCTCCACTCTTACTTCTATGATTAAACCTCGAAAAAATCTCCCTTATTCCAAGGAGGATATTCTCCAAAAAGCCCAGCTTTCTCTTAATCCCAAAAGGGATCATCTAATTAAACTTTTTAGTCGAATCGGTCTTAGCGCCAAACAACTAGAAACAAAAGAGCTTATTAGTCTTTTTTATGAAATTTACAACAACGAATCTTTAATTAAATTTGTTCCTCAAAAATGATTAAAGATCTTTTAAATAAGTTTAAAATAAAAAAAGCTCCTCTTTCTCCTCCACCAGGAGAAAACACCTCCATTTCCCCTTCTCAAACTAACACTTCCTCTGTCACACCAACCACTGTTTCCAACAACAACCTTCCTTCCCTCGCCAAAAATCCCTCTTCTTTTTCCCAAGATGATTCCGTTCAAGATATTATCGCCCCCTCCGCTATTGATGTTGATTTTGATGAACTTAAAATCAACAACTATTACACCCGCACTTTATTTGTCGTCGGCTATCCCCGTTATGTAAGCGCTAACTGGCTGTCTCCTTTAATCAATTATGAACACTCCCTTGATATCTCTCTTTTTATTTATCCGGTCGAAAGCAAAACCG
>Ga0123519_10006564_pt1 | contig 18213 bp, 12 predicted proteins | sample YelNatPaOPRAMG02_FD_87396 | JGI IMG/M metagenome (GOLD analysis project Ga0123519, IMG submission 87396) | Hot spring microbial communities from Yellowstone National Park - Yellowstone National Park OP-RAMG-02 (version 2) | ecosystem: Environmental > Aquatic > Thermal springs > Hot (42-90C) ... | reverse complement strand
TACCGGTCCCACTGAAGCCAAGCCAGAACCCCAGTCTCCTCAGCCTATAGTTTCTGAACCAATTATTCCGCGCGCTCAAGAACCTTTAAAGACCGAGACCGAGCTGGAAAAAGAGATTTTTGGGGAATTGACCCAAAAACCAGAAAGGGTAGCAGAAAAAATTAAACCTTTTAAATCCAGACGAATTCCAATCAAAATCCCCAAAAAGGCTCTGCTCGGTCTCAGCATTTTTATTCTGGTTTTAGTGGGAGGATATTTTCTTTTCACGAGTCAAGTTTTTCATTCTTTCGCTGAGGGATTCAAAGCCAGATTGGCAAGCCCGCCAGAAAAACCCCCGGAAGCGCCTCGGGTCTTGAGTGAGGACAAGGCTCAGCTGGTTAGGAATCATTTGGCGCTGGCAGAGGAGCTTTATAAGCTGGACACAAAAAATGGCTATCTCAAATCCTTGGCTGAGATTCGCTCGGCATTAAAGATAGACCCGGGTTCAAATTCTGCTAAGGCTCTGGAAGCACTGGTCTCTGCTTTTTCCGCTTATCGGGAACCTAAATGGGTGCTGATAAATAAAGCCAAAATGCTTTTAAAGAAGGCGGATGCGGGTCTTTTGGCTCAACCAGAGCTACAAATGGCTCAAATCCTGATTTATCTCACGGAACAGGATTATTCTTCTGCCCAGGTGATAGTTAATAGATTGTTAGAAAATTACCCGAACCTGGCTTTGGGCTACTGGGCTTTAGCCAGAATCCAATTATCTGGCGCATTAAAAAATTATGAAACCGCGGAATCAAACTTAATTAAAGCTCTGGAGCTTGACCCCAAGCTGGCTATAGCTCGTTTGGAATTAGCAGAGCTTTATTATTCTCAAAAGCAATATCAGCTTGCTCTGGAACAATATCAAGCGCTTTTAAGAATCTCGCCGGAGCGAACTGAGCTGAGCTCAAAAATTATGGAAATTCAGAGCATCTTGGAAAAGATGAAGCAAAAGCCTGAAGAAGAAATTGCTAAACCCGGACTGCTTTTAGTTCCCCCTCCCGAGCCCATTGCTCAAACCTCATCTACCACCACCCTCAGCCCCATGCCACAAACCCAAGAGACCACTACCCCACAAGTCCAACCACCACCAGCTTTAAAAATTGACTTTGACCAGGAGGTAAAAAATTATCTACTTAAAATCATCTCTGAAACTCAAACCCCTTTGAGCCGTGTTCCCACTCCCATTACCCCCCAAGAAGCTACTCAACCCTTGCCTACCGCGCCCACGCGCCCGCCAGAAGAAGCGGAATAAATTTTAGCTCAAATAAAAAATCAGATAGACCCCGCAACCTTATCTCCCACTTCAGAGGTGCTCAATCCCATCTGACCAGCGGACATAGATTTTATGTGCTTTTGAATCGTTTTCATTACCGCCTGCTCTATGGCAAGCGCAGACTCTCGCTCGCCCAGATGCTCTAACATCATCATCCCAGCCAAAATCGCTGAGAGTGGATTTATAACTCCTTTTCCGGTATATTTAGGCGCGCTCCCTCCTATCGGCTCAAACATACTCACCCCGGTAGGATTGATATTTCCCCCAGCCGCAATCCCCATTCCGCCCTGAATCATTGCTCCCAAATCCGTAATTATATCTCCGAACATATTGTCAGTGACAATCACATCAAACCATTCTGGATTTTTCACCATCCACATCGTGGTCGCATCTATATGCGCATAATCGGTCTTTATCTCCGGATATTCCTTGGCTACTTCATAAAACACTCTTTCCCACAAGTCCCAGGCAAAAGTTAAAACATTGGTCTTGCCAGATAAAGTCAGCTTGTTTTGCTTATTCCGCTTCTTGCAAAGCTCAAAGGCAAACCGAATGCATCTCTCCACACCTTTTCTGGTGTTGATTGAGAGCTGTATGGCTACCTCATCCTTGGTGCCCTTTTTCAAGAACCCACCGCTACCTGTATAAAGTCCCTCAGTATTCTCCCTAACCACTACAAAATCAATATCCTCTGGTTTTTTATTTTTCAAAGGACAATCTACCCCCGGATATAACTTGACCGGACGAAGATTGATATATTGGTCCAATTCAAACCGAAGCCTAAGTAAGAGCCCTTTTTCCAAAATCCCGGGCTTAACCTCGGGATGACCAATTGCTCCTAAATAAATCGCAGACACCTTTTTAAGCTCCTCTAAAACCGAATCTGGCAGAACCTCTCCAGTGCGCTTGAACCGCTCTCCTCCCAAATCATATTCAATCCAGTCAATTTTAAATCCAAACCTCTTACTGGCACTATCCAGAACCTTTCTGCCTTCTCGGATGACCTCTGGTCCTGTGCCATCCCCAGCAATCACCGCAATTCTATAACTCTTCATTGGCTTCCCTTAATTTTGGTTTTTAAATAAGGTATCAATCCACCAACCTTAATTAGCTTGAGCATAAACTCCGGAATTGGTCGTGCCTGAAATCTTCTTCCGTTGGTAAAATTAACTATCATTCCGGTCTCAAGTTCCACCTCTAACTCATCTCCGCTACTACATCCCTCCACCGCGGAATCTGCCTCTAATAGCGCTAAGCCAGTATTAAATCCATTTCTATAAAATATCCTGGCAAAACTTTTGGCAATCACCAAATTTATTCCCAAACCCTTAATCGCAATCGGCGCATGCTCTCTACTGGAGCCACTGCCAAAATTCTTCCCAGCAACCAAAATATCCCCGGCCCGGACCTTTTTAAAAAACTCTGGCTCAAGCCCTTCTAAACAATGCTCTGCTAAAACCTTTGGCTCGGTGGTATCTAAATACCGGGCTGGAATAATAATATCCGTGTCTATGTCATCCCCGAATTTATGCACCCTGCCTCGGATTTTCATCTTTCCATCCCCTTAAGTATTTTAACACATCTTGGGCAACATTCCGGATATTTATCATCCTTTCCCGTAAGCTCCGGAGAATAAGTCCAACACCGCTGACATTTTTTCCCAGGCGCCTTGACCAATTTAATTTTAAGCCCGGAAAGCTCCTGACTCTGATAAGCCCCATCCAGTTGGTCAATAAACTTCACTGAAGACACTAAAAATAATCTTGCCAGATTCTCCTCTCCATCCGCTACCTGATTGAAGCTTTCCAGAAACCGCTTCAACTTATCCTCAGCCTGAACTATAACCTCTGCGTCCAAAGGATGACCAATCCCGGAATTTTTATCTTTTTGCATAAGGTCCAAAACCTTAAAAACCTCCTCCCGAACCATGAGCAATCTATCAAATTGCTCTATGAGCTTTTCATCCGCCCATTCCTTTTTATCCTCAGGAAAGTCCAGCAAAAAGATAGACTCCTTCCTCTCCCCGATTACTGGCATCTCTTGATAAGCCTCCTCCGCAGTAAAACTCAACACCGGCGCCATTAACCGAAGTATCGCATCTAACGCAATCCAAAGCGCGCTCTGGGCACTTTTTCTCGCTCTTCCCTTCTTTGCTTCACAATAAAGCCTATCCCGGACTATATCAACATAAATCGCACTTAGGTCCACTGCGCAAAAATTATTCAAAAGATGATATACCAAATGAAACTCAAAATCCTGGTAAGCCTTCTTCACCCTGTGCTTGAACTCTTCCACCCGAGCTATTAGCCATCGGTCAATTAAAAACATCTTCTCCACCGGCAATAGCTCTTGAGTGGGGTCAAAATCATAGAGATTACCCAAAAGATACCGAATCGTGTTCCGAACCTTACGATAGGTCTTGACAATTCCATCCAGAATATCAAAGTCCACTCGGATATCATTCCTGAAATTCTCTGCACTGACCCACATCCGAATAATCTCTGCCCCATATTTCTCTACCACCTGCTCAATGGCAATATAATTCCCCGCGCTTTTAGCTAACTTCTTTCCCTCACCATCTACCACATATCCGTGGGTAAGAACCATCTTGTATGGAGGCTTGCCTCTGGTGCCGATCGCGCAAAGCAGGGTGGAATGAAACCATCCCCGATGCTGGTCCGAGCCTTCTAAATAAAGCTCACAGGGCAGACCCAAATCCGGGTTCTCTTCCAGCACCACCGCATAGCTCACCCCAGAATCAAACCAGACATCTAAAATATCATCTTCTTTCTCAAACTCGCTTTTTTTACAATTCGGACAGCTAAATCCTTCTGGCAAAAGCTCCTTAGCGCTCTTTTCAAACCAGACATCACATCCATATCTCTCAAATAAATCCGCTACCCGCTCCACTAAATTTGCCTCCAGAATCACCTCTCCACAGTTCTTGCAATGAAACGCAATAATCGGCACTCCCCAGAAGCGTTGGCGAGAGATGCACCAATCAGGCCTAGTCTGGACCATGCCATAAATCCTCTCTTTTCCCCACTCTGGGTCCCATTTTACCTCTTGAATGGCGGAAAGCGCTTTTTCCCGAAGATTGTTCTTCTCCATAGAAATAAACCATTGAGGCGTGCTCCGGAAAATAATCGGGTCTTTGCTTCGCCAGCAATGAGGATATTGATGCCTAATCTCCTCCTCTGCCAAAAGCGCGCCTAATTCTTTTAGCTTTTCATTCACTGCCTTATTGGCAGAAAAGACAAACTGCCCGGCAAAATATCCCACCTCATTTGTGAACCGACCCTCATCATCCACCGGCGAGTAAATCGGAATCCCATACTCAACCCCGCTCTCATAATCCTCCTGACCATGACCCGGGGCAATATGAACCACGCCGGTGCCCGCCTCCAAAGTCACATAATCCGCTAAAATCGCGATTGAATCCCGGTCATAAATCGGATGCTTGAAAACCAGCTTCTCCAGCTCTTTGCCTTTGAAGCTCCCTCTCACCTGGTATTCCAGCTTGAGATGATTCATTACCAAGCTGGCAAGCCCTTCTGCTAAAATATAAATTGCATCTTTTGCTCTCACCGCCACATAATCAAACTCTGGTTGAACCGCAACCGCTAAATTAGCTGGAATGGTCCAGGGGGTGGTAGTCCAAATCATTATATAAACCTTTGCCTGCTCTTCCAGCTTTAAGACTCGAGCGTAAGCAGGGCTATCTTTGCCTTTATCCTTTTGCCAGCGGAACCGAACATAAATGGATGGTGAGCTTTTCTCCTTATATTCCACCTCCGCCTCTGCTAATGCGGTTTTACAGGTCGCACACCAATAAACTGGTTTTTTCCCTAAATAAACATTCCCAGCTTTGACAAATCTGCCAAATTCCCGGGCAATTTTCGCCTCATAATGATAATCCATCGTGATATAAGGCTTTTCCCATTGACCAAGCCCAAGCAAGCGTTTGAATTCCTCCCGCTGAATACTCAAGAACTTATTGGCATACTCCCGGCATAACTTACGGAACTCTAAGGCGCTTATCTCTGCCTTTTTCTTGCCCAGCTCAACCTCTACCTGCCTCTCAATCGGAAGTCCGTGGCAATCCCAGCCCGGCACAAAGGGCGTATAATAGCCACTCATTGCCTTAGACTTAACCACTATATCTTTGAGAATTTTATTTAAGCCTGTGCCTAAATGAATATGACCATTGGCATAAGGAGGACCATCATGAAGCACGAATTTGGATTTGCCTCTTCTTGCCTCAATCATTTTATAATATATCTTTTTTTGCTCAGAGCGATGGACTAATTCTGGTTCCCGATTCGCCAGGTTAGCCTTCATTTCAAATCCGGTCTGAGGAAGATTCAGGGTATTTTTATAATCCATAAAAGCCCTCCCAGAGCCATATTAAAATTTTCTTTAAGTTAATTGAAATTAGGCGCTCTGTCAATTTTCTAAAACTAATTTTCAATTCTTAAATAATACCCAAGCCAAAATTCAAATTTTGATTTTGGTTTTTAGCGCACTTCCAGTTTTGTTAGTCCGGGCAGAAGATGCTAAAATATAAAAACTATTAAAGGGCTTAAGAGGTCTAAAAAATAAATGTTTGCTCCCCAAAAAATAGATAAGGTTTTTCTTTTGTTTCCGCCAGTTCGGCTTTATAAAGAAACGATGAAGATAATTTTCCCGCCTTTAGGGGTGAGTTATATTGCTTCAGTGATTAGGGATGAGGTGGATGTGAAAATTATGGATGCGGTGGCAGAAGGGTTTTATAATGAGATCGAGCTGGATGAGGATTTTATAGTTTATGGGTCAAATTATAAAGAGATTTTAGCCAGAATTGAGCAATACCAGCCGGACCTTCTGGGCATTACCTGTCTTTTTTCCTCGGTCTTTCCCATTGTCAGCGAAATCTGTAAAAAGGTAAAAGCGCTTAACCCAAATATCATTACTATTACTGGTGGCACTTATCCTAGTTTTTGCGCCGAGGAGCTTCTTCAACGGGAGTCGGCTCTGGATATGATTGGCTTGGGCGAGGGCGAATATACGATGTTAGAAATTATCCGTGCATTGCGCAAAGGTAAGGGGCTTTCTTCAATAGATGGATTAGCCTTTAGAGAAAATGGAGAAATTAAAATCAATCCTAAAACCACTTGGATTGAAAATTTAGATGAGATTCCTTTCCCGGCTCGGGACTTATTGCCAATGGAGCTATACCCTAAAATCATTGTTCCGCATAGCTTCAGCGCCAAAGAAAAAATGAACACGCCAATGATAACCTCCCGAGGTTGTCCAGCTCGCTGCACTTTTTGCTCCTCCAGTCGGTTCTGGGGATATAGATACCGGTTCCGGAGTCCGGAAAATGTGCTGGACGAGATTGGCGAGCTAATCCAAAAATGGGGAATCAAAGAAATTCAGTTTGAAGATGATAACATTACCGCCAATAAGAACCGCGCCAAAAAAATTTTTCAAGGAATCATTGAGCGGGGATATAAAATCTCATTTAATCTTCCCAATGGGATTGCGGTCTGGACTTTAGATGAAGAGCTAATTCATCTATTAAAAGAAGCAGGTTGTTATGAGTTGACCCTTGCCTTTGAAAGTGGGTGTCAGGAGGTTTTGGACAAGATTGTCAAAAAACCGATGAATTTAGAAAAAGCTAAAGAGATGACCAAGCTGATTCATAAAGCTGGCATCCGCACCAATGCCTTTTATATCTTCGGTTTTCCGGAAGAGACCAAGGAGCAGATGAAACAGACCTTTAATTTTGCTCGCCAGGTCAAAACCACTACCGCTTATTTCTTTATTGCTAATCCCTTACCCGGCACCGAGCTTTATGAGCGGGCAAAAAAACTGGATTTAATTCCCGAGGATTTTAATTTTGAGAACCTGACCTTTACCAGGTATATTTATAAGCCCAAGTTTTTTAACCCCAGAGAGATAGAGCGGATGGCGGGAAGGGAATTTGTCAAATACTTTATCTGGAGCTTTTTTCGGCATCCCTGGTTATTATTCAAAAAAAGTATGATTGACCTTTTTATTAAAAGACCCAGATATACGATTGGATTAATTTTAAGGGTGTATCGTAGAAATTTTAAATGAATAGCTCAGCATCAAATATCTCTAAAAAAGAATGGGTAGCGGTTATGGCTTTACTGGTGGCGATTAAAATTATCTTCTTGACTATTTTTTTCTTTGCCCATCTTTATCTTCCTAAAAAAGAATATCCTACGGAAAGCTGGATGACCAGACCCGAGACCAGGTTAATTGAGAATTTAGCAAATTTTGATGGTGCCTGGTTTATCCGCATTGCCGGACTTGGGTATCAGAGACTGACCAAGGGCGATTATAATCTGGAGCAAGAGACCAAGCGTCTTGGGGTGATGGACCAATTAGGCTATGAGGATGGGAGGGAGAGAAAATTTGCTTATCGGCATTGGCCCTTATTCCCCTGGCTGATTCAGCTATTAGCGCCGGTTTTTAATGAAAATTATTTATTTGCCGGCATATTTATCTCCCATTTTTTTTATTTCCTCTTGGGAATATATTTTTATAAATTAGCCAGATTAGATTTTTCTCCTAACATCTCAATTCTTGGTCTATTATTTCTTTTGGTTCATCCCGCAGCTTATACCTTGAATGTGGTCTATAACGAGAGCTTGTTTTTAACTTTAGTTTCAGCCGGTTTTTATTTTTTACGCAAAGAGCGATATTTTTTCGCTGGCATGTTAGGTGCGCTGGCTGGTTTAAGCAGGATGGAGATGGTGATAGTTTTAGTGCCGATAATTTATGAATATCTAAGAAAAGGAATCCCAGAAAACGCAGGAGTCCTTGAGCCATTAAAAAAGAAAAATTTGGCTACTTTTTTTTCTCGGCTTTATCAGAAGCCGAGCTCACTCTGGCTAATTTTAATTCCCTTAGGATGCCTGGCAGTGCTTTTTTATTTTAAAATGATAAGTGGCTCTGCTTTGATTTTCACAGAACCCCATATGAGAAGTGTTTTCGGCAAGGTAATATATCCGGGACAGGCGATTTTATTGGGATACCGACTGGGACCGGCAATTTACCTTAAGCATTATCCATATTACTTGGTGTTCACATTGGTTTTTATTTTCAGCTGGCGCAAGATTCCGATGAGCTATTGGGTCTGGATAGGGAGCTTCTGGCTGGTCTGCACCTTATTAGGTCTTTCTGGGCTACGACATCCTTTGCTAATTATTCCGCTCTTTCTGGCTTTAGCCCGGCTGGTTGAATCTCAAGCTGTTTTAAAATATATTTACATAGTAGCAAGCGTCTCTCTGATGACCCTGTATGCGATAATGCACATTAACGGTTATTTTGTATGGTGATGAGCGAAAAGAGCAAAGAGCTGAAAGTAATTATTATGGGCGGAGGTCCAGCGGGGCTTTCTGCCGGCAAAATTCTTACCGATGCCGAGGTTAATTGTATTGTCTTTGAAAAAGACGATGGCGTGGGGGGGCTATCCAGAACCCATTCCCATAAAGGCTTTCTTTTTGATTTAGGCGGACATCGGTTTTTCACCAAGAAGAATGAGCTGGATGAGTTCATCCAGAGACTGATGGTAGACGAGCTGATTGAGGTCAAACGCTCCAGCAAAATCTATTTTATGAACCGCTACTTTAATTACCCGCCGACTTTTTTTGACGCTTTTTTAGGATTGGGACCCATCTTGAACGCACAAATTTTGGTTAGTTTTTTGAAAGAAAAAATCAGATGGAGAAAGAAGCCAGTCATTACCTTAGAAGACTGGATGATAAGTCAGTTCGGAAAAAAAATGTATGAGATTTTTTTCAAAAATTACACTGAGAAAGTATGGGGAGGACCTTGTTCCCAGGGGAGCGCAATCTGGGCTTCTCAAAGGATTAAAGGAATGAGTTTGCTTTCCACAATTCGGGAAACAATTTTTCCTAGTAAAAAAGAGCGTCCAGTCAGCTTGATTCCCCATTTCAAATATCCAGCTCACGGTATCGGTAGAATCAGTGAACGGATGAAACAGGAGATTGAAAAGAAGAACCAGATTCGGCTCAATTCCAGAATAGCAAAAATTTTTCATAAAGATAATAAAATCACCGGGGTGCTGGTTCAAACCCGAGCTGGAAAAGAAGCTATTGAACCAGCCACACATTTCCTCTCCAGTATTCCAGTCACCGAGCTAATTTTGAGCTTTGACCCTCCGGCTCCAAAAGAGGTGATTGATTCCGCAAAACGATTAAGATACCGGGACCTGTTAATCGTGGTTTTAATGTTTAACTCAGAGCCAATTACCAAAGATACCTGGATTTATGTTCCGGACCCAGAGGTCCAATTTGGCAGACTTCACGAGCCAACCAACTGGAGCCGGGCTATGAGCCCAGCTGGAAAAACCAGCCTGGTCTTTGAATACTTTTGTTTTGAGACTGACCCGATTTGGAGTATGCCGGACGAGAAATTGGCGGAGCTGACCTTAGAACAATTTAAGAAAATCAAATTAGCTCCAGGGGTAGAGAAAAAATTGATTGACTATTGCGTGGTGCGGGTGAAAAAGGCTTATCCGATTCACGAGTTGGGCTATGATATTCCCTTAGAGATAATCAAAAATTTTGTTAAAAAATTCTCTAATTTAACCCTGATGGGGAGATATGGGATGTTTATTTATAATAATCTTGACCATTCCATTGAAACTGGAATCAGAGCCGCACAAAATCTCTTGGGAGCTAATCACGATATAGAAGAGGTGTTAAAGAAGGACGAGTATCTGGAGATAAAGTATCCGGAAAATGAATGAAGCCAAGAAATGTGAGCTTTGTGGGGGAAATCAGCAAGAACCTTATATCTCTAAAATTTATTATTATCAAGGGCAGGATTATGACTTGGTGAAATGTCCAAATTGCGGATTGGTCTTTGTCCAGCCCAGGCCGGATTTGGCGACTATAAAAAATTTTTATGATGAAAAATACTTTGAGTCTGATTTTGCCTGCGGGATGATAGAAGGCGATTATCTTGCGGCAGAGGAGAAAAGGGCGCAAGAATATCAAAGCCTGCTTGGGCTGATTAAAAAATATAAAAGCCGGGGCAAGCTCTTAGAAATAGGTTGCGCGGGCGGAAGCTTTTTAGCTTTGGCAAGAAAAGAAGGATTTGAGGTGGAGGGTGTGGATATTTCTGAATGGGCAGTGAGCCAGGCAAAAAATAAATATCAACTTGAGGTTCAAAAGGGAAGGCTCTTAGAGCTAAATTTAAAGCCTGAGAGTTATGAGGTGATTTTTTTTGCAGACCTATTAGAGCACGAGCCAGAGCCAATGAAATTTTTGAAAAAGGTTTTTAGCTTATTAAAGCCAGCCGGATTGGTGATGCTCAAGGTGCCGACCTATGTTAATTCTATTTATTATCAAATCATTAAACTGCTTCCTTGGAATTTAGTCTCAGATAAATTAGACCCCAGATTGCTCATCGCCCTGAAAGTAAATGCCTCCAATCTTTCCAAATTTCCACCTTATCATCTTTTTGAGTTCTCTCCGAGCACTTTAAAAGCCATAATTAGAAAATCCGGCTTCCATCTAGTAGAACTTAAAAATACCTTAATCATCCCAGAATTTTTAAAGAAAAAGAACGCGGGGCTTATTGCCCGGGGTTTGGGATTAGGATTTGTCAGCTTGAAATGGCTGATGGAGCATTTCAGTTTGCCCGGCGGGCATATCATAGCTTTAGCAGTGAAAGACTAATAATGAATAGAATTGCTTTAATTGAGAGCGGGGTAAGCGCCCCGACTAAGTTTGTTTATCAGGTTTATCCTCCTCACGGTTTAATGTATCTTGCCTCATATCTGCGCTCAAAAAAACCAGACCTAAAAATAAAAATTTTTGACCTGATGGTTAACCGAGCCTCCGCAGAATCCATTGAAAAGAAACTAAAAAATTTCTCGCCGGACCTGATTGGAATCCATGCCATGCATTTTCAAGCCAAATCGCTTCATCAAATAGCTCAGTTAGCAAAAAAGCAGACCAAAGCCATAGTAGTGGTGGGAGGACCTTACCCCAGCTCTGAGCCAAAAACCGCTCTCAGTGACCCCAACATTGATATTGCGGTCCGAGGCGAGGGAGAAATCAGCTTTTTTGAGTTAGTAGATGCCTTGTCCCAAAAAAAAGAGATAAAAGCCATCCCTGGAATTGCTTACCGAAAAGGAGAAGAAATTATCTTAGAGCCTGAGCGGGAGCCAATCCCGGATTTAGACCAGATTCCCTTCCCAGCCTGGGATTTGATTGAGCTGGAAAAATTTTTTGACTTTAAAATTCTTACCCAGAACGATATTAGATGGAAAAAAGAGCTTGCCACTATTTTTACCAGCCGAGCCTGTCCCTATGGGTGCATCTATTGCCACAATATCTTTGGCAAGCGCTTTAGAGCCAGAAGCCCGGAAAATGTGCTGGGAGAGATTCAACTGCTTTATAATCAATACGGAGTTCGGGAGATTCATATTATTGACGATTGCTTCAATTTTGATATGGAGCGCGCTAAAAAAATCCTAAAACTCATCATTGCCCAAAAACTGGATTTAAAATTAGCTTTCCCCAATGGAATTCGCGGAGACCGGTTAGACCCCGAGCTGATTGAGCTTCTGAAAACCGCAGGCGCATATAAGCTAAATTTCGGGATTGAAAGCGGTTCCCAGAGAATCCAGAAATTGATTCATAAAGGCTTGGATTTAGAAAAAATAAAGCAGAACATAGAGCTGGTGAATAAGGCGGGAATTTTCATTCACGGCTTTTTTATGCTTGGCTTTCCTAATGAGACCGAAGCAGATATTAAAAAGACCATTGAGTTCGCAATTAAAAGCAAAATTCACACTGCCGGCTTCGCGCTTTTAACTCCTTTTCCCGGCACCAAAGTTCGGGAGATGGCAGAGGAGATGGGAAGAAAAGTGGAGTTTGACCCAGAGGATACCTCTTATGCCCGAATCGCTTGTAATCTCACTGAGCTCTCAGACCAGAAATTAAAATTTTATCATCGCTTAGCGCATTGGCGGTTTTATTTCCGAATTCGGCAGGTTTTTAAAATTTTTTGGGCAATACCCAATAAATGGCTTTTACCCAGAATCTTCTGGGCACATTTTCGGCTAAAATTTCTCTGAAGGCTTAAGCCAGAATTTAGGAGAAGTGGGCTTTGTGTTAAAATAAATTTTAACAGAGAAAAAGATAATGAAAGTTTTACTAATCAATCCTCCTTGGCGAATTAAACCCAAAAGCCTATGGAGTGAAATCAGCGGAGTGTTTCCGCCTCTGGGGCTTGGCTATATTGCGTCTATGCTCCGCGCTAATGGAATTTCTGTAGAAATCCTGGACCTGAATGCTCTACAAAAACCGCCAGAGACCATACGAGATTTTCTTAAAGACCGCTCTTATCAATGGATTGGGATAACCGCAACCACTAATTTAGTCCCCTCTGCCAAAAAAATAGCCCAGATAGCTAAAGCCTCTCTACCGACCGCTAAAATCATTATGGGCGGAGTTCATCCCTCTACCCTTCCAGAAGAAATTTTAAGCTGGCAAGAGGTGGATTTTGTGGTGCGGGGGGAGGGAGAATTAACCACTTTGGAGTTAATTCAAGGCAAAGCATTGGAAACCATCAAAGGCTTAAGCTATAAAAAAGATGGAAACATTATTCATAATCCGGACCGAGAATATATCACAAACTTAGACACTCTGGCTTTTCCGGCCTGGGATTTACTGCCAATTAAAAATTATATGCCCACCTTGGGCGGATATAAAAAATTACCTGCAGTCAGTCTAATCACCTCCAGAGGCTGTTCTGGCGCGTGCAGTTATTGCAACAACTTTTTTGGTAAAAAAGTGAGGAAAAGAAGTCCAGAAAATGTAATCCAAGAACTGGAGATGTTGGTGAAGGATTATGGGGTTAAAGAAATTTATTTTTATGATGATAGTTTCACGGAACAGCCCAGTAAAGTAATTGAATTATGTAAGCAGATGGTGAATGCTAATTTAAATCTTTCCTGGAGCTGTTTTGCTCAAATCAATATCATCAACCAGGACCTGCTTAGAGCTATGAAGCAAGCGGGTTGCCATCATATTGCTTACGGAATTGAGTCCGGCAATCAAGATATTCTTACCAGAATCAATAAAAAAGTCCAGAAAGAGAAAATCCGAGAAATTATCGCTTTAACCAAAAAAGAAAAAATTGACCTTTTGCTGGGATTTATGCTGGGCTTGCCCGGAGAAACCAAAGAAACCCTAAAAGAGACTTTAGATTTTGCTCTGGAATTAGACCCGGACTTGGCGATTTTCAATATCACCACTCCTTTTCCGGGCACTGAGCTTTTCCGCTGGGCAGAAGAAAATGGACATCTGAAAATTAAAAGCTGGGAGGATTATGACCTCTATACCGTGGTGATGAATCTGCCGAGCATCACTGAGCAGGAGATATTAAACTTTTACGCTAAAGCCCATCGGAGTTTTTATCTAAGACCAAAGTATTTGCTCAGAAGATTTTTCAAGGTGCGTAGCTGGCTGGATTTTAAACAGAACCTCCAAGCATTCTTAATTATTGTTCGGATGTAAGACGATGGCTAAAAAATTGTCCATCATTATCCCGGCCCATAATGCGCAAGCCTATATAGAAAAAACCCTGAAAACGGTCCTGGCTCAAAAATGCCAATCCCAGCTGGAAATCATCGTGGTGGATGACGCTTCCCAGGATAAGACCAAAGAGCTGGTCAAAAAATTCCCAGTAGAGCTAATTGAACTATCACAAAATCTGGGCGCAGGAAAGGCAAGAAATCAAGGTGCAAAAAAAGCCACTGGAGAAATTTTAGTATTCTTGGATGCGGATGTTTATCTTGAGCCCGGAGCCTTAGCGATGATTGAGCAATTTTTTGAAAAAAATCCATCTGCCAGTGGGTTGGTGGGAAATTATACCCAGCTACCCGCGGACAAAAATTTCTGCTCGGTTTATCATAACCTGTTCACGGTCTATCACCACCAGTTGAGCGAAAGCCAGATTAAATGGTTCTGGGGAGCAATGAGCGCAATCCGTAAAGAGGTTTTTGAGCAGGTAGGAGGTTTTCCAGAAAATTTCCCCGGCGCCAGCGCAGAAGATATTGAATTAGGCTTCAGAATCACCAAAGCCGGCTATAAAATTTTTTACCTTCCAGAGCTAAAAGGTGTTCACGCACATTATTTTACCCTCCGCTCTATGCTCTCCAATGACTGGCGAAAAGCGGTTTTAGGGTTAAAGGTTTACTTTCAAAGAAAATCCCGAGGAGAAAGAACCCATGGTTTTTTTCATCCTTTGAACGGAATAAATATCTTTTTAATCTATCTTCAATGGCTTTCCTTATTGGGCTTAAGCTTTTTCTGGCAACCGAGTTTTTTGTTGCTGTTGGTTTTATTTTTCATTATCAACTATCGCTTTTATCAGTATATTGCCCAGCAGGCAGGATGGCTATATTCGTTTGGCTCTCTTATTCTTCATTGGTTAGCTTTTAACGCTATTGCTGGCGGAGTGATTGCGGGTTTTATTGGTCTTATCTTAGGAAAAGACCTGGAAAGCAAAAGCAGGTGGATTTGATGCCCAATTCTATTCGCTTTTTAAGGTCCTTTTTTCCCATCAAGGTCAACGCTCCCATCTATTTACTTTTTTTTGTCACTTCACAATGTATGGGAAAATGCAGACATTGTTTTTACTGGCAAGAGCTTAACCGAAAAGAAAACCCGCTTAACCTTGATGAGATTGAGAAAATCTGCCAGAACCTAAACCCGCTTCTTCTTTTGACCATTACTGGTGGAGAGCCTTTATTGCGGGAAGATTTAGTAGAAATTTTTAAATTATTCTACCGATATAATAAGCCTTTTAGTTTGGGGCTTGCGACCAGTGGCTTTTATCCAGAGAAACTGGAAAAAGTGGTCAAGGAGGTTTTAGAGACAACTGGCAAGACCAATTTCGGGGTAGCTTTACCGATTGAGGGTCCCAAAGAGCTGAATGACCAGATTCGGGGTATAAACGGCTTTTTTGAAAAAACCCAAGAGAGCATAATGATATTAAAAAACTTGAAGAAGCACTTTCCCAAGCTGTCAATTTTAGTGGACCTCACCATTTCTCATTTTAATCAGGACCATCTGGTTGAGACCTATCATTTGGTCAAGGAGCAATTTGCTCCAGACCTAATTAATTTGATTATTACCCGAGGTGAGCCAAAAGAACCCATTGCCAAGCAGATTGCTCCGGAAAAAATTCAGGCAGTCTTTGAACTATTGGAAAAAGATATAACTCAAGGCAAGATGCCCGGGTTCAGCTTTTTTACTAAAATCCTCCATTCCAAGGATATAATTTTGCGAAGAATTGCCTTAGAGATTTTTCAAGGGAAAAAGCCCCGGTTTAAATGCCAGGCAGGAAGGCTGATTGGAGTGATTTATCCAGAAGGAGAGGTTTATCCCTGTGAATTATGGGAAAAGCCGATTGGGGATTTAAGAGCGGCAAATTATGATTTTAAAAAAATCTGGAACTCAAAGCCTGGCGAAGAAGCCCGAAGCCAGATTCGGGAAAAGCATTGTCTTTGCTATCATCAATGTTTTTTGAGTCCGAGTTTATTTTTTGACCTTTTTTATTTACCTTATCTACTGAAGGAATCACTAACCATTAAAAAAAGAAAATGAATACTCTTAACCGCTATATCTTTCTGGAGCTTTTAAAACTATTCTTGATTACCCTCTTGGTCTTGACCACTATGTTCATAATTCAGCGCCTGATTTTCTTGACCGAATGGTCAATGCATAGAGGCATCGGAATGCTCGGAATTTTAAAACTGCTTATCTATTTATTTCCGGGCTTGTTTCAGACCGCTGTCCCTCTGGTCTGCTTATTTGCCATCCTAATCACCTTTTCCCGCTTGAGTGAAGAAAATGAGCTGGTGGTAATGATGGGCTCGGGCAAAAGCCTTTTTTCTCTTTTTCTGCCGGCTTTAAGCTTTGCTTTAATGGTTTCTATTCTTACCGCTTTTCTGGCGTTTTTTCTTACTCCTGGCTCCCGGATAAAATTTGAACTTACTCGCTTGAACTTGGTTCAAACCAAATCAGAAAAGGCACTGCCGATTGGACAATTGGTCCAGTTCAGTAAAGATAGTCAAATTTATATCCAGAGCAAAGATAGCTTTGGGCTACATAATTTGATGCTTTATCAAGAGGGGAAAGAAGCCATATTAGCTGAAGCCCAAGATTCAACTCGGACTATTATTTTTGCTCAGCGAGCAAGAATTCAAGCTCCTTCTCAAATCCCTCAAAATTGGCTTTTATTGGAAAAAGGAATAATAGTTAACTATCAAGCCCAGCCGGAATTAGACCAGTTCATTGAGTTTGAGCAGGCTATTGCTCGCTTGGATTTAGGGGATATTGAAAAACAAAAAGAAAAATTCGCAAGCCGACTTGGAGACACTAATTTTTTCCAGCTTATAAAAAGGCTTTACCAGAGCTATATGATACTAAGGTTAACAAATAGCGCTGAGTCTGGCGAAGTCCATAAAAGATGGGATGAGATAAGGGGAATCAGGATTGAAATCGCCGAGCGCTTAAATCAAATTTTGGTTTGTCTATTTTTTCCTTTATGGGGAATCGGTTTAGGCATTAAACCTCCCAGAACCAGTAAAACCGTCTCCTATGTCTTAGCAGGAATAGCTGGATTTGGCTATTATTACTTTGAGATTTTATGTAAAATTTTGGTGCTCAGAAAGGTTCTCCCAATAGAACTGACCCTTACAGTCCCTCTTTAGTGGTCTTTTTAACTGGGAGCTGGCTTTTCTGGCGAAGAGCAAGAGGCAAGGAGCCTTTATGGCTGATTTATCAACTTGACCAATATCTAAAAGGATTAAAAGCGAAAAAAAATGAAACTCCTCCATAAATACCTATTAAAACATTTTATCACCATCCTGATTGCGTCTAATCTGGTAACCGTGCTCCTGTTCCTAATAGTCAGCGTCTTGGAAAGAGTAAATTATTTAATGGCAACCCATAAATTAACACTCTTTCAGGTAATTCTTTACTTTTCTTATCAAGCTCCTCAGGTCTCTTATTATAGCGCTCCGCTTTCAATTTTATTCGGACTGCTTTTGACCATCGGGATTTTAGCCCAAAGAAGTGAGCTGACCATTATCCGGGTCTCGGGAATGAGCTGGTCTCAAATTATGCGTCTGCCATTTATTATCACGCTCATCTATGCCTGGCTGATTTATTTATGCGGAGGCTACTTGATTCCTTTCGCTACTCAAAAAAGCCGAGCAATGGAATCAGAGGAAACCACGGGGCAAAGCAATATCCCAATTGCTAAACAATGGCTCTTCAACCGCTCGGACCCTACTCATCAGTTTGCGATTTATCTTGACCTCTATCTCCCGGAAAAAAAATCCATAAAAGGGATTGAGATTTTTGTGCTTAACCCTGATTTCTTCCCGCTTAAAGAATTCCGGGCAAAATGGGCAGAATATCAAGACCGCGATAATTGGTTATTGCAAGAGGTCAAAGTAATTGATTTTCAATCCGGTTCTGCTCCGGTTATGCAAAAAATTCCAGAGCTTGAGCTCAATCTTCCGCTTCATCCTAAAGACCTGCTCAGTCTCCAAAAATACCCAGAGGAATTAGCTATACCAGAACTTGACCGGTATATCTCCCAGATGGAAAAATTTGGCTTAAACCCAAGAGAGTTCCGAGTAGAACGAGCTAGCAGATATTCCCTTCCCATCTCCTGCTTGATTATGCTTGGACTCGGGGTGGGAGTATCTATCCGAGCTAAAAAGCCAAAGGGGATTTACTATAACTCAGCCATCGCGCTGTTAATCACTTTCAGCTATTTTGCGCTGATGGCAGAATGTTTATCTTTGGGAAAAAGCGGAAAACTCTCCCCTACCCTTTCTG
>Ga0123519_10006555_pt1 | contig 18233 bp, 18 predicted proteins | sample YelNatPaOPRAMG02_FD_87396 | JGI IMG/M metagenome (GOLD analysis project Ga0123519, IMG submission 87396) | Hot spring microbial communities from Yellowstone National Park - Yellowstone National Park OP-RAMG-02 (version 2) | ecosystem: Environmental > Aquatic > Thermal springs > Hot (42-90C) ... | reverse complement strand
GAGGCTATCCCATTGGACACCGCCCTATTATCCTAGCAAATCACCTATCTGCCTTTCTTCTTGCCGGCTCGTGCCTCGCGCAGTCGCGCCTTATAGCGTTCTTCAGCTCGTTTTCTGGCGCGGCGCAGTTCCTTTGCTCGAATTCTCAGTTCCGTTCACCTCCAAATCAACATTTGAGCTTATTCTACGATGCTCATCAGGAGCATGTCAAGCGGCGCGAGCCGCCTTGTTAGCAGTTGGAAATTGAGTGGGGTTGGTAGGGAGAGCAAAGACGAGTACCAGCTAACTTTCCACTACGGCTGGGATAAACTCCGGCAACTCGCTGATTTCGACAACGTTGATCATCCAAGCATCGGATCGTAAAATTCTAAGGGACCGATTCGGCAATCCGACGTAATTCGTCACTTGTAATGTCACCGACAACGGTTATTATTTTGTTACCGCGCCTGATCTGACCGGTTTTTGCTGCCTCACATCCTTGTAGTTCGCATTCGGTATGCCCAGAGTTTCCAAGCTGCGTATTGCATTTGGTGTCTCGACACGGCTGGTTTATTGGTGTCTCAAACACCGAAAGCGTGTTGAGACCATCGGTATAAGTCAATTGCGCCGATCGGTGATTACAGTTGCACTGTGAGTTGTAGAGGTAATGACCTTCCGAAACATAACCTTGAGGAACATAGTTGGGCGAGCGCACAGATATTTTCAGCGTTCGGGAAAGATAAGCAGGCTCGGCGGGTATGCACGCAATTAACCGTTTGATAGATGGATCCGAAGGAATATAAAACTCCGCAGGGTCGATCCGAGCGCCGTAGTTGATTTGAGTGGTGTTCATGCTGCTGCGTTTTTTACCTGTGGCAGAGTAGTCTACTGATCTGAGCAATGTGTGGTGTCGTTTGTCTATCCAGAGCTTTTTGTTTGTAGTTCCGAATTGTCGGCTGCGTATTTCTACCACGTATGCCTTGTTACCGGCTACCAATTCCTCGCCAATGCAAGCAACACGATAGTTGTTGAGGAGCAGACGGATGCGTTCCCGGTTGGCTTCCGATCGGTTGGAATTGCTAATCAGCAGGACCTTGTCTTTGGGTAGGTAGGTGTAGGTAGTGTTTTCTCTGGCAATTGACCAAGCGCTCTCGCGTCCTGAACCGAGACGGACTATCTTTTCATTAGTCCCGCTGTGCAATATTCTTGCCTTAGCCCGGAGCTTTTTACCCATATAGGTAATCTCCGTCTCTATAAGCGCTGTGTAGTTGGTCTTGCCGTGACGCATCAATGCTTCGGTGATGATCCTGTCTGCATTAATGGTTCGTCCAGGCATTCGAAGGCACAGCATAACTGTTACTGCTGCGATTGTTCCAAATATCAAAACAGCCTTGATCGGCCTTCGCGCACTCATTGACTGTCGCTTGCCTCCGACGAAGTTGCAACTACTACGGAAAGATATCCTGCGCGGTCGGCAAGAGGCGCCTGGGCAGCATAGAGGATGTGGCCTTGGATATATTCGGCGCGAGAATGTGACGCAACCGAATAGTCCGTGTCATTTTGATGAACGCCTCCAACTATGATTGCTGCGACCAGCACGGCTACTGCAACAACCGTTCCGACAGCATGCAGCGGCTGCAAGAGCCATCTACCAATCGTTGCTCTGAAATCCGCCTGTTGCGCTTGAGTGATGCGATTATAAACCCCGTTCCACAAGCCTACTGGAGGCTCGTAGTCGGTTGTGTTGCGTTCGACCAGGGCCAGTACACTGTCCAGAACACGAAGTTCTTCCGCGCATTTTGGACACTGCGACATGTGAGCCTCTAAATCACGGCACTTTTTTGGACTAAGTATGCCAGTGCGGTAGTCTGAGAACAGATTTTGTATTTTCTGACATCTGGACATTGTTTCTCACTGCTTAACATAGCGTTCCAGCTTGCGCTTAAGCTCCGCGCGGGCTCTGGATAGCCTTGCCTTGATGGTGCCCACCGGACAGTTGAGCATCTTCGCAATCCCTGCTACGTCCTTTCCGTCTACATAGAACAGCGTAACCACTTCCCTGTAATCTTGTGAGAGCGAACCAACCGCTTTGCGAACGATTTCTTGCGTCGTCCTCTGATCCAACAATACAGCAGGATTGCCGGATTCGTCAGGCAGATCTGCTTGTATTGGGTTGCCATCTTCAAGTTCGATTGTTGCATCCAGTGAGTCGACACGAAGCCGTCTGCGCCTTCGCAGAACATCTCTGCACAGGTTCACTGTGATCGTCTTTAGCCAGGTCACAAATGCAGCATCCGCCTTCAGTTTGTCGAGAGACTCGTAGGCCTTTACGAATACGTCTTGAGCAGCATCGGCAGCTTCGTTCTCGTCCTGCAGTAAGTACATCGCAATGCTGTATATGCGTTTTTGATGCCGCCTGAAGAGCTCCTCGAATGCTGCCAGGTCGCCAATCCGACTTCGCTGCACAAGGTCATTGTCCGCATATGTCTCATTTGTTACATCCGGCTTTGTGTTCCGTGCATTACAATTCTGAAGACGCTCGTTGCCGTTATGCGGTTGCGCAATTTCGGAATTCATTTGACTACTCCTATAATACAATACTTGGCGCCAAACCGCACAAAGTGTATTGACAAGCAGGGAATTATGCGGCACAATTAGAAACGAAAGCCAGCTGACCGGATATACCGGAGGCCGACAGGACGTAACCTGGCGCGTTCTGTCGGCCTCTTCTGCTTGCGAGATAACTTTCGTATGACATGAAGTATGAAGTATGCTGTGCCTTTCGTCACGCGTTCAATAATCATAGAGGTTACGCATTGATTTCGGAACTTAGCAGGTTGGGCATCGACGAGAATTGCGAAAATAAGCTGCGCAAACTCAAGAATATACTTAGTGAGACGAGAGGCTGCGCTGTCGCGTATTCTGGTGGAGTGGACAGCACGTTGGTGCTTGCTGTGGCTCGAGAGGTGCTTGGAGAGCGATGCTTGGCAGTGCTTGCTACTTCGTCAACCTATCCCAAGCGCGAGTATGAGCATGCCGTGCGGTGGCTAAAAGACAGTGGCATTCCATACGTAGTGATTGAATCGGAGGAGCTGGACATACCGGAGTTCATCGACAATCCGCCGGACAGGTGTTACTACTGCAAGCGGGAGCTCTTTACTAAAGTTTGGCAACAAGCGAAAGAGCACGGCTTGCCTTGTGTTGCGGACGGTACAAATGCAGGTGATCTCAACGATGTTCGGCCTGGTCTCCGTGCAGCGCGAGAACTCAAAGTGATAAGCCCGCTAAAAGAAGCTGGGCTTTTCAAAGAAGAGATCAGGCTTATCTCACGCACAATCTACAACCTGCCGACCGCAGACAAACCGCCGATGGCTTGCATGTCTTCCCGGTTTCCCTACGGCTCCAGGATAACCCGTGAGAAGTTACGACAGGTTGAGACGATCGAGAATATGCTTTATGAGCAGGGCTTTCGCGTGTTTCGAGCTCGACATCACGGTAATATTCTGAGGCTGGAACTCGGACTGGACGAACTGCATCTTGCACTTCGACCGCACACACGCCAAACGATTGTGGAGCTGGCAAAACAGCAGGGATTTGTCTATGTTGCACTGGATTTGGAAGGTTTCCGATCGGGCAGCATGAATGAGGCCAGCAATAGGTGACTTTTGACGGGACTAAAACTTGATGAATGAAACGTTTGGCTGTAAAAAATAGTGCCAAACAGCACAAAGTGGGTTGACAAGCCTCTTGTTTTGGGGCATAATACTAGCAACAAACAAGCTAGCTGACCGGTAAAACCGGAGGCCGGCTGCTTCGCACGATGCGTAGCATGCCGGCCTTTTTGTTATAGCCGTTTTTGTGGCTGACCAGAAAAACTGGAGGCCGACACGAATATGCAGTGTCGGCCTTTGTGTTTTATTCGGAGGTGATGTTCATGCACGCGACTGCGTCCGTTTCGAGTGTGCACGGTCTCGACATTCGGTTTCGTCGAGCGACTCCGCAAGAAGTCCTGGAGTGGGCTGTCAACCAATTTGGAGACAGGATGACGCTGGCCAGCAGCTTTGGTGCTGAGGATGTGGTGCTGATCGATATACTTTCGAAGATCACTGCTTCACCGCGAATCTTCTTTCTCGATACGGGCAGGCTGCATCAGGAAACATATGACGTATTGGAACGGGTACGAAGCCGCTACGGGATTAAAGTGGAGATCTTCTTCCCCGAAACAAAAGCGGTCGAGAAGTTGGTTCGCGAGAAAGGACCTAACAGCTTTTATAACTCGGTCGAAGACAGAAAAGAGTGTTGCCGCGTGCGCAAAGTGGAGCCGCTGTCGAGAGCTCTTGCTGGAGTGGATGCGTGGATCACCGGTCTTCGTAGGAGTCAATCTGCAACCCGTCTGGATCTGTGCAAGATCGAGCTAGACGAAGCGCACGGCGGTATTCTAAAGATCAATCCGCTTGTCGATTGGTCGGAAGAGGACGTTTGGCACTATATACGAGAGCATGACGTGCCATATAACTTGCTCCACGACAGGGGCTTTCCATCTATTGGTTGTGCGCCTTGCACTAGGGCTGTTCTGCCGGGAGAGGATATCCGGGCCGGGCGTTGGTGGTGGGAATTGCCTGAGCACAAGGAATGCGGGCTGCATATCAAAGACGGGGAGGTGACCAAGCGATGAATGTTATACCTGCGGCTGAACTTGACTATCTGGATGCTCTGGAAAGCCAAAGCATCTACATCTTAAGAGAAGCCTTTAAGAAGTTCAAAAGAATTGCAATGCTGTGGAGTATCGGCAAGGACTCAACTGTACTGTTGTGGCTTGCCCGGAAAGCGTTTTTTGGTCACTGCCCGATCCCGTTGGTCCACATTGATACAACTTTAAAGATCCCGGAGATGATTGAGTTTCGAGACAGGTTGGTGACAGAATGGAACCTGCGGTTGATTGTCGGCAAAAACGAAGAGGCGCTGGCAGCAGGAATGGGCCCGGACAAAGGGCGGATAACCTGCTGCAATGCACTCAAGACCGAGGCTCTCCAACAGTTAATGGCTCGCGAACAGTTTACGGCGCTGATATTAGGTATTCGCCGTGACGAAGAGGGTACGCGTGCGAAAGAGCGCTACTTCTCACCCAGAGATCGCAACTTCGAGTGGAACTATAAAGATCAGCCGCCGGAGTTCTGGGACCAGTTCAAGACCGACTTCGACAAAGATACGCATATTCGCGTGCATCCGCTTTTGCACTGGAGCGAGATCGACGTGTGGCGCTACATTAGGCGAGAGAACATTCCGGTGGTTGGACTCTATTTTTCCAGAGACGGTGAGCGCTATCGATCGCTGGGTTGTGCACCCTGTACTGGTAGGATCAAATCTGACGCAGCTACGGTGGACGACATTATCGAAGAACTGTACAATACCACGACGAGCGAGCGGGCAGTCCGAGCACAGGATCAAGAGGACACATACGCAATGCAAAAGCTTCGCGCAAAGGGCTATATGTAGCTTCCTGATCGGGCAACGATTCAACCATCACTCGACTGACGGATGGTAGAGGCTACTTGGGAGTTGGTCTATGGCTATACAAAATCTTGTTATTGATGGGTTAAAAGCAGGTGCACGACGAGAAACGATGAACATTGTGATTGTCGGACACGTCGATCACGGAAAATCGACGCTTGTCGGGCGGTTGTTTTACGATACTGGAAGCATACCTGACGGTAAGTATGAAGCCGTCGCCAGAGTGTGCCAAGACACGGGCAAACCGTTCGAGTTTGCGTTCTTGCTGGACGCGCTCGAAGAGGAACGGGATCAGGGAGTAACTATCGATACGTCTCGCGTTTTCTTTTCGACGGACAAACGTGACTATGTGATTATTGATGCTCCCGGCCACAAAGAGTTTCTGAAGAACATGGTTACCGGCGCAGCTTCTGCAGATGCGGCCTTGTTGCTTATAGATGCAGAAGAAGGTGTGCAGGAACAGACACGCAGGCATGGTCATTTGCTGAAGCTGCTGGGCATTCGGCAAGTAACTGTGGTCATCAATAAAATGGACCTTGTGGATTATTCGCGAGGTGTGTTCGAGCGAGTGCGCTCGGAGTATGCGGAATTTCTCTCACGGTTGGACGTGATGCCAACATATTTTATTCCTGTGTCGGCTCGCGAAGGCGTCAACGTTGCCGCTCGCAACGGATCTACAAGCTGGTACGACGGTCCGACCGTGTTGGAGTCGCTCGATATGTTCGAGGCGACAAGGTTGAAGCAAGATAAGCCGTTGCGGATGCCGGTTCAGGACGTGTATAAGTTCGACAAGCGTCGTATTATTGCTGGTAGAGTGGAATCGGGAATCCTGCGAGTTGGCGATCGGGTTCTTTTCAGTCCGTCGAGGCATGAGGGAGTAGTCAAATCTATCGAACGGTGGAACAGCCCGTTGCGCGACTTTGCATTGCCGGGTGAATCGATAGGATTAACGCTTACTGAGCAGTTGTTCATAGAGCGCGGGGACGTGGTTTCACACGCAGACAATCCGCCGAATGTCGGTGCAACAATTGCGGCTAACGTATTCTGGCTGGGAAACAGACACTTGCGCTCAGGCGGCAAATATGTGCTCAAGCTTGCTACTCAGGAGGTTGAGTGCCGGGTTGCAGCTATAACAGATGTAGTTGACACTGCAACGCTAAATGCCGTTGGTTCCGAGGCGGTCGAAGTTGCCAAGAACGAAATTGCGTCTGTTGTCATCGATCTAGCAAAACCAATTGCATTCGATCGGTTCACCGACATTGTGGAAATGGGCAGATTCGTTATCGTAGACGAGTATGAACTCTCAGGTGGCGGCACAATCTTGTGGTCCGATGCTGCAAGCAACTACGTAATTTAAACGAATGAGTAGAGGAGAAATGGAAAAGTATTTGATCGTATTACCAATAGGTCTTCTGGCACAGTTCATCGATGGGACATTGGGAATGGGCTACGGGGCTTCCAGCTCGTCGTTTCTACTGGCAGCAGGTTTCGTGCCGGCGGCGGTGTCGGCTTCAGTCCATGCTGCCGAGTTGTTCGCCAGCCTGGCATCAGGGGTTTCGCATTTAAAACTGGGAAACGTTGATAAGAGCATAACAGGACCTCTGGCGTTAAGCGGGGTATTCGGAGGAGTGCTTGGAGCGTATTTCTTATCCAGGCTGCCGGGTGATCTTATCAAGCCGTATGTAGCCGTTCTGCTCCTGATTGTAGGAGCGCGCATTCTGTTTACGCATCTCCGAGCCGAGCGCAAACCGATAGGCAATCCTAGGCTGTCTAAAAAATTTCTTGTTCCGCTAGGACTGATAGGTGGTGCAATCGATGCTGTTGGCGGAGGTGGATGGGGTCCTATTTGCACACCGGCTATATTGGCAACCGGTAAGGGCGAACCTAGGTATGCGGTAGGCTCTGTTAACGCAGCCGAGTTTGTTACCACTCTCGCAATCACAGCGACATTCGCTGCCACGTTAGGTCTGGAGAAGTTTTTGTGGGGAATCACCGTTCCGCTTTTAATAGGTGGAGTAATAGCAGCTCCGCTTTCCGCTGTTGCGTGCAGACGAATCGATCCAGGTCAACTGGGGATAGTGATCGGCGCGATGTTGATATTGCTCAATCTTCGAGTAGTAGCTCCGGTTGTATCCGGAGTGTTAGGTGTTCCGCCGCTTGTGCGTCTTGATTCAGCCTTGACGTTCGGAGCTGTTGCATTAGTGTTAATCGCGCTTACACTTCGACGACAGACCTCGCCATGAAGGAGTTGTAGTTATGAACGTGCCCACGCAGGTTCTACACAGCGGTTATTTGCCCGATCCTCAGACCGGATCAACCTCGGTGCCGGTATACCAGACCGCGTCCTACGCATTCGCAACCGCACAGGAAATTGCCGATGCATTCGGAGGTCGTGGACCTGGCTTTATCTATTCCCGGATATCCAACCCAACGAACGCCGCCTTCGAGCGCAGACTGGCCGAACTGGAAGGAGGAGTGGGTTGTATTGCTTGCTCCTCCGGAATGGCCGCAATTAGCTCGACGGTTATGGGGCTGACACGGGCTGGAGACCACGTGGTGGCAGCAAAGGGGATATTCGGAGGGACGGTATCCTTGTTGTCGAGGACACTGTCGCGGTTTGGCGTGAGTGCAACATTCGTAGACTCTAGCAACGTTGAAGATGTGAAAACAGCAATTCGACCGGAGACCAAACTAGTTTTCGTAGAGACGATAGCAAATCCTCGAATGGATGTGCCGGACCTGCCGGCAATAGCAGAAGTTGTGCATAAAGCCGGAATCCCGCTTGTTGTGGACAGCACGGTAACTACGCCTGTCCTGATTCGCCCCGGTGAGTGGGGAGCGGATATTGTCATACATTCGGTATCGAAGTTTATTAACGGTCACGGTAACTCAATTGGCGGAGCCGTCGTGGACACAGGCAGGTTCGACTGGTCCGAAGGGCCTTTCGAAGACATCGCACAGCTCGCTCGCAAGGCGGGAAAGCTTGCGTTCATTGCTCATCTTCGAACGCTCGTATATAGAGATTTAGGATGCTGCCCATCTCCCTTCAACTCGTTTTTGAATTTGGTAGGACTCGAAGGTCTTGCCATAAGAATGGAGGCACATTGCCGGAATGCGTTACACTTGGCCGAGTTTTTAGCGCAACATCCGAAAGTCGAATGGGTGAGATATCCTGGTCTATCGTCGGACCCTTGTTATGAAACGGCTTCGCGGCTATTTCAGGGCGGCTTTGGTGGTGTGCTGACGTTTGGAGTAGGATCGGCTGAGGCTGCAATGAAGCTTATCGACAGACTGGCTCTTGCACAGAACCTGGCAAATATCGGCGATTCGAGGACCTTGGTAATACATCCGGCCTCTACTATATTTCAGGAGTTCACAACTGAAGAGCGGGAAGCAATGGGCGTACCGGACGACATGATCCGCGTGTCTGCAGGTGTGGAAAGCTCAGCAGATATAATCGCAGACTTCGAATCGGCATTGGCAGGTATATAGGAGGATAACGTTTATGAATATCACAGTCAACGGAAAACCCGTCCAAGTGCGAGATGGAAGCACTGTTTTGGAGCTTCTCGAAGAATTAAAAGTGCGGACCCCGGAATACGTCTCGGTAGAACTCAACGGCGAGATTCTTGATCGTACCGGGTTCGCAGATACGGTTGTGGCAGAGGGCGACACAGTGGAGTTTCTCTACTATATGGGCGGAGGGCAACGATGAGCCTTTCGTTGGAAGAGATGGAGCGCTACAGCCGGCAAATACTGCTCAAGCAAATCGGCGGAGTCGGACAGGAAAAGCTTTTGGCTTCGCGGGTACTCATTGTTGGAGCGGGAGGACTGGGTTCGCCTGCGGCCCTTTATCTCGCTGCTGCGGGAGTAGGGACTATCGGTCTGATCGATGGTGACAGAGTTGACCTGACAAACCTCCAGCGTCAAATTGTTCACTTTACAAGTGACATTGGAACGCCGAAAGTACAGTCCGCAGCAGCAAAGCTAAAAGCGATAAACCCGACTGTAAATGTACGCATGTATGAAGAACGCGTGTTCGCCTGCAACATAATGGAGATATTGCAGGAATACGACTTCGTCATCGATGGAACCGACAACTTTCCCGCTAAGTTCCTTATCAACGATGCGTGTTTCTTTGTCGGGATTCCGTTTTCCCATGCTGGCATACTCCGATTCGACGGACAGCTTTTCACAGTGATCCCAGGACGCTCCGCCTGCTACCGGTGCGTGTTTGGAGGTCCGCCTCCGGCAGGAGCTGTCCCATCGTGTTCGGAAGCTGGAGTTCTGGGCGCGGTTGCTGGAGTTATCGGCAGCCTGCAGGCGACAGAGGCAATCAAATACATTTTGGGAATAGGCGAGTTGCTCACGAATCGGATGCTGGTATACGATGCTCTCGGAATGAGCTTCAGAGAGGTAAACTTCAGACGCAGTCCGAACTGCCCACTGTGTGGCAAAGACCCCTCTATCACGAGTTTGGTGGATGAGGAGCAACCTGTCTGCAACTTGAAGGTATCAAAATTATGATCATCATTCCAAGAGCGATACTTGATGATATGATTGCTCACGCAAGAGAACACGCCCCTTTAGAGGCTTGCGGGTTGCTTGCGGGGGTCGGATCGGGTGTGCACAAGAGCTTTCGGTTGACCAACGTGGATGCCCGGCCGGATCATTTCAGTCTGGACCCGAAGGAGCAGTTTGCAGTTGTCAAGAATATTCGGCCGTTCGGGTGGGAGATAATTGCCATCTACCACTCGCATCCGACAACTCCAGCGCGTATGTCCGATGAGGACTTGCGTTTTACTTTCACTCCGGAGATGAGGTACGTGATCATCTCGTTGATGGATGCTACAGCGCCGGAAGTGAAATGCTATACGGTTTACCAGAATCAAGCCGTGCAAGAGCCTATACTTACCACGGACACTTGCTTTCCTCTTGTATCGGGAGAAGATTTAGGTGAAAAAACATAAGGTGTTGACCAAATACCGGACATACGTAATACCTGAATCCGTCGTCGAGGATACGCTGGCATATCGAAGCAGCTTGAAGCGATTCCTTTCGGGTGACCTGTCGCCGATAACGTTTCGAAGCATTCGCGTGCCAATGGGAATCTACGAGCAACGAGAAAACGACACCTACATGGTACGCGTGCGTGGGGCAGGTGGAGTGTTCTTGCCGAAGCAGGCAATGAAGGTCGCTGAGCTTGCTGAGAGATACGGCAACGGAATTGTGCATGTAACTACTCGGCAGGATTTGCAAATTCACCATGTGCGAATCGAAGACACGGCGGATATTCTCGAACAGCTTCTTGATGTCGGGCTTTCAACGAAAGGCGGCGGTGGGAATACAGTGCGTAACGTTTCGGCGTGTCCGTTCGCGGGATTTTGCCCTGATGAGATATTCGACGTTACACCATATACCCTAGCTTTGACGGAGTATTTAACTCGGCATCGAAACAACTTCAACCTGCCACGTAAGTTCAAAGCAGCATTCTCGGGCTGTTCAAAAGATTGCGCGCTGGCATGTGTGGCTGATCTGGGATTCTTTGCTCACGAGAACAATGGGGAAAGAGGGTTCTCCGTATATGCAGGCGGCGGCATGGGCGCTCACTCAGCGCTGGGAGTGCAAATTGAGGAATTCGTTCCGGTTGACGATATATACGCGGTTGCAGAGGCCGTTAAGCGTGTGTTCGATTCTCATGGCGACCGTTCCAACCGTCACAGAGCACGCCTGCGCTATGTCGTGGAGCGCCTGGGGGCGGATGAGTTCCGCAGGCTTTACCGTAAGGAGTTGGAGGAAGTCCGGAAAGAGCTGTCCGTGTTTCCTTCTCCATCGGAAGAGAAGCCGGAAGCCAGGTTGGCGGTAAGGATTTTGCTTCCTCGTGGTGAAGTAACTTCGCATGAGCTTGTTGCTGTGGCTGGTCTTGCTCCGAGATACGCTTTGCCATTCTTGCGCACCACGCAGGATCAAAATCTGTTGCTTCCGGTTGTGCGAGAAGACGAACGGGTTCTGTTGCGCGAAGAACTGCGACAAATAAACCCGCATTTTGTTTCAAATCCGGCGGTGCGATGCGTTGCGTGCGCAGGGGCGTCTACGTGTAAGTTAGGATTATGCCTATCGCGCAATCTTGCGAGTGCTATCGAAGAGCAGATCGACGGGATTGAGACAACAGGGATTGAGTGCGTGATCCGCATCAGCGGATGTCCTAACGCATGCGGACAGCATCCCATCGCTCCTATCGGATTCTTTGGCGGTGCGATGCGGGTCAACGGCAGACTCGTGCCGTACTACACCGTCGTTGCCGGTGGTAAATCAGCCGAAAAGGGAGCTCGTTTGGCGCAAGTTGTCGGTAGAGTGCCTGCAAAGGCTGTTCCAGCCCTGATGAGAGAGTTCTTCGCTGCAGTGCAGCTTCACCGGCTCAAGGGTGAGTCAATATACGAACTTCTTGATAGGTGGGGTATCGGTTATCTCGGCGAATTATGCCGCAAGCACGCGTATGTGCCTCCATACGAAGAAACACCTGACTACTACCGCGACTTTGGTACCAGCGAAGAATTTTCTCTGGCGGGTCGAGGGCCGGGAGAGTGTGGGGCAGGTGTAATGGACGTTATCAGGTTGGATTTGGATGAAGCACGATCGGCACTCAACGATGGTAGGCTCTACAATGCAACGCTGGCTGCTGCACGATCGTTGTTGGTGACAAGAGGTTTGGAACCGAAGAGTGATCGTGAAGTGTTCGCAGCTTTTTCGGAGCATCTGATAGCGCCCGGCTGGGTGCAGGATAGTGCCCGCGCTGTGTTGGATGCAGCACTCGACTTTCGACTGGGAAATCGAGATAGTTTGGATGAAATGCGAGACGGCATAGCCGCACTCGTCAAGCGAGTGGAGGTGTTAGCCGACTCTCTGGATTCGAATCTTAACTTCCGTGTCGGTCGAATCGGGCAGATGCAGTCTGAAGAAGCTTCGAAAAGATCTTCAGTTCCGGCTGAGCTCGATTTGCGAGGTGTACAGTGCCCTATGAATTTCGTTCGCGCAAAAGTCCAACTGGAGCAAATGGATGTTGGGCAGGTGCTGGACATACTCCTCGATGCCGGCGAGCCGGTACGCAATGTTCCTGCCAGCTTTGCAGAGCAAGGCCAAGAAGTGCTCTCGGTTACAAGCGAGGGTAGCTGGTTCAGGGTGAGTGTGCGCAGAGCAATATGAGCCAAGGGCGCCGAATGCTGCATAGCCGATTGGAAGCAATTTGACCGTGCTTCAACAGCTTGACATTAGCCTTAGCCGTTGTTAGCATTCTCTTCAGAGGATGCCAAATATGCCCCAGCCTGATTCTGCCGATTCCGAGCGCAAACATTCCATCCGAATTATGTTTTTGTGGCTGGTAATAGTTGTTATCGCTGCAGTCGGACCTTATGCTTTGTCTGTTGACGGCGAGTTTGTATTAGACGACCAGCAAATCATACTGGCCAATCCTGTCGCCCACAGTATAGCTTATGCGCCACGGGCGTTTGCGAAGCATTTTCTCCACGGCTTCTATGGAGCGGAATCATTATACTACCGCCCGTTGGTTACGGTGTCTTTCCAAGCGGATTATTCTATTCACGGGCCGGACGCAATGGGGTTTCGGATAACCAACCTTGCGTTGTATGTTGCCGTGTGTTTCATGGTGTTCGTCTTGGTTAGGAACCTTACTATGAGCGTAACTGCAGCGGGTGTGGCAGCAGTGCTATTTGCAGTTTTGCCAAGCCACGCAGAGTCTGTCGGTTGGATATCGGGACGTACGGATCTAATTGCGACACTCTTCACACTTGGCAGTGTGTTGATGTTCGTGGCGAACTATCGGAAGAGACCAGAGTTCAGTTGGCTATTAGCCGCATCGTGTTCGGTGCTGATGTGTTGCGCTTTCTTTTCAAAGGAAAGCGCAATAGTAGTACCGGCTTTCTTCGCACTGTATGTATGGATATTTGGGAACTCGATGCGGCGAGCGGAACTCGCAAGGCGGGTTGCAGTGCTGCTGCCTGCGGTGATTGTGTATTTTGCAGCGCGGCATGTCGTTCTTGGATCGCTTACGGATGTGCCCTTTGCCTATTACCTGAAGGAGCGGATCATCCGGCTGGGTTTGGTGCATGCGGCTTACTTGCGGTTGATGTTCGTGCCGAGTGAGCTGCGGATACAGTATTACGAGAATCCGCTGCGTACAATTCAGCTTTCGCCTGGAGTTATTGCTGCGTGGCTTGCGCCAGTTGCACTGGTAACGGTGCCGATATTGCTCAGAAAAAGACTTCCGATAGTCGCATTTGGAGTTGGTTGGATTCTTATTGGTCTTCTGCCTGTGTCGGACTTGATAGCACAGAAAGGCCCTCCGCCGCCGGCCGAACGGTTTATATTCACTGCCAGCGTCGGATCGGCAATGATCTTGGGCTGGCTCGTATGGAAAGCACTTAGTTTGCGTCCGAAGTCAATCCGTGTGTGGCCGGTCGCGGTTTGGATGGTAGTGTCGGCGTATGTGCTCAACGCTGCTGTGCTGGAGCTTCAAGCCGCACAGGTGTATGAATCCAATCTTTCTTGGTCTAGATATGTCCATCAGACCAAACCGCGATGGTGGATTTATCGTTCTACCGCAGCAGCCTATCTAGCACGTGCTGGAGATCTGCGCGCAGCAGTAGAGGAATACGAGGCTGTTCTCAAATATGGTTGGCTGGAAGGACAAATGAAATCCGAATTTGCCTACCAGCTAGGTTTGCTGTACGTTGGTCTAAACGACATGCGTGGGGCAGCACGAACGTTTACAGTGGCTGTTAATGCAAACCCTAAGTTTGCAGACGCGTGGCGAAGCCTCGGGAGGGCTAACCTCAGGCTCAAACGCTACACTGAAGCGGTGAAAGCTTATGAACATGCTCGGTCGCTTGTCAACCTGTTGCCGAGAGACCATTTTGAGCTCGGACTGGCCTATCGCGGATTGGGCAGACAAAAAGATGCGTTGCGTGAATTTCGTCGTGTAGTTCAAACTGATCCGAACAGCAAGTATGGAAGATTGGCTGAAGTTGAGCTACGAAAGGATTTTGGTAGCGGACTCGCGAAAAAATCACAACGGTAAGCTGAGGAAAGGACGGTATGTTGATTGATTCTCCCGGAGTTGCGCAGTTTAGTTTGTGAGATGAACAAAGAACTGCCGAGAAACAACCTGGTCACCATGACCAGCGGTAACGTGAGCGGCAGGGACCCTGAAACGGGATATGTCGTCATCAAGCCGAGCGGTGTGAGCTTTGAAGACTTGACTCCGGAATGTATGAGCGTGGTTGGTCCTGATGGTGCTATAATAGAAAGCGAGCTGGCACCTTCGGTGGATACGGCAACGCATCTTTATATCTATGCTCATATGCCCCATGTAAACGGGATTGTGCATACTCATTCAAACTATGCGACCAGTTTTGCAGCATTAGGCGAGCCGATTCCAGCGGTCCTGACGGCTATCGCAGATGAGTTCGGAGGACCGATTCCATGCGGGCCATACTGTCGTATAGGCGAAGAAGAAATAGGTAAGGCAGTGGTTGAGTATATCGGTTCTTCGCCGGCTATACTGCTGCAAAACCATGGAGTGTTCGCGATTGGTCCTAATCCGAGAGCGGCGCTGAAGGCTGCAGTAATGTGTGAGGACGTAGCTAAGACCGTTCACCTAGCGTTGCTTAGAGGCAAGCCGATTCCTATTCCTGAAGAAGAAATCCGACGTGCGCATAAGCGATATCAAGAGAAATACGGACAGAGAAGATAGCCGGTTGGCTGTTGCCGAGATTGAATAAACCGAAAATTGAGGACGCCGATGATTGTTGACATCGAAAGGATTCGAGACACCATTCCCCATCGCTATCCGTTCCTTCTGGTTGACCGCATAATTGAGGTCAACGAAGACGCGACGCGGTGTGTTGGAATCAAGAACGTTACGGCAAACGAGAAGATTCTGCAAGGCCATATGCCAGGTCAAGCTGTTTTTCCAGGAGCGTTACTGGTAGAGCATATGGCCCAGGTGGGTTGCTATCTTCTTATGCTGCGTCCGGAGGCCAAAGGCAAGCTTGCCTATTTCGCTGCAATCGACAATGTGAGGTTCAAGAAGCCTGTAGTGCCGGGAGACCAGGTTGTTACATCGGTCGAGCTAATAACGGCTCGTCGCGGCATTTGGAAGATAAGAGCTGAGTCTAAAGTGGGTGACGAAGTCGTTTGCAGCGGAGACCTGACGTGCGCTTTGGTTGATTACTAGCGGGCGCGTCTTTTGGTTTTTGTTGGCCCGATAAGATTGACGATAGTAGAAAAATCAGAGACGGAGAGAGACAACATGTCCTTGCCTAATGCACCTGTGGTCAAGTTAGCTATTGTCGGTGTAAGTCGAGATTGCTTTCCGATCTCGCTTTCGCGGACACGAACGGCGAAACTGGTAGATGCTTGCAATAAGATCGGTCTGAACGTTCATTTGTGCAGTACAATCATCGAAAGCGAAGTAGACGCAGTCGCAGCTCTTGATGAAGCTAAATCGGCGGGTTGTAATGCCGCAGTTATCTACCTGGGCAATTTTGGTCCTGAAGGGCCGCTATCGATATTTGCTCAGCGCTTTGATGGCCCTGTGATGGCTTGCGGCGCTGCTGAAGAGACAAAAGAAGACCTTATTGACGGCAGAGGGGATGCTTACTGTGGGATGCTGAACGCTTCCTACAACTTTGCCTTGCGCGGCGTGTCGGTTTATATCCCGCAAATGCCTATCGGACTTCCTGAAGAACTTGCACCTAAAATCAAGCACTTCATAGACGTAGCCCGCGTGATTATTGGTGTGAAGAATCTCAAGATATTCACGTTCGGTCCGCGCCCACAGGACTTTTTCGCCTGTAATGCGCCGATCAAGCCGCTCTATGATCTCGGCGTAGAGGTGATGGAAAACAGCGAGCTGGACCTTCTGAGGCTCTATCAATCGTTCGATGAGGGTGTACCGGTGGTTGAGTCGATAGCCAAAGACATGGCAGAGGAACTGGGAGAGGGGAATACGTATCCCGATCTGCTACCGAAGCTCGCACGATTCGAGGCCACACTACTAAAATTCATGGAAGACAACCTTGGCTCAAGGAAGTATGCGGCGTTTGCGAACAAATGTTGGCCTTCATTCGAACCAGCTTTTGAGTTCGTGCCCTGCTACGTCAATTCGCGTTTGGCATCGAGAGGCATACCTGCTGCGTGCGAGGTAGACATCTATGGTGCGCTGAGCGAGTTTTGCTGTGCAATGGCAACCGACTACGCGGTCACACTGCTAGACATCAACAACACGGTGCCGGCTGATATGCTCACACCAGATATGGACTTCAAAGGGGCTGAAGCTGCGGACCTGTTCATGGGATTCCACTGTGGAAACACACCGAGTTGTTGCATGAAGAGTTGTTCCATGAAGTATCAGCTCATAATGAAGCGGCTTATGGAAGAACCAGGCACACCGCCCAGCATTACACGGGGTACGCTTGACGGACAAATACGTCCCGGTCCTACCACCTTCTTCAGACTGCAGGGAGACGTCAATAACCACCTTGTCAGTTACATTGCAGAGGGGCACGTGCTTGACATCGATTGTCAGAGCCACGGAGGCATTGGGGTTTTCGCCATTCCGAACTTTGCACGTTTCTACCGACACGTTGTTATTGGCAAACGATTCCCGCACCATGGGGCGGTCGGATTTGCCCATTGCGGAAAGGTGCTCTTTGACGCGCTGAAACTGATGGGTGTGGACGACATCAATTTCCCATTGCCGAAGACTATGCTGTACCCTGGAGAAAATCCATTCGAGTGAACTGGCTATTGGGCGGGCACAAAGAGCAACTGCATCCGGATTAAATATCCTTGCCGGTGCGTGTTGTAATCATGGTCGCGACGGGACCGGTCCAGGAAATTTCCCACCAGCTTCCGTTAGGCCGAATTGAAAGGTCGCTCGGATACACCGGTTGAGGCGGCCAATCAGCGTTGGGTATCTTAATCGACGCGTCAGCACGCTGATCTGGTGCAAGGCCGGGCGACCACAGGTTTACTAGAGTTCCATTCTCGCCGTGGATCACGAAAGCCCTGGTCTTGCCTGATGTTTCGATTCCCACGTTGTCCCTGAAAACTCCGCGAAGGAAGTATTCGGGATACGCTTTGCGCACTGCAACCAGTTCCTTTACAAGATTGGCAAAGGTCGGTTCGTCGAGTTCTTTGATATGAAAATCGAAGGGCTTGCCCTGTGCGAACGTGTGGCATAGCTTCTGAATGCCGTCCGAGATACCGGTCACTATGTAATGCGGGTAGTTGAACTTGAACTGCTCAGGAATCGATTCGCCGATCTGCCACGTGAATGCCTCTCCGTGACCCTGGTTGACGTCGTAGAACTGTCCGTAGCGCTCATGGCAACCTTCGCACCAAGTGAAAAAGTCGGGATCAATGGCTTTGTGAGTTTCCCTGATCTTTGCCAATTCCGCAGTTACACCCGGCAGAAAGTTGGTCGATGGAGTAGGGTGGGGATGGCTCTTGTCGAAGCACAGATAGCCAGGATTGCAGCTTATCTGGTCGATCTGGATTGCATGCGCATGAAAGTCACCGGCGATCTTTGCGACCTGCTCGGCCAGATACTCACGGTAAGATTCGCACGCAGGGCACGCGATACGAAACTCGACACTAGTACCGTAGCGCTCGACATAAGGCTCGCCGTTTTCCTGCAGGCAAATAGCCTTATCGCCGCCCTT
>Ga0123519_10006554_pt1 | contig 18234 bp, 9 predicted proteins | sample YelNatPaOPRAMG02_FD_87396 | JGI IMG/M metagenome (GOLD analysis project Ga0123519, IMG submission 87396) | Hot spring microbial communities from Yellowstone National Park - Yellowstone National Park OP-RAMG-02 (version 2) | ecosystem: Environmental > Aquatic > Thermal springs > Hot (42-90C) ... | reverse complement strand
CTAGCCGCCGCAGCCAGCCTCGACCATCCGACCGGCGTTTGAGGAGCGCCGACGGCGCAAAATTCCGGTCGCCGAGATAGCGTGTCTGTCCCCATATCCCGCCACGTTCCCGATCGGTACGCCGGACATCGTGTCTGTCACCATATCGGCTATACCCGACATCGTGTCTGTCCCCATATCCCGCCCAGCATGCGCCCTTTCGGTCACCCTATTGAATTTTGAGCGTTGAACGTTGGACGTTGAACGTTCCCGATCGGTACGCCGGACATCGTGTCTGTCACCATATCGGCTATACCCGACATCGTGTCTGTCCCCATATCTAGCCGCCGCAGCCAGCCTCGACCATCCGACCGGCGGTTGAGGAGCGCCGACGGCGCAAAATTCCGGTCGCCGAGATAGCGTGTCTGTCCCCATATCCCGCCCGCCATCCGCCCTTTCGGTCACCCCGTTGAACGTTGAGCGTTGAACGTTGGACGTTAAACGTTCCTGATCGGTATATCGGACATCGTGTCTGTCCCCATATTGGGCTGGACCAGATACCCCGGGTTGGTTCCGCAGTGAAAAGGGGGCGGGGTGTCAGTGAGGTTTTGTTCCAAAGCGGCGGGCTTTCTCTGCGTAGTCTGTCAACATCGTGCTTGAGCTCCCGGGAAACCTGGATCAACACGACCTTCTAACCCGCCAATTCTCGTGCAGCGGTACAGCACTGGATGGAGCGGCCAGTTCCTTCTTGGCGAAAAGAGCCACCAAAAGCGGGAATTGAACTTGCAACTGTTCCGCCTCAAAAGTTTCAGCTTACTGCGATCTGAATTTGAGCGATTGCTCGACCTCGGCTTTCCATTCTGAACCCAATTCATCAGCAGGCTTACCCGTGAACTCTTTCCAGACGCTCTCGCTGGATTTTCCTTCGCGGATGGCGGTGTTCAGATGACATACGATTTCAGGATCGTATTTTTCGGCCACCCAATTCAGGAAGTTCGCAGTAATGCGGTAGGACGCATCGTAGCGCAGGTTCGGATTGCGTTGTCGGCTGAGCCAGACGAGGTCGGCGCCGTGTCTTTCCGGCTCGAATTTGAACCATCGGATGTAATCCGTGATACCCTCAGTTAGCCACCAACTCTGGGGTCTGCTCCCGCCACGAGGGGGCTCGGCCGTACTGCTGAACGACATGGACCATTTCATGAATGAGCGCGTCCACAGCTTCACCGCGCAACTCGCGCTTGATCCAGTCGGAGTTGGCCGTAATGCGCATCCCGCTTGCGGCGACGATGCTGAGACTGGCCAGCGTGGCCACGTCATTGGTTGATGCGCGCGGAACGGCCTGCAAGAGCCACGTCGAGTCGGCCTCTGAAGGCGCGCGATGCTCGATACGGATTCGGACCTCGGCTTGTGCGGCGGTCGCTACAAGCAACAACGCAGCTCCCAGTGGTTAAATGGGCGGTACGAAGAAGCGGCGAATAATCCGGCACGCGGTTTTCATAATCTGATGCGATAGAACTTTCGGCTTTCAGTCGGGACAATCAAACATGGCGACGTGCATTGGATGTCGCGGTAAGGACCGGTCACCTCGTCGGCTTCCTCGAGCACGCCTTGAGGCCATGACAATTCGAGTGCTTCGGTTGTCATACGAAGCGAAATCCGGGGGGCCGACTTTACTACGACCCGGAATGTCGCTTGCGCACTTAGTGGGGGCACACCGTTGTCGGTGACAATGACAGTAATGTCTCGTTCATCCGGGGCACTGTCGGGTGTCCATGTGAAAAGGCCGGTAACTGAATCAACCGTGGCCCCGGGTGGTGCGTCCGGACCGAGGCTGAACGACAGCGTTTGCGGTGGCAAGTCTGAGTCGGTGGCGCCTATTGGGAAGGCGAGCGTCTGCCCCAACACCAGCTCGCGATCCGACAGAGGAGCAAGCACGGGCGGGGTGTTCGAGAGCCTGTTGGGCGCGCGTGGCGTGGGCAACGTCATGCTCACAAGCTCTTTTGCGCCGTCCGGGAATCGTCCCTGACTGACGTCTGAGGTTTGGGGGCCGAAGGTGACTGCATCCAGAATCGTGCCGTCGGGTGCAGAAAGAACTATTGCCTCGCCGCCTTTGTTCAGGGCGAAACTGACGTGAAGATCAGCGCAATCGGCGCTGTTCTGACCGTCTTCGTTATCAGCCCATACGAGGAAATAACCCCCCGGAGGAACAACGTATCGCCCGTTGTTTGGGATGCGGAACTGGAACCGGTTGGTCAAGTTGTCGCTGAGGTAGCAACCGCCCAGATTGGCGATGTTGGTGCCGGCGTTGTACAGCTCGAACCAGTCCTCGAACTGCCCGTCAGCCGGGTCGGCCAACGTCCGGGTGTTGTCAGCCATCCATTCATTGATGACAACCCGCAACGGGGTGCTGGCTGGCGTGTTGGGTGCGCCCGGGGTCGAAAGCGGCCATTGATCTCGGAAGAATGGCTGGCCATCGGGCATGTCTCCATATGCCCAATCGGCGGACAGGTTGGTGTAGGTGAGGTAGTCAACCAATTGGTTGGTCCCACCCATCGCTCGTGAAAGAGCAACCTGTCCGGCACCCGGGCTCAGGCGGAAACTGGCGTGAAGCGCAGCGGGTGTGGTCTGATGCGGCTGAGCGTCGCACCAAACCACAAGGAACCCGCCGGGTGGCACCACTGCGTTCGATGGAAAAGGCCAAACGGACAGATTCGAGTAGGTATCACTGAGGAAGAAACCGGCCATGCTCACCGCGTTGGTGCCGGAGTTGAACAATTCGATCCACGGATCGTGTTCGCCGGCGTTATCGGTCGGGCCCGAACCGTTCTCTGCCTGCACTTCGTTGAGCCAGAGCGTTGGGAAAGGTGGCAAGAGCGTGGTTCCCGAGTTGGGGGCGCCAGGTGTGGCGGCTGCCGATGCGGTACCCTGTAATTCAGCAGTCAATTGAAGGCCGAACGTGATGTCCGAGCTGTTGGGCTGGTTTTGATGCACTTCCACAGCCAACAGATTCGTGCCCGGTGGGAACAATTGTGCGGGCAAAGTGAACACGTCGGGTGCAGTGGCATCGCCGCCCGGCGGCTGGCTGGTGGTGAAAGTGAGATTGGTCACAGGGACGTCTTCGGCGATGCGCAGGCGTTTGACCTCGCTGCCGTTGACGTAAAACACCGCCCCGTCATCTACATAAGCGCTTGCGGTAACTGTGTAGCCGGCAAGGTCACTTGTGACGACGACCGGGATGCGGAAATAGTAAGCGTGTCCGCTGGTGACATTGTTGGTTGCGGTTGCTGGCGGATTAAGGACTGTGCGAATCAATGGCGTGATGGACTGATTGTTTTCGCAAGCGAGAAGACCGGAGCCGGTCGGCCATGCGCTGTCGTCAAACTCCCTTGCCATCCAGTTGATGCCGTCGAGATTCGAGACTTGCATGTAGCGCCAAACGCTTTCATAGGCCAAGAGCGTCACTGAACTCGGTCCTGTGATGTTTGTGTTGGCCACGGTCCAGTTGGCCACATGACTGTTGTCCTGGGCGGGATCGCGCAACTGGATTGCAACGCCGGGTGCGGTCCGTGGCCATGGCGGTGCCGATTCATAGCGCACGCGGTCCACAGCGATCAGCGGTGTGGAAGCCGGCCCGGGTTGTTGAATGCTCAGTGTTTCGCCTTCGGCACGAAGGTTGCCGTTGTATTGATCGAAGACGAGAACTCCGGGGCCGTAGGCCATGTCAAATGCTACTCGATCGCGCGCCAACACCAGAAAGCCGCTGGGCGGGATGTAAGCGCCGGGTGGAAAAGTGTAATCCAAACCGTCGATTTCCCACCCGGACAAATCAAAACCATGGGTAGCGGAGGTGTTGAATAGCTCGACGAACTCAGCTCTAGGCAGCGGTGGATTGTAAAGGATTTCGTTGATCACTACCGCATCGGCCGGCGAGGGTACGACTCGGTCGTAAGTAGCGGTAACGACATTGCTCGTCCCGCTCAGTGGCCGGGCCTGTGTGTCGAGCCCAACCACGCTGAAAACATTGGTGCCTGTTTGCAGGGGCACCACAGCCGTCCAGTTGGTAACTGAGGTCCAGCGGACCTGCCATGGTTGGCCGTTGATTGCCAGCGTGTTCACATGAACAGGCGCAGTGCCTGTCAGCACACCCAACCCGTTGCTGACGGTAACACTCGGGTTGACTGAGAATGGCACTGTCACGGTTGCAAGTTGCGACTGCAAAAATGCCCGGCGATCGCGGAACCAAGTCTTTAGCGCCGTCGGGCTGGTCAGAGCCGAGCCGTCGCACCATCCTACGCCGTTCTCGATGAGGTTTCGGTACTTGACGTCCATCAGCGGTTCACAAACAGCCGGATCGAACGGGCCGTTGATCGCGTCCTTGACGGTGCGCCAGTAGGCGCGCACGAAGGGCGGGTGCGCATACATTCGACTTACCGTCGGGTCATCCGACTCGAACAACGGTGCAGTCTTTGGACCGTAGTTGGCGCTGTAGCGGGTCGAAACAAGCATCAGCCAGTCGAGGTCGAACATGTAAAGCTGCCATTTGCTGTCGCGCGGCAGGTAAGCGTACATGTTCTTGCCGATGATGTGGCCCCATGAATCGAAGTTCACGATGATGTGCTCGACGGCGAAGATTCGCATCCATTGCTCGACATCGACGAGACCGAAAGTGGCGGTTGTGTAAGGCTCGGGAGAAGCGGCGTTCAACGCGTCCACAAGGGCGAACAGATTGGTGTAATCGTGGACGCGCGGGGTTGACCGGTACATCCATGTCCAGCGGTATTTCTCGCGTTTTTTGGCGCCGCCGGTGGTGGTGAAATTTTGCAAACGAGGCATCGGATCTGCAATCAGACCGCCGCTGTCGCTGAACTCGAACGCGCGATCAATCTTGAAGAATTGGCCTTGCGGTTTGTCCGGCACCCATGCTCGGACAAAACGGCCGGCAGGCTGGATGACGGCTTCGAAGACCGCGCGCCGTGCGGTATCGGTCACGCCGTTGACGTGCAATCGAATGTGATAGCGATGGCTGAAAGCGAGGTTGAGTTTGTCGGCGATCCAATAGGCCATCTGTTCCTGGATGGCTGTGGTCTCGTTGCCGTGGCCCCCGGGCCAATCGAGCACAAGGTCCGTGTCGCCAAGGAATCGGTTGTCCGGAGGCATCTCGAGGCTGTATCCGCATCTGCCGCTGTCGGGGCCTGTGAACCCTGGCGCGATGTAAGGGCTTCCGGCGTACATGGCATTTGCGTTGTAGATCGCACGCGAGTTGCCCAAAACAAATGTGACGTCGAAAGGCGAATTATCGAGCTTATGGCGGCTGTTCCAAGTGTCGAGGGTGGCCCTTGTCATCCAAATCCGGTACGTGGGGAGGTTGCCGGCCGGGTGTTCCTCCCCTATGCGGACGAGGCACTCGCGGGTTGGCGCGTCGCTCGGGAACGTGCTGCTGGCCGGCGGGGCGGACTTGTCAGTGGCTTGAACACTGAAAGCCACAATTGTCCTCGTGGTCTGTCCGGGAATTGTGGCTGAAAAAATGCCGTCGCCACCAACGAGATCGCCGTCTGTTCCGTCGTCTTTCATTGGCAACTGGACGACCGTCGAACCCGGATCGATCCGGTACCGCAGGAAGACCGATGCCACGCCGTCCGGGTCTTCGACGCGCGCATTTACCACCATGGGCTCGCCGAGGTCGGGCAGGACGGGTTCATGGCGGACTTCGGTGATGGCTGGAGGCGCGTTCGCTGCTGCACGGCTGTTGGGTCCACCCGGCGTTCCCGGGTTGGCGGGCAAAGCCATGTCACCGGCACACTCGAGCCAGTTTCCGCGCAACCGCAGGAGGATTTGCGGATGTCCTTTCAGCCAGCGCACCGCGGCGCGGATGGTCACGTTGCGTGTGCCTGAAGCAAGTGTTGATGTGAGCGGTGTTCGGATGCGGTTGATCTGGTTGTCACCGCGGCCTACTGCCCTAACATGATACGAGCGCGCGCTGTTGTAACCTTCGGCAGTTTCCAAGCCGGACCGGGACTCGGTGCCTTCGGCGGTCCAGCCGGTCGCTCCGGATTCGAATGTGCCGTTTGCGATGAGGTTGTTTCCTGTGGGCGTTATGACCTGCACGTCATCCAGCAGACATTCGCCTGCGCCCATGAGCAATACCTGGAGCTGATCAGCCGTGCTGCTGCCATTGTCGATGGTCCCGGTCGCCGAGATTACGGTCCATGGCGCTTTTCGTGTCTCATCGCTGTCGGCCCAGTTTGATGGGAACCGGCCGGAGACACGCACATCCACGCGTTCGAGGCTGCTGCCGCCGCCATCGGCCCACTGCGGCCATTGCCCGCCTGTGCTGTAGGTGACCTCGTCAACAACAATGTGGATCAAGTTGGTAATCAAAATACCGGAAGAGTTTGTCGTGATGATGCTGTCCGGCTTGAGGAGGGCAAGTCGCTCGCCGTCGCCGGCCAGTTTGCCGCTGAAATTGCCGACCGTGTTGGCGGGCGTCAGATTGGTGTAGTTTGCCATTAAGTGCCCGGCGTTTTTTGCGATGACGAGGTACCCGCCTGCCGGGAGCACCGTGTTTGTTGGGATGGTGAAATCGACGGCGTCTGCAAGTCGCCAGCCGCTCAGGTCCACCGCGCTCGGACCGCGGTTGAACAGCTCGATGTATTGGTCATCATCGTCCTCAGTGATCGGGTGGTACATCAGCTCGTTAATGATCACTTGGCTGATTTTGGCGGGGGCGTTGTTGGTGCCGGGCGTGCGTGCGGCGAGAGGAGAAAACAGCTCGGCCCCGTCTGGCCAGCGGCCCATAGCGACGCCGACCTCCTGGCCACCGAACCTGACGACGTCCAATACTCGCGTGCCGTCGGGTGAGCGCAGGTAGATTGTTTCTCCTGCGGCGTTGAGAGCAAAGCCGAGTGCGGTTTCCGTGAAGACCAGAAAACCCCCCGGTGGCAGAACAGTCCGCGACGGGATCACGAATCGGTTTGTTGACGGGTTATCAGTAAGGATACAACCTGAAATGTCCACGGTTTCAGGCCCGTGATTGTACAGCTCGACGTAGTCGAGGTCCGGCCACTCGGTGTGCGCCAAGAACTCATTGATGCAAACCGAACGCAACGGATCAGCAGTGTAAGAATCAATGCGCCCGGGCGACCCGCCCGCTGCGTCGCTGGCCGCCCATGCACGCGGATTATTTTCCCCGAGCGACGCACGTGCCAGCACCAATGAATGACCAGCCCCGTCGGCTGCGACCGGCCACGGAGGCCGGTCAGTATAATTCACTTCCAGAAAGGCTGCGCCCGACGGATGCCTCAGCCGCACTGTGCCGGCGTCGTTTGGCAAATTGTTTGTGAACGGCCCCAACACTCCGGCAAGATCGTAGGCACTTGCCAGCTCCGCAGGCGCGCGGGCCACCACAAGAAAACCACCAGCCGGCAGAACGGTTCCTTGCGGGAAAGTGTATGCGACGCTGCCGTCGAGTTGCCAGCCGCTCAGATCAGCCGGTTCACCGCGGCTGTTGAACAACTCGATGAACTCGAGCGCGGCGTTGGTGGGATGGTACATGATCTCGGAAATTACGAGGCTCGTAAGCCTGCTGCACTGGCCCAGCGGCTCGAAGGGCAACGCCCTGAGCACCTCTGCACCCGCCACATCGGCAAAATCCCGGAACGCGGCTGTGGTCAATTGGTTGGTGTTGTGACTGGCCACTGCAAGGCCCAAATGAACGGTCGTAGGCAAACTCAGTGTTGCTGTACCCAGCGACATCCAATGCCGCCCATCCAGTCCTGCATAACCTGTAAGCGTGCTCCCGACGCGTTTCAGCCGCAGCCATGTTTGCGGGTAATTCACCGGGAAATAGCCTGTCATGCCGGTCGGTCCGTTGGCATTGGTGCGGACCTGGAAGTAGCAGCCGCTGATGCTCGGTGTGGCCATGACCGAAACTGCTCTGGCGCCGGTCGTGAGGTCTTCGCGGACCATCAGGCCCGCCTCAGACCATGCATCCGCCAATGTCAAGCCGGCCACGCGCACACGCACATCAAAATCGCCCGTGCGCTGGACCCAGAAAAACTCCCCTTGATCGGCTGTCCCTCCCAAATCTGATCCGCCCGCGGAAACGTCCAGTCCCTCCGGCAAAACAGTAAACTTGCCCGGTGGCTGCGGGTTGCCCAGTGCAACTGGCGTGTAGCTGGAAACGGTGAATTGTACCTGGCTGTCCGGTGCAATGCGGTTGGCAGCAGCGGCACGATCTGTCAGGTTGGACACGCTCAACGTGTAGGTTGTGCCACCGGTCAATGGCGCAACATGCAGAACCACATTGCTTTGGTCTGCCGCCATCTCGACCCCCGTGATTTGAACCAAGCCGCTTGTTGTCCCGGTTGTCAGGTCGATGCGTTCGACTCCTGCCAAAGCGTAACCGCTGTTGTTGAACCAGTCGGGTGCGTTGTATGCGGCGGTGAACGTGCTGCGGTCGCTGAAATGCAGAGTCAGGCTTGGCGTGCCGCCACCGCTCGCCGAGTTGGCGATGATCGCGATACGCTTGTATGTGGCCGGGGTCACGAGCACGAGGTCTCCCGCATCAATGCCCGTGCCACTGCTCAAAACGAGAGCATTCGGGCCGGTATAAGGCTGAAACTGAAAAACCGTGCCGTCCAGCACAGCACTGTTGAAACTTCCAGAGGCAGGGAGTCCATAAGATTTCCCCGGGAGCCCTGCCTGATAAAAAGCGAGGTTTTCCCCCGGGTTCAGTTCCTTTGCATAAGCGTGGTACGGTGGACCTGACGCCGTGTTTTCGATGACAACGTCCAGGTTGAAGCCGGTCACTGCCACGGGTGTCATGTTCGCTCCGCGCGCGAGCGACATACTTGTGCAGAGCACGACGAAAACCGTTGTCAGTGATGTTACTACCGTTTGAGAAAACCGCATGGCAGTTGCAAGCTGAAAAACCGTTGCATGAGCTTGCGAGTCTGTCCAGAAAAACAGATGCCACGATTAGAACCAGAAAAGGCGACAGATCGGGGCAGCCGAGGCAGCCGCGCGCCCGCTTGACAGCCCAATGATCTTGACAGCAAACGCGCTCGCACTGTTACCCGTGGCATCCACATCAGCCTATCCAAGATGCATCTCGTTTGCCGGGAAATCTCACCGGAATGAAGCTTTGGGTAACTTGGTCTGGTGAACTGGTGAGATGTCCGGGTTGGCCATCGCCGCAGATTTCGCGGTTGCATCCCTTGCCAGCCAAATAGATGATTGGCGCGGTTTCTGCTGAGAAACAATTATGCCATTATGCTGGTCCACGAATCACAAGACCCGGAGGTCATCCATGAATGAACAACTGTCGCACCTGAATCGCCGTGGTTTTCTCGCCGCCAGTGCCGCGTCGGTCGCCATTGCCGCCGCAGGGTCTGTACCCCTTGCCCGTGGCGCAGAAAGCGCTTCGGCGCCGACAGTCAGGCCGCCGCAAGGGAAACGCCTCCTTCTGGCGTGCAAGCTGGGCATGATTGCAGCAGAATCAGGAGGCAGAAAACTGTCGGTCGTCGAGCGCTTGCGGATGGCTGGAGAAGCAGGGTTTGACGGTGTTGATTTCGACGAGGCCGGCGATTACACACCCGAACAGGTACGCGACGCGGTCCGGCAGTCTGGCGTGTTTGTACACAACGCCATCAACCATGCCCACTGGGAAAAACGGTTAACCAGCCCTAATGCCGAGGACCGAGCACAAGGCCGCGCCAACATCGAACACTGTTTGCGCGTGGCACACGCCGCCGGCGGCAGCGGCGTTTTGATTGTCGTGGGCAAGGGCGAAGACGGTCCACCTGACGTCATCGAGGAACGATGTCGGCAGGAGATACGGAAGCTTCTGCCACTGGCGGCTTCTCTCGGCCAGCCCATTCTGGTGGAAAACGTGTGGAATCAGATGTTCTATGTCCACGACGGACCACCGGACCAAAGTCCGGACCAATTCATCAAATTCGTGGACAGCCTGAACAGCCCATGGGTTGGGATGTATTTTGACATCGGCAACCACTGGAAATACGCCCAGCCTGCAGAATGGATTCGCGCGTTTGGGCGCCGATGCGTGAAGCTCGACGTCAAAGGTTTCAGCCGGGCCAAAAACAAGTTCGTTGATATCACCTCAGCCGACGATGATCTGCCGTGGGCGCAGGTCCGCAAGGCGCTTGACGACATCGGCTATTGCGGTTGGGCTACTGCGGAGGTCGGTGGAGGGGACGTCAAACGTCTGACCGAGGTTCGCGAGCAAATGCAACGGGCCTTCGGGCTGTAGCCGTCTCGATTCCCGGCACAGGCGGAGGCAATGCCCGCGTTCAGAGATTCACCCGCTGCGCAGTAGCGATTCAAGGCCACTGCAAACAAAACTCCATGAAAACAAAACTCGCAACCCTGATACTGGTTTCTGTGTTCGCCACCCAGTTTGCCACGTCCCAGATAAACGAACCGGTGGTCGAGGATTTCAAGCCCTCCTCGTTGAATCAGCCCGGCAAACAGTATCCTCAGGTCAATTCCGAGCGGCGTGTCCGCGCGCGCGTCGTTGCACCCCAAGCCCAGAGCGTCACCCTCGACTTCCTCGGCGGCGCGAAGTACCCCATGACCAAGGGAGACGACGGCGCCTGGGTCGTCGTCACGCGACCGCAGGACGAAGGGTTCCACTATTATCAGCTCGTGATTGACGGCGCGGGAGTGCCGGACCCCGGCACTTTCTATTTTTACGGCGGAAACCGGTGGGGAAGCGGCCTCGAGGTACCCGCCAAGGACCAGGACTTCTATGCCCTAAAAAATGTGCCGCACGGTCAGTTGCGTCAGACGCTCTACTATTCGAAAAACGCCGATGCCGTCCTCCGCTGTTTTGTTTACACGCCGCCCGATTACGACAAGAACCTGACCATGCGCTATCCGGTGTTGTATCTGCAACACGGCGGCGGTGAGGATGAAACCGGCTGGGGCAGCCAGGGCAAAGCCGGTCTGATCATGGACAACCTTATCGCCCAGGGCAAAGCAAGGCCATTCCTCATTGTGATGGCCAACAGCTACGTACCAGGAAGTTCCTACGCGTTTGGCGGCAGACCTGCTTCGACCAACCAACCGACCGCAGGCGCCCCCGCCAGCGGAACGAACGCTGCGCCCTCTCGCGGCGCGATCGGTCCCGGTGGACGTCGGTTTGATTTCAGCGCATTCCAACGGGTCCTGATTGATGATCTGATTCCCTTCATTGACGCCAACTTCCGCACGCTCGCCGATCAGCCCAATCGGGCCATGGCCGGTCTCTCGATGGGTGGAATGCAGACCCGGACGATCACACTTGCCAACCTCGACAAGTTCTCCCACATCGGCATTTTCAGCGGCGGGAGCATTGCGCCGTCGGATGTCCCCGATATGGACGCTTTCAAGCAGAAAGTCAGGGTGGTCTTCGTCAGCTACGGCAGCCGTGAGCTGGGCGGGGATCGCGGCGGCGGACGCGGCGGATTCGGCGGGGACCCAAAGGCGAATACCGAGGCACTCAAAGCGGCGGGCGTAAACAGCTACTTCTATGTTTCTCCCGAGACGGGCCACGAGTGGCAATCGTGGCGGCGGAGCCTCCACGCGTTCGCACAGCTCCTGTTCCAATAGCACCCTGTCGCCTTTTCATCATCCCACGAGATGGCCGGGGTCACTTTGGCAGCAAACGTGCCGCCCGCCACCCCCCCGCACCTCCAGTCGCCTCCGCGGCCGATGTAACCGGCACTTGGAAATCCGATTTCGAATCGCAGACCGGCCACCAGTACTACACCTTCACGTTCAAGCAGGACGGCGCGAAGTTGACGGGAAAAGCCCACTCGAAATTCGACGACCGCGAACGCGAAGCCGAGCTGAAGGAAAGCAAGATGGAAGGCGACACGATTTCATTCGTCGAGTTGTTCAGTTTCATGGGCAACGAAATTCGCATTTCCTACACGGGCAAGCTCTCAGCCGACGGCAAAGAAATCAAGTTCGCGCGTGAGGTCGGCGATTTTGCCCGCGAGGAAATCGTAGCCAAACGCGTCCAGAGCGCGCCGAGTGCAAGTTGATCTCAATGGTTGGCAGCGATCTGACCGACTCGAATTCAATCGAACAACCGGGGAAAATCGTCCCGCGCACGGCGAAAGTGGACGGTCTCGGCGCACCTTTCACGCGCGAGTTCCCACCCCATTCCATCTCAGTTTTGAAACTGAGTTCAAGACCGTCCGGCACCTGAAGTTGCTTTGGCCCCGAAATCTCGCCGTTTCACTCGGGCATGACTTCTCCTTGACAGCTTGTTTGGTTGCGGGGGCAGGATTCGAACCTGCGACCTTCAGGTTATGAGCCTGACGAGCTACCCCTGCTCCACCCCGCGACTCAGGCCGGGCCAATGTACGCATGAAGCCAACACCGCGCAAGGACTTTTTGCCTGCAAAAGAGACGCGGGTCAATCCGGCCCGTGCCACCGCTGCAGTCGCTCGCGTAGTTGGTCCAGATGACTCGCACCACGGTCAAGGCCAACGGCGAAGTCGCGCTCGATTTGCGAGTACTGCGGGATTTCGCCCCACGCCGTGATCGTGAACACCTCGAAAGCGTGCGGAGAGTCAATCCCGAGTTCGCGGTTTTTGCGATCAAATCGGCGGCGCAGAGTTGCGCGCCAGTCGTCGATGTTGCGTGGCGTGTCCATCCGATGACGGCCCACCCATGGGAGCCATTCCATAATCTGCGATTGGTGGCACCATGTCATCTGAGTGATTTTCTCGAATGCGGGTTCGACGTCGATTGCGATGTCGTGCGTGTTGCCGCCAAGCATATAACCGTCGTACACGGCGATTATAATCGGGACCTTGCAAGGCTTGGAAACGGTTTCGTCGGCCGGGTATTCCGGAGTAAACGCGTGCGGGACATTGATCATGTAAGCAACTTCGCGAACGGCCTGCGCGACGGCAACGTGGTCAACGTGAACTCCGGCCAATGGATCGGCGGGCAAAGGAGGACAAAACAGGTAGTCCGGCTCAAAATCTCGGATGGTCTTCCACAGAGCGGCAAGGAATTCGGGTGTTACCCGCAGGCATGCCTCACGCGGCACACGTCCGTCCGGTAGGCGTAGGAGTTCGAAACAATACCCGCCGATCTGAGCGCTCCTGCACTGTTCCTCGAACCGGATGCGGCCTGTTTCCTCTCGAGTTCGAAAATGATGTCCGGCTTGACCGTCGGTGCAGATGATTACTTTTGATTGGAACTGGTCGTTGAGCGACGACCGCAGCAGTTCAAAAGTGCCGGATGCGGTGAACTCATAGTCATCGTAGTGTGCATGAACAAACAGAGTCTTCATGGTTGGGAGCAGACATTGTATTACTACCACTTGAGAAATCTGCGCAGCCATCGCAAACAAGCTGATCGTTCGAGACTTTTGACATCAAACTGTTCAACCACTGTTTCCGACCTCGAATCCCGCGTGAGCGATGATGTCGGAGGCCGGCCCGATGAGCGCAGCGCCGCAGAGCGCCGAACTTGCAACGAACGCCTTTATCTGGCCGCGATCCTTCGGTTGCGGCTGTGTCGCGCTGCCCAAGAAGCACAACCGCGGTCCATGATATCCATGATCTCAATGGATGTCAGCAAAAGCTTTGGTCTCGCAGCTATTGAACCAACCTGAAGAACGCATGCGAATGACCGGCGGGCACGCGATACGGAGGCGCACTGTTCACAACTTCTTCCCATGATTCCGTCAATGCACGGCACATTTGAAGTCGCGCAACGCCGTTCCAGCGCAGTACAGGTCCGCCAGGCTCGAGTTCAATTCTGAGAGTCACCGGGCTTGAAAAAACGGGCTTGAGGCGCGCCAACCCATGGACAGGTCCGAATCCAATCCGCGTGAATCCGCCACCGACCAGCACTCCGCCGTCTTTTTGGACCAGCAGGGTGTTGACCACACCATCTGTGCCAGCCTTACTGCAGGAGGTCGCAGAAGGGTCTGGCAAATGTCCGTCAAGGCCTGTCTGAACAATGTTGCTGTGTGGCACGCTGTCGTAACTTGAAAACTCCCCTGCCAACAACAACAATTTCTCAGCATAAGGCTGGACCGAATACACGATTGGCAGGTCGCCACCGCCAACACCCAGCCCTGGCACAAACTGCGCATCCAGCGACCCGTCTGCTTCGAGTCTTGCGATGCCGCTGCGTGGTTGACCGTTTATGTTTTCAAAGGCGCCCGCTATCAGGATTCCACCGTCTTTTTGCGGCACAATTGCGAGGATTTGGACCGTCCTGCCGCCAATGTGCAAACCCCCACCAAAATCCGGGTCGAGGTCGCCGTTCGGCATGAGACGTGCAAGGCTGTCGCAAGGGCTTCCGTTGACGGAGTCAAAAAAACCGCCAATCACTATACGCCCGTCAGACTGAACAAGTATTGCATACACCTCGCCGGCCCCGCCCCGGTAGGTGATTACTGGATCAAAAAGAGGATCAATCGCACCTGACCAATCTACACGTGCAAGACCGAGTCTCACGTGTGAGCCGAACAACGTAAAAGCGCCACCGACCAATGCACTGCCCGCAGGTTGCAGGGCCAGCGCATAGACGGGGCCGTTTGGCCCCGAGCCCGCATCAAACTCAGCGTCGAGGGTGCCGTCAGCGTCCAACCGGGCAATATTGATTCGAGAAACGCCCGCAACAACCTCGAATTCGCCTCCGACCAGCAACTGTCCCTTGTCCAGACCCAGAATTGCATGAACAATGCTGTGTGGCGCAAAAGCTGCACTGAACTCCGGATCGAGTTTCCCGCTCGCTGTGAAACGTGCCAAGGCACGGCGTTCTGAGCCATCTACAAGTTCGAAACTGCCCCCGGCCACGAAACCGCCGTCTTGACTCCGGGCGATTGAATTGACATACCCCACTTTCAAAAATTGCAGGCCTGCCGCACTGAACCTCGGGTCCGGCAACCCGTCCTGTGTGATCTCCATCACACAAAGGCAGCGCTCACCACGAAAACATGAAAACCCACCAACCACCACTAATGATCCGTCGTCCAAAAAAGCCAAATCATTGACGACCCCCGGCATTCCGGCATCATCTGTGAATCCAGCCCCGGGATCGAATTTCTCGTCAACCAGACCATCTTCATTGAGACGTGCGATGCTCGATCGCGCCACGTTGCCAATCGAGCTAAAACGCCCGCCTACAATGATCTGGCCGCTGGCTGTGACACGGAGAACCGTTGCGATCGGTTCCCCCGGGCCATCGACGCCTTCGGCAGTGTCGAAGGCCAAATCCAACTCTCCCCCAGGAAGCAGCCTGGCAAGGCCACGCCGAACCTGCCCATTCACAGTGTCAAACCTCCCGCTCATCAAAACGCGGCCATGGCCGTCAATCTCAAGAGCCCGCACATAAGCGAGTCCAGGGCTCCATTTGACTTCTGTCTGGAAAGCCTCATCGACCGTTCCATCTGAAAACAAGCGGACAACTCCCTCTCGGTTTTCCCCTGCAAACTTGGTGAATGCACCGGCGACCAAAATCCTGCCGTCGTCTTGAATTGCCAGATCATATACGACCGCGAAACTGTCTTCGGCGCCCTGGCCGGGGTCGAATGTTTCATCCAATTCTCCCTCGGGCGTCAGCCGGGCTATGCATGACCGTGGCACACCCGAAATCGACTTGAATCGTCCTCCGATCAGCAGACGTCCGTCCGCTTGCACTCGAATAACCCGCACCTCAGACTGATCCCCATCAATACTCGGACTAAATCCCGGGTCCAAACTGCCGTCCGATTTCAATCGCACCAAGGAAGTTCTGGACTCACCGCCAAACTCGGCAAAACGTCCACCCAGCACAATTCTCCCGTCAGCCAACGAAGCCGCAGCGAGAACCGCGCCTCGAGTCCCTGGCCAGCACTTGAACGTGCCATCGATATTGCCATTCGAATCAATCCGCATGACACCGTTCGCCGGCACATTCGAAACCGAGTTGAATGAACCGCCAACGAGAATGCGACCGGAAGGTTGCGGCAAAACAATTTGAACCTGCACACCCTCGGAAGTGGCCATCACCGGGTGAAAATTCGCATCCGGCTCAAATGCGACCCGTTCTTCTGCAATTGCTTGCACCAAAACAGGCAGTACAATCAGGAGGACGGTCAGGGCTCGTGACACTCCAAGACAAAACGTTGCTGGCGCGGCCAAAGCTTCATGCAAGGCCCGCCTCAAACACGTGCGCTTGGAGTGGTTCTCGCTAAACATCCAGCAGCTTCCTGGGCTACTTGGCAGCATTCTGGATGCCGAGTTTGCGCCTTTTTCCCCAAAGTTCGCCCGGCTTGAATATGCCAACTGGAGTAATTATGCCGGTCACCAACTCGGGAGGAGTCACATCAAACGCAGGATTGCGCGCCGAACTCCCCGGGTTGGCGGTGCGAACCCACAGACGCCTGCCGTTGTCGGCCGCTCCCCATGCACCCAACACTTCCTCCTCATCACGTTCTTCGATCGGGATTTGCCCGCCGTCCGGCAATCCCCAGTCAATCGTCGAAAGAGGAATAGCTACATAGAACGGAATTCTGTGTCGCCCCGCCAAAACAGCTTTTGTGTAGGTGCCGATCTTGTTGGCGACCTCTCCCGTCCGCGCCACCACGCGATCGCTCCCGACAATAACCAGATCGATTTCGCCTCGTTGCATGAGATGGCCGGCAGCATTGTCGGCGATCACCTGATGCGAAATGCCCTGCTGATAAAGTTCCCATGCCGTCAATGCCGCTCCCTGTAATCGCGGCCGGGTTTCATCGCAAAACACGTGAAACTTGATGCCCCGCTCTTGTGCCACATAGAACGGCGCCGTGGCAGAACCCACATCAACAAAAGCCAACCACCCGGCATTGCAATGAGTGAGAATCCGCATCCCCGGCCGAATCAACCTTGCCCCATGTTCACCAATGGCTCTGCATTGCTTGACCTGTTCCTCTGCGAACGCGCGTGCAGCGGCCACTGCCAATGTCTTGCGCTCGACTACGGTTCGGCCCGTTTGCATCCGCGCCCTGACCTCATTCATCGCGTTGACCAAATCCACAGCGGTCGGGCGCGTCGATTTCAGCGTGTCATAAACGTGCTGGGTCCACTGATCGAATTCGAACGGGTCGTTACCATTGAACTGGCGGAGCCCTTGCGCCAAGCCATAGGCAGCAGTCGCCCCTATCGCACCCGCACCGCGTACGGTCATGTCGCGGATCGCTGCTGCTGTTTGTTCAAAACTCCGCAGCTCGACGATTTTGAACTGGTGCGGAAGCAGCCGTTGATCGATCAACCGCACAACATTGCCCCGCGCGCCGTAGTTAACGGTGCAATAATGCTCCGCACGCCCATTAACCATTACTTTCATGACAACAATTCGCTTCGAAAACCTGCGCCATTCTGGGTACGAAGCGGCCTGAATCTGCAAGGCTTAATTCCGTTCCTGGTTCGTAGTTCCGGATTTCGCCCACATATTTCCCAGCCCGGCGCAGCCGGAACCAAAGTTCCCTGACGCGCAAAGACGCGGTGCATTCCCCCGTTGATCAGAAAGCTCTGCGCCGCCGGGCTGGAAAATATCTGCTGCGATTCCGACGCATCCAAAAATCCTCCCACATCAAACCATCTCAAAAATACTGACGCTGCAGATAGCGACGCCTCCGCAGCGCCATGAACAGCCCAGTGATACCTGTCGCCGTAACTCGTGTCTGTCCCCATATCCCGGCCACCATGCGCCCTTTCGGTCACCCTGTTGAAACTTGAGAGTTGCACGTTGGACGTTAAACGTTCCCGATCGGTATACCGGACATCGTGTCTGTCCCCATATCTGGGCGCCGCAGCCCGATTGGACCGGCCGGCCGGCCGGCCGCTGGGTCAGTTCCGATGTGTCAAAAATAACTCGTGTCTGTCCCCATATCCCGGCCACCATGCGCCCTTTCGGTCACCTCGTTGAACGTTGAGAGTTGAACGTTGGACGTTTAACGTTCCCGATCGGTATACCGGACATCGTGTCTGCCCCATATCTGGGCGCCGCAGCCCGATTGGACCGGCCGGCCGGCCGGCCGCTGGGTCAGTTCCGACGTGTCAAAAATCCGGCCGCCCGGGCCAAATATCGTACCTGTGCCTCTATTTGCACCGCCGACCGCCCAAACATCGTGTCTGTCCCCATATTCCGCCACCATTCGCCCTTTCGGTCACCCCATTGAACGTTGAGAGTTGAACGTTTCACGTTGAACGTTCCTGACCGGTATATCGAACATCGTGTCCGTCCCCATCTCTGGGT
>Ga0123519_10006550_pt1 | contig 18238 bp, 9 predicted proteins | sample YelNatPaOPRAMG02_FD_87396 | JGI IMG/M metagenome (GOLD analysis project Ga0123519, IMG submission 87396) | Hot spring microbial communities from Yellowstone National Park - Yellowstone National Park OP-RAMG-02 (version 2) | ecosystem: Environmental > Aquatic > Thermal springs > Hot (42-90C) ... | reverse complement strand
TATTTTTAAGTTCTACAATATCTCTTCTGATTTCTGTCGTTTTTTCTTCTACAGCTTCATAAATTATTTCTAGTGATATCTTCTTAATTATTTTATTAGCAAGCTGTTTCATAGTTACCCTATCAATTAATCTTTACTTTAATTAACAATAATTATACCTCAATTGATATTCATGGTCAAATAATTTTGATTTCTGAATTCCTGATTTTATAAGGGTAAAACCTTATTTTTCAAGGTCATAAGAGTTTAAGCTTATTTGGATAAATATAATGGACTCGGAAATTCGGACAGCGAATTAAGTGACACTAATTTTTAAGTCATTCGCTTTAATAATATATCAATAAAAATCAATAAGATAGCCTCCAGGGTTTTGATTATCTTCTGCAATACTTCGAAAAGCTCTCCCCCCTTGAATCGATCCTGCCCCAGTGCCTTTGGTGGTTCCCAAAGGCATAAGGCGAGGCGATGCTGCTTTCTGTTGACTTGCGTTACGAAGGAGATAAAATATAGCTGTCATTTGTGATTCAACCCGTTAAGAATACTAGGCCCCATTAAGCACACTAGGAGACAAGGATTGAGCGCCGGGTCGATTAAGATCACCATCCTGGTTGATAATACCCCAGGGCGAGCAGGGTTGATTGCCGAGCACGGGCTATCGGTTTGGATCGAGGCCGAGGGCAGGAGAATCCTGTTTGATACCGGGCAGGGCAAGGCTCTGCGGGAAAATGCCCATCAGCTTGGGATTCGGCTGGATGAGACTGATATGGTTGTATTAAGTCACGGCCATTATGACCACACGGGTGGATTAGCCGAGATGGTACGGATTGCACCCAGGATGCGGCTGGTTTTACACCCTGATGCTGTGCTATCCCGCTACAGTCTCCAGACTGGGAGGCCGCCTCGGTCAATCGGAATGCCTCCTGAAAGCAGATCTGCCCTAGAGCAGATAGCCAGAGAGCAGCGGCTGATCTGGGCAACTCAACCGCTTAGCTACACCAGCTGTATTGGCCTCAGCGGGCCGATTCCCCGCCAGATCCCCTTCGAGGAGGATGAAGCAGGGGGCCACTTTTTTCTTGACCCTGAAGGCAAGCGCAGAGACTGCCTGGCTGATGATCAGGCTCTTTGGATCGAGGCTCAGGAGGGTATGGTCATCTGTGTAGGATGCTGTCATGCCGGACTGATCAATACCTTGACCTATATACGGCAGCTGAGCGCAAATTCCAGGATTTTAGCCCTTATCGGCGGCTTTCATCTACTTGAGGCCGATAGCTCGCGCCTTGAGCGCACTGTAGAAGCTCTATCTTTTCTTTCGCCTAAGGTACTGATCCCATGCCACTGCACGGGAGAGCAGGCTATTCAAAGGCTTAGGGGGGCTTTTGGCGAGGGGCAGGTATTGGTTGGCTATTTGGGGTTGACTGCCCAATTTTAAGCTATCTGCTTTTGGCTTAGCAAGCTTTCGCTGTTTTGGCAAGTTTCGCTAAAACTCTTGGAGGAAATTTCTCTCACATCTTTCCCTGCTCATAGCCGACCTAAGATTAATAAAAACCTAAGATAATAAAATAAAAGCTAAGGATAAATAACACTAAGATTGAAATTGCAGATTGTTAGCCTAGGCGCAAGATCACACAAGAGGCCCACAAGAGGGAATAGAGTACCTAGTCAGCGGATGATCTGGCCTGGCCAGGGGAGTAATGGGAGATACCGGACATGGAAGAAAAGACCACTATCAAGCAGGTTCGCCGCCGCAGCGGTGAGCTAGTGCCTTTTGATCGAAAAAAGATTCAATACGCGCTTTATCGGGCCTTTGTTGAGGTCTTGCGGGATGAGGCAGAGTCTGAGCAGAGAGCCAATGAGCTAGCCGACAGAATCATTCCCCTGCTCAGGGAGCGGTTTGGGGAAGTGCCCTCTGTTGAGGAAATTCAGGATGTGGTTGAAGAGGTGCTGATTAAGGAGGGGTTTGCTCAGGTGGCTAGAGCTTATATTCTATACCGAAGGCGGCATCAGGAAATTAGGGAAATAAAGAGCTGGATGGGGGTGCGGGATGAGCTGAAGCTGCCGGTCAATGCTGTTCGGGTTTTGCAGAGAAGGTATCTTAGGAAAGATGAGCAAGGGAGGATAATTGAGTCACCGGCTCAGATGTTTCGCCGGGTAGCTAGGGCTGTGGCTGAGGCTGAGCGCCAGTATGGCTCTGAGTCTAGAGTCAAGTTTTTCGAGGAGGAATTTTATACACTGATGGCTAGCCGGCTATTTATGCCCAACTCACCAACCCTGATGAACGCTGGAACTCAGATGGGACAGTTGTCTGCCTGTTTTGTCATTCCGGTAGAAGACTCTATCGAGAGCATATTTGATGCGGTAAAAAATATGGCCCTCATCCACCAGAGCGGCGGGGGGACAGGCTTTTCCTTTTCTCGGCTGCGGCCTCGAGGAGACATGGTTATGTCCACGATGGGCATTGCCTCTGGTCCGGTTTCCTTCATGGAGATTTTCGATACCGCCACTGGGGTGGTCAAGCAGGGAGGCAGAAGGCGAGGGGCCAATATGGGTATCCTGCGGATAGATCACCCTGATATTATTGACTTTATCACTGCTAAGGGACAGGAGGGAAGATTTCGAAATTTCAACCTCTCGGTAGCCGCGTCCGATGACTACATGCAGGCCCTTGAGGCGGGGAGGGATTATCCCCTGATTAATCCCAGAAATGGTCAGGAGGTCAGGCGAGTTCCGGCTGGGGAGATTTTTGACCTAATTGCCCACATGGCCTGGAAGAGTGGTGATCCGGGCATGATCTTTCTCGATACCATAAACCGGGCCAATCCCACACCTGAGCTTGGCCAGATAGAGGCCACTAACCCTTGCGGCGAACTTCCCCTGCTCCCATACGAAAGCTGCAACCTAGGCTCCATTAACCTGGCTCGCCTGGTCAGGGGAAAAAAGATCGATTGGGAACAGATGACTAAAATTGTTCATCTTGGGGTCCGATTTCTCGATGATATCATTGAGATAAACCGCTTTCCCCTGCCCGAGATCGAGAAAATCACCAGAGCAAACCGTAAGATAGGCCTTGGGGTTATGGGCTTTGCTGACCTTTTGTTTGAGCTTGGGATACCGTATGATTCTGATCAGGCGGTTGAGATGGCCGAGCGGATCATGAGGCATATACAGGAAGAGGCCTGGAACCAGTCTCGGCTCCTGGCTAGAGAAAGAGGAGCCTTTCCCAATTTCCCGGCCTCAGTCTATGCCCGAAGGGGTGAGGCTGCAGTCAGAAATGCCACCACAACCACAGTTGCGCCTACTGGCACCATCAGCATTATTGCTGGCTGCTCAAGCGGCATTGAGCCGGTCTTTGCCCTGAGCTTTATCCGCAACATCATGGATGGGACCAAGCTGACCGAGGTCAACCCGGTGTTTGAAAAAGTGGCTAAAGAGCGCGGCTTTTTCAGCCAGGAGCTGATGGGACAGATCGCCAGACTAGGGTCGATCCAGCAGCTTCTTGAGCTCCCTGAGGATATCCGCCGAGTGTTTGTTACCGCGCTTGATATTGCACCTGAATGGCACCTTAAGATTCAGGCTGCTTTCCAAAAATACACGGATAATTCTGTGTCCAAAACAATCAACCTGCCTGCTGAAGCTACAGTGGATGAGGTAAAAAAGATCTACCGTCAGGCTTATCACCTTGGCTGCAAGGGGATTACCATCTATCGCTACGGCTCAAAACCAGATCAGGTTCTCTCCCTGCCTGGGCAGTATAAGGAAAAGGTAGAAGAGGAGGACTGGTACACTACGGCTGAGGCTGAGTACTCAGGGGGCTGTCCCACGTCACCCGGCTGTAGCCTATAATCCTGGAGCTGCATATTATCTATTATTAATAAAAATAAAAAAAATATAAAAATATTCGCTCTTATATATCAGACACCATAAATCCTATATCAGAACAACCATAAACCCTTGAAGGGGCTTAGCTCCTTTTAGGTGTCTCTCAATGGTAGCTAATAAATAAGAGCGAAAATAATTAAAAATAAATCGCTTATATTTATTTAACCATCTACACTGCTCCGCTCGATGTCTGCTTCGTCGAGCGGCTCGTCCACGGCGTTGCGCAGCCAGACAGGATCGAAGCCCGTGGCCGATGAGCCCTCGATACGGATTCGCACCTTGCCTCCGTCGGATTTGTCGGCCAGGTTCGCGATGGCCAGGAATGCCTTGAAGACCTGTTCTCGGGTGGCCTCAAAGGCAAAAGCGATCCGCTTCTTCCAACCGGCATCCTCCGTGGTGGTCGTTAATGATCCGGTGCTGGTTCCCGCACCAATTCCGGCCAGGCCATCATGGACGCTCGGTGGGGGGACTGAGTCGGTTTCGACAGGTGCTGCTCCGGCGGATTGGGGCATCGGGGCTTCCGGGATCGCTTGCGGCATCATGAGGAAGCCGGAATCGAAATCTATCTCGTCGTCAGCAATGGAGCGGCCGAGAATTACCCTATCTCGGCTTATCTGGTATTTCCCGTCAGGGCCAAGAACGGGCGATTCATGAATCGCTCCTACAGAGGCGTATGCGAAGACGCCTTCGGCAACGCCCCGAGCGATTCCCTTAATCAGGACCGATGCGGATTCCAACCGGGGCGGAGCGATATCCCGGAAGAAGGACTCAAGCACATCGGACGCCTTGATGCCCATGAGCGGCGGCTCACCCTCGACCAAGGATTCTCCGAGCCGCACCCGCTCGGCGATCTTCCGTGGCGTAACCGATCCGTGAAGGCGCGGCGTTCCAAGACTGGTTAGAAGTTCCATGATCCGCTCGTGGACGCCGGTCGACTGAAGCGGTCGCCCTCCCCGCTCCACTTTTTCGATTTCCAGTTCACCATCCTGGACTCGAGGCAACCACACGGCTGTATAAAGCTCCCGGAAGCAGCCTTCTGCCGCGGCCTGCTCGGTGCGTTTCCTTTCCAAGAGTTGATCAAGCTGGTCCTTGGTGAGTCGAAGTTGCTGCTTTTCGGCTTCTACACGGTCAATTGCCAAGAGATACCGGACGGCACGCCGCAAGGCCTCGATTTGTTTCTTTTCCGGGATCGCAAGTCCCAGCCCATTGCGGAAGCGACGGGGACGATCTCCGTACTTGGTCAGGTAATCCTTGGCCTGGCGCTCCTGCTCCGCCTTTCCCTCAGCCGCGAATTCAAGAGGCAGGTAGGCGACCAGAAAGCGGGGGTCTTCATCGGGAATGTCCTGGCTCTTTGCCGGCCAGACGATAGCTGTGTGGTGACCGGACAGGCGGTCTTCCAGCATCTCCTTGATTTGGCTTCGGACCGGGCCGTGGCCGCGCGACTGGGAATCCTCACGGGCAATGGTCTGCTCAGCATCCTCGATCAGCTTGGTGACATTCGGGTCCTTTTTGAAGCAATACCGGACGCCGTCGTAATGCAGGTACAGGCATGTGTTGCGAAGCTCGGACAAGACAGCGGTGGCCGTGATGTTGTCTAGGTCTGGACCGACGCAGGCTGCAAGCAGCTCGTTTTCCGTAACGCCGGGCGGCAGCGTCTCGTCGCCTTCTGAGCCTTTGCGCCTCAATCCGCCAAATGAATACAGAAGGATGGCCGTGGCAATGCGCGTGGCTGGCTTAACACTGGCAAGGGCAGGGGTCTCTCGCGCCATCCGCTCGTCAATGCGTTTTGCCCTGGCGTTCGGACCGTCGATATCCGCCGTGATGACCGGGTCATAATCGTTCTGGACTCCCAGCTCTTTGAGCATCTTCACCCGCACATCCACGTCCTTTACCGGCACGTCTCCGGGGCCAAGAAGTGGCTTGGCTCCGCCGTTCTTCTTAAGAGAGTACATGCAGGAGGCAAGAAACCGCAGCGCACCGCGCGTCCTCTGAAAGGCGTCCACAGCTGTCCATCGCTCCCTCATGATGTCGATGAGCGCGGGATGAAACGGATAGGCCGTCCGCATCCGCTCATGCAGGAGTCGGCCTTCCTCATCTGCCTGCTGGCGTTCGGATATCGTCTCGGCATGGGCCAGCTGTATGCCGGTTATGATCTCTTGGTATGCCGTGGCGACCTCGGTGGCGGATGAAACATCGGGAGTACCGCCAAGTAGACGGCGTTGCAGAATGGGCAGGACCTCATCCCCTGAGACCGGCTCCCTTAGCTGGTCCACCCGCGAGGCAAGCTTGTCGATTTCGGCAAGCAGCCCGACATTCCCAAGAGACTCCCTGGCGCTCCAGGTGAGAGAATAGACGAGCGCAGCCTTCTCGCTACCGGCCACCTCGACGGTCAAGTTCTGGAAAAAGTCCTTGGTCTGGCGCTGTAAGGTGGAATCGAGCACACTGACCGCGGCGGACCGCTCCATGTACTTGAGCACCTCGTCCAGGAGAATGAGAACCGGCCTGCCGCCAGCGCCCTTGGTGAGCAACTCGCGGATCACATCCCCGCCCGGGGCCACGCGGTCCTTATCGTGATCGGCTACCAGGGGAAAGGCCTTTTCGGGATCGATCTGCCAGGCGATCCATCCCCACATAGTCTGGATTTGTTGTGGCACAGGCAGCCTGCCTGTGTCTATAGTCTTGCCGTTGCGGGCATCGAACTTCTCGCCGTCGAAAACGGCCACGGCCACATCTGCGGGTCGGGCGAAGGCCCTTGCCTCTGGGATGCTGTCCAGGGCTTCGCGCTTTCGCGCGGCATGAAAAAGCGCCGCCAAAGTATGCGATTTGCCACCGCCAAAGGGAGTGCGAAGTTTAAGCACTCGGTTGTAGCCACTTTTCCCGGCAAGACAAGCCAACACCTCTTCTAAAAGTTTTCGCAAGTCGGCCGTAAGATACGTCGCCCGGAAGAAGGACTCAGGGTCCCGGTTGACCACGGGTACGTTTGGATCGTTCGCGGCGATGGCTCCAAGATCAATGGCAAACACCGCCTCGGTCAGCGCCCCCGATTCCACATCAGGGTGGAGCTTGACCAGCTCGGTCCAGGGACGAAGTACATGCGTGTTCATTTTTTGGCCTCCTAATTTCTAATGAATTCAAAATAGGGTTCCTTCCCATATGGCGGCCAGACGTTGATCGATGAGGGTCCGCCAGTTGGCGACCAGTTTCTTGAGCGCAGACCCTTCCTCTGGCGTGGTAACAATGTTCGGCTGCGACAGGAGGGAGGTCTGTCCTCCTTCTAATGCGGTCCCGGCCAGGGCTTGAGCCACCAAGCGCAGGCGCTCGCAGTCCGGCCTTGCCTTATCGAGGAATTCATTTAGCTTTCTGGGCTCTTTTTCCACCATCCAGAGGATGCGGTGCAGGACGTCGATCAGGGGGGCGGGCTTACCGCCTGCCTGGGTCGTGCCTCGCTCGGCAGGCAGGCCTGTCTGCGCCGCGTGCGTCGCGGCAGGTAGGTCATCCTTGGGCATGCCCAATTTCTCGTCGTCTCCCCGTTCGGAAAAATCCAGCAGTCGGTATTTTCCCTTCTTCTTTTCCAAAAGTGGCACAGGCCGATGGCCTGTCAGTCCGTTAGGCCCATCAAGCTCCACATTTTGGCCGTAGGTGAAAACAATGGCCTCGCCCGCATCCATCTCGGCCGCGCCATAGGTGTAGCGCCAGAGCACGTAGAACCGGCTCGGGCCGTCCACGGCAGCAACGCCGCTTCCGGTTACCCCGAAAATCTTCTCAAGAAGCGTCTCCAGCACGACCCCTTCCACTTCGGACAGGAACTTCTCAGCCGGAACCTCCTCGCCGTTGGCGTATTCGACGCGGGCAAAGCGGGTAAAGGCGCGCAAGCCTGCCCCCACGGCGGCAATGACCAGGTTCGCGCCGGTGATCCCCATCTTCCACAGCGAATCCACCCGCTCGCGAACGATGCGCTCAAGTTCCGGCCGTACCTCGTCCTCATAAGAACCGGTATTGAGATGCACAGGCGAGCCGGCTAGATGCACAGCCGAGCCGGCTAGATGCACAGCCGAGCCGGCTAGATGCACAGCCGAGCCGGCTAGATGCACAGCCGAGCCGGCTGTGCTACTACCCACAGCTGGTGGCACAGGCCGCTGGCCTGTGTATTTTGGCACAGGCCGCTGGCCTGTGTATTTTGGCATAGGCTGCTGGGCTGGGTATTTTGGCACAGGCGAGCCGCCTGTGCTACCCCCCACAGTCTGCTGGCCTGTGTCGGCTGTGCTACTGATGTTATCTCTTTTTCTTGCAACAAGGAATATGCTGGAGGCAAGAGCAGCAGAGTCCATGCCGCGCAGCCGCGACTTCATCTCTGTATCCAGCGGCCAGGCCTCGGTTACGGTAAAGCCTGCCTTGCGCAGGGCGTCCACGAGTGTGGACCAGCCGAGCGTGGTCTTATGGGCATAGACCACCACCATCTGGCCGCCGGGCTTGAGCACCCGGTGCGCCTCGGCAAACGACCGGGCCATCATCTCCTCATAGGCCTGCCGCGCCTTCTCCTTGGAGCCGCCGTGGCGTGTGGCGTCGGCCACCGCTTCGCTCTTCTTGGGTGTAGTCTCGGTGGCAAAGTGCTCCGGATAAAGATGCCCAATCGTGCGCTTGAGCCATACATAGAAGAAGTCGGAGATGTCGGCGTAGGGCACATTGTCGTAGTAGGGCGGATCCGTGATGACCGCATCGAACACAGGCTGGCAGCCTGGGCCACTGGGCCAGGGGAGCGCGGTGGCCGACCCCCGGAATACGGCAGCGGGGTGACCTGATCCCGCTTGCGCCTTGGCAACGCCAACGATCCAGTCAAGGGCATTGTCGGCTCCACCAGAGGCTTTACCAAATGGTGCAGATTCGACAAAGTCCCAGACCATCGGGAGGGCTTGCCGACTGAACGTGTTACATAGTACATCCCTTGCGTTGTTCCACCTACAGAGCGTTGAATTGTAATCCGCCTGCCGGTTCACCAGCAAGGCAAGATACGTCGCCACCGCCTTGGCGTGCTTTTCTTTGTCTGTGCATGACAGGCGGGACGCCTGTTGTCCTACCGAGGCTTGTTGTCCCACTGATGCCTGTTGTTCCATCGATGCCTGTTGTTGTCCCATCGAGTCTTGTTGTTCCACCTTGGCCTGTTGTCTCACCATAGTTTGATAGGCCTCCCGCACTGCCGCGGCGAAGGTGAGCAGACAGAGCATCTGCCGTGGGGTGAAAAGGTCGCCAAACCTCGTGAGCCCGTAGAGGTGGGTCCAGCAACTGTTCTTCGCGTCCGTCGTTATCGGCTCGCTCGGCACTGTCAGTCCGGTGCGATGGCAGAGTGCCTCGATGCGTTTTTTTATCTCCTCCTCTGGTGGCACAGGCCGCTGGCCTGTGCTCTCAAGCAGGTGAGCCGCTTGCTCCACTGATAGGTACACCTTCCCCTTCTGTCCAGGTCTGGTGCAGACTATGGCCATCATCTGCGGTGGCAGGCCAGCGGCCTGCCCCACTTTTTTCACATAGTCGCTGTCCGCCACTGTCCCGCAGAAGGGGCAGGTGGCGTTGCCGCCTTTGGAGAAGCCTGCCGGGTCGAAGCCGAGCCCTGCTTCAATATGGCTCTCGACCACCTCGAAGCGTACCTTCTTTTCTGGAGGTGGGCTGCCTGCGCTACCGGCAATCATCTTGAGTGCGACGAACTGGCCTTTTTTCCTGCAAAGCCAAGTTTGCCGCACGAGCGGGACCGTCGCCCCGCAGGCTGGGTTCTTGCATCGCACCGTCCGCGTCCAGAGGTAGGCCATAGGCACGAGGTATCCGGGAGGGATGGTTTCCAAAGAGGAATCTGGTGGCACAGGCCGCTGGCCTGTGTATTTTGGCACAGGCTGCTGGCCTGGGTATAGATGCCCAGCCGAGCCTGCTAGATGCCCAGCCGAGCCGGCTGTGCTACTGTTGCTGCTGCTACCCACAGGTGGTGGCACAGGCCGCTGGCCTGTGTATTTTGGCACAAGCTGCTGGCTTGTGTTATTCCCATCTTCAATCCATGCATCTGGATTAAGATATAACCAAGGATAATCTTCGTCACTTCTGATCAGGCCGGCCTTCACCGGATTGTTGTAGATATAATTCAACTTTTCGATAAATTCCTCTTCATTCCGTATAATTCGGTCAAAGCGCTCATCTTGCCAGAACTGCCCTGAACGATTCGATACCTTATTGATTTCATGTGCTGTAAAACTTTTGTTGGTATGAAGAATTTCCTCAAGTGAAAACCAATTGCCATCTTCTTTTCTTTTTGGGGTGATTATGACGTGAACATGGTCCGTCATAATTACAGCGGCGTGCAGCAGATAACGCTTTTTGTCCCAATGTTTCCAGTTGTCCATGACAATGGTGCGTGTTGCCTGGTTCAATGTATTTCCGCTCGCGCAGCGGTAGGTTATGAAATAAGTGTTTCCTCCCATTTCCCAATGGGGCAGATTTCTCCGGCTGATGAATAGCTGCTGCCGAACAGGCGGGCCGCCTGTGCCACTATTCCCTGTGGCAGTATTCCCTGTGGCACTATTCCCTGGGCCAGTATTCCCTGTGGCAGTATTCCCTGTGGCACTATTCCCTGGGCCAGTATTCACTGTGGCAATATTCCCTGTGGCAATATTCTTGGTCTTTTGGTACTGCGGGTCGGGGATGAGCGGGTAGAGATCGCCGATTTCGGCCTTAACCTTCTTGAGCACCCATTCGCCCCAGTAGCGCACCTCGTCGGCCAGGCCACCCCAACTGCGTGGGTGAGTTAGTTGGTTAGAGGGTAGGAGGGTTTTAGAGTTGGGGTTAGGTTTGTCTTCGCTCGTTCCCACGCTCTCACTCTCCACACTCTCACGCATCACCGGGCCAGTCATACCTCGGGCATTGGGGTCTGGCTTGCCGTATTTCTGCGGATAGACCAGCGTGCAAAGCTCGATGATGTGCGCCACTGGGTTTAAGTCAAGGGCGTAGGCTTCACAGCCCAGGCGCAGAGCCTCCAGAGGGATAGCCCCGCCGCCGGCGAACATATCCAGCACCTTAGGCCGTGGGGAGCGGCCTTCCTCGATGTCCTCTACGGTGACCTTTTTGCCGGTCTCGATGGTCAGCCGCTCGGCGTGGGCTTCGAGTATGTGCCTCTGGGCTTCCTTGATGACTTTAAGGTTGCCCGGATACTTACACAAAGCCTCAACAAATTTGGCCGCGTTGGCCCGGCCCAAACTCTGCTTTTTGTTGTCCGGCCCGTTCTCCGGGATGAACCGTGACGACGGGACAAGCGCGCCATACACCGCGGCGCGACATGCCACCAGGGGGCGCCGCGCCCACCACAGGTGAAGGGTCGAGATGTGCCCCTTGCGGACGGATTTTTCCCGCGACGCCTCGTCGCTGATCGCCTGGATGGGCAGGAAGTCTTCTATTAGTCTGCGGTCATTCATAAGTTGTTCACCTCTGCTAATCAAGTCGCACTTGCGGTGCGCCTTCTCTTGCTGCAGCCCACTGGCGCTATTCGGCTTGTGCTTTTTGGGCAGCGGTTATCGGCAATTCTAACCTTTAGCGGTCTCCGCACTGGGCTATGGCCTCTGCCGGAATCTCATAGAACCTCGCCGCCACGATTTCCCTCTTGGCATGGTCGAGTTTGGCAGCAGGATTATGGATGCGCACAAGCTCAGGGGAATCGCTCAAGGGATCCCACACCACGTAGAGCCAGTAGGTTTCGGCCAGTTGCTGGGCTTTGTACCACTCGTTGGTGGTAAACCTTACCGGCTGCCCTCGCAGGCGGCCCTTGACTTCGATTCTCTTGACGAAAACCTCGCCGGTGGCCTCGTCAGCGATTCTGTGAGCACGGATGTCGAAACCCAGCTTCAGATGGCCAACCCGCTCAATGCGGTCCTGGGGAAAGCCTTCCGCAAGCAGCGCTTCAACGACTTTGTCTTCTGCGGCGATCTCGCTCTGCTGGCGTATATTAGGATCGAGTTCATCAGCCAAGTCGGCGAGCTGGGCCTGGGTGTCGGCATCCCCTGCCTGCGCCGCGAGCGCCGCGGCAGGCAGGGGAGCGTGGACAAAGGCCGTCCCCACATGCTTGACCGGCCCGGTCCTGGCAATCTCAAGCCGTTTTAGGCCGTCGAGACGTTCCTGGCGTGCCCGCTGAAGCTCATCCACGTACTTCCTGGCCTCATCCGCAGCCAGCTTGAACTCCGGTTTGGTCACCGCTTCGGCGGCAAGCAGCATGGCCTGCTCCTGAGCGCGGTTGATCCGGGCTTTAAACGACTTTTCCAAATATTCCCGGCAAACCTGCGCGAAATGCTGCCGCTCGCTCTGACAACGGGTGCGGCATTCGAGCTGATAGGTACTCTTTAGGAAGTCAGAAGCCTTTGACAGGCTGGCAGCCTGTGCCACCATATCAACTTCTCGCGGCGGGTGCGGATGGGCTGCCAGGTTGAGCAGGATGTCGCTTGGGATCACCTCGTAATGTCCTCGCCCTGTCTGCCCGGGCCGCGGCAGACAGGCCTGTGCCACATTCGTCCCAGCAGGCAGCTCCTCCCGAACAGCCACAAGCTCGCCATAGAGCGGCACATCGTTTCCTTTCGAGTCTTTGCCGCGGATCGAAATCTCAAAAAAGTGTATGCGGTAGGGCTCGCTGCACAAAGGATCCACAAAGAACCCCACACCCCCAAGCAGACCTGCCAGGCGCTCATTGAGCTTCTCGTCCACTGCCGCATAGAGCGGATGGCCAGGCCCCATCAATACGGCGTCCAGATGAGCGTCTTGTTCTAGATGGTGCTTGTGGAAGGTGATCTTTCGGTAAGATGATTCGGCTTTCCCGACCTTCTGGACAGAGCGGAGCCGTTCTGAACGTAAATCAGCAAGAACGTGCTCGATGCGCCACAACCCGTCGGCCCTCGGCTCTACCCTAAGGCCGACCTCACGGGCGGCGGCGATGAATTGCGCTTCCACATATCGAGGCATGAGCCGACGCTCCTCGACCTCGAGGTTACGGCGCTGAAATGCCGAGAAATCTACGTGGCTGCGAGCAAGCGCGATTCCTGTGGCCTCCTCGTATTCCTTGAGCTTGGCCGGATCGATGCGGTCGATCTGATCGAGGTACTCATCGAGCCTTCTGGGGTCATAGGCCGCATCTCGAAGCATATCCGGCAGATTCACGTCGTTCAGAGACAGCACCTCACCTATCACATCAAACACACGGCCTTCGAGAGCCTCGTTCATCTGGTCAAGCTTTTCCAAAAGGCGGTGGAGAATCCGTCCTTCAACGATAGGCTGGCCGTCCTCCGAGTCCGTAGCCACAAAGTTGAAAGCATAAACATCCCGGTCCTGACCGATACGGTGAATACGGCCAAGACGCTGCTCCAGCCGAGTCGGGTTCCAGGGCATGTCGTAGTTGATCATGAGGTGGCAGAACTGGAGGTTGATCCCTTCGCCGGCAGCCTCCGTGGCTATGCATACCTGTGCACTGGTTCTGAATACCTCCTGAGCCCGCTTACGTTCATGGGGGTTCATGCCGCCGTGAATTTCGCAGGTGGAAAACCCCCATCTCTCAAGATGATTGCGCACGTAGCCGAGGGTATCCCTGTGTTCCGTGAAGATAAGCAGCTTTCCCCGGCCATCCTTCAAGTCCATGAACTGCGCCTCACCGAGGCACTTCTTTAATGCGGCCAGCTTTGAATCGTTCGCGTTTTCCCGAACCCTTCGTGCCTGCTCGACGAGCTCCTTAAGGGCCGAGATTTCGGCACGCAACTGCTCAAGCTCCAGCGCGGCCGTGTACTCATCCACCAATTGATCGCGTACCGTATCGTCCAGATCGTCTTCATCCTGCTCGGCATCAGGCAGGCGACCCTGCAAAGCGGCTAGCCGTTTAGCGCGCTGGGCCGGGGTGAGCCCATCAAGCTCTTCCAGAAGATCTTCTTGCTTTTTCAACCGCCGCTTGAGCGATTCGTGAATGGCGCAGGTGGAGCTAACCAGGCGGCGTTGTAAGACAGTTCGAGTCAATGCGGCTGATGAACGCCGCTGGCCAGTCTGTTGTGGTATGAACTCGTTAATGTAGGCCGTGACAGTCTTGTAAAGGGCGTACTCGTCACTATTCAGACAGAAAGTGACGGTTTTGGTGTGCCGGTCAGGGAAGAGCCGTTTGCCATTTGTGTCCTTGAGGTCTTCTTTCAGGCGCCTGAGAGACCACGGCGAATTCTTGCCGAGGCGGAAAACATCTTTGCGGATTGCTGTGGCCTGTTTCCCGAGGCGGTGTGGCTCAGGGAAGAGGTCTGGATCAATTAGCCGAAGGAAATGAGCGAACTTGTCTTCATCCCCATGGTGGGGTGTGGCAGTCAGGAGGAGGACATAGTCTGCTTGGGAGGTGAGACGCGACGCAAGATCGTAGCGCTTTGTTGTCACAACCTTAGATTCACGATTCTGACCGCCAGATGCAGTCCGGGCCGAACACTTATGAGCCTCGTCGATGATTACGAGGTCCCACCGCTGTTGCCAGACACGCTCGCGCACGTCATCCTGCTTGGCGTAGTCTATGGAGGCAATAATCTGGGATGACCTCTGCCATGGGTTGGTCAATTGCTGCTGATCGACAGCCGAGAAGATAATGTCGAAAGGCTCGCCGAACCAGCGTAGCATCTCGTCCTGCCACTGGATAGTGAGCGGTGCGGGGCATAGGATGAGAATGCGATCAATTGCCTCACGCAGCTTCAGCTCCTTTACCAGAAGCCCGGCCATGATCGTCTTGCCGGCTCCAGGATCATCCGCCAGCAAAAACCGCAACCTGGGCTGCGGAAGCATCGCCTGGTACACTGCTTCAATCTGGTGCGGCAGGGTGCGGATGCTGGAAAGGCTCACTGCAAACTGCCGATCATGTGCGTAAGCTAATCGAATTCGGGTGGATTCGATCAGGAGTCGAAGCTTCTCAGCATCCACTGGCACCTCAGCTTTCGCTTCTCCTGGACACAGCCCAAGAACAGCTGTCACCTCTTCGGCAGAAATTACAGCCTCTTCCAATGAGCCGTCAGGAAGACGGACGCGACACTCATAGCCTGCCGAATCATCAGAACCGAGCGGTCGCGCATCCTCCAGGACCACGGGCACATCGAAGTGCCCTGGGAGATATATCCGCTGCCCGATTTTAGATGTGAGCAGACTGCTACTCATTTCCGCCCCTCTTACGTGAACGTGTCTTTGGTGTTGATATATTCGTCTGTGTTTTTGGAGAGGGTCGGCTTTGGACAGAATTTGAAGTCTTCTCTTGCTCTGCATGCCGCGACAAAGACCGTGGCGAAGGCATGGTGTTGTCTTGGCGCACCCAATCGTCTATTTCGGATAGCTTGAAACGAAACAGCCGCCCCACACGGTGAACAGGGAGTCCCCGTTCATTGATCCATCTATAAACCGAGTCCTTGGCCACCCCAAGGTGAGTGGCCACATCATCGACACTAACCCAGCGTTCGGAATCTTCCATTTCAATCCTCCCGTATGTTGTCAGGATCGTTGCCTATGTATGCCAACCAAACCAGACATAAGTATACGGAACCAGTCAATTCCGGTCAACAACCAAAAACTAGAGATAGACTTTGGTATATTAATTGCTCAGCCTATCTAAAAATTTTTATAATGGTTTCAATATCATAATGGCTTCAGTATGTTTTCGGCTCCAGAATAGGCTTCTATTCGAGATTAAGGATCATTTTGTTCTCTCTCTAAAAACCATCATTAAATCTCCACTTGGGGAATCAATATATGCACTTGCTGGCATGTTAGTTATCTCATGTTAGTTATATTGAACTCAGGTTAAACATGTAGCCAGTATCCATTGGTATCTATCGACCAAACCAATGGACTTTTCAGAAATGATCCGGGAGCCCACGTAAGTGCCCCTCTCCACAGGCTGCCTTGGTCCCAACCGCCAAGAAGCTCTTTCGCTCCCTGCATTTCCCTGATTTCAGACTGGGCATCTTCCAAGGCATGTCCAAAAACGATGTTGCTCTGTATTTTGGGATTCTCTCCATCCAAATGAACTTGTTTCCCGAAGACGGACAAGTCGCCGGATACATCTTGCCAGTCAATACGGCATATTTTCCCAAGGCCGTATCTGGTGTCGCCTCCGACAAAGAGGGTATTGATATTGTCCAACTGCCTCCGAAAGCCGTTGTTTCTCAAGAAAACGTATCCCAAGAGCAGCACGGCACTCGATTCCTTCTGACAGTTGGAATCACGCCACCAGGGATTGATGCATTCTGTCTCCCGGAGTGTGCCTTCAGACGCTGAGTCCGATTCTGGAGCGATTGCGGTGCAGGGCCGGGAGCCCAGCAGACGACGTCTGAAGTCACGATCCGACAAACTTTCCTTGTCGCAATACCATTGGACACCTCTCATACTTTCGAATTTTGGCATCCAAGCCAGAATCTTGTCGTCCCGTTTCTCAGCGGGAAAGAGGTAGGTGAAACGGCAGTTGAAAGCGACTTCCTTTCCAAGTTTGCCGTAATCTGGAAAGTTTTCACCACTTCCTGATCGGGAAATCTCAGCGGTCACAGCTCCCCATAACACGCGCACCGGGACATAGGGTCGACAGCGGTTCAAGACCCCTGCCGGAGGCATGCCGACGAAAAGCGGCGCTTCCAGTCGCCAGACCCATCGAAGTGCCGTCCAGGTCATGTTTGCACCTCACTCTTTTGCGGCACTCGCGCATGATAGCGGGCGTAGACAAGTATTTGCCGGAGCAGATCACGGGCCAGCAGCAACTTGTCAAGGTCATTGGCCATCTGCTGAAGCGAGGGAAAGACATCAGCATTGCCAGAAAGTAAAGGGGCCTGCCGCGGCGTCTCTTTAAGGAACTCATAAAGCCTCTGGTTGACATTTTCAGCTCCACTGCCGCCTCGCGCTTTTAAAAAAAGAAAGAGAGCATAAATTCCTTGCTCTTCCAGGACAGCGAGCGCGTTTGTGAGAAGGTTCTCAAGCTCCTTTGACGGCCTTTCCGCGATAGTTTTACCCACCTTGGCGCAGGCAAGGTCCAGATTTTCAAAGGTTAGAGCATCCATTACGAGCCCTCCTTTCCTGACTGATTCGAATCAGCAGGCTTATCCGTTTTCAGCCTGTGCGGCCATCCCATCGTGTTAAACACGCGCAGTCGTCCCATGCCCCGGCTTCCCATGCCGCCGATGCCGAGATGTTCCAGATAAGAATAGGCCTTAGCAACAACATCTTTGACTTCTGCCAGTGATTTGACCGCCTGCACATTATTTTGATTGATCTTGAAGTGCTTTGGATTCCGGCAGGTGACCTCCCAAAAAAGCACTGTGCCTCGAGGTAAGGCTTCATAGGTGAAAAGCGCTCCTTCCTCGGCTGCACCGGTGGCCGGATTGATGGCGACCGAGGTCCGTACTTCGAGATTGCTGTTCACGATATGGGTGAATAGCTTGTCGGAAACAACGCCCAGGCGGCTGATGATGTAATCCGGTATTTTCAATTTTTCGACACTTTGCAGTGAAGAAACAATATTGGTCAGTTGCTCCCAATCCGTTTTGACCGGCAGAAAAAGCCAGCCGAGATTCAATGATGATGGCTGGGCTGCCGTCCCGTCATTTTTGCGGTAAACGACCTGCTGGTCAGGCAGGTCACCCAGGTTTGAGAGTCCATCAAGGTTAGTTTGCCGCAATGCCATTGGACAGGTGATCCATTGCGGCCCCAATTGCGAGGCCACAGGAAAGAGCAGCACCTGCATATCACTGAATGCAGCCAGTCCCGCGAACCCGCCACTTGAGCTTATGCCTTTGGCAAAACCGAATACAGTACACACAGGACAATTGGCCCCTCCGCAATGACCACCTGCCCCGTCGCGTCCTGGCTGACCAAGGCCCGCACAGTTGGGGTATTTGCCCTTTGACATGGCCGTGTAGGCTCGCATGACCCCAGCGAGACTTGATCCAGGGATTTTGGGTATCCTTGTCACAGGATCGCGCACGATGGTGTTGTCCACCCGGCCCAGCCGAGCGCCGCCTGTACCGACATGGATGGGATCTAGCGCCATGCCGGCAAACGAAAAGGTCTCAAAACTCTGATTATTTCTCTGATTATTTTCTGTCATCAGTCACCTCCAGACACTTGCTTTTTTAATACACTCATGTGCCATTCCAGGCTCCAGTCCAAGAGCCCGTCTCCTGTGGCTGCCACTAAAGTCTCAAGGCAAGCGCCTCGAACACCCAGACGCTCATGGAACACGGCGAGTGCAAAATCAAGCCATACCGTCTTTCCTCCCTCGATCCATGTTCCATCTGGCCCTTGCCAGCTCTCGCGGCGCTCGATAACTTCCGACCATGCACCGCGGAGCGCGGTCTGACTTGGT
>Ga0123519_10006548_pt1 | contig 18240 bp, 8 predicted proteins | sample YelNatPaOPRAMG02_FD_87396 | JGI IMG/M metagenome (GOLD analysis project Ga0123519, IMG submission 87396) | Hot spring microbial communities from Yellowstone National Park - Yellowstone National Park OP-RAMG-02 (version 2) | ecosystem: Environmental > Aquatic > Thermal springs > Hot (42-90C) ... | reverse complement strand
TTTTCATTTTTTCGCCCTTGTAAATGTTTAGTAAACTTTGTTTACATTTAATTTACTTCACATAATTCCAACCATCAATTCTATGTCTGGGTTAATTTTCATCTCATTCCATTATATCATAATCTTATTGCGCCTCTCAAGAATTCGCAAGAGGCGTGAAAGCCATTGATACACAATGGATTTTGGAATTTTAAAATGCACTCGACAAAAAATATCTGTGTTGCAACAAAACACTAAATAAGTAATGTGTACATGGAAAGAAAATGGGAAAGAGATTAAAAAAACAAAAGTACATTTAGAGTGTATAAAGGGAATTGTAAATGTCATCAAAAAATACAGGAGATATTTCGTATTGAAGTAATAGAATTTGAAGAAAGGGAGAGAAGGATAAAATTTTTGGAAGTCAAGTTAGAAAAAGTATACTTCCGCAGGCATCGTCAAGGTTAGTGATAACCACAGAAACAGATACACAGGTTGAGAGAAGAAAAGAAATAAGGGCTGAAACATTTGCATTACCTGCTACTACATCATACACATCGGGTATATCCAGAAAAACGCATATTATAAAAAGCACAATCATAAATATGCAAGATAGCGATACCAGAACAATTTCATAAAGATATCCATTATGAATTAGAAACAATTTTCTCCTCTCGTCATTCAAAACTTGAGTTCAAGGCATCACAAGACATCATTTGTTATAAAAACACAGGTCTGAATCGTATCCTGTTTGTATATAGTGTTCAGTTTACTGAGATGGACATGACCGCTGACACAATCTTGAAAAAATGCCTCTTTGGTCCAGGATAATTACCAGCAGAGTATTTTTATGCCGCCTATCCCATAGTTAAAAAGAGATAGCTCTTCACGGATGAAACTCTCGTCTTCAAAAGCATTAGGACCTACCCATCTGTTATCATCTCCGTCCTTTTCATGAAGTGGACCCCAGGAGTTCTGAAGCGAAGAGACAAGTTCCACAGATATACTGTTTTTGCCCCTTTTTATAAATGGTGTAATTTCAAGGATATACGGTGACCATAAAATATTTCCTGCGTCTATTGCATTAACCCTTACTTTGAAGAGAATACCAGATGGATTAACTATTTTAAGAAATATTTTTTTCTTCTTATTTCTCATATTAAACGATGCTTTGTATACCATCCTGCCACTATAAAAAGGATAGCCCTGACCTACCCAGGAACCAGTCCTTATATATTTATTTTCTTTTACAATCCTCCCCCTGTAAGGGTCAACCATCTCAACCCCAAAATCCCCAACAATGTATGCGGCCTCTACCTCCGTAAGGAAGTCATAGTGGAGACTAAAATCGACAGTGTTCTCACCCTTTTTCACATAGTCGGTTATCTCTATTTTTTTGAAACTTCTATCCCAGTGCCAGTCAAGTTTATTCCTGTCAAAAGGAAGTTCCTGCCCATTTATGGATACCCTACCTTTCTGCATATCCTCGATAACAAGAAAACTCTTCGGCTTTTCTACATCACTGTAGAACCTATACCTTAAAATAATATTTCCTCCCTTCCCTTCAAATATTCCCTTTCTTATTGCCACCCACGGCTGCCACTGGAGTGCTGCTTCTACACCAAAGTGTTTTGCTATTCTTTTTCTTACCCTCCACTCTGGCTCTTCCTCTGAAAAATTCCTACCATCATATGAGACACTTATCCTGTCGAGGACAAGGATATTATCATCTTTTCTTTCAAACTCAAAGGTAGAGGGCAGATTAACAACACCTGCATCTTTCAGGTCTGGCATTTTTTTCTCTTTCGGGATATTACCGGGGGAAGGAGAAAGTGTTAATAACAGAGAGCCAGCAGGAGGGAGAGAAAAGTGATATACCAGCCTTTCTTTTTCTTTTTTTGTAGCTGCAAGAAATACCTCTCCACTTACTGCATCCCACCTTAAAAGTTTTCTACTTTTAGGGTTTTCAATTGTAAGGACGTAATGTCTCTCATTCTCCCTGTCAGAATTTACAATAAAGAAGACCTCTTCATTTCCATTTATTCTGTGCTGGAGATATGTCTTTGTATAATATTTACCATCCGAACCCTGAAGTTTATAAGAAGATGGTTGCAATGAAGAGATAATATTCTGGATGGTCTCTACAGAATTGGGTAAAGAGTATACATTGTTTTTCAGTAAAACTTTCTGCCACCTTTCTTTATTTTCTATACCATCTATTTCTTCAGGTGGCTTGCCAAGAATAATTACAATACCACCATTTTTAACAAATTTTTCAAGTAGTGAGACCGTTTTTTCCCGCCAGGTGGTTGATGGTGGGATGACAACTATCTTATAGGACATTTTACCTATTATAAACCTTTTACCTTTTACCTCACCGGATTCATCTATATAATTTTCATCGCCGAGGTCACAGTCAAAACCAGTATTCAAAATGGTTTCCAGTGCCTTCCGCATCGCAGAATCTAAGACATCTGCCTCCTGCCAGTTATAAACAGGGATACCTTTTCCTGATCTTGTGGCGTTCACGCCCGTCCTATCCCCTGCAATAGCACTTTCTATAGAGTGTAAAAGAAGTAAGGGGACATCGGGTCTTCCCTGTGTAATAGCATAAGCAATCCTTGTAAAATAGTCATTGAGGACATGTAATTCCTTCCAGTATGTCTGCTGGTAGTTCCATACAGGTGGATAGTCCCTTTTTCGTCTTCCTTTTCCTGAATACCATGTAAGGTGTGGACAGAAGAAATTTGCACCGTGGACAAGGTCATAATCACCGAGCCACTTAAAATCCTGAAATGTATTTGTATGGCGGGTTACCCCGAATATCTCTGTCAGAACAGTCTTTCTTCCTAACTGTCTTGCTGCTGAAGATACCTGCTTACAGGTCAATAGCATATCTTCAATCTTTCTGCAGAGATGGTCAATGCCTGGTATCTGCTGATACTTATAGTGAGCCATCACACCACCACAGTGGTTAGCAATCTGGGACAGAAATGTATCCTCTGCATTATAATGACCTGTATGGGCAATCTTATGTTCTTCGCACCACTGGTATATTGGCTTACTGTATGATTCAAGAAACTGTTGTTGCATAGTCCTGTATATCAAAAGCCGTATATGTCTCGCCTCTTTGCCATCAAAGAAAATATATGGCAAGTCATCCCAGAAGTTCCTTCCCGTATTCTGATAGTACTTATCAGGAAGTCCTTCATACCAGGGTAATCCACACAGCCATGATGGACAGATACTCGGCTCATCTGTGAAGATGCCCGGTACTCTTTTGCCAAATTCATTCCCTAATTGTTTATGATATACCTCATGGGTCAGTTTAATAAACTCATGAACTGCTTCTGGATTAAGAAGATTAACATATGATTCCCCACTCCACCAAGGGGTCTTTGGGGCATATCTCCTTACAACCACCAAACGTTCACAATTAGAAAATGAGTCAATCTTGTCAAGCGTTATGGAAGTAAGTTTTTCAAGTATAATCCCTTCTCTTTTTTCTATTACATAACAATGCCTTATCGAGTCATCTTCTCCAAGGGATGGTAGTGGCTCATCGGGAAAAAGAAGATAAGTAGTAATGTCTGCCTTTCTGTATTCTTCCTTTGTTGCAGCAACCTGTCCACCAGCATTTCCACTGGGCCAGAGGTCCTCATCATAAAGCCAGAGATACCCATCCTTTTTCCTTGCAACTTCAAGCGCTGCCTTCATACAAGAAAACCACTCCTCACCAAGATACTCGGTTATCAGGCCGTGCCTTGCATGAAAAAATCCACCCCCCAGACCAACAGAAAGCATATCATCCATCTGCTTTGCTGTCTCTTGTGGAATAATCTTATCGTTTATTGCCCAGAAAGGTGTGGGTCTCATTATTACAGGGGGCTTCCTAAACTTTTTTATGTTCATCAGTCCTCCTTTGTAAATGTATGGTATTCCTACAATTTTGACAGCAAATTAGTATTACTCTATAACACAGTTTACACGGTATTCAAGATTAATTCCCCTCTTATAGAGAGGTGTCCAAAGGACGGTGTATACAAGTTTGCTTTCAGCGAACTCCTCGCGTCATCAGAATTATTGAAATCACGATGCCACAAGTAAGTACTCAGGTTGTGCAATTATTACCTCCAGTCCTTCATTCTATTAGCCCAGCTTGAAGGAAATGTCATTTCTCTCACAAATGTCCTGAGAGAGGAAATTAAGTCGTGTTTTACTCCTGCTATTTTCACCGGTTCATAAAGCAGCCAGTCAAAGTCATCGTGCCCAAAGTCAAATCTGTCATAATAACTACGGAATATATTTAAACTCCCTGTGAAACAAAAGACATAGCCCTTTCCTAAGGGGTGGTAATACAGAAAAGGGAAATTCCCATCAGGAAACTTTATCGTAGCTATTACTTTTGCCTTGCGGGGGAGTTTAATGATTCTGGTAATTTTTGCTTCACTGTCTTCACTGGCTCCTAAAGCGAACTCACCGGCAATTAAACTAAAACTGGAAGCAAACTCATCTGTTATAAACCAGCTTCCAATCCGGCCTTCAACAAATGGTTTTTTTTCATCAAGAATGGGCTCTCCACAAAGATTAAACAGACTTTTTGAAGAAATTATTTTTCCGTAATTGTCCTCGATTTTTTCAGGATGGCGGATAGGAAGGAATAACACTCCTCCTCTTTCAACATATTTCTCAAGGGCCGTAATGACTTCTGGTACGTCTCGGAAATATTCACTATCTGCAAGAATGACCAAGAGGTATTGCGTCAACTTGCTCAAACTTATTGGATTGTCATCATCTGATGTAAATTTTATTTCAGGCAGGATGCCCATTCTTAAGAGAGAGTTCAACACGCTAATAGCAGTAAGCAAGGTCTGATGCCGGTGAAGAGTTACTGCCCGGCCGATAGGTATTAAAAGAAGCGTTTCTCTTTTGAGGAGCTGATAGAAATTTAAAATCACCGGGTCTATCCTACTGTATACCTTTATCACATCTGAAACTGGCCGAAGGCTTCCATTGTATCTTACAATACCCATAGTTTCACCAGACGGAATAAATCTATATCTCTTTTTATCTCTTCTTCCGCGATATGCGGTAAACGAAGTTTTATCATCCGTCCAGCACCAGTAAGCAATTCCATCTATTCCTGCTTCAATGGCAGTCCTGTTAAATCTATCAAAAAGAACCATCTGGTCGTATTCACCTGGCGTGCCATGCCACGGATTGAGGTTTACTCCATGGCAAATAATAACTGGAACTTTTTGAGTTTGCTTTACCCACCTGATAAAAAGATATGGAAAGGTTGAGGGACCTACGGTTTCTATGGCATCTTTTCTTGTGGCAAATTTGGGATAATGAGTATCAGAAGAGGTTTCACCCGACTGGGATGAGCGCACTCCACACCAATTGTATTGTTCTATCCAGAGACATTCTAATTTCTTTTCCACTGGCCAATAACTTAGTATTTCAGCATTTTCCCATTCGCATCCCTCTAATGAGGTAACCACAATCTGATCATGTGCAATCTTTTTGAGTTCCTGCTGAAAGCGATGCATACTTTTTCCAACAACACGTTGCTGCATCAGAACATAGTCGTAACTTCTGGGGTCAGAAAGAGAAAAACCGTTTTCCACTTCCTGTGGTAATTTTATTTCTTGAAATGATTTTGGATTTTCCAATAATTTTCCATAAGTATCAGCAAGATTTTTGAAATTTTTATATTTTTGCTCAAGCCAGTTTTGCCACAACTCTCTAAGGCCAGGGATTATTCTTCCAGTAAATACAAGTCGAGGAATTGGATTGAAATATCCAATTACTGCAGGCTCTGAAGCATATCTTGACGCAGCAAATTGGCTTGATTTAAGATACGCTTGAAAAACAAATTCGTTTGTAGCAGGATGTAAACATTTTGTTTTCTCATTCTCTGGCAAAGGTTCTCCCATTACATCTTCATAGGGCGTAACTAAATCAAGGTAGGGGTCTTTCAGTCCTGGATTAATTCTACAGGTATAAAGTAAAATCCTTAAATCCCATTTCTTTATTTTTTCAACTAGTTCATCCAATCATCCCCAGAGCTTCTCATTCGGTTTCCCTTTTATAAACTGTTTCCCGCCATACCAGTAAATTGTTACAGTATTAATTCCTAAACTTTTCATAATTTCAAAATCATAATCAAAAAACTTTTTATTAAATTCATAATGTTCATCATCAAGCCAGTTCCCAATACAGGTTCCTGGCGAGCGGCCAAAATAGACCACAGAATAAAGGAAAAATCGTTCATTGTTCAGTAAAAATTTGCCATCCTGTGTGATTTTTAAATATTGCCTTTTCATATTATTCTCCCCCTATTATGATTTATTTTTTGTTTTCAACCCTTCTAAATTCAAAGTCATCAAGCCATATAGTATAAGGGATTTTCGGTAACCAGATAGTAAAATAGTAGTAAGCACCTTTACTTTTGGCGACCTCTTCTGACATTACAAAATCAGAAGAAAACTTAACCCACCCATCTTTTGTTCTGCTATTTTCAATGGGTTTCAATGTAATTGTTTGCACAATCTTATCGATGTCTTTTTCCAAAAGCATGGTTGCTGTAATCTGGTTCTCCCAGCCGGTTGCAGGTTCTCCTTTTGCCCAGAAAGATACAGAATAGTTTATATCGGGCAGAAATCTTCCATATCCAGAACCCACAGGAATATTTGAAATAAGGACAACCCCTGGACCTGAATCTGGTTCAATTCTAACAGAAGATATACCACTATGTGATGATTCTTCTGTAAGACCCGCCCCTTTCCCAAGGTACCAACCCACGTATCCATCCTCAAATCCGGGATTGTTGAAGAGGTTTGTTATGTCAGTTTGAGATTTTGCGAAAATCGGATGCTGACTGGGTGCAGGGAATTTAGATTCTTTCCCTTCTGGAAGTTTTTCAACGTAATATAGCCCGATTTCTTCGGTCCAGATCTCACTATCATCTGTTTCTGCTATAATATACCTGATCCCTTTAACTTCCTGTGTCTTAAACCAATGGGTATGGGTTGGACTTGTTTGATTTCGAGCAATTACTACTGATTGCCAGGTGAAATTACTACTTTTTTGGTCTATCTGCCGGGATAAAACTTCAATTTTGTATGTAGAGACATAATGGGCTCCTTCTTTTGCCCCATCCCAGACACAGATTAGGTTTGCTGTAACAGGCTGAGGAAGACTAATTTCAATAACAGTTGGAAGGTTATACCCGGTAAAGGTGGCACCTCTTTTATTATCCTGAGGGGTAGCACCAATATCTGCATCTTCAGATAGGTGCGGATGCTGTCTGTTTAAAACTTCCCCATCAACCAACCATTTAATATCATTTTTTTCGGGCCTTTTCCCTCGAGATATCTTACCTGTCGAGTCTGTTAGAAGATTTTTGGGAAGGTTCTGTGGAATATCGTTGCTTAATGTGCCAAAAAAATCAACTTCAGTACCTAAGAATTTGATTTCCGGTTTCTTTTTTTCAATTTCCTTGCTCTCTCCGGAAAACTTACGAAGATCATTCCGCCAAATAACATTTCCGTCCCTATCAATGAGAGTTACATCTCCCTTCCATCCAGCTACACAAATTTTGCCACCGTCAGGAGAAAATTTCACCTGAAAACCACTTCCAACCCGTTTCTTCCAGAGGAGATTCCCTGAATCATCAAAAAGATATACATTATGTGTATCATCAACCAAAGTAATGAACTTTCTGTCTAAAGTGATATCGAATCCAGGTATAGGTCTCGAGGATGCAGGTGCAGGATCCCATATTATATTTTCTCCCCATTTTGTTCTCTGCACTGCTTTATTTACAAACAAGACCCCATCTGTTAAGAAATTCTGTATTTTCTTTAATTTTTCGTCTACAAAAGAAATCTCTGACCATCCATCAGTAACTACTGCTACTGCGCCATCAAGATTTGAAGCAGCCATATACTTGCTTTTTATGGGTAAAAATTGAAGATTGTAAAAAGAGGGGAGAGATGTATCTACACGGCTTCCGCTGGAAGGAATAAGCGGTGAACGGTATATAACTGCCCCTGTTCTATTTCGTACAATCAACCGATTTCCTTCTTTTCCAGAGGTATATATGAACACTTTTCCCTCTGGATAAATTTTCATGTATTTTGCAGGGAATTCCCTATCTTCCCAGAGGAGATTCTTATTTTTTACATCAGCCAAAAAGGCCTTTTCTCCTTCTACCCATGCAAGTAGATGTTGTTTTGCATCATAATCTATGTCAGTTACTGCCTCTAATACCGGAAATTCATCTATCCAGTTGTCCCACGAGAAAACAACCTCTCCTTCTGATGAAACAAGATTTATTTTGCCCCATCCACCAATTGCAAAACTTCCATCTTCCCCTGAAGCATAGGAAAGGGCTCCAGTTAGCTTGCCTTTTATCCTTCCACTCTGGTCAAGCCAGAATGATTTATCCATAGGTTCGGTAAGTCGCGGAAAGATAATGCTCTCACGCGTACCGAGGTGGTCTCCTCTCGGTTTACCGTCTTTCCCTACTGTACTATGCAATAATCCAGAAGTTATTGCAACTATGTTATCTTTCATAGAATCCAGATGAAGAACTGTGTGAGTACCTATCCCTTTTGACCAGATGAGATTTCCTTTTTCGTCAAAAAGGAACAGATTATCGCCATATCCACTCATCCCAACGATAACTTTATTTCCTGAAACAAAGGCAAGAGAAGATACTGGTTTAACAGGATATTCTTTAAGGTCAGATTCCAAATTCCCTTCTGTACCAATGCCTGTGTATAACTTTTTCTGTTGCTCGGCAAATTCTATTTTTCTAATATTTATATCTGACTGAGAATTGGATGTTAACGACTTTAAAAAAGTGGCAGATGCCATTCCCACTTCATATTCTGATTTTCCAATGAGACAAATAGCGTCATATCCCCCTACAAAAGGTGAGTATATATAAAAAATAGCAGCGCGCTCAGGACCCGGATAATTTTCAGAAACATATCTCTGGAAAAGGTCTGCTTGATTAATATCAGCAATCAACCTGTTATTTTTAGGATTGCCTAAAAGTAGCATATTTTCTTTCCGGGTGATATACACAGGATTAATAAAAGAACGCATATGGTCCGATTTAACATCACCCGTTATCACTTCTTCCGGCTTTTTGATAGCGGCCTGAATGCCTATTTTTTCTAATTCCCCTTTCAATTCTTGAGCAATATTGGATAGAGAGTTATCTTCAAAAACAATACTCACCGGCTTCTTATTTTTTGAAAAATCTTTAACTTCATTTTGATTAAATAGTAAAACAGGTTCTTCTATTTCTTTGATGACATTTTCTAACATTACAGGTTGGAAGGGGAATTTAACTGAAACAGTTTTGCCGGTAACTAATTCCTTTACTTCAACTGTCCACTCCCCGGCAGAATCATTAGAAGCAAGGGGCAGATATTCTTCATAGTAACCCCCTTCTTTAATGGCACGAAACAATGAATATTTAACATGCTGTTGGGGATTTCTTACAGTGACCTGAACAGGAAGAGTATCAAGAATCTGGTTGTTTTTTCCTATGACGGAACTTTTAATAAGGATACGTTCTTTATCCACGGCTACATCTGCCTTAACTTTTTCTATCTCATCGGGAAGTAGAATATAGACCCTAACCGGATAAGGTCTAAAGTCCACATTGATCTCATTGAACTCTTCGGGTACCTTTCCTATCCTTTTATGTTCAAAAAGGTCATAGAGTATCCCGGAGAGACCGGTAAGTTTTACCGAAGTAATAATCGGTTTAATCCTTTCCACCGGGTTTCCGTGTTCTAAAATGCTATTTGAGGCAACTATGAGTAATGTAGTATTACTCCCGTAAAGGGTTTCACAGATTACATTCTCACCTTCAGGAAATTCCGGGATCAAAGGTTTAAAAATTTCTTTCAATTTCTCAATATTTTTTTGATTCCTTAAGAAAACAATCTTGGAACTGTCTGTACAGTTAATTATCGGGTACCGTTCAAAAACAAGGTCAGTTTTAATTAACCCTGGGAGATTCCACTCACTACTTTCTTTATCCGCTACAATCCTACCTCCCTGTCTAATGAATTCTTGAACTCTTTGGCGCATCTTTTCATCAAATAGATTATAACTGGTCTTTGGCAACCCTATCAGAAAAAGCACCTTATAATTTTCAGATAATCCCTTTTCTCTTACTTCATTTTCCAGAATAGCCCTGGCAGGCAGATTCGCCATTCTGAGAACTGCGTAGGCCTCAATCTGTTTGTAAATATCAATACGGGGAGGATGTGCTTCATTATTGTTCGGAGAAACCAATAAAGCAATAGTATCTTTATTTTCAAGATTACTTATCAGAGGGCCATACTTAGATAATAATTGATAAGTAAATTTAGCCGTTTCCCAGGCATGCTGGTAGCGGCCATTCGAGTATAAACTTGTAGATGTTAGATCATGAATATTGAGCATAGGCCAATTTGTTTGTCCAATCCCTGATACGCCTCTTCCTGCAGATAGCCACAAGTCGCGAGCGCGATTATCCGGGCCGGGTCTCTGAAAATAAAATGAAGAAAGGCCAAAGACGGGTTGTTTATCACTACCACCTGACTTAGCAATGTCCAGGTCAAATTGTACTCTCAAAAAATCAAGACCTGAATTTTCATTATGATGCCAGCCATCTACAACATCTAATTCCTTGAAAACATAATCAGGTGGACAGAAGAAGGGCCAGTAATAGATCCAGGTTCCAGAACTACAGGTAGTATTTAAAAGTCCTGGATTGACTATTTTCGCACTTTCATTGTATAGTTTAAAAGTAAAAGGAAGGCTATTCCAGGTATAGTTGACCCATTTTAAAACATCGTTGGCAGGTGGGGCGTTCACCTCTGTTGCTCCACCGGTTAGCCCTACCTTGCCTAACCCCGTTTCTTCAGTTGGTTTTCCCTTTAATGCTTTAACAATATCCTGCCAGACCTGATAGTGAGGGTCATTAGGACTTGTTTGCCAATAAGACCAACCAGGAGAGGTATCTGCCATAAAGGTAAATCCAAAAAAATTGGGGTATCTACTGAAAACCTGGGTGTATGCATGGACTCTTTTTATCATTGCTTCCTGATATTCGGGTGATAAAAATACAGCCATTGGCATAACAGGATCGGAAAATGATATTTTCTCCCAGTAATGGCCAGGGAAGACACCTAATTTAATACCCTGTTGCAAAAGTGCTTCAATTAATCTTTGTTCCATGGTGGGCTGGTAATTTTCCTCCTCCACCGGACTTTTTATTGTCATCTGGCCGATCCTCCCCATTATCGGAAATGGCTCATATACGAGGTTAATCCCGGTATCTTTTAAAATCTTTGCATACCTTTCCGGATCGTCCTTATAATATGGGTTACTCAAAATCCCATCATGGTTAAAAAAACCTCCTGCAGATTGACCATTTTCCAGGGATGTAAAAATTGTATAGAAGTTTGAACTACTGATGTTGCTTACTATATCTATTTCTATAGTACGGCTGATGTTGATATTGTCTAAAACACTTCTGACTTCGTACCTTCCAGGATTGATAAAATTAGTATCAATTCTATATATATAACTACGTTTCTTCCCTGCATCTAAACTAATATTTTTTTTCATCAGAAGTGTCCAATTTTCTTCTGTATTCTTAATTTCTCTGGCCTCAATACTTAAGATTTTGTTTTCAATTTTTTTCTCTGTGAGCACAACTATAACAACCTCAATCTTTTCTCCTTGCATATAAACACTGCGGCTCCTATCAGTAAAAAGTCCTAAGTAATTTACGGGAAAAACGTTATTAGTAAAAACTAAAGTAGGTAAACCCAAAAATAAAATTACTCTCTTCATTCTTTACCACTCGTTATAGATATTAATTTCTTTGCTGCTTTCTCAATTCCCTCGTCATCACTACCTGTTATTAAGATCGCATCTTTATCCAGAGTGAAGGGAGACCAAACGTATTGAATAATTCCTCTCTCAGAACCAGGATAATAATAGTTTGTCACCCGCATTAAAATCATTGACCTTTGAAGGATATTTATTATTTTACTGGTCTGGTCCTTACCAATTACAATTATATTTTCGGGTACATAATACGCATCAGGTAACGTAGGTGGGTACCCTTTTGTTCCAGTCCATTGATAAAGTTTGTCCCAGGGTTTTTTAAGTTTTTTTCTTTCTTCAGATGAAAGGAAGACAAACTTATCGTTCCTTTTCTCAAAAGCAGGAAAGACCTTTGGATAAAAAGATTTTTGAAGAACATTTTCTTCATTTTTTATATCCACTACAAATCCGTATCTTCTCAAGGATTCACTGATTTCTTCTACTACTCTTTTTTCAGTTTCTGTTGCCTTCCACCCAGAAATTATCCAAATAGGTTTCTTTTCCTTAAAAAATTTTTTTATTGCCTGTTTATCGTAAACAGAAACATCGGGTGCATTGCTAAAAAATACCTTCCTGTCTTTCTCTTTAACTACAATTTTTCTACAAATTTCCATTCCACTAAACAATTCTCTTACCTTTATTTGCCAAAGACCAGGATTATCATTAAAAGATACCGGGAGGTCTTCCTCATAATTTCCTTTGCCATCAGTTGAGCGGTAAAGATGATATCTGACTTGATTTTGACTGTCTATAACTGTTATTTCCAGAGGAATTGCAGCTGGAATGATGCGGTTATGGATAGAAAAAACCCCAACCTTAATCCTTATCAAATCCCCCTGGGAGATTTGAGGTACAGGGTGGAGTTTTAAACGGCCAATTGCTTCAGGTAAAATAGCCAATAGTTTCATTTCAGCAGGTTCAAAATATAAATCTAAAACTTGTTCAGATTTGTTAAATTTTCTTGTTCTGTTTAGTTCTACGCCTTCTAAAACATATACATTTTCTTTTGATTTCAAACCATTTATCTTAAAGCGATTATGATAATTAGCAAAATAATCAAGCTGGTAAACCGGCTGTTTTTTACCATCTTTTGTCTTATACAGGATATCTGGTTCTTCTGGAATTTGCTGGTTGTAATTAATGAGTTGTAAATACTTGCCTTTTCCGGATTGCTGATGTTGAAGAATAATACTGGCATCTCGCTTTTCAAATTCTATAATTGGCAGGCCAATTATTTTCTCCATGACATTTCTTACTTCTGGCACCTCTTCATCTATTATTTGGTCTTTCCATATATTTAATCTCTTATAGGAGCCGGTGGTGTAGTCGCCTGCATTAAAATATTCTTCAGCCTCTTTATCAAGGCCTCTAATTTTTCCGTAACTACTTGAGAAGTCCACCTCTGTGCTTATTCCAGGGACAAGAGACAGGGTATTTTTTGTTTTTATAATCTTTCCACCATGAGAAATAAATTGAGTTAGATGCCTGGATATTTCTTGATAAACTGCTGGATGGGTTATACCGGGCATCCATAAAACTTTATAATTTTTAAGAATACCTTCCTTGATTTCTTCTTCAAGAACTATATCAGCAGGATAGTGGGCGCGCGTGAGGGATTGATAAAGAGATAAAACCTCGCATGTATAAGAACGAACAACTTCATAGGTTTTTTCTCTATCAGCTCCATTTTTTTTTAATCTTAAAGCCGCTTCACTCAGAGAATACAAAATAGCAACATCATTCTTGGGAGTGATCTCTTTAAAGAAATCGCCGAACCTGATATTCCTTTCATTTGGCTCTTTCATAAATTCCAGATGTTTCTGGTCATAGTTTAAGAACCAGTTAGAATCAATCCCCTGAGTCAAGATAAGATTGGAAAGCATCCAGTAGGTGAGTGGATTTCGCGGTTCTGGTTCAAAGGAAAGATGGACATTAGTAGCCACTGAAAATGGATGTTTCTGCCAGCCAGCCCTCTCTAAGGCAAGATGAGCCATCATTGCCTGCTTTCCTCCGTCAAAATCAGCAAAACCATGGCTATTTCTCCATTCTGAACTTCTTCCATTCAAAGGGTAGGCACCATCATTAATTGCCCACCCGGCGTAGATATCAGGCGCCCAGGCAATATTATGTGGGACCTCTTTGAAATATTTTTGGGCAGAATTCATAAATCTTCCAATAATTCCACATCTCCATCTGTAAAATTTAAGCCAGTCCTCATCGTTTAACTCAAATATATTTGCTGGCAGTTTGATACCTATTTCTTTTTCAAATGCCTCCTTTTGAAAAGGGTCTGGCCAGCCACTACTGAGATTTTCATTAATATCCAGACCGAATCCGAGTCCAGGTTCATCTAAAGGACCTGCCCATTTAACATTCGGGAAACGACGCAACCTTTGGGCCTTAAGCTGAATTACCTGCATTGCCAGATTCAGAATTTCTGGGTCATTCCAGGAAGTCCAATTAGTAAATGGTTGATGAATTACATAGCCCGACCAGCTGGTATAATCCGCCACAAAGATATTATTAAACATTGTTTCATTGAGAACCTTCTCTATATTTAACAAGGGGAGAGGGTCGGGTATACCGAAAGATTCCTCCGGACCCAAATTTTTCATCTGGTCGATTTTAGCATATTGATAGACATGAATAAGAAAAAAGTTGCCGCCATTTTCTGGAATACGACGAGTAAAATCTACAGATTCAGGACCATTAAATCCACTCAAAAAATGGCTCACTGGATTTGTTGAGATTATTTTTATATCTAATCTTCCGATATTATCACCTATTTCTGCAATAATCTCATAGTCCCCTGGCTTAAGATATCTGGCAGGCATCTGGAACAAGACGGTTCCTGGTTTATCTGTAGAAATTTTATTATAGCATAGAACTAATTCTTCTGTTTTATCCTCTTTGTGAAGTTTTGCAGTTATTACAAGCGGTATTTCATTTAAATTTTTTTCTGAATAGATACCGAACTCAATTAGTTCATTTTGAAGATAGGCATTTCTACCATCACCGGTGAAAAAACGAAAATCATATGCTAATGTCTGACAACACAGGAGAAGCATCAGATACATTAAGAACAGAACAGCAAAATATCTTCGTTGCATATTTCTCCTTAGTCTTTAATTGAATGTTCGTATTGTCCGTATTTTTTAACACACTCAAGAACAAATTTATAATTTTCCAGAGGAACAGTTGGAGGAATCGAATGGTCCGAAAAATAAATATATCCGCTGTTTTGTTTTGCTATAGTTACCTTCTTTGAAATTTCAGTTTCAATTTCTTCTTTACAACCAGTCATTTTCCTAATATCCATATTTCCAATCAATACAAGTTTCTTGCCATAAAGTTTTTTCATCTCACGAACATCAAATCCTGCTTTTGATTCAAGGGGTTGAATACCATTTACTCCTGCTTCAATTAAATCTGGCACTAATTTCCTCATATCTCCATCACCGTGATAGATAACAGGTAGTCCTTTAGAATGACAGAAGGAGAAAATTTCCTTATGAGTGGGGAAAAGCACGTCTTTATACATCCGTGGAGAAAAAAGGAGTCCTCCTCTATAAGCCAAATCTCCACCAACAAATACACCATCAAAAATATAATCTTTTTCTAAAAGAAAAGTGATTAATTTGATAATTAGGACACATTGAAATTCAAACATTTCTTTGACAAATTCGGGTTCTTCCTTCATCGCTAAAAGCAACTTCTCCATTCCAAAAAATCTGTGAGTGTTTTCAAATGGTTCCAGAAAAGTAAATAGAAAAAATTTTTTATTTTTCCTGGCTAAAATATAATTTTCTTCAAGTTCTTTTTTATGATATTCAACGGATTTCTCCACAGAAAATCTATTTTTGTTTCTTTCCCATGTGTGTCTATCTTTTATCTTTTGCTCAATCTGAAAGGGTACTCCTTCTTTATTCTTCCAGACCTTTTCTATAACACCGTACCTGTTCTCCCTGATTAACCATTCATCATTCTTTTCGATGAGTTTCTCGGGAAACTCCGGGGTGATATCAATCCTGTAATGATAAATATCATGTTCAAAATATTCTCTCGGGTCAATGTCATCCGGTAGACCCTCGTTCCGCCACCGTTGTAGTGTCTCTGGCCAGTAGGCATCCCAGATACCAACCCTGTCAGGAAATTCAAAATTTAAAATTTTTTTTATTCGCGTACGACAATCCATTTTCTATCCTGGGAACTTAAAATTTATCTTGGAAGGGTATCCCTTGTCCACACATTATTCTGCATTGTACGATCACCAAGATTACCGGCTGCCCACGGGTTAGTACCTATCATTTTGAAGTATGTCACGTGTCCGTCCACCCACAGAATAACAACTCCATTTCCATGTCTTATATGCGGACTTTGGCCACTTGAGGAGTCATAAACACAATAATAACCATACGTGGGATTGTAATTTAGATATGAATCAACAAGCAATAATGTTCTATCAGGTTTTTTAATCTGGCTAAGTTTTGCAGGTGGGTAGTAGGGAGCCCCGGAACCTGATGCTCCGTAGTGGTAGGAAGAACCTATATGCAACCAGTTATAGCCATAGTGAACATACTGACTGTTAGCACCTGTCATAAATGCTTTAAGAAATTGTGTAGTTGCTGCGGTTCCCCGCATCGAAGGACAGGCAAATACTTTAGCATCCCGAATATAATTATTGCCATACAGGTTCTGTCCCCATGTCCAGTTACTCGCTGTATTGTTGTAAGGGGGAAAATACTCATTGTAATCATTCACGTACATCATTATTGCCAGACCCAGTTGTTTTAGGTTATTCATACACACTGCCTGTCTTGATTTCTCCCTTGCCTGTGATAATACCGGCAGCAACATTGCCGCAAGGATTGCGATGATTGCTATTACAACCAACAGTTCAATTAAAGTGAAACCCTTTCTTTCCATTTTTTTTGCCTCCTTTCCCATTTTCTCTCGTAATTCCAAACCATCAACCTGCAATTTTCTAAACCTTCTCATCTTCTGCCTCCTTGTTTTTATTCCTACCACATTGGAATTATTCCGCAGTTAAAAGTAGGAATTTTTTAATCTATCGATATCTCAGAAATGCTTCCTCTCGTCCTGAGGTTACCCGCTTCCTTTTTGTCACCTTTGATTGACGAGAAGTACCTTGTAATGACGTCGTTGATTTTCTGATAATTAATTCTACCGGCAAGGATACAAGCTCTCTGATCGACTTTATTCTCTTTTCTATTCTGCTGATGAGTATTTCTGCAGCTTTTTCACCTATTTGAAATTTCGGCTGGTTAACAGTAGTTAGAGGTGGAGTCAATTTTTCAGCAAAATTCATATTGTCAAAACCAACTACTGAAAATTCTTCTGGCACCTTAATGCCCACCTCACACAATCCCTTCAGGCACCCCCATGCAATGTCATCATTCAAACAGAAGGCAGCCGTAACATCCGGGTACGTTCTAACAATCTTCTGGATAAGAGTATACCCATTTTCAAAACCACGGCTCTTCCCAGTAAAAATAAGTTTTTCATCGGAAACAAGTCCATACTCCTTCAATGCTTTCTTATACCCTTCTATTCTTCCCAGCAAAGATGTTGCCTCAGGCTCACTTAATACAGCAATCCTTCTGTGCCCAAGTGCAAGTAAATGATGGGTTGCTAAATATCCTCCTTTTTCGTTATCCGAAACTATTGCATCAACATTAAATTCTGGCAAATATCTGTCAATGAATACAAATGGAACCTTCTCAGATAATAGTTGACCATAATAGATGTGATTTTGGTTCCCTGTGGCAGGAGCAATTATAAAACCTCCCACTAAATCCTTGTACTTCGCTATGTATTCCTTTTCCTTCTCATTTATGTTCTTGGTATCGCAAAGAAGAAGTTTATAACCCTTTTGATCAAGAACCATCTGAATGCCTCTTACAATCTCAGAGAAAAAAGGTCTTGTTATATCTACCACTAAAACTGCTATCGCCTGCTCATCCCTTGTTGCCCTGGGAGAATAAATAACCTCTGTGCCATAACTTCTCTTCCTGGTAATATAATTTTCTCTCTGAAGTTTAGCAAGAGCCTGCCTCATTGTGATTCTGCTAACTCCAAAATCTTCAGCCATCCTGTATTCGGAGGGAAGTATCTCCCCACTCCTGTACTTGCCTTCCTCAATTTTTTTCTTCAGGTATTCATATACCTGTAGATACAAAGATTTCGGACTTTTCCTGTTTATTCTTTGGTTCTTTCGTATTTAGTGTGGAATAATTTCTGTAAGTACTTGAAGATAAAAGAGATAGAGAAAAATGACACATAGGAAATGAAAGATGGTATAATTGAGGTGTTAGCTTATATATACTGTGA
>Ga0123519_10006542_pt1 | contig 18259 bp, 19 predicted proteins | sample YelNatPaOPRAMG02_FD_87396 | JGI IMG/M metagenome (GOLD analysis project Ga0123519, IMG submission 87396) | Hot spring microbial communities from Yellowstone National Park - Yellowstone National Park OP-RAMG-02 (version 2) | ecosystem: Environmental > Aquatic > Thermal springs > Hot (42-90C) ... | reverse complement strand
TATAGATGTTGTCTTAGCCGACACAGCAGGTAGGGCTCACACGAACAAGAATTTAATGGACCAGCTGGCTAAAATAGTTAGGGTCAACAAGCCTGATCTGAAGGTACTTGTTTTGGACAGCATGACTGGAAATGACATAATAAACCAATGCAAAATGTTCGATGAAGCTGTTGGGGTAGATGCGATAATATTGACAAAAAATGACGTTGCTAACAAAGGTGGAAGCGTCCTATCAGCTGCTTATGTGCTTAGAAAACCGATACTGTTTCTTGGTTATGGGCAAGAGTATAAGGATTTGGAAGAATACAATCCTCAAAAAATTGCAGCAAATTTGGTTTAGAGATAGTATTTAAAATTACAAATCATTTTTAGATAGATAGATATGTTAGATTTTGGCAAGAAAATTACAGAGTTGGTAAGCAGAGTATTAGGTAGGCCTACAGTTGATGTTGAATCCGTAGAAGCTTTGATAAAAGGTTTGCAAAGAATACTGCTGCAAGCTGATGTAGATGTGGAACTAGTCTACCAGCTTTCTTCTAGAATAAGAAACAGATGCTTGAAGGAAAAAATACCTTCTGGTTTTACATTGAGAGAGCATGTAATGAAAGTTGTTTACGAAGAAATGGTTAATCTTTTAGGAAAAGAAAAAGCTGAATTAACTGGGAAAAAAAGAATAATGTTATTAGGATTGTTTGGTGCTGGAAAAACAACAACTGCTGGCAAACTGGCTAAATATTTTCAAAAGCAGGGTTTAAAGCCCGCTATGATTGCTTGCGATTATCATAGACCTGCTGCCCCACAACAATTGGCCCAACTAGGGGAAAAAATGAATATTCCTGTTCATATTGATAAAGACAACGATCCTTACAAAGCAGTTAAAGAAGGATTGAACAAATTTCACAAAAATGATGTTATTTTAATAGACACTGCTGGTAGAGATGCTTTGGATGATGCTCTAGCTAAGGAATTGAAGAAATTGGGAGAAATAGCCAAGCCTGATGAAGTGCTACTAACAATTCCTGCAGATTTGGGAAGAACTGCTGGAAAGCAGGCGGCTGAGTTCAACAAACTAGTTGGCATCACGGGTGTTGTAGTTACAAAAATGGATGGAACGGCTAAAGGCGGTGCTGCTTTGTCTTCTTGCTATGCAACAGGCGCAAAAGTCAAATTTATTGGTGTAGGCGAAAAACTAGAGCAGTTAGAACCATACGATCCTGTAAGATTTGTTTCAAGAATGTTGGGTATGGGTGATTTGCAAACATTGATGGAGAAAATCAAAGAAACAGAAATAAAAGAGGATGATGTGAAAAAATTCATTTCAGGAAAATTTACATTAAAGGATTTCTACAATCAAATAGCAGGTGTGCAGAAAATGGGTCCTTTGAGCGGTATAATGGAGATGCTGCCTGGATTGGGCAATGCGCTGCCTGAAAATATTTTGCACATGCAAGAAGAGAAACTGAAAAAATTCAAATATATTATTGACAGCATGACAAATGAAGAGAGAGAAAATCCTGAAATAATTCATGCATCCAGAATTAGAAGAATAGCTAAAGGCGCTGGCGTCAAAGAAAGCGAAGTCAGAGAGTTGCTCAAGCAATATGAACTGACAAAGAAGATAATAAAGAAAGTTGGCGGGATGAGTGGAATGAAAAGAGGGCAACTCGCTAAATTGGCAAAGAAATTTGGATTGAAATTTTAAGCTGATTTTAATGAGAGAGTTTCTTCTGAAAGCATCAAACGCTTTTACAGCTGATTTTTCCTTGAATGATATAGCTGGTGCTGGGAGAATGGATGTTGTTTGCAGATGCGTCACATCTTCTTTATGGCTTTCTGACCAACTAAGAAAAGATACAAAATTCTATGCTGTTTTAGAAGGAAAGCCTGACCCACCAAAATTGATAAAGTTTGAACCTTCAAAGATGAAAAGATTTTATCCAGATGAAAGGAATATAGCATCCCATATAAGATTGGCTTTAATCGGAAAAAAGGAAAGTGGGATAGAAATAGAAAGAAAAAGTTTTGAGGAATTTTTGAAAGAAAATTCAAAAAAGCAAATAATCTATTTACATAAAGACGGTATTGATATAAGAAAGTTTGAATTTGGCGAAAATGTCTTTTTTGTTTTGGGTGATAATAAGGGATTGGATGAAAATTCAGAAAAGATTTTAGATGAAATGAATGCAGAAAGAATATCCGTAGGAAAAAATACTTATTTAGCATCTCAAGTTATATCAATTGTTCAGAATGAATTGGACAGGAGATTATAATGGATTTGAAAACAAAAGCTGTAGAAATTTTGAGCGAACACTTTTTATGCGATAATTGCCTTGGAAGGAATTTTGCTTCGTTGCTTAGTGGATATTCAAACAAAGAAAGAGGTAAAGCTATTAGAATGTTTTTAGCTATGTTGATAGATTCTGGCGAAAAGTTGAAAATCAACGAATCGAATTTTTACGGAATTAAATTTAGGGAAATAAAAATGAAGCAAAGCAAAAGTAGCAAATGTTATTTGTGCAAAAACATTTTTGACAAGTTTCCCCAAATAGCTAAAAAAATTGCTAGTGAAATGAGCAAGTATCAGCACGAAACTTTTTTGCTCGGAACAAACCCTCCAAACGAAATAATGAACAGAGAATCTGAGTTTTGGGAGAAATATGGAATAGAGTGGAGTGAGTCGATAAACACAGAAATAAATAGAGAGCTGGGAAAGGAGATATGGAAGATAACAGATAAAGAAATGGATAGAAAGAAGCCTGACATAACTGTGCTTTATGATTTTAACAAAAATAAGATATCGCTTTCTGTTAGATCTGTATTCGTTTATGGGAAATATCAAAAGTTCAGCAGAATACCGCAAACAAACTGGAAGACTAGGATATACAAAAATTCAGTTCAGTCTTACATAGAAAAACCACTTTTAAAACAAACTCTGGGTGAAAAAACAAGCTTTCATGGAGAAGGCAGGGAGGATGTGGATGTGCGATGCTTTGGGTGGAGACCTTTTGTCATAGAAATACTAAATCCCAGAAAAAGAAAAATTGATTTGAAAAAAACTAGAATTGAGATAAATAAATCAAAACACGTAAAAGTTAAAGATTTGAAAATAGTTGATAGAAGCTTCATAAAAATACTAAAATCAAGAAAACCTGATAAGACATATCGAGCTGTTGTTATTTTTGAAAAACCAATAGAAAATGTTGAGAAATTAAAGTCATTGGAGAATGCAATCATACAGCAACAAACTCCTGTTAGAGTTTTGCGCAGGCGGGTTGACAAGATAAGAAAAAGGTGTGTAAGAAAAATAAAATATAAATTGCTAGGAAAAAAGAAACTGGAATTGGTTATACAAAGCCAGTCCGGCCTCTACATAAAAGAGTTGATACATGGTGATAACGGAAGGACTATACCTAATGTGGCTGAATTGCTCAACAACAAAGTAAAAAAAATTGAATTAGATGTTTTGAAAATTCATGAAAAATAACTTTAGCGTGTCTCCTTGACAGAAGAAACTGGCTTATTCTAAATTAATTTGGTTTGGTGTTTTGACCTAATAATAAAAGTTATAAATATTAAACTCGGTGTTAATAGAATTAGTGAATTGAATGGTTGTCAAATCAAAAGGACCTCACAGAAGGACGAGAAGGATATTGAAAAGAAAATTAAGAGAAAAGGTTACTGTGAATAGGATGTTGCAAGAGTTTCCCATAGGCTCTAAGGTTGTTATAGATTTGGTTCCAAGTCAACCTAAAGGTAGACCTTTCAAGAGATTTGCGGGAAAAAGCGGAACAGTAATAGATAAAAGAGGCGACTCCTATATAATTAAATTAATGGATGGCAGCAAGGAGAAAATGATAATCTCCAGGCCTGAACATTTAAAATTGCTGTAGTTGATGAAAATGGATGAAATTCTAAAAGAAAAACTCATAACTAATGCTGAAGCTTTAGAAATACTTAAAAACAGAGCAAAGGAGAAAGAGTTAGGGTATGAGCAAAAGAATGCGCTAGAACATTTGAAGAAATATTGCAACATTAGCGAGAAAAAGGCGCAAGAACTGATGCAAAAGTTGGCTGAGATGAATAAGCTTACTGAGAGGCAGATTATTTCTATAGTAAATTTGCTTCCTAAAGACAGAGATGATCTGAGAGTCATCTTAGAGAAGGATTATAAGAATTTAAGTGAAGAGGAAAAAACGCTTATTCTGGATAATGTGAGCAAGTTTTCTAAATAAATTTGAGGTGGTTGATGTGAAAGAAGAATATATCATAGTGTTAGATTTTCTCCCAACAGGACATCCTAACAGCAGAAAAGCAGAGCCAACAGTGCAAGGAGTTGGAACAAAGTTTTTGAATTTGCTAGAAGTTATACTTAAGCCAGAAGAGACTGCTAAGCCTGAAGAAGTCATTTATGTTGGTGATGGCAAATGGGATAAAGTAAAAGCGATAAGGGGTAGAATAAAATATGATGAATTGACTGGATTTGCTAAGCAAGAGTTGGAAATTGTGTTGGATAAAATGATAGACGAAAATCAGCAAAAGTATGTTGATTTTTTCAATAAAGCAGGACCTTTGACTACTAGATTGCATACATTAGAATTATTGCAAGGTATAGGAAAGAAGCATATGTGGGCTATATTGCAAGCAAGAAAAACAAAGCCGTTTGAAAGTTTTGAAGATTTGCGTAGCAGAGTGGAGATGCTCCCTGATCCTAAGAAGATGATAAAGAAAAGAATAATAGATGAAATGAAAGAACTGGATAGGCATAGATTGTTTGTTTTCTAGTCTGAAACATAGATTTAAATTCTTTTCTAATTAATTTTCAAATAAAGGTGATGGTTATTAAATCACATAAAGGATTAAGAAATTTTCTTTGCGGGGTTGCTGCTGTTGTTCTTTTAGGTGGTTGTACAGGTGGTTTAGTTCCTGTTCAGCCTAGAGTAACTGATACGATTGTTCCCACTGCAACAGCGACATATACACCGACACGTGTTCCTCCTACTGCAACAGTTGAACCGACAGCAACGCCGACATCTGTTCCTCCTACTGCAACAGCAACACCGACATCGAGAGTTGAGCAAATCATTGTTGATGGGTATAGAGGTAAAGATACTCTATATGAAATATTATGTAAATGTGATGGTGGATGTTCAAGTAGAAAAGTGTTAAAACTCGATGGGAGGTATTGTTTAGATGAAACAGGTCTTTCTTTTTTACGAGAAAAATCAGGTGTTGATTTAAGTGGGATAACCTCTAAAAGTGTTTTAGGTGTATGGAATCCTAAAAACTATGTAGGTCCAGGTTATACAGCGATGGATGTTTGGGATTATGACGGTAATATATATACGATTATTTTTAATGGAAGTGGTTATGTTGGTGTTGCAGAAAAAAGTGTTCCTTCACTAGAAGAAATGTTTTATGAAAAATTTGACCCTTCTTGTTTCAAGTCCGCAGAAGCTTTAGGAATTAAAATTGAGAGGACAATAGTTTATCTGGCAAGTGGCTCTGGTTCGGTTGGTGCCTTTAATCCATGTTTCAAAGTTCGACTAGGTGATTTTAATCAAGATCCATATAAAGTAACCGTTAATCCAAATGAAATTATAGGTCCGGTAAAAGATGGTGAAGTAAATGGTATTGGAAGATTCACTGTTGAAAATTATGGGAATTGTGATGGGTGGAGAGAATGTCTTAACGAGAAAGCAGATTTTTGTAGTCTTAGTGGTTATTATAGAGTTGGGGCTAATGATTCAAAAAATTTCTTAGAAGAAATGAAAAACCATTTTATGCTCCTAGGGGTTGAATTTAGAAGTAAAAACCCAGAAACTGATTTTAAAGGAGGAGAATATTATCTAGGACTTTTAAACCCCGGTAAATCAAATAAACAATTATATACACAAAAAGATACTTACTGGCGTTTTTTAATTGGATGCAAACCAACTGAAAATCCAAATTATAGAGAATGTTTCTTTTATGCTCGTAATAATGAGAGAACTCAAGAGGTGGCTCAATAAAATATTTTATTTTAACAAATAACAATATTTACATTATGAATAATAAAATTGCTGTTTATTTTTCAATTTTTTTAATATGCGTCTTTTTATTACTTGTATTATATATTTTTAAATTTCGAAAAGTATCTGAAATTACCACTAATTCAGTTACAGAGGAAGATATAATCGACAAAACAATTAATTTTATATTTAAACCTGGAGTTGTAAAACAAAAACCTTCTTTAGAAAAAAAATATCCTGGAAATTATCATGCAAAATGGAATGACACTATATTTGAGTTGGACTTATATGTTATATATAATATAGAAAAAGAGAAGGAAACACCTGACGTGAATGCTTCTGGTATAAAGAAAGTTTATTTTTATTTTTGGCCTCATGATAAACCTTACATAGATGAAAAAAAATTTGAAGCGACTTTTATCTCGTGGTCTGATAAATTTTTAAGCGACTTTATTAAAAAGAATATGAATTGTAAACATGATGATGTGTATAATTTTTATTATTGTATAAGCTATAATAAAGATGAAGATAAAATAGTTATTTTTGAAGGATTTTTTAACATAACGAGAGGGCTTGTCATGAGAGCTTGCCTAATACCAAAACAAAGTCATATTTATTCTAAAAACCCGCAAAGTTGTTTAGTATGAAAAAATACAGAAAATTAATTTTAATTGTGGTTTTTGTTTTATTTTCTATTAGCCTTGTATCCAGCACGAAGTGTTGTACCAATGAAGCTTGTGAAGTATGTCAATTTTGTAGTGGTGCAAGTGATTATTGCGATCCATCTAACCCGGACGGTACTTGCCGAGATATTGATTGCCCTAGTGGATGCGGAACAACCTGTTTTGACCATCTACAATGTAATTGTTGTCGAGAATGTGCAAGCCACACTTGTAGTTATTACGATTGTGGAAATTGTAAATGCTCAGAAAATTGTAATGCTAAATGTGATGACAATAGTGATTGTACTACTGGTTACTATTGCGACACAGTAGATTGTATTTGCAGATGGGGTGGTGGGGGTGGAGCGACTACAACTACTCTAAGTTGCACACCTGGTACTTGCTGTAGTATGGGGGGTTGTAAAAAAGGAAAATGGAGTACTGGTTGTTCATGTAATCCCGATTGTAATAGTGATTGTTTGGATGGTTGTAGTTGGTGTGAGTGTCAATGCGCTTGGTATCCTACTTCAAATGAGTGTAAAGAATGTAGTGGTGGAACAACAGTCACGACAAAGAAAACAACTAAAACAACAACTACAACAACTACAATTCCACAAAGAAACGCACAATTTATTTCTCAAAGTCCGATGTGGTGCAATCCTATGTGTTTGAATCAACAAGAAAATGTGCAAATAACAATGAAAAACACAGGTATTTTAACATGGACACCAGATGATGGAAACTCTCCTGATAATGGATACAAGTTGGGTTCGCAAAATCCACAAGATAATTTAAATTGGGGTATTAGTAGAGTAAATGTAGAAACAGACGTTCCTCCTGGAGAAACTTACACTTTCTCGTTCACTATAACAGCGTCCACTTTAGGACAAGTTAATTTTCAATGGAGAATGGTTCAAGAAAATATAGAATGGTTTGGTCAGTACACTCCAAACACAGTCATCGAAGTCATCGACAGTTACAAAATTAATAGTGTTGTAGCATCAAAAACCAATCTGAATCCGAAAGAAAACTTTCAGTGCTATGTTAACGTTGACAAGCAAACTTGCTGTACTAAATGCAAAATAAGAAATCAAAGCGGTCAGGATGTTTTTGAGTGTGATTGGTCAAATTGGGATGGATTTACTGCAATATTTGACTGCACAGCACCTACTACGCCAGGAATGTATGAATTGGTTGGGTATAACTTTTGTCCGGGATGTGGAAATATTGAAAAAGAAACAACAATAACTGTTTCGGGCAAAACAACTACAAAAACATCAACAATTGCGCCAACAACAACTACATTTTGCGAATGCACTACTAACGATGATTGCCCAAATTACAAATATTGCGATTCTACTTCTTGCGGAACTTGTGTTGATTTAACTCAATATGCAATAGACTGCAACTACTTCGACTATTGTGAAAATGGCAAAAAACCTGGAACAAACGATAATTGTGAATGGATGGAAAATTGCTACTGGAAAAACGCAGAAGATAAAATTGGAAATGATGATGAAGATATGGAATTTTTTTTGAATCTATGTCATGACGAATCGCGGGCAAATCATGCTTTATTCATTGAATGTGATTTTCCACAACCTGGGTGAGAATTTATGAAAGATATTATTGCAATTGGAACTGTTTTGCTTTTAATGCTTAATTCTGTTTTAGCTAAACCGCTTCTAAAAATCGAACATGTTGGTTATTCTGACAGAGAAGCAGTATTCAGCCTGAAGAACGCAGGTGATACCAATATAGCAAACATTGATCTGTTTTTAGATGGAGAAAAATATAAAACAATAAACGCTCTCTTAGCACCAAACAGAGCAATTCAATTCTATGTTTCAGTTGATCCAGGTCAACATGAACTGAAAGCTTGCTATCAAGATGTTTGCGATTCAGTCAATTTTGTCATGGGAACAAAAACAGAAAGCGTTGAGCAAGAAGAAAAGAGCTTTTTGGAAAGAAATAAAAGTTTGCTAGTAGCTGTTATAGTTGTTTTGTTGATTTTGACTGTAATTTGGATATTGAAAAAACCAAAGTTGTGAAATAGCGAGAGGAGGATTTGAACCTCCGACCTCAGGGTTATGAGCCCTGCGAGCAGTCAAGTAGTAATTCATGATTGCGTAAGTTCTGATATTCGTTTATTTTCTCTGCATTTTATTGGTGTATACTTTCGCTGCCAAATAAACTCAGTGCCATTTTCTTTTCATGAATTACTATCTCCAGGCTGCTCTATCTCGCTTTATCAAATAATCAATTAATTATTTACTTAAATATCTTTCTTTTAACTAAACTTATAAAATACTTCCTTCCTCTATTTCCTTCTCTAGTTATTTTCACTCTAACTAATCCAATGCTTTCTAAATGCTTAACATGTTTTCTCAAAGCATTGGAGCTTATTTTTCCAAAGTTTTTAACATATTCATCATACAGTTGATTTGATGTCAACTCCTTGCCTTCCAACAAACCAACTATGTTCTTTTCAACACCTTCTAATTTTTCTTTCATTAAATTCAATTTAACAGATTTAACCTCTGACAATATTTGTCTAACATGTTTTACAGTTATTTTATCTGAATTTTCATCTTCAGCTATCCTGCTTGCTTTTCTCAAACATTCTAAACCAACTCTTACATCACCGCCTCTAGATATTGCATGATTAGCACATAGCAACACAACACCCTCTTCAACAGGCTGTCTGAAAGCTTCTTCGCACCTCTTTTGTAGTATATCTTTCATTTCTTGCAGCGTATAAGGCTTGAATTCCAATTCTTCTATATCCAAGCTGCTTTTTATTCTAGGTTCTAAATTAAGAAAAATGTCTTTGTAATTAGATATCATTATTAAGCACAACGGTAAATCAACATACTGGTTTATTCTAAGCAAGTCATACAGAGCATTTTCATCTTTCTTTATCAATTGATCAACTTCATCTAAGCAAACAACCAAACCTTTATTTAACTTCTTTAAAAGCTCGATTAATTTTTCTATAACTTCACTTTTAGATATTCCACGAGTTGGCACTGGATAATTCAAACTTAAAACAATCTTTGTAAGCACAGAAAGAGATGTGTTGTAATCCCAAGTGTTTATGTAAATTGTATGAATCCCAGAATATTCTTCAAATTGCCTAAAAACAAATTTTACTGAAGCTGTTTTTCCCAGTCCTGGTGGGCCAACAACAAATGTGTTTTGTGGCTTTCTTTTTCTAGCAAGACTTTCGATGTTTCTAGCCAAAACTTGTATCTGACTTTCACGATGAGGCAACATTTCTGGCAAATATTCTGGATTCAGCACATCCTCATTTTTGAACAGCTTTGACTCTTCCATCATATTTCTATATTTTGTTTTCAAATAAAATTAATCTAAACAGAAGTAAATTCGTCTATTGGATTTGCCTTTGTTCTCAAAAGATGTTATTTTTATTTTTCCCACTTCTTTTAAATTTTTGACATGAACGCCGCCATCAGGTTGTCTGTCAAAACCAATGTCAACAATCCTCCACTCATCAACATCTGGTGGCATTGCACCAGCCAATTTTATCATCAGCGGGTCTTTCAATGCTTCTTCTCTGCTCATAAAATATATTTTAACTTCACCGCCTTTAGCTATGAGTTCGTTTGCTTTTTCAACATATTCTAATATTTTACTTCTATCCAAAACTTCCATGTTGAAATCCATTCTTGATTCTTCATATCCAAGCTGACCACCTGTCGCCAAAAGACCTCCATCTCTTGAAAAAACACCTATAAGAACATGAGCCGCTGTGTGCATTCGCATTATCTTATATCTCTTATCCCAATCTAATTTTCCATGAACTCTATCGCCAACTTTGAATTTACTAGCGTCCTCAACAATGTGAAAAATATCATCGCCTTGCTTTATGGAATCGATAACCTTAATGTCATTTAAAAATCCTGTATCTCCAGGCAATCCTCCACCCCTGCCATTAAAAGCTGTCTGATCAAGAATTATTTTGCTTCCTTCTATTCTCTCAATCTTTGCATCAAATTCTTTGATGTATGCGTCGTCCCAAAAAAGTTTTTTTGTCATTTGACATCATTCGAATTTTATTTCTTTTTCTTTTTTTTAACATTTTTCTCTTTTTTGTCGCTAATTTCATCTCCAAATATTTCTATTGTTTCTTCTGGCCTTAGTGTCGGAAATAAAATAACATCTCTTATAGAAGGAGAGTCTGTTAAAAGCATAACAAATCTGTCTATTCCTAACCCATGCCCAGTAGCAGGCGGCATTCCATACTCCAAAGCTCTTATGTAATCTTTATCAAAGGGGTGTGCTTCCTCATCGCCCTTAGCTCTCTTTAATGATTGCTCTTCAAATCTTTTTTTCTGGTCAAAAGGGTCATTTATCTCTGAGTAAGCGTTTACTATTTCATTTCCTGCAACAAAAACTTCAAATCTCTCAATTATTTTTGGATTGTTTTTTTTCTTTTTTGCCAAAGGGCACAATTCAACTGGATGATCAATTACAAATGTTGGATTTATTAGTTTATCTTGAACCAATTCTTCAAAAAGAACACCTATGATTTCTCCTCTGGTAATATTTTCTTTTAATTCTATTTTGTTGTTTTTTGCAATTTTTCTTAGCTGCTCTTCATTTTTTTCAGAAACATCTATATTTGCATATTCTTTCAATGCTTGTTCCATTGTTATTTTCTTCCAAGGCATACTAAAATCTATTTCTTTGCCTTGATAGACAAATTTATAGCTGCCTTTTATTTCTTTGACTATGCTTGAATACAATTCTTCTGTTAGTTTCATGTTATCTTCATAATCAGCATAAGCCCAATAAAATTCCATCATTGTAAACTCTGGGTTATGTTTTGTATCTATTCCCTCGTTTCTGAAATCTGGACCTATCTCAAACACTTTTTCAAATCCTCCAACCAATAACCTTTTCAAAAAAAGTTCTGTTGCTATTCTCAAATAGAGATTGATACCTAGAGAATTGTGATATGTTACAAACGGTTTGGCATTAGCGCCTCCTGCAATTGACTGCAAAACAGGTGTCTCGACCTCAATAAAACCATGTTTTGTTAGTTTATGTCTCAACAATTCTATAAATTTGCTTCTTATTAGAAATGTTTCTCTTACTTTAGGGTTCATTAGCAAATCAACATATCTCTGTCTGTATCTTATCTCAACATCCTTTAAACCAAACCATTCAGACGGCAATGGACGAAGCGCTTTAGCCAGAATGTCGAAATTTTTTACCCAAACGCTTAATTCTCCTTTGTGTGTTTTGAATATAAAACCTTGAACACCTATGAAATCTCCTTCGTCTAATAAATTCACAACTTTGTAATTTTTCTCGCCTAAAACATCTTGTGTGAAATAGAGCTGTATCCTTCCGCTAAAATCTTCCAGATCAACAAAAGTAGCTTTGCCGTGGCTTCTTATGCTTCTTATTCTTCCTGCTATTTTAACTATTTCATATTCTAACTTTTCAGCTGGTTGAATTTTAGAAAATCTTAAAACAATTTGAGAAATTTGATGCGTTCTTTCATATTTAGTATATTTAAATGGGTGTATGCCCATACTCTCCAATTTCTCAAGAGTTGCTTTTCTCTTGTTCATTATATTTTTCAACGAAGCTTCGTGTTTTGTCAAATATCCACCTGAAATAATTTTGTATTTAAAAAATAAAATTATGCTGTATTTTTTGTATTACTACTATTAGATAGTATTATTCCCAGAAGTATTTGACTCTTTTTTTACCAAAACCAAAGAATTTCAGCATAATGAAAGCAGCTATCATACCACCTATGTGACCATAATTCGATACTCCTGGTTGAGCTCCTGAAATAGCATAAATGATTTGTAATATACCCATCAATATAACATAAACAATTGCTGGTACAGGCAAAAGCAGATTTACATAAATTATGTCTTTGGGAAACATGAAACCAAACGCTGTCAATATTGCAAATATAGCTCCTGACGCTCCTATTAAAGGTATGGAATTGATTCCTGTAAGCAATATATGAAAGATGCCTGAAAATATGCCTGAAATTGAATAGAAAATAAAGAATTTTGTTTTGCCCATTTCACTTTCTATTCTAGGACCAAACACTACTAGTGCGAACATGTTAAGAAAAAGGTGCTCGAAGCTACCATGAACATACATAAACGTAAAGAATTGCCAAAACTTTCCATTAATAGCTTCTGTTGGTGTTAGCGCTAGAAAATAAAATATAGGTGGAATTATTGTTAAAAAGAAAATGATTATATTGGCTGCTAATATTATGTATGTTATTTTTGATTTTCTTCTCATAATTTCACTCAAGTTGTCAATATTATTTTATTGTTTTTAATTAAATCTAATTTTTGAAAATATAAACAGAATATGGGCCGGGCGCGATTTGAACACGCGACCTATGGTTTTTACGCTCAGTGGCCTTATAAGACCATTGCTTTAGTTGCAAATTGCACTAACCAGGCTGAGCTACCGGCCCGTTAATTTAATAGTTTTTGAAACAACATTTAAATTAATTATTTAAGTTTGTTTAACTACAATCAGTTATTGAGTTCTAATTTGTTAACGGAGGTGCTTATAAATGGCAAATGTTGCAACTGTTGGACAATTGGGAGGTCAGCCTGTTCTTATTTTGCCAGAAGGTACTTTAAGAACTAGAGGTAGATCTGCGCAAGAAAATAACATAGCTGCTGCTAAAGCAGTTGCAGATGCTGTCAGAACAACATTGGGACCAAAAGGAATGGACAAAATGCTGGTCGACAGCATAGGAGACATTGTTATAACAAATGATGGTGTGACTATTCTTCAAGAAATGGAAATTGAACACCCAGCTGCTAAAATGCTTGTCGAAGTAGCTAAGACACAAAATGAAGAAGTTGGTGATGGGACAACAACTGCTGCTGTAATTGCTGGTGAATTGCTAAAAAAGGCTGGTGAATTGCTAGATCAAGACATTCATCCAACAGTTATCATTCGAGGATATAATCTAGCTCTGAAAAAAGCAATAGAAGTTTTAGAAAAACTTGGTAAAACAGTTACGATAGACGATAAGGAAATGCTAAGAAAGATTGCATTAACAAGTATGAGCGGCAAATCTGGTTACGGAAACATATTAAAATCAGCAGATCTCGTAGTTGATGCTGTAATGATGGTTGCAGAAAAGAAAGGAAACAAATACATGGTTGATTCAGAAAACATTAAAAGAGAGAAAAAACAAGGGGGCTCTTCAGAAGATACAGAATTGATAAAAGGAATAATAATAGACAAAGAAGTTGTTCATCCAGGAATGCCTAAAAGCGTGAAAGACGCAAAAATTGCTTTGGTAGATGCTGCTTTAGAAGTAAAAGAAACAGAAACAGATGCGCAGATACAGATAACAGATCCTCTAAAACTACAAGCATTCATCGAGCAAGAAGAAAAGATACTAAAAGATATGGTAGAAAAAATTGCCAAATCAGGCGCAAATGTTTTGTTCTGCCAAAAAGGAATTGACGATGTAGCTCAACATTATTTGTCAAAGAAAGGAATACTAGCTGCGAGACGCGTCAAAAAGTCTGACATGGATGCTTTGTCAAAAGCAACTGGTGGTAGAATTGTTACAAACTTGGATGACTTGACGCCTCAAGATTTGGGTTATGCAAAACTAGTGGAAGAACAGAAAGTCGGCGATGAACAAATGATTTTTGTCAGAGATTGCAAAAACCCCAAAGCTGTTAGCATTCTAGTAAGAGGAGGAACAGAACATGTAGTTGACGAAGTAGATAGAGCAATAGAAGATGCAATTGGTGCTGTTTCTTCTGCAATCGAAGTTGGTAAAATTGTTCCAGGCGGCGGAGCTCCAGAAGCAGAAGTAGCAAGAGAATTGAAAAAATATGCAGAAACATTGAAAGGAAGAGAACAGTTAGCAGTAAACGCATTCGCTGATGCGCTAGAAATAATACCAAGAAGTTTGGCAGAGAATGCAGGTTTGGATCCAATAGATACTTTAGTTGCACTAAGAGCTGAGCATGAAAACGGAAGATCACAAATGGGTGTCAATGTTTTTGATGGCGGAGTAGCAGATATGTGGAAAGAAGGTGTAGTAGAACCGCTAAAAGTCAAAACACAAGCTTTGAAATCTTCTGCAGAAGCAGCAGAGATGATATTGAGAATAGACGATGTCATTTCAGCATCTAAATTAGAGAAGAGTGGTATGCCACCAACACCTTCTGGCGGAGCAGGTGATGAAGGAGAATACTAGAACCTCCTTTTTTATTTTTTATAAATACTGAATGTTAAATAATTTAAAGTAGGAAATTCATCTATATTTAGTGATTGATAGATGGTCGAAGAAGAATTTGAAATAATACCTGTTAGTCCTTTGAGAAGATTGGAAAAAAGAATAGAAAGATTGGAGAACTTCTCTGGCGAAGATCCAAAAACAATTTTCAGAGATATAATGGAAATTGTCAAAATGAATCAGCAAATAGTAGATCAATTAGCAAAGTCGAACGACGCTTTAAGAATAGAGTTGTCAAAAATACCAGGAAAATTGGAGGTGTTGATTTCAGATTTAAAAGAACTTATATCATTTATCAAAGCATCTGGAGACTCTGAATCTACCATAACTTCTGATGTGATGAAACCTGTTGTTGAAAGGTTGGATGCTCTTGTCAAAGAAAATAAATCTTTTGTTGAAAGAAATGAAGCTATGTTGGAGCTGCTGGATGAGATAAATAAAAAAATTAAAAGATCGTCGATAACCCAACAACCTATCCAGCCACCTGTAAGACCGATTATTCCTGTCGGTCAACATAGTCCGATACCAAACCAACCGCAAATGTATAAAAAAAATTGAGGTGAAAAAATGAAAGGAATATCTGCAATAATTGCAACGTTACTTTTGTTGGTGATAACAATGGGTTTAGCAGTAACTGCATACTTTTATATAAACAATCTTATTGCAGGGAAAACATCAAAAGTGATAAGTTTGTTGGATGCCTCATGTAGTGGCGGAAAGATAGTTGCAATAGTATCTAATGACGGAAATACGAATATTAGCACTAGTGAATTTAAAGTTCTTTTAGATGGTAACCCATCTGGAACGGTGGATTATGATCCCGATGGACCTATAGCACCACACACAACTGTTGTAATAACAATAGACTCAGTACCTACAGGACAAACACATGAATTGTACATTATTTCGCCTAGCTCATCAACAAAACAAACTATTATATGTTAAGTGTAAATCATGAGAAAAGCTCAAACACAAATTGTCTCTGCTATATTAGTAGTTGTTATAGCATTATTTGGATTATCTGCAATATTACCTTGGTCAATAAACATGATTCAAAAGAGAAAGGACACCAAATCTGTGGATGATGTTTACAATTTCTTTGTGTTGTTGGACTCAAAAATAAGAAATGTTGCAGAAAACGGTGGTGAGGAAAGATTAACGCTTAATGTTCCTGGAACACTTACAATAAATCCATATAGTGATATTGAGTCGTCAAGTGATAGTAATTCTATTATTTTTACTTTTACCAGTAAAGTTTCAAACATAGCTACTGGAGATTGGATACCTTTAAATACGCCGGACACGAACTCCCCTGGTATATTGGGTATAAGTCCTGCAGGTGTAATATTCGGTAAAGCAAATAAGGAAGGTAACGATTTAAAAATTCAATACAAACTTTGGTATAGAAGTTTAAAAGATTCTTCTACTAATAAGCAATTCAGAATATCAATTAAAACACCTGGTGGTCAAACCATAACAACAAATAATGGCATGCTGAAAATTCAAAGATTGAGATCTTATTTACATGGTGAAAGTTTAACTATAACTGAAATCAATATAATTGTTTGAAGAGTGATGAAAGCTCAAAGCTATATAATAGAGTTTATACTAATGTTTTTAGTATCATTTTCAATATTTTCAACAATAAGCTTTATTTTCTATAATCAAAATCAAAGTTTAAGTAATCGTGTTGGTAATTCTACGTCCAAACTCGTAAATGATGTTGTAGCAATTGAATGTATGAAAGTTATATCATGCAAAGCTTGCTATGACATAAATATAAAGAGTTCTATTCCACAAAGAATAGGTGGTTTTTTTTATAAAATATCTTTAACTCAAGAAGGTGTTTTAAGCCAATTGACTTCAGGTTCTTCGACACTAACGCCTGTGTTTAATCTCAACGAAACATTTACATTTTCTGGAAGCGTAAATAGTAATAATAAAAAAATAGAAATTCAAATTAATAACAACAAAATAGAAGTGAAATAGATGAATAGAAAAGTTATATTCTCAAAACTTGTTAAAGGTTATAAAAATTTGAATCGTCAAGAAACAAAAACTTCTATATTTAATCTTAACATGCCTATTGAGATTAAAGGAACTGTTGATGTAAAGAAAGCTGAAGAAACAAAACCTTTTGTTCTTGAGGGAATAGAGATACCCGAATTTACTTCGAAGAAAGTTTCAGTTAGAGGTGTTGCAGAAGAAACATCAAAATTATTAATAAGCTACCCTCTTATACCAGAAAAACCTGCTAAGGACGAGCCTGTTTTAGCATATTCAAAGATAATGTGGAATGAAACAAACAATAGATACGAATACACTGTAGTTGAACCAGAAATGTCTGAAAAATTAAAACAAGTCTTCAACAAGCTGAAAGATTTAATTGAAGAAAAATTGGATATAGATTTTACAAAAATAAAAGTTGCTGAAGCAAGAGATTATCTTCACAATCAAGCTTCAGAACTATTAAAATATTTTGGGCTTAATTTGACTGAATCAGAAAAAAAGATAATCGAATATTATATTGACAGAGACTTTCTTGGCTTGGGTGTCATAGAGCCGCTAATGCATGACTCTGAAATAGAAGATATTAGTTGTGATGGGATCAATATACCTGTTTTTGTTTTTCATCGAAATCCTCAAATAGGATCTGTTGCAACTAACATTGTATTCAAAGATGCTGACGAGTTAGATGCGCAATTGATAAGGTTTGCACAGCTTTGTGGTCAATCTATATCTGTTTTAGATCCAATTTTAGATGGAACTTTACCTGACGGATCTAGAATTCAAGGAACGCTAGGGACAGACATAGCAAAAAGAGGTTCTAATTTTACCATAAGAAAATTCTCCAGATCGCCTTTAACGCCTGTTAATGTTTTGAATTCAGAAATGATGGACATAAAAACGCTTGCATTTTTGTGGATGGCTGTTGACTATGGAAGCAGTGTTTTGTTAGCTGGTGGAACTGCTACAGGCAAAACTACATTGCTTAACTTACTTTCTTTGTTCATAAGACCTGAAATGAAAATTGTCAGCATAGAGGATACAGGAGAAATTTTGCTGCCACATCCACATTGGGTATCCCATGTCGCTAGAGTTCCTATAGCTTCAGAAGCTGGGAGATTAAAAGGAGAAGTGGATTTGTTTGATTTGCTCAAAGAGAGTTTGAGACAGAGACCTGATTATATAATAGTTGGTGAAGTGAGGGGAAAAGAAGCTTATGTTCTATTTCAGCAAATGGCAACTGGTCATTATTCTCTGGCTACTATACATGCTGAATCCATGGATAAACTTATTGACAGATT
>Ga0123519_10006541_pt1 | contig 18260 bp, 18 predicted proteins | sample YelNatPaOPRAMG02_FD_87396 | JGI IMG/M metagenome (GOLD analysis project Ga0123519, IMG submission 87396) | Hot spring microbial communities from Yellowstone National Park - Yellowstone National Park OP-RAMG-02 (version 2) | ecosystem: Environmental > Aquatic > Thermal springs > Hot (42-90C) ... | reverse complement strand
GCACCGCCGCCATTGAAGAATATGCCAGAAGAAAAGGCATACCACCTCCACCACGTCTCCCGACTCCATGGTCTTCCGAGCTGTATGGCGAAAATTCCCAGACGCCGAACCCGCCCACTCCCCCTTCGCCTCAGGCGCCCAGATAAGCTGGCTGCTTAAAACCGCTTCCCAAGTACGGCCTGCCATTCACGAAAACCGTCCAGGGCTATTTGCACTGCAACCGCCGCCACCACCAAGCCTGTAATTCGCACCAATGGGCCAATGGCATGTATCCGCTCCAGCGCGCGCCCTATTGGCTGCGCCAAAAGCATTACTGCGAAATTTATCACAAGCGCCACTATCATCGCCGCCAAAGTCACCAACACGCCGTACTCAGTCGAAAATGATATCGCAGCCGTTATTGTTCCCGGCCCTGCGATTAGCGGCGCGCCCAGCGGCACCACTGACAAATCGCCAGGCTGGCCGCGAAGCGCACTCTCATGAAAACGGCCACGTTGCACGGCGGACAAACCGACAACAAACAAAATAACGCCTCCGGCCACTTTCAATGAATACAACTCAACGTGAAACACATATTTCAGCAGCGGGCTGCCTACCGCGCCGACCGCAACCAACATCCCCAGCGCCACCAACGTGGCCTTCAATGCCAACATAATCATTTCCCGCTTGCCTGGCGGCGGCTCAATTGAACAAAGCACAAACACCTTGCTCGCCGGATTTATCAAGGCAAGAAAGTACAGAACATAACCGATAAAAATATGCTCCTCCATACCAAGTTTTTAACAGCCCATTTCTTAACAAAAACTGCGCCCACTTGCAAAGCTGTCTTGCAAGTGGGCGCTCCACAATGGTTGTTTTAAATGGCAAAAGGCCGGTTATTACCAAGTCCGGCGACGGCGGCGCATGAAACGCTCGTCCATCTCTGAACCGTCGTTCAAGTTGAGAAAGGCCGCATGAACAACATCACCGTTGTGCACCAGCGCAGAGCCAACAACATGATGGTTGCGAAAGCGCACATCCGTACCATACCCGACTGAGGGAAATTCCCTCTGGTCACATGTGGTAACCTCTGCCAGAAAAGCCGCCGCTTTTTCAGCCGCTTGCTGAGGCGACAGCTCAACCGGATTTCGCGGAGCCAGTGCCTCGATAAGGTAACTTTGCAACAGCTTCTTGTGCAGCCATTCATAGGCTTTCGGGCGCGACACCCAGTCGAATCCCGCCGCCTCCCCGTTTATCACCGCCAACAACCCACACTGGCCGGATTCAAGCACAAACTGTTTCATGGCATCTTCCAGCTCAAATCTTTTGGCCTCAAATGCATCATGCATCGCGCCGGTTGAAGATGGAACTGCCAACTTATCATGCAATTCCGCTATTTCATGCCACACCTCTCCCTGATTTGAGCGATGCCTCCCTTCAGATTCCAGCGAGGAAGACACCGAACGCAATTTGCGCGCCCTCACCTTTTTCGCCATTACTACCCCGGATGGTTTGAAGTCGTGGCTCTCGTATGACCAACGCCCCGCTTCAGTGCAACTGACCGGGATGATGCTCTCGCTGTCCTCCTTCAACAAAACAGTGGTGTTGAGCACCCGGTTCTGCTTTGCTCCCTTCAATTCCTCGCCATCCAATATTAGCACCGGCTGTTTGGCCTTGTTGATTACCTTCAACTCCGGGACATGCCCGGAATGCGATACTTCGGTAATCATGACTTCCATTCTCCCCATGGCCTCATCCAACGCCAAATACACAAACCCATTGTCTCCGGGTCCGAACAGCGGAATTACCGCCACGTTTTGATAAACCCGCACCGGCCCCATTCTTATGCCGGCCATGAACTCTCTCATTTTCGCCTCCATACATCTTCTCCTTTTCCTTAAGTTTTTCAGTCGCCAAACCAAACCACGGGCGCACTTACGCCCACCATTGCAAACAAGTGTATCACCCACGGGTGACAAATACGGTCACTCCTATCTTTTTTTTGAAAATATTTTTGGGCGGCACCTGCCCCTCTTTTGTCGTATGTCTTTGCGTTTTTGTTTGCTTTCCATGCCATTGACCTGCTAATGAAGTCTGCAGCGGCACATGTTTGGAAGAGGGAATGGAATGATGGCATGCAGCCGGGAACTGGCGGGAGATGATGAAAAGAACCGACACCCAAAAAGCCGCCAAAGGAAGCGATAAAGCGCCGTCCAGACGCCAAAGCAGTGGTTTTTCGCTTTTGACGCTCTCCGGCCCATTGACTGGCATTGAGCATCCGGTGCCTGCCGATGAGCCGTTGATAATAGGGCGCGGCAGGCAGGCTGATATTCGCATAGACGACGACCTGGCTTCGCGCCAGCACACGCGGATTTACATGGAGAACGGCCAGTTGATGGCCGAGGATTTGAAGTCTAAAAACGGAACTTTTATCAATGGACAGCGGATTGAGCGGGCGGCGCTGAAAGCAGGCGACTACTTGCGGGTTGGAGAGAGCACATTTCATGTGATACCCGCCTGCACCGTGGATCAAAAGGCCCAGGATTGGTGGGAACGCACCCAGCAGACCCTCAACACCATGGTGCAGCCCGCCGGCCCGCACGTTGGAGCGGCCGCAGCCTTTAGCGGCTCGCTTAGCGAAGTGTCGCTCGTTGACTTGCTGCAGTTGCTCGCAAATTCCGCGAAAACCGGCCTTGTGACAGTGCGAAGCAAGACCGACCGTGGAGACATTTATCTGCGCGAAGGCCATGTTTACTGGGCCATGATAAACAATTTCCCGCCACGCAATCCGACCAAGGCTTTGTACCGGATGCTGCGCTGGAATGACGGGGCGTTTTCCTTCACCCCAGGTGTTGAGCATCTTGCCGAATCGGAAATCACCGATTCAACCAGTTCAGTCCTGTTGGAGGGCATGCGCCAGACTGATGAACTGGCCGCAATCGAGACACGCCTGCCGCCGTTAAGCGCCAAGCTTGCTCTTGCGCGTCCGCTCCCTGAGCCTCTGCGCAACTTGTCGCCCGCCGAGCTGGACATGCTGCAGCTTGTCCATGAACAGACCGAGCTGCTCCGGGTGCTGGATGCCTACCCGGGCGACGACATCGAGGGAGTGGGCATCCTGGTCTCGTTGTTGGACCGCGGCCTTGTAGCTGTCGAACCGGCCCCATCCATTGAGTCGGAAGTCACAAACTCTTGAACAGCCTTTGGATTTCTGCCGGAGCACGTGGCGCGTGCCTTATTGATGCAACAACTTAAAACAGACGGGAAACCATTGCGTAGATAATCAGCAGCAGCAAAATTACGCCGGCGCCAAAGAAACTAAAGCCGAAGAATTTCACGATTGCCTTCCAGCGCGGCCATTCATCACGCAACCGGTATTGATCCAGCCGTCCTGAAGCCACCAGCCGGTCATACCACTTGCGCCTCTCGTGCATCAGCTCGCTCTTCGAGATGCGCCCGGAGAAAATCACAGTGTCCAGTGGGAATTTCTCAAGTCGGAAATGTGTATTGAAAAAGTGAATTGTGAAAATGAACCCGGCAGCCAACAGCGCCTCGTCTGAATGCACAATCAACGCCACGTTCACAAACCAGCCCGAAACAAATTTGGTGAAGAATTCAGGGAACCACATGATTAACCCGGAAGTTCCGATGATTGCCACGCCCCAGAATACTGCGAAGTAATCAAATCGCTCCCAGTACGTCCAGCGGTCAAATTGCGGCTTTTCGCCACGACCGAAGAACCATCGGACATGCGCCGCCAACTCGCGAAAATCATTAAAACTCGGAATAAGGGAATCCGGGCTGAAAAGCACCTTCCAAAGTCGCTGCCTGTCGAATTTGCCGGTCTCCGGGTCCCGCACCAAATCGCGCCGCCGCCACGCCCGGATTGCGAGGCTGAGCAGGTGCAACCCAAAGTATGTGAAAGTCACCAAAGCGCCAACCCGGTGCAAAAACCGGGCCACATCCAGGCCGCCTATCAATTTGAAGACAACCTTCGCCCAGTCAGTATAGTAAAACTTCAGCGGCATACCGGTAAGCACCAGCGTCAAAAAACTTGTTATGACAAGGATGTGAAGAAACCGCTCAAATGGCGTAAACCGTGTGAACCAGTCGGTATCCGCCAGCGCCGCCGCCCGGGCCGCGCGGTATTCCTCAGGATTACGATAATATGCTATTGCCGAGCGCACAAACCACAGCAACGTGTGCATACCGAAGAACAAAAACACGCCCAACAACAAGGCAGTCATGAAAAGAAATACACGGTGCAAGCCCGGATAATTCTTCTTGTCCAACGGATTGGCATGGGGTTGGTATTTGGCAAAGCTCGCATTTGCGCCCGGATGGCACTGGCGGCAGGTTGCCACAATGTTTGCAGATGACAACCGGGAGGCCGGCTCCCGATGGTTGAGCACATCATGATGACCGTGGCAATCGAAGCACGCGGGCACTTCCGCGGCCTGACTTGGTCTTGCCAGCATTATCGCCTTGCCATGAAATGTCTCACGGTAATGCTCAAATTTGTCCTGATGGCAGCCGCCGCACTGCTGGACGCTGGCAAGTTTGAAATGGGTATTATGCGGACTCTCGATGCTATGAGCCGAATGACAATCGGCACATGATGGCGCGCCGGGTTCTCCTTTTGCCATTGCCTTGCCGTGGCTGCTTTGGCGCCACGTTTCAGCCACCTTGCTGTGGCATTTTCCGCAAGTCTCTGCCAGACGCACGCCATTTACCTTCGATGAACCCTCCTTTGCAGGCTGAATATCATGAACACCGTGGCAATCGTTGCAAGATGGCGCCGCGCTCATTCCCAGTTGCAGCAGCGCGCGTCCATGGATGCTGTCCTTGTACTGAGCAGCTACCTCCGGGTATTTGAACTTGTATTTCTCCGCCATCTTTGGGTTGCTATGGCAACGGCCGCAGGTCTGTACGAGGTTCATTTTGAATACCGGTGAGTCAGCGTTTTTTGCCGAAACAACCTCGTGCAAGTTTGTCCCGTGGCAATCCTTGCAGCCTGCTGCCGCCAAATCGCCTTGTTTGCGGATTCGTCCGTGAACGCTCGCCGCATAATTGGTGGCCGCGCCTCCATGGCAAACGGAACAATCCACCGGCTTTGCAGCCAGATTGTCGTCCGGGTGGGTGCTTTTCAAATCTGAGTGGCACTGGGCGCACTGATTGGAGCCGTGTCGCGATGCTGCAAATCTGGCCTCGTCCACAAACAGCGATACCACGCGCCCCGATGCATTCGTCTTGGTCAACGTCTTGTCATTATGACACTCCAGACAGTCCTTGTTGGACATGGTTTCAGCGCCCGTGGCGGGCGGCACGCATGCCGCCATGGCCGTCGTTACGAGCGCCATCAAGACGAGTATTCTTTTTCCAGTCATAAATATGCAATTACACACTGGGCACCTCACGGCCCGCCGGTGTGGCAATCACTGCACATGCCATCATAATCGCCGCCTGGATGCTTGAACGGCTGGCCGTTGGCGCTGAGTTGTTCGAGTTCCTTCCCGCTGCCTTGAGCAAGAATTATGTGACAAGTATTACATTCGTTTCCCTTGATCGCCTTTTTGCCATCGGCTGTTTTATGCTTGTTATCATGGCAGCGAAAACAGCCCGGCCAGTCCTTGTGTCCAATGTGATTTGGATACACTTTCCAACTGGCCTTCATCTCCGGGAAAAAGTTGTTTGTGTAAATTTCCTGAACCGCAGCAATGGCCTGCCGGATGGACGGTTTGTCCGGGTATTTTTCCGCCAGGAAGGTCGCGATCTTTTGCAGTGCCTCAGTTCGATTTGTGTATGGTTGGGTCAGTATATGGACCGCGTTTGTTTTTATCCAGGGCAGGCCGGCATCTATCTTGCCAAGCGCCATTGCAAGGTTCACTGCATCGTTTGGCGACTTGTAAATGTGCGCAGGCCGGTTGTGGCAGTCCATGCAATCCATGACGCGAATGGCAAACTGCGCTGGATCGTTTGTGAAGCCCGGTGACCTAAACTCGGTCACCACACCCTGTGCGTCAGTCATCCGCACCCACGGAATTTTCAACCTGCCTGCATCGGTGGCAATGTACTCAATTTTGTTGGCCACGTTCATGTGCCAGTGAATGCCGCCGACAGGGCCGTGAGATGGGTCGGCTCCGCCAACCCGCATCAACATGCGGATTGAATGAAACGTGTTTGTTTCCTCGGCAAGATAGTAATTGTAGGTGCGGTCAAGATTACCCACGAATTTCCTCGGCCAGTGGCACTTTTCGCATGTCTCCTGTGCCGGGCGCAGATTCTTGATTGGGGTTGGAATCGGGCGCGGATATTTGTTGGCCGCGGTGGCGTAAACCTGATATGTGCCGGAAAGCTTCGAACGCACAAACCACGTTGCGCCCGGTCCGATATGGCACTCGGTGCATCCCACCCGCGCATGCGGCCCGTGCTGGTATGTCACAAACTCCGGCTCCATAACCGTGTGGCACATCTGGCCGCAAAACATTGTTGATTCGGTATAATGGTAAGTTTGATAACTTCCGACAGCCGACAGCAACAAAAACAGTGCGCCGCCTGCAAGGAATACCCACAGAACTTTACGGTCGCGCAAACGCCCAAGGTCAATTAACAACGCAGGCGCGGCCGCCCCGGCTTTTTTCATCCGGCGCCATTCCCAAAATCCGCCGCCAAAAAGCAACAGCAGCCCCAAAACAAGGAACGCCGGCGCCACAATGTACGTCAACAACCCGACGTATGGATTTGAAAAATGCGCGAATGAATCCAGCAGGAACAGCAGCAAAAATGAAAACAGACCGCCGCCGGCTATCACCAGCCCGGTCATGCTGAGCCAGTTTCGGAATGCGGAAGAACGTCTTAATTGTTCAGTCGGCTGCTCACCATTCATAAGCAATTATTAAACAAGTTTCATTTCTTTGATCAAACTGGCTGCCATTCTGATTTCAAGACCGCAAAGCGGCGCACCAATTTTACTATGCGCCCGGCTCGTTGGCCTTGGAAAGCGTCCCTTGCAGTATCGGCACAGCCATGCGCAAAAATACCGTGTAACACAACAAACCAAAAGCCCAAATTCCCAAACAAATCAACGTTTCATTCAGGGTGGGCGAGTATTCGACTATTTCGCCCAGCGGCGTTGGCACAAATCCGGGCACTACCAGCCCCATGCCTTTCTCTATCCAGATGCCAACAATGCACAAAACACACGTTACATTCAACCATTTGAGGCTCCGGCTTAATGGCAGCACAAGCAGAAACATCCCTGCGAGGTTGAACGCAATCGCAGTCCAAATCCATGGCACAAGAGCGTGGTATCCGTGCAATCCAACAAACAGGTATTTCGACGATGCCACGTGCAAGTTGCCCGAATAAAACTCCTTGAACACCTCGTTGATCAGCAAAAACACATTAATCAACATGGCCACCTGCACAATGCTTCGCAACGTAAGCAATGCCTGGTCGGTAATGCGGTAATTGGTAACCCGCCGGATGACCTGCAATGCCAGGATTATCAATGCCGGTCCCGCCGCAAACGCCGACGCCAAAAACCGCGGGCCGACAATCGCCGTATTCCAGAACGGACGCCCGCCAAGACCGACATACAGGAAGGCGGTCACCGTATGGATTGAAACAGCCCAAACAATTGCGATAAAAACAAAAGGAATATAAAACCATTTGCTTGGTTTCTTGTTTTGATACCGGCAATAGAGAAGATAGCCGCAGATGTGCAGGTTCAACAGCAGGTAGCCGTTGAGCACAATGACGTCCCAGCTCAGCATTGAAGCCGGAAAGTTGAACTGGCCAAGGCCGGGAATTAGATGCCAGAACCTGTCCGGCCGCCCCAAATCCACCGTTACAAAGGCAAGACACATCAATATGGCCGCCACGGCCAGAAGCTCGCCAAATATAACAAGGTCATGCAGCTCCTCATTCCGGTATATGTAAACCGGGATTACCATCATGACCGCGGCGGCGGCAACTCCCACCAAAAACGTGAAATTCGCAATGTACACCCCCCACGACACCTCGTCGCTCATGCCGGTCATTACCAGCCCATGAACCAGTTGGCGCGCGTATGCATTTATGCCAAGCAGGCAAAACACCGTCAGCAGCCCCATCCAGGCGTAGTACCGCCAGTCCCCGACAAACGCAATCCGGACACACCGGGACACAAATACAAGATAATTGCGCAGCGCGGTAATCATACGTCAAAATAATAGAAAAACCGCGGCGACGTGCCCAACTCCTCCTTGAGTTGGATGAACACACGTTTGTTTTTCAATATGTACGCAACCTCGCTGTTGGGATCCAGCACGTTGCCAAATTTGCGCGCACCCGCCGGGCAAACCTCCACACACGCAGGATACCGCCCAGCTCGCGTGCGCTGCAGACAAAAATGACACTTTTCCATCACACCCATTCGCCTGGGGCGGTTGCCCAAATAGGCCATGTCGGGATTTATCTTGTCCTTTGGAATGTGCGGTTTTGTAAAGTTGAAACGCCGCGCCCAATAGGGACATGCAGCCTCGCAATACCGGCAACCGATGCACCAATCGTAGTCAATCACTGTTATGCCATCCGGCTCCTGCCACGTGGCATGAACCGGGCATACCTTTACGCACGGAGGTTTTGCGCACTGCTGGCACTGCACCGGCAAATAAAAATAACCCTTTTCGGGCACTTTCTCAGCATCGTAATGGTGTTCGGCTTTTTCCAGGTCCAACGACCCGTGCGGAAGCCTCAAAACCCGGATGTACTGAATCTCAGGATTGCGCGACAAGTTGTTCTCCGCCACGCATGCGTGCACGCATTTGCGGCATCCAATGCAGCGGGGTCACATTCAATGCATACACAAACTGCACCCCGTCCTTCGCCTTGAGGTCGCGCACTTTGGCCTTCACCCCGTATTCTTTCTCAACCTCGCGCTCAATCCTGGCCAAAACCTTTTCCATTTCCGCCGGCGTCAGTTCCTTGTAGTACTTCTGCATGAACCGCTCCAGGGTGGTAAAGTCCTTCAACTCACCCAGCGGCGCAAGGCTCGCCGCCAATGCCGCAATTCCTGATACGGCGGCTGTCGCCTGTAGAAACTGCCGGCGGTTCATCCCTCCTCCGGATGGCTGCTCGTTGGTTTGATCCGATGGATTACTTGGGCGCTGTGATTCCATGCGATCCACCTCTCCTTTCTGTGCCGGGCGTCCGGCGTGCAGCATGCAACGGATGAGGGCCGGGTGCGGGTTTTATGGCTGGAAAAGCCGGCGCGTGTGGATTATGGCAATCTACACATACCCGGCGCTCCTTGACGCCTGCGGCAGAATCCCAATATCCATTGACACGGCCATGTGCGCCGGCCTCCCAATCTCGGTAAGTCGGCCCGTGGCAACTACCGCACAGCGGCGGGCTGTCCTCGAGTTTCAATTGCCGGCCATCGCGCGTTTGAAAGACAACAAGATTGGTTTCATTGTGGCAATTGAAACAGTTGTTGTTGCGCTGATGTCTGCCATGGCCCATCACTATGTTTTCATGTTCCTTCGGAATTATGATGTTGTGATTGGTGTCAAACCTTAGTGGCGGCGGCTTCCCTTTCTCATGACAGGCGTAACAATCGAAATCGGACAAATCCGCATTGGCCTTTATTAATTGAGGCAGCGAGACACGCACCGTGGCGGTGTTTGTAAAGACCGGGTCCACCAGCGGAATTGGCGGCAACGGCTGCGGCTGGCACCACGCATTGCGCAAAAATCCGGCCGCCAGCGCCAAAAACACAGCCGATAATGCTGCCAGCACCCCCAGCGTCCTGCTCCCGTTATTTGCCGATGGCATACGCCATGCCTCCATCTACGCCGCCTGTGAAACAGCGGCGCCGGTTTCCGTCCTGGTCACCGGGCTTTTTTGCGGCAAAAAGAGTTTGACCAACACGCCGAGTATTATAAAAGGCAACACCAACAGCGCGATGGACATCAACCAGCCCTCATGTCCAGCCAGTTCCATTTTGTATGTGGTAAATCCCCTCAGGCTTTTTGAAAACAACTGACCGCCGATGACCACATTCCAACGCATGGCCAACACCCCGAATAAAATCAACGCCGCGCTCAATGTATAAAGATGCTGCCGGACTTGTGGAACAACATGCCGGGAAAACAGTTGAAGCCCGCCCAGTATCACCAGCGGCACGGCGGTGCCCAGGCATACCTGCCCGACAAGCAACGTGTAAAACAACCGCCCGGCTGCGAGCGACTTCAAGATGTGTATTGACTCCTCCGCCGCATACAACCTGTGAATCCAGTCAAGAGCTTCCAGCGACGCGTCCACCACCAGCGCGTAAAACAAAAACTTCCCCATTGCGTCAAGGCAGTTGATGTCCTGCGCCTGGCGCCGCGCCCAGTTCAGCAACAGGTACATCAATACGCACAGACTTATGCCTGACACAATCGCGGAAAAGATGAAAATAATTGGCATCAACACATTGCCCCACCACGGATTGGCCTTTATTGAACCAAAAATGAATCCCACATAACCGTGCAGTAAAAATGCCGATGGAATACCCACAAGGGAAATGATTTTGCCCATGCGATCATCCAGCCGCAATGCCTGCTCCGAGACGTCATGAACTCCCAGCGTCAAAATACGGTACAGAATTCCGCGCAAGCCGCGCACATTTGCCGACCATGCCACAAAATCCCGCCGGTAGTCGAACCACAACTCCAGCAACAGCACAGCCATCATGTACCACGCATAAACGAATCCAAACATGGCCATGGGCGAACTCAAATGCGGCGTCATCATGATCTGCAAACAACGCTCCGGATGCCCAAGGTGAAACAACAGCGGCAAAGGCGCGCACAACAAAAACGCCAGCGAGGTCAACATTGAAAGCCGGTAAACCGGCTCAAGCGCCTTGACCTTGAACACCCGTACCAGCGAGGCCATGATGAACGCACCCGCAACCAACCCGGTGATATATGGATAAACCACTATCAGGGTGCTCCACAGCAGATTTTGCTCATTCGGATAGACGTATCCGTCCACATGCGGCGGCACGTAATATACTAAATTTGTCAGTTCTGCGTCCATTTTACCTCACCTCCTTGTCCAATCCTGCATACAACACCCGCGGCTCGGTTCCCAGATGCGGTTTGAGTGTGTGAAGCTTGTTGGTCCGCACCAGTTTTGCGATTGGGTCGTCCGGCCCCATGTTTTTCAAATCCCCGAAAAGCCGCGCCTCCGCCGGACAGACCTCCACGCATGCCGGCCTGAGTCCGCGTGTAATCCGGTGGTAACACAAGCTGCATTTGTCGGCAGTCCTTGTGTATGGATTGAAATACCGGCAGCCATACGGACATGCCTGGATGCAAAACCCGCAGCCTATGCAATACTTCGGGTCCACAAGCACCGCCCCGTCCGGCGTGTCAAACGTGGCGCCCACCGGGCACGATTGCGTGCAAGGCGAGTGCTCGCATAGGTTGCACAACTTCGGCACATAAAATGCCTTGAGAATCTCTTCACGCGGAATTTCACACGGGGGAAATCCCCCGGCGCCGCCGTTCGGCGAATCCACCACGGTTTCACCCTGAACTGCAGCCTGACCGGGCCGCGGCTTTTTTATTATGTAACGCTCTATCCATGTCCGAAAATAAGTGGGCTGTGGCGGCACATGATTCTCCTTCTTGCACGCCTCAACGCAAAGGCCGCAGCCGATGCATCGCTCGATATTGATCGCCATCAGCCATTTGTGCTGGGTTGGATCATAGCCCTTGGGCGCACCGGTGCTTGTGAACAGCTTTTGCACTGCAGCCCGCGCCTTCCGCGCCGGCGCCATCACAAGGAACCCCGCCGCCGCGCCGGCCAGCGCCACAAGGCTCTTCCTTCGGGTATATCCTTTGCCAATCATGGTACCTCGCTGGGTTGGTGGGGCACATGGCATTCAGCGCACCTCTGCCCCGCATAATGTTTTTTCGGGTCCACCTGCTTTATCCATGCCGAACGTGCCGGGTCCACACCGTGGCATCGAACGCAAAAGATCGCCCCCATTTTTACCTCCGGATTCTCAACATGTGCGCGGCCCGGCCCGTGGCAGGACTCGCATGAAACTGTTTTGTGCTCCGCTTTCGCCACCTTTTTAATCGTGTCTGAATGACATTCGTCGCACGCCTTCTGCCCGGCAAAAACAGGCGACCGCAACGTCGCTTCCTCCAGCGCAAGCGCCCGGTAAAAACCCAATTCTCCAAAGGACGGCGGCGTTAAAAAGAACCGCGCCAGACCGTACAGTCCGAGTATGGCCACGGTTAAAATCACCAACCTGATCAGTTGCGGCGGTAATTTGCGCTCGTTCATAACTCTTTTACTGACTCCCAGAACTGCCCATGTTCACTTTCCATCCACCAATTCAAAATATCGGTTATTTTAAAATCTCGGATTAATTTACTTTTTTCAGAAAAACAGGCTAAACATGATTTGTCCATCTTATAACTTTTTTTGCAAAATTTTATTTTCGGCTGCATTTCATAATAATGTCGCCCACATAGCGGCCGCAGCCGCACTGGCGCAAAACGAAAACGACGGGCAGAAACTTGCCCGTCGTTTTCAACAATTTGCAAACGCAGACTCTGGCTCCCAACCCGTCATGCCGGGAATGCCCTGGGTTGCGTTTGCCGCCCAAGCGGCTTCAAAACCAGCGCTTACTTTTTGAACTTGCGGACGTAGGCAACCAACGCCTTGATCTGGTCATCGGTAAGCCCCTCCGCCGCCTTCATCAACGTCTTGTCACCGTCTTTTATCCCCTCCTTGATGGCCTTAAACGCCTTTTCATCAGTAAAGGACGCCTGCACCTTGGCGTCCGTCAGATCCTTGATACCCAGCTTTTTGCCCATCTTGGTGTCGCCTTTGCCGTCCTGACCGTGACACTTGGCGCATTCCTTGTCAAAAATCGCCTTGGCGTCATCGGCCATGGCATTCACACCACACAGGGCCAGCCCCACAATTGCGATAACAATAGTTTTCTTCATATCCCACTTAACCTTTTCTTTTAATTCAAGTTTACACTTCCACATTTACGTTTCACCATTTGCAAATTACAAAACTGCCTCCCCGCAATGTCAACCAAAACTCATGTCGGAGTCCTGTTGACAGTCGGGGAGGCCAGACTCGCGGGGACTTTACTTCTTGAATGAACGCATGTAGGCAACCAGCGCTTTAATCTGGTCGTCCGACAGGCCTTCCGCAGGCTTCATGATGGTTTTCTCGCCTTCTTTAATTCCCTCTTTGATTGCCTTGAATGCCTTGTCGTCCTTCAGCTCGGCCTGCACCTTGGGATCGGTGTAATCCTTTGCCCCAAGTTTCTGGCCCATCTTGGTCTTGCCCTTGCCATCAATCCCGTGGCACTTGGCACATTCCTTCTCGAAAATGGCCTTGGCATCCTGGGCCGAAGCAACGGTTGCCAGCCCAAATGCCAGAGCCATCCCGACCACCGCACCGAGTATTTTGTTTGATCTCTTCATAATCATCTACTCCTTAGACTGTTTGATTTCGCCGGTTATTCTAACATTTTGTTGTTGTTCATTATTTCGCCATATCGCACCTAAAACCGGAAGTGCAACGTGGCGTAAATCAAATGGGCCCGGTAATTGTTGAATCCGCCGGAAGGCGCGTCATGATAGTCGAAATATCCGTATTTCAAAGTGAGCCGCAAATTCTGCCGCAGGCGGCGGACCAATGTGGCTGTAATGCCCCGTTCAATGGCGCCTGCACCATACGGCATGCCGAAAGCCGAGTTATCCGTGTAATCGTCCGCCCGGTAATAAAAACTGTGGAGTTGCAAATCCGTTTTATTGTCCACCACAAATCCGGCGGTAAGGTTCAGGCTGTAGTAGTTGTTCTGGGCATCCAATACCGCCCGGCTGACCTGGCTTGCAGGGGTTTCAGTCCGGCTGCGCACGTAATTGAATCCAGCCTGCAAATAAAGGCGGCTCCACGGTATCCAGGTGGCGTTCTGGGCAAAAACATGCGACGTTAATTGCGCGCTTTCAATCGAGCCAAGACCTGAAATCGGGTCGGGCGTGGCGTCGGTTGTGGAGTACTGGAAATCGTAACGGCTTACCAGAGTAATTCTGCTTGTGGGACGCAATGTCAACCGCACATTGGCGTCATCAGTTGTGAATTTGTGGTTGGCCAAAAAACCCGGATAACGGTTCCCGCTCAGCGCAGTATTGAGCGTGTTGTCAACAATATGCCGGTAATCATTGTCGCGCATCTTGTGATAGAATTGCCAGTCAAGGTTCATGTACCGTGTCGGATACCAGTTCACGCCCAAAGTGTACTTCTGCCCCCAACGCCTGTCCTCGGTATAACGGTCAACCGGCAACGGCAACCCTGACGCCCCGGTTTCGGTCAAATCTCCACGGCCTTCCGTCCACTCGGCCCGTCCGTAAAACACCCAGTTTGTAATGCCGATGTAGCGCAATTCGAGCTGCTGGCTCAAGTCAAGGACATCCCGGAAGCTCAAAGATGATTGCGCGCCTGTGAAAAGCGGGTCTGTCTGCCAGTACCATGAAGTGCTGTCCATCCCAACATGGCTGATGCGCAAAGAAGGCGTCACCACAAGGCTCTCCCACGGCGCGAGCCGCAAATTAACAGCCGCCAGGTGCTCTTTGGCCTGTGAGCCGCCGGTCAGTCCAATATACCCGTTGCCGCGCGCCGGCAACGGCAGATAACCAACATCGTAGTCGCCACCGTAAATCCGGCTGCCGGCCAAATCGCTGTCCAATGTAGAGAACGAATATGCCGTTGATAAGAAAACCTTGGGGCTGAAACGGGTTTCAGAAAAGCCATGGGCGTTGAGCACATCGTACCTGACGATTTCACGGCTTGTAATATGGTCAGCCGGTGATTCGAGCGGGAACTCCCTGATTTTTCGCGCATTATTGTTTTCACCTGTCTCGTAGCGAATACCCGCACCCAGTGTTGTTTTGCGGATTGTGTGGCGCAAGTTGCCCTCGAAAATATCGCGCCTTTCATCAATATCCCAAAACGTAGGGCTGATGCCCCGCACCGGCCCGGGTGCGCCGTAGGGATGATAATATCCCCAGGAAGTCGAATCTTTCATCCCATCCCGGAATTGATGAGTGTACTTGAATGTAAATGCCGGCCAGTTCTTCAACAAGAGCCCGCCCTCAACCCATGCTTCGCCACGGTCCATGTGCAAATCATCATCCCCCAAACGCAGAAAAGCCCCTGTTGGCGGGAAAAATCCTCCCGCGTCGTTGTACCATGTGCGATAACCACGATAGCCGCCGCGCAAAAAGCCGATTCCCTCCCGTGTGACCTCCAGTTTCAGCGCGTAATCCTTTTCATTTATTAATGCGCGGCCATCCATTTGAAAGGCCCATTTCTTTCCCAAATCACGCTGCGCATGCAAATCCTCAATTCCGCCGTATGCACCCTCGCTCAAATGATAGCGTTGCTGAAATGCCGCCTTGTTGCCGCTCAAGGTAATCCCGCCAACACCCAAATCCAGCCAGTTCGGATATTTCTCATAACTATCGTCGCTGTAATCGCCCGCTGCCGGTTCTTTCCCGCCGGCTTTCTTATCCTGTGCATCCCTGGCTTCGGGCGCCGGCGCTTCCGCCGCAGAAATGCTCAAGCACGCTGCCAGCAACACCAAAAGCGGCATTCCCCGCAACGCACGGCAGACAGCCGGCGTGCCGTCAAATTTATTTAATTGAGGCGGGAGCATAATTTTAAAATCTTAAAGATGAGTTCACCCGCGAACCGTGCACCGCTTCATGACAGCCAGCCGTCCAGCATGTTCCTTGCTGAAGGCTTGTCTTGTGGTCATAACCGCCAATCAGAATCTTGCCCGGTACAACCTGTTGGAAATGGCACTTAAGACAAAGGTTTTGGTTGCGGGCGACAAGCATTTTGGCGTTGACCGAACCATGTGGATCATGACACGTGGTGCAGCCCTCCCGCATTGCTTCGTGCTCAAAGACATAGGGCCCCTTCTGCGCAATATGGCATTTCTCGCAGGTGGCGCTCTCAGACAACAACGCCGCCCCGCCGCCTTTGACAGCCGGGCCTTTGTGCGGGTCATGGCAATCCCCACAGCTCATTTTGCCCTCCGGAACAGGATGATGGTAGGGCGATTCGAATTGTCCCCGCTTGTCCAGATGGCAGTCATAGCAATTTTCCGCCGAGCGTCTGGGATTGATTATTGTCTGCCGCCGCACTCCTGACAGGACATGAGGCCGGCCCGGGGCGTAATTCGGTTTGCGCTCGCCGCCGGTCTCAACATGTATGCTGCCGGGGCCATGGCATGACTCGCAACCCATGTTGATGGCATTTGTTCCCTTGGCCATTAAACGGGCATGCGTTGCAGTCCGCATAAATTCATTGTACAAGTCCTCATGACACTCCGCGCAGGCCTTGGAGCCGACAAAAGTTGCGCCTGGAATGTTTGGCGGCACAACAACCGTCCGGGTGACCGTCGAGCATGACACCAATGCACCCAGCAGCGCCACACCCGCTCCCGCCGCCAGCCAGCGAAAGGCGCGGCCCGTCAATCCACGGCTGCTTTTTTGCTTGCTTGTGCTCATTCTATTCCTGCCGGTTTTCAACCATCCATGTCTTAAGGCGCCAACTCTTGTTGCACCCAATTACGCGCTGCCTCCAACAGCTCTGACACCCACGGCCCATTGTGCACGCCAAAGCTCCCGTCATGATACACCAAATAAAGATTGTACCGCGCCTTTTTGATGCGCTCCGGTATCTGTGCCTGTTCGGCTGTGCCTGGCCCGGCATTCGTCACTCCCGGCGGATTCGATAGCGTGCCCGGAACGGTGTACTCCCATGCCCTGACGCCATATTTTGTGCGCAATGCAGCCGGCGCCTTGTTCAAAGCCCAGTAATCCAGCCAGTACTTCACTTGTTGAACTTGGTTTGACACACCCTCTTTCACAAATTCCGCCAACAATTCCGGGAATGGATGGCAGTTGGCACACATTTCGTATGAGACAACTTTGAACTTATGGCCGGTAACTGCAGGAATCTCCGGCGGGCCGGCTTGATATGGAGATTTTTGCATGTGACAGCCAGCGCATTGATTGGTAATCCACAGCGCGTGCGCCGCCGGCCGCGAGCCGGTCGCCCCCGAGGCAGTTTCGCCAACCGTGCCAAGCAAAATGTTATACTGCGGCGAATGATGCGGCGGACGGCTTGTGCCTGACCATGACGCGCCGCGATGGTTGTGGCATTGCGCGCAAACATTGATGTTGGGATTGTACTTGTTGCTGAATACATCACTGGTGCTCAGATAATAATCGTTCGTTGATGCAACCGGATACCGCAACTGCGCCGGGTTTGCCGTTTTCCGGTGCGGGTCATGGCAAACCACACAGACAATTCCCATGTTGGCGTCGGAAGCCACCGTCTGAGCCGGGTCCTCCCCGCCTATCAACGCCAACCTCGCAGTCCCCGAATGACACCTGCCGCAACTGTTAATCCTGTTGGTTGGAGTCATATCCTCGGTTACAAGCGCATGCGCGCTGGACTGCCAGTCCTGGTAATTGGGATGGTGCGCTTCGCCATGGCACCCACCGCAAAGCGTGGCTGCAACCTCCTTCACAGGCCGGACACTTGCGTCACGCGGATTGGCCGCATGCAATCCCGCAGGCCCATGGCAATTTTCGCACTGCACGCCACCCAGCAGACTTGTCATGGTGACGTTGGTGTAGCCGCCCGGGCTGCCGTATCCCACTGTGTGACATGGCAGGCATGCCGCATTGTTTCCCTGGCCTATACGCTGCAATGTTGCAAGCGCCCCGGCATGTCTGGTGGCCATCCAATTCGTATGCTGCTCCAAATGACAAACAGCGCAAACAGACGCCCCTGCAAATTCTGGAGCCCCTCCTGTCACCCGCAAAATCATGTTTGATGTCCCAATGGGAATTGTTGCCCGGTTGCTGTAACTGCTGGCAAGCACCTGCCAGTTGCCGGATTTTAGAGACGTCCGCCCCATCAGCTTGAACGGCGCAAGAGGGTCACCTCCAAGAAATCCATGCCATGTAACCGTCATCTGCCGGTTTGAAACTTGAATTGAAGAGATCACAGGCTCCCCGGAAAAACCGCCGCGTTGCGGCCTCGGCAAATGCTGAACAGGCTGCGCTCCGCCAACAGGCAGCGCAACCAGAACGGCTGATGCCATTATTCCGGCCCAAACAACCATTAGTCGCCCGCCCCAAATATGTCCTGGGCACATTTTCATTGCCGTTTTACCTGTTCAAGTGCGGCTATCTGCT
>Ga0123519_10006539_pt1 | contig 18261 bp, 18 predicted proteins | sample YelNatPaOPRAMG02_FD_87396 | JGI IMG/M metagenome (GOLD analysis project Ga0123519, IMG submission 87396) | Hot spring microbial communities from Yellowstone National Park - Yellowstone National Park OP-RAMG-02 (version 2) | ecosystem: Environmental > Aquatic > Thermal springs > Hot (42-90C) ... | reverse complement strand
TGAACCCTTTACAACAAGAATAAAGACGCCTGACTCAACAAAGGCTAAGAGAGACCTAAACTTTAAGCTTACAGTTCCAGTAGAGGAAGGCATAAGGAGAACAGTAGAATGGTTTAAAAAGGCGTACGGTGAAGAAAAGCCATGAACTTCGAAGAAGTTTTAGCTCATTACGCTGGTAAGAGGGTACTGATAACTGGAGGGTCAGGATGCATAGGCAGCAACTTAATAAAAGCTCTCCTAAAAGCTGAAGCAGAAAAAATTGTTGTTATAGATGACCTTTCAGCATCATACGAGTGGAACCTACCAAAAGACCCTAAGGTTACACTCATAAAGGGAAGCATATTAGATGAAGAAAAGATGAAGAGGGCCTTCAGCTACAAGCCGCACTACGTTTTCCATTTGGCAGCACACTTTGCAAACCAGAACAGTGTAGACCACCCTGAGACAGACCTTCTTGTGAACGCTTTGGGAACCTTAAAGACGCTCGAGTATGCTAACCTTGTAGGCGTTGAAAGGTTTGTCTTTGCGTCTTCAGGATGCTCAGTATACGGAAGCCAAGCACCGCTACCATTAAGAGAAGACTTCGTATCGTTGCACCTCGACACGCCATACCAGATAAACAAGCTCGTAGGCGAACTGTACTGCAACTACTTTCACGACTACTACAAGCTTCCGGTTGCAATAGCGAGGTACTTCAACGTTTATGGCCCAGGAGAGGTTCCAGGAAGGTATAGAAATGTGATACCAAACTTCTTCTGGTGGGCTATGCATGGTCAGCCATTGCCGATAACTGGAACTGGGGAGGAGACGAGAGACTTCACGTTTGTAGAAGACATTGTTGAGGGAACGTTAAGAATGGGGGTAATAGAAGAGGCGGTTGGGGAAGCTATTAATTTAGCTTCTGAAAGAGAGACAAAGGTGATAGATTTAGCGAACTGGATAAACGAGATGACTGGAAACAGAGCCGGAGTAGTGTTCAAGTCAAGGAGAGACTGGGACAAGGCGATTAGAAGAAGAGCATCAATAGAGAAGGCAAGAAAGATACTTGGATATGAGCCTAAGATGGACATAAAAACTGGATTAAAGAAAGTACACGAATGGTTCAAGGAAAACTGGGAAAACATAGAGAAAAGCGCTAAGTTTTAAATGCATGTACTGTAGGGCGGAATAAGGTGAAAGATTCTTCTTCAGTTGCTCAAGCTTGTGACTATCCGGCCTATAAACAGACAAACCCAGACGTTAGGGGTCTAAAAGAGGAGGATGCATATCTTGCTGAACAGGATAGTTTCTACAGTAGGAAAAATTGTTTACAGAAAGGATACGTGAAGCTTATCAGAGACTACGACGTGTACGTTAGGATCATTAAGCATCACTCACTATATTAATAGTGTTAACAATACTAGAGTATCCAATGTGATTAATGGTTTACTTAATGAGAGTTGCGGGGTTACTTTTGGCGTTGTGGTTTGCTTGCTCTTACTCTTTAGAAAGATCTAACGAGCTATGGAAATAGCTGCTGATTTTCATATTCATGTTATATATTCACGAGACTCTCTGTTGAAACCTAAAACCCTCGTGAAAGTTGCTTCTCGAAAGGGAATAGAAGTATTAGCAGTAACCGATCATAATACCATAAGGGGTGCATTTGAAACCATAAAAGAAGTAGAGAAAATTCACTCGGAAATCATCGTCATTCCAGGAATTGAAATATCAACAAATAAGGGTCATATAATTGGCATATTCGTTCAAGAAAACATTAGCACTCGGAATTATATAGATGTCATAGATCAAATTAAAAGGCAAGATGGGCTTGTAATTATTCCTCATCCATTTAAGAAAACACAAAAATTCAGCAAAAATGAAATCAGTAAGGCCGATATGCTTGAGGCATTAAATGGTCGGGCGACTTGTAGGGAAAATGAGTTGGCATTGAGTTTAGGAAGACAGATGAATAAACCATTAGTTTCGGGAAGTGACGCCCATTTTTCATTCGAGTTGGGAAGGGTTCTGACGCTTTTACCATGGAAACCAAATGATTTAGATGAGTTAAGAAAGATGCTTTTGAACGGTCATATTGTAGGAATTAAAGGAAGCACATGTTTTCTGATTCCTCGCTTTGCTCATGCCTTAAGCTTCTCAGTAGAAACATGTAGGCATATTGCTGGTTTGTGAGAAATGAGAGCAAAATTTCACGGAGTTTTACCTTTAATTCCTCTCATGCCTTGTATGTACATGTACATTACACGCTTAGGGACGTTATTTCGGTTTTTTCAGTTCTTTGGAGGCGAAATACTGCCGATGATTATAATGACGTATTTAACGCTTAAGAATGGTTTTGTGCTTGCATTATTTGATGTTGAATTTGCTTTTTTTGCTGTTTCGTCTTTATTTGTTTATTTCGTTTTCTTCACTTTGTATGAAGTTGGATATGTGATTAATGATTGTGTTGCAATTAAATATGAATCTAGACCCACGTTACGCTATAACGAATGCGATCATTGGAAGTATTTGGTGTTTTCTAAAGTTTTATTTTTTATTTTTTTAACTTTATTGGCAGGCATAATAATTCACATAGATATATACGCTATCATGTTTTATGGTGCAGTTACGCTTTTTGTTTTCATACTGCATAATGAATTGTCGGTTCAGGATAGAGCCATAACATACTTTTGGTTGCAGTTTATGAGACTCATGGTACTGCCTTATGCTATGGTTCATAATACTTGTACGTTGTTTATTATGATCTTATTAGTTTTTCCAGAGCTTTTTAGACGTAGTGTTAGGTATATGCGGATTAAGTACCTGTTAAAGGACCGCAAGTTTTCGACTTTCGACTTAAAGGCTTCGTTAATTTCATTGTTTATGGTAGGTATACTTATCTGTAAATTTGCCTTTTACTTGATCCCAGCACTTATTTTTGGATATGTCATTATCGTAGTGGGCATCGTAATTTCAATACACCTAAGAGGATAGATTAGCTTTTTTCATGCCGTATTATAATGTGTACAAGGTGCTACTGCTTAGCTTGCCTTTTAAGGGATTACTAAATAGATTGTTGAATTACATGGTTTGTTGTATTTTATGCTGGTGAATGCCAGGAGATTAAAAGGGGTTAATGTATTTTCCTCTTTAGTTATACGCCCTTTTACTGACATAGCACACGCAAGATAGACATCAGGATTCTGAAGTTGAAGTTCTTGGGGATTTTGTCAGAGTGCCTCAATACCTAGTTACCAAGATTAAGTGCATGCGAGAAACTACCTCAAGAAATTCCTACTAAACCGTCTAGAAGTTTTAGTTATCGAGAGACTTGTCAGAGGAAATGCTTTTAACATTATAGCAAGGAGAACATGTCAATGAACTTAGTGCACTTATGAAGAGAATTTTAACACTAGAACCCGGTTTTCCTCCAGAGTTAGCTTCAGGCCGACTTTATTTTGAATTTGCGAGGGAGATGACTAAACTAGGCCATAATGTGCTAGTGATTACAGTTTTTCCAAGAAAGTACTTGCTTAATAAAGAGGAAGGGTACAGTGTTCACATGAAAGCGAAACGGAAATTCTTCTATTTTGAGCTAATGAACAACTTTGTTGTAATGCGAGTAAAGCCTCAATTTTCAAGTAATTCATTATTTTCACGAATACTTGAACAAATACTTGTACCGATATCACTTCTTGTAGGAGGATTGCTTGTGGGAATGACATTTTCAAAAAGGGACACCGTGATTCATTGTACTATCCCGCCACTTTTTATAGGCTTTTCTGCTTGTTTAATTGGTAAACTGTTAAGAGCTCCAGTAATAGTTAGGGTGCAAGATGTCCATCCCGATGCTCTCGTAAAGCTTGGGTTGCTTAAAAATCGTATTTTAGTCAGGCTGTTAGAACTTATTGAAAAGTTTATTTACTTATGTGTAGATTACATTACAGTAATAGGGGAAACGTACAGGGAACATATTATTTCTAGAGGCGTTTCTCCAAGTAAAGTCATATTGATCCCTAATTGGGCAGATATCTCAAAAATTTCACAAGTGGCTGATTTAAAATTCCAAAAGGAGATGAAGCTTGAGAGAAGGTTTATAATAACTTATGCAGGAACTATTTCATGGCCGCAAGATCTTGAAACAGTAATAAAGGCCGCTGACATTCTAAGAAGGTATGAGAACATAGTGTTCCTTATTGTAGGCGAAGGCATAAAAAAGAAGCTTTTAGTTGAACTAAGTAAAAAGCTTAATTTAAACAACGTTATATTTTTACCATTACAACCCAGAGAAAAATACTTCGGGATTCTTAAATCCTCAAATGTCTGTCTTGTTTCTCTAAAAAAGACGTTCCGATCCCCTTCTGTTCCATCTAAAATACTAGACATAATGGCCTGTGCAAAGCCTATCATCGCTAATATTCCGCTTTATGGAGACGCTCCTAAAATATTAGAGGAGGCTAAATGTGGTCTGGTCGTTGAGCCAGAAAATCCATATTTGTTAGCACAAGCTATTCTCTTACTTTATAACAATCCTGCCTTAGCAGAAGAAATGGGAAAAAATGGACTGCATTTTTTGAAAAAAAATTTTTCTTTATCGACCTGTATAACAAAATATGAAGAAATCATAACAAAAGTTGCGAATAACCGACTTAAAAGTAGTATCTCTAACTAATAATGCACGACTTTTTTCATTCTATGGCAGCTCTGGTATTTGATGAAAAGTCTTTCGATCAGTTTTCATGAAATCAGTTAGTCATGAGTTGGTTTCAGTTATAGTGCCGACTTGGAATTCTGAGAGAACGATTGGTTTATGTTTGCAATCGATTGCAAATCAAACGTATAAAAAAATTGAGATAGTAGTTGTCGATGGTGGAAGTACTGATAATACTATTAAAATAGTAAAAAAATATCCTGCTAGACTTATAGAGCTAAATAAACGTGGTATGACTTTTCAAAGGAATATGGGTGTACTTAATGCAAAGGGAGAACTATTGCTTCATGTTGATTCAGACGAAGTTTTGCATCCTATGCTAATAGAGGAATGTGTAAAAAAAATACTCTATGATGGGCTAGATGCGCTTTTTATACCAACTATTGATACAGGTTTGACTTACATTGGAAAATCAAGGTGCCTTGGAAATATTATTAATTTAACTTTAAGAAAAAATATTTGGATTCCTAATTCTGCGTTAAGATTTTATCGTAAAACTGTTTTTAGTAGTGTTGGCGGCTATGATGAGGATATATTAGTTGGTGAAGACGTTGTTTTTGGCCTAAAATGTCTCAACTTTGGGTTCAAAGTAGGTAGATGCAAGCGTTTTATACTGCATTATGGGACTGAAGGTTTAAAAAACATCTTCTTGAAGAAATATTATTATGGAAAGACATTTAGAAGATATAGAGAACGAGCTAAGGAAATTTCTCCTTCTAGAGACTATATAAAGACAGGAGTTTTTTACCTTATACACCTATTTGATTTCAAAAATTATAGTAGGTATCTTCCGGGATTCTTAGTAGCGAAACTAATGGAAATTCTAGGACTATTGCTTGGCAATATTGTTGCTACGTAATAAAATTTTTGTAGGGGGTGATTATGTTTCTAATTAGAGTAATGACACAAAATCTACGTCGAAATCTTGGTGGCTTTTCAAAACAGATATACGAATTAGAAACTAGAAGCTACACAACTGACATTGAACCCATAATATTTTTTACTTGTGATCTAGAAATTTCCCCTGAAGCCAGAGCGAAGAATATGAGTGATCATGCATTAGTTTCGAACCTTAAAATTTTGATCGATATTTTAAACAAATATGATATAAAGGGAGTCTTTTTTGTAGAAGGAAATGTTTGTCAAAATTATGCAGAGTTGGTTGAAAAGTTGTACAAAAATGGGCATGAAATAGGTTCGCATGGATTTGCTCATATTCCTATGACCTCATTATGGTTTACTTCTAGGTTTCCGAAGTTTTCACGTATTTCTATAAGGGTAGCGGACATAAAAAAATCAAAAAATGCAATAAAGTATATCATAGGGAAAGATCCTATTTCTTTTAGAGCACCTTACTTGGCCATTGATGATAATATGCTTATGTTTTTAGAAAAAGAAGGTTTCCTATTAGATAGTTCGCTATATAATCCTGCATTCGGCAAAATCTCCTTTCCTTATTATCCATCTGAAAATAACATAGTTTCTGAAGGTATTCTTAGAATATTGGAAGTACCAATAACAGTTTCACCTTTTCCTCAGAAAAAATTTTTGTATTATAGATTTCCACATATTTTTGAATTAAAAGAGAAGCAAATAGAAAGGACTATTGTTACATTGAATAATCTTTTCTATATAATGAAGTATCCCTTTGCATTATTTGTTGTGATGATTCATCCATACGAGTTAGATTCGCCTTCTATGCGTTCTAAGCTTTTAACGTTTTTAAGGATTATGAAACAGAATAACGCATCAAGTCTTAAATCAGATCAATTGATTAAAAAGTATAATCTAGCAAAAGGTATGGGCGCAAAATGAAAATAGCGCGTGTAGTACAGCATTTTCAGCCAAGATTTGGATATGCTGATTATTATTTAGCAATAGCATTTAAAAAATTAGGTCATGAAGTTTGTGTCATTACTACAGATCAATATTCCCCTGGAGTGAAGTACTTTGATAATTCCATTAATCATAAAGTTAATTCTGGGATATTTGTTGAGAATGGAATTACTGTCTATCGCTTACCCACATTGGTCAAAGTTAATAAGTTAATGATAAGTTTATATACAAAAAAGGCGTTAGAAGATTTTAAACCAGACGTTGTACACAGTAATGATCTTTTCTACTTAACTACGTTTTTTGCAGCTTATTACAAAAACATGTTTAAATATAAGCTTTTTGTCGACTCTATCACTGGCACATTTAATCCGAATAAGCTAACTTTCATTCAATTTGACCTTTATAAGCTTTTATTTGCTAGGTATTTGATAAAAAAAGTCGACAGCTTCTTTGCCATATGCGAGGGATCTAAAAAGTGGTTACTAAAGAATTTTTTCATACCCGCGTCTTCTATCCATGTTGTTCCATTAGGTGCGGACGACGAATTGTTTGCTCCAGATACTAATATACGTAAATCGATGAGAGAAAAGTTAGGCATTCTAGATGATGATGTCGTAATAATATATACTGGAAAAATACTTCCAGAAAAAGACATTGATGTGCTAATTAAAAGTATTGGAGCTTTGCCTCCCGCATTATTTAGAAAGATAAAAATTATGATAGTTGGAAATGGACCCACAGATTATTTGAAATACCTAAATGAACTGATAAACGTAATTAACATACGTAAAAGCGTAATTATGATCCCTACGGTAGATCGTAACGAACTACCTAAATATTATAATGTCGCAGATATCGCTGTTTGGCCTGGTGCTCCATCTATATCTATTATTGAAGCAATGTCAACCGGTCTTCCAATCATCATTGCAGGATATCCTAGACCAAGAGAAGATGCTTACGATACAACTCACTTGTTATCGAATGGGAATGGATTAAGTTTTCAGAGAGGAAGCATATCAGAATTATCATCTTGTATTATGAAGTTAGCTTCTGATGAGCGGTTGCGAAAGGAAATGAGTCAAAGATCTAGGAAATTGGTTGAGGAAAAACTGAGTTGGCGTAAGATAGCTGAGCAATATCTTAAAATTTATGAACAAAGTTGATTCTCAGTTTTATGATCTCTTGAGAAGTCTTAAGCACGTGATTAAAAGCGTATGGCGGGAAGCTAGTAAAACATTTAGGCTATCATGGCGCTGACTGATTTAGTGAGTAACTATGCATAGTATCAAATTATATGAAATGTTAAAAGACAATCAGCAGCTTTTCGACATTTTTGTTGCCAAGCAAGAGTATAGCGGCAAAAGGGATAAGCATGGACGCTTTCTATACAGCTTTTCTAACTATAAAGATATATTGAGACCTATTGTTTCAGAATATTTGGTGAGCAAAGGTTTTCATGTGGAGTGGCCGGAGAACCATAAGTTTGCAGCTTGTCTCACTCATGATGTTGACATCATTTACCCATCTTGGAAATATACCTTCTTTACTGCGACGAAATTTGCCTTAAAGTTAAATCCTAAAAGGAGCTTGGAGAGACTAGTATCTAAAGCTAGAAAAAATAATACCTTAAATCCTTATTGGAACTTTAGAAAGATTATAGAACTTGAAAGGGAATACAACGCAAAATCCAGCTTTTATTTTAAAGCTACGTCAAGAGATCTTGTTGGCTGGATTTATGATATTGAAAATTTGAGGGATGAGCTAGGGTACACAGTTGATTTAGGCTGTGAGGTTGGTTTACATGGAGGCTACTGGCTGATCTAGGCTTCAAGTATGATACCACCTTCGGATATCCAGACATGCCTGGTTTTCGAAATGGAATGTGCCACCCCTTCAAACCTTACGATCGAGAGGAGGAAAAGGAGGTAAATATTCTCGAGATACCATTAACTATCATGGATGGAAGTCTCTTTAAGATGAGTCTTGAGGAAGCATGGGAAAAAATTAAAAGATTAGTGGATGAAACGGAGAAAAATGCGGGCGTAATAACAATATTATGGCATAATACCACTTTTGATGAAATATTTTGGGATGAGTGGTCAAAACTTTACAGCAAAACTTTACAACTTCTGAAAGAAAAAAGGGCATGGATGACAAGTGCAGAAGAAATATACGAACATTGGCTGGCTCTTGGGATCAAGCAGAGTTAGATAGGAATTTATTAGAAGTGGCCAACAAGTAAGTGGTTGATCTGGAACACAAGATCGGCACAGCAGCGCGCGAGATATCCACTGGAAGTCCGGAACGGCTACATGCCAGCCTTATCTTAAAGACGGTATGAACATATGGGTCCCTCGATTCGCTCTAACGAAGACGTGTGAAGTGTGAACCTCGATACGATCATTATACAAGAACCTTCGCGCAATGATCTGGAAGAATACGATGATCTCAGTCCAACTTCAGAAGGGTAAATGCTTATGAAAGTGCTGGTAACGGACGGCAATTACAAACATTCGCTTGCCGCTGTGAGAGCCCTCGCGCAAGAAGGAGTGGAAGTTCACGTTTCCGCTGAAAGCCAGCGTTCGCTGGCAGGGTATTCCAAGTATGCAAGGCTATGCTTGACATACCCCGACCCGCGAATGGGACAGAAGTTCATTCGAGCGGTGGAGAAACTTGATCGTAAGTATGAATATGATGTCATTCTCCCGATTGGGAGCGATACATGGAACCAATTTGTCGTCTGTGATTCAGATATCCGGAAGAAGGTGCCTTTGCCTCCGCGCGAAGCGTATGCAACCGCGTCGAACAAGTTCGCTACAATGCTTTACGCTGAAAAGATTGGAATTCCAATTCCAAAGACGCTGTTAAGGTATGACGACTTAGCCGGCTTTGCTCACCGAGCAGGATTGCCTATCGTGATAAAACCCTCTTTCGGAGCAGGCGGAGTTCGCTTCATTTATGTAGTCGACCAACTTGTTCGTGATTATGGACGTGAACTGCGAGACTACTGGGGGGCCGAGGTCGTGCAGGAGTACATCCCAGGCGACGGGTACGGCTTTTTTGCTTTATTGGACAAAGGCGCCGTGGTAGCAAGGTTCATGCATCGGAGATTACGGGAGTTTCCTATCACGGGTGGGCCTAGCACAGCGGCGGAGAGTATCTATGATCCAACATTGAATGAGTTCGGCGAACGAATCCTCAGAGGCTTGAACTGGCACGGTATTGCGATGGTGGAATTCAAGAGAGACTTGAGAACTGGCCAATTCAAGTTACTCGAGATAAACCCCAAGTTTTGGGGTTCTCTTGACCTCGCCATTGCGGCGGGAGTGAATTTCCCCTACCTAGCTTGTGAACTCGTTGAGAGGGGCTCGGTAGTACCGGTGACTTCTTACAAGCTTGGTGTGAAATACTCATGGCCCTTTCCAGACGACCTGAGGCGAAGTATTACAGGGGTTTCTGCAGGCATAGAATTCATAAGAGACCTGATTAGCCCGAAAACTAAGAAGAACATTTGGATAAGAGATCTTGGCCCCACATTGTATTGGCTAGGCAGAATCGCTTTCCTAGGTGCTCGATCATCTCTAGAACCGCTAGTTCGAGGTTTGAGGTGGAAGCCGCGTGGTTTCAGTTGGGTGATTCCATCTCAGCTGGCAGCTTCATCAAGACCAAGAAGCAAGAATCAAGTAGCTTGGCTGCAAAGCTTGGGCATATCGGCGATATTGAGTCTTGATGAAGAGGGTATCTCCCCGTTGCTAGATGCAAAGCAAGACGTTATTTCTTACTGCCACATCCCCATGAAAGAGCACCGGCCGCCAGATTTGGAGGATTTACGGCGAGCGTGTGCATTTATTACTCAACAAGTCGGAGTCGGTCACAAGGTACTCGTGCATTGCAGATTGGGCTTGGGCAGAACAGGTACAGTCCTCGCATGTTACCTTATCGTGAAGGAACTGATGAGTCCGGAAGCAGCGATAGAGCGTGTTCGCTCGTTGCGTCCTGGTTCTATTAACAGGGTTCAGGAGGAGGCAGTCAAGAAATTCCATACCAACTGCTTATCAAGAGAAGGCCCGCGTGAATCTTTATTGGCAGGCAAGGTAACTGACGCAAACCGTTGGTGTGGTCCTTGAGAATAGCCAAGATAGTGCAGTATTTCCAGCCTCAATTTGTATATTCCGAGTACTACGTGTCGCGGAAATTCGCCGAAATGGGGCACGACGTCCGCATCATTACTTCCGATCGATATAGTCCCGAGACCCCTTTGTTTGGTATATCGAGTAGCAGGATGGCGGGTCTTGGCAAGAAAAGGGAGGATGATCACTGGGTTCGGTTTGTCACGTGCCCTCAGGGATTTCGAGCCCGATGTTGTCCACTGCAGTGATATTCTTAATCCTATGACTCTACTGGCCTGCCACTACAAGGAACGGTTCGGATACAGGTTGTTCTTGGGCTCCGTCACTGGTGTTTTCGGAAATACCTCGTTCCGTCGATTTGTCGCCACACTTTATATGAGGTTGTCAATGAAGTATCTCCGCGATCACGCAGATGGTTTCTTTGCTACAAGCGAAGGGTCAAGAGTCTGGCTGTTTAACTTCATCAGAGTAGGTAGAAGGGTTGTTGGTATTGTTCCACTTGGGGCAGATCTGCAGCTTTTCAAACCAGATTCCGAATCAAGGGGTCTGATAAGAAATCAGCTGGGGCTGTCGGACGAAGACGTCCTGCTCATTATGACGGGCAAGTTCACACCAGCTAAGGACGTGCATGTTCTCATTTCAAGCCTAGCTGAGCTCCCAAAGTTCACTCGTTTCCGAACCAAGCTGATCCTCGTAGGAAGTTAAACCATGCGAAGCGACTGGAGAATCAAGTGCTCTTTGTTCCCACCGTGGGAAAGAGCGAACTCTCTAGGTACTTCGCGAGCGCCGACGTCGCTATTCGGCCTGGAGTCCCGTCGACATATATAATCGAAGCAATGTCCACCGGACTCCCGAACATCCTGTGCGGTTACCCTGAGAAGAGAGGCGACGCGTTTGATAATGAGCATCTATTGGAATATAGGAACGGTCTAAAATTCCATCAAAGAGACATCAGGTCCTTGTCGAATTGCATACAGGCCATGGTCGCCAGTAAAGATCTCAGAAGGAACGTGGGCGCACAGTCAAGGAAGCACGTCATGGACAGGTTGAACTGAGATGTGATATCTGGGATGTACCTCCGTCGTTATGAGTCTGCAATGGAGTCTGCAGGACGCTACAGGGCACCTGACAAGGAACAGAAGGCACGACCTGCGCGTTTTGAACACGCTATCTGAGTGAGAAATCTTCTGATACAACAAGAGAGACCATTAGCTGGTAGCTGATTCAGCTTGAAGGTATGCTATTTTGGTGCCTACAATAGAAAAAGTATGCGTGTCATCAACAATATCAAGGCCCTTAGGAAGGCAGGAGTCGAAGTTGTTGAGTGCTATGACCGCTCCTTTCCACTGCCGGTCAGGTATCATAGATTGTTTTGGGAACATCGCAGAATCGACTATGATGTAATGGTTGTTGGCTGGTATGGGCATTCCGTCTTGCCTCTGGCGCGAAGCATAGCAAAAGGGCCCGTTGTACTAGACGCATTCATAGGACTCTATGAAACAGAAGTGCTCGACAGGAGAAACTATGCAAGGAACTCACTTAAGGTAAGGCTGTATTATCTGCTTGACAAGTATCATTTCAAGTTTGCTGACATATGCCTTGTGGACACGAATCATCACGGAGATTATTTTCATCAGGAATTCGAAGTCCCCCGTGAGAAACTGAAGACGCTATATGTTAGCGCTGATGAGGAGTATTACTTTCCACGGGAAACGCACAAATCCCATGAAAGGTTTTGCATATTGTTTGAGGGAGGATACACGCCGCTGCATGGCATACAACACATCATCGCGGCAGCCAAGCTCCTAGAAGGACGAAAGGATATTCAGTTCGTGCTGGTTGGAACAGGACAGACGTACAACGGAATCAGACGGCTGGCAGAAGGATTAAGACTGAGGAATGTGACTTTTCTGCCGTGGATGAGCTACGAGCGGCTTCCGGGCGTTATCGCGAAGGCCGATGTTTGTCTTGGAATCTTTGATGTTGGTGAAAAGGCAAGCAGGGTGATACCTAGCAAGGCTATCGACGCGCTGGCTATGAAAAAGCCGCTCATAACTGCCGATAGTCCTGCTGCCAGAGAAATGCTGGAAGACAAAGTAAACTGCCTTCTCATTCCAGCAGGAGACCCAACAGCGCTGGCGAATGCAATACTAAGTCTCAAGGAAGACAAGACGCTAGCGAATAAGATAGCGGGAAACGGGTATGAACTCTTCAAGGCCCAGTTTAGCTTAGAGGCCACCGGAAAGAAGCTGAAACAGATACTTGAGGAGACTCTAAATCGTTGAGTCCGAGCGCGGAACGAAAAGAGCCAAGACAAATTCCAGGGCCAATACCAGAATTTGGGGAGTGACAAAGCATCATGGACTCTATGCGGCCACTTGTAAGCATCATAGTCTTGAACTATAACGGTATGAAGTTTCTGCCGGGCTGTCTCAGCACCCTGCTCAATACCAGCTATCCCAATTTCGAAATAATAGTTGTCGACAACAGCTCCAAGGATGGAAGTGTCGATCTCATCAAGCGAAGCTTCGGCTCAAGCCCTAGGTTGACAGTACAGCAAAATGAGCGCAACTTTGGATTTGCCGAAGGCAACAACATTGGCGCAAGGCTTGCCAATGGGAAGTATATCGTCTTTTTGAACGTGGATACGGAGACGGATTCCGAATGGCTGACTAAGCTGGTTGAGGTGATGGAATCTGACGAGTCGATAGGGGCTGCCCAGAGCAAGCTTCTGTTATTCGACCACAGTACGATTGACAGCACAGGTGACTTTATTGACTCTTACGGATATGGATTCCAGAGAGGACACGGAGAAGAAGATAGAGGACAATATAATAAAACAGATGAAATTTTCTCTGCTAGAGGCGCCGCTATGATCGTAAGAAAACGGATTCTAATGAAGGTAGGTTATTTTGACCCAACTTTTTTTATGCTTTGCGAAGACATCGATCTAAGTTGGAGAATTAGATTAACTGGTCACAAGGTCATGTTTGTTCCTCAGTCAGTTGTTTACCATGCTGGTTCTGGAATTAGGAAGGCGTATCAGAGTTCAGTTCAGAGTTACTATTATAACAATAGAAACATCCTGATTACACTGATAAAAAACTACGATTTAAAAGGTCTGATGATTTATGGTACTGTAAACGTATTGCTTCAGTTAACTCGTTCCTTCCTATCTTTACCGTTTACCTCAAATAGATCATGCAATCTTTCACGACTGAAAGGTATGATCTGGATTATCATCCATTTCAAAACTATCTGGAGGAACAGACTACGAGTACAGTATATACTGCGCAAGGTCTCAGATAAAGAAATCAAAAGATGCGTTATCAAAAAGAACTTAGCTATTTTGGAAATAGTTTGGCATTTGCTATACAAAAACAAAGTTCGGTATGAACGCTTCATTACAAGCTGCTTGTTAATAAGGTGCCACCGTCGGAGCCATAAGACTTGAAATTATCCGCTATCAACACAGATGATGTGCATTCAAGTAATCTCCTGTTCAAGAGTGCTCATGCGGTACGTGTATCTTCAGCTTTCTTGGATTATGTGTTTTATCTTAGCGTAATTATGTTCTTTATAGTTACGAGGTTTTTTAATTCTAATTTGTTCTCATCTTTGGGTGGGGTATACTTTTATTTGATCGTTCCTTACATAGTAGGCGAAAGTCTTTGTAGTCCTTTTTTTGAGGATAAATTAATGGAGTATTTTGGGAAGGCTCCGAAGTATTATCTTGAATGGGTTTTCGGTGTAATGTTCTTTACTGTATTGCTAGCAGTTCTGCAGGTGGTAGGGTTGAATTCTTTAATAAAACATGCGTACATGTTTGTTTTTGTTTCGATTGCTCTCAATATTCTGGCATATCTTTTCAAGAAGACGAAAAACGAATTTTACATAACTTTTTCTGATACTTTCAAATATCTTCTACTTTCTATGTTGTCAGGCGTCGCCGTAGTTATTATAATAAAGATATTCTTCCTTCCCATTCCTAATATTGGCTTCAATTTTGACATTCCTTATTCAACATATGAAACAATAGTAAGACTGTCGGATGACGGCTATGTAACTTTAGTATGGCGTTGGGTAGAATTCATCATACCTGGCATCGTATCTCCTCCTCTTAATTTGGATCCCCTATACTTCATAGCGGTAGCTCCATTCTCCATGACGATACTTTATACTGCTGGAATTTATCTCTTGAGTCACAGCTTATTCAAGAAACCAAAAATAGCGTTCATAGCTGTCTTGTTAAGCATTTTCATTAATACAGGTTCGATACCCCATTCAATGTTTATCGACAATCTAGCTTATGTATATCGCTCCAACACAATATTGGCTTCTATCTTCCCGTTATCTCTTTTTCTAATGCAAAGAGTGAGAGCACGTGAAAAACTCAGCAGGATCAAATTCTCGATCTTATCCTTCTTGTTGCTTAGCGTAACGCTGCTGCTTTATGTTCTTTTCAACACATCTTGGATTCATGTTGAGAATTTTGGTTTATCAGTGGGCTTTTTGGGATATTACGTATTCCCAATTGTAAGCTTCTCTATATTTGTCGTCATGTTTTTCTTGGCGTCCCGTTTCAAAGACAAGGAAGCCATTTTCACATCGGTCATTCTAGTAATTCTGTTGCTAACAATGTTCTCGATGCATTCTCTTGAAGCTGTAATTTCAGGCTTGTTATTGTCTCTATTTGGCTTTCTATGCTTATTGTCTACGATGCAGAAAAAGTTTTTTTCTTTCCTAATGGTTTATACTACTATCTTATTTTGCATCTTGCAAGCACGTGGAATAATTTCCAAGCCGTTAGGTTTGCTTGTAACTACTTCTCCTCTTCCGAGTGCCTATGCGATAACAGGTTTCGACGAAAAATGGTCCCTCTTCTTCGATACAAACCATCCCTACAACACGTATCTACTTCTTGTTTTGCTCGCCATCAGTGTGGTTTTCGTTCTGCTTGAGAAAAACGACGATAATTTGACGATTTTATCTTCGATGTGGGCAATGCTTTTGTTCTTCTTCTTGCCTGAGCTTTTTACATATAGAGGTTACCACGTACTGACACCTCTGATGGGAATGACGTTTGCGTACATAATAGATAAGTTGGCGGAGAAAAGCAACCGGAAAAAGGTTGGTAGTTAACTTGTATAAACTGAAGAGCAGAAAGGATGGATTTAATATTTACAGCCTAACTGTGGCCCTCTCGCTTGTCCTAATTTTTCCATTATTGTTTTTGCCCTTTTATTCTCGCTACAGCTTCTTCCCAGAAGGTTCCGAAAGCAACTCCTATTTTGCCGATTATGACTATCAAGTTGCCACATGGATAAAGGAAAACACTCCAAAAAACGCTATAATACTCAGCGACTATTTTTCTATGAAGATTTACCAAGGTTTGTCTTCTAGGCCAGTTCTTTTCTCAGGTTTAAATGCTGGAGAGGAAAGTAACGAGGCTCAAGCTATTCTGTGGTTCATAAAGCAAGATATTCTTCTAGCGCCTACGAGCGAGAAGGCATACTATTCTATTTCGTCCTTCGTAAAAAATTTGAACGAAAGCCAGTGGATCCCCTGGCAAGAAAAAAATGCTCTTGCATCTTTAAGAATCTCTCTTGATAATCCTAGTGTTTTCATTGTCATAAACCCTAGGACGTGCATTTGGCTAGAACAACGGGGAATTTCCGATGTGCGCCCACCTTACAATAATGTCAACCTTGCTTATTTGGAACCCTTTCATGACAGCGATTATTTTAAGCTAGTTTACAAGGTCGAGAATAAAATTTATGTTTTTACGCCAGCGAAGTCCTTTTTATGGCCTGCCTCGCAGTATCCTGCTGCGGTTGGTCAAAACCTTGATGACTCAGAGATTGCTCATTGGTCTTTTGACGAGGGGAACGGAGGCATCCTCACTGACGATTCAGAATATGGGAACAACGGCACAATTCAAGGCGCATCTTGGACACAAGGCAAATACGGAAAGGCCATCAGCTTTGATGGAGTGGATGATTACGTCAGCATCCCCAACTCGCCAAGTTTAAATCCCGCCACTGGATTATCAGTCGAAGCCTGGATTTATCCATCAGATACTATTAGTAGCGAGCATCAAATCATAGGTAAAAACAACCAATTCATGTTGAGAATTGACAAGCCTGGTGAAGGGAGTCGTGTGAGCTTTTATGTATGGATTAATGGCTATCCTGAACCCCGGGCCAAAGGTATTATTATTAATCCTAATAAATGGTATCACATTGTTGGAACATACGATGGTATACAAGTTAAGATATATGTAAATGGGCTGTTAGCAGGCAGCGCAGATAGAAGCGGTTTTATAGATAACACGACGAACCCTATAACAATAGGAAACGTTTACGGAAGTTACTTCAACGGAATCATAGACGAGGTTCACATTTATAATCGCGCTCTTGGTGATCAAGAAGTTAAGGAACATTATGAAGGCAGGTACGCTAATCTTGTGAGGAAAGCAGCTACTTTACGAGACTCCTCAGGATACATGGTTGACATCCCATTTAAGATCGACCATCCATTGGAAGGTGCAATTAAGATTAGGGCAAAGGTAAACGTCAACAATCTATCAGAAACAGCTTTTCGAGTCGAGCTCTATGACAATACTAGCAGAAATCTCATTTTAAATGTAATCATACGGGCAATCAATTTCACTAAAGCTAACACATACGAAAGCCCAAATCTAGGCGTAACTATTGTTCTTGAGCCAAGTCATGATTATGAATTAAGAATATACTTCGCTGATACAGTGGATGTTTGGGTTGACACCGTTGTGTTACTGTATCGGACAGGATAGACAGGCTCGGTGTTTGTTGACCTCAAGGACTCTTACTCTATGATAGACGCCTTCTGTGAAGCACAGGCTGGCGAAGCAGTTCATACGTCACCATGTCCAACACCTGATCTTCTGCCTTGAAGCTTCGCTGTATCGCAAAAAGTAAGGCCGTCCTATCTTCAATCGAGCGCATGGCCTTCCACTTAGCCTTTACGGAGAACCGGGCCTTCATCCTCAATGACGCAAGCCCCTCCGAGCTTCCTCCATCCTGAAGAGCGCATCTTCATCGACGAGTTCATTCAAAGTGGCGATAACTGAGCCTTATTGAGTCAGGCAGTGGTAATTCTAACTTGCTTGTAGTCAGTTTGTACAGAAAGACAAAGACACCATACGTCAACATGTTTTTTCCTTGATGAAACCGGTAAAAGCGGCCGACGCTCGAATGGTCGAGTCCTTCCTCTCACTCCCGGTTCGGTCAGATTATGTTCGGGATGGGACAGACCAGAGATGAAACAGGCTGAACTTAACGGCATACTGGACGAATATGCCAAGAGGGAGACAAAGGAGGACCTAATAGAGGGCAGCGTCCAGGGAGGAGAGAGCGAGCTACTACCTCTCCTTTCATCTTCATAAAGCCCGTCGTTCATTCAATTGCTCGCTCGGCTCAGCTCGGCTAACGGAGTCGTTATCCGCGTCACGCAGCCTTGGCAATTCTGCGTCCCTCTTTGAAAGTATCGGCTCCTTCACTGGCCACCCTATGCCGACATCGGGGTCGTTCCATATTATCCCCCTCTCCTCCTCCGGGGAGTATT
>Ga0123519_10006535_pt1 | contig 18267 bp, 19 predicted proteins | sample YelNatPaOPRAMG02_FD_87396 | JGI IMG/M metagenome (GOLD analysis project Ga0123519, IMG submission 87396) | Hot spring microbial communities from Yellowstone National Park - Yellowstone National Park OP-RAMG-02 (version 2) | ecosystem: Environmental > Aquatic > Thermal springs > Hot (42-90C) ... | reverse complement strand
GATAACTTTTAATAAATAACTTTAAAGGATTAAAAGAAGCAACCAGAGCGGCCAAAAATAAACCAATAACTAATTCTCCCCCAATCTCTTTTGGCAGGTCAATAAAACCAAAGGAAAAAACCGAAATTAATCTATCCCGAATAGTTTGACTGTGGTGGTGATGATTTTTGTGTTCGCCTTCCTCACACATTGTACAGACCGCAGATACCGTTTCTACCGACTGCGCAGGCAGCAAATTTCCAATAATCCCGATAACCAGCCCCATCAGAATAACTGTCCCGCAGAGATAAAGCATAAAACCCAGCCCCAGCAACCGCCAGGTCACCAGAATAGAAGTAACGGAAGTTGCCGGGGTGGCCACCAGAAAAGCCAGAATTGGCCCCAGGGCCACACCTTTCTTCCGGAAACCAATGGCAATCGGCAAAGAGCCAAAACAACAGATGGGCAGAAAAATTCCTACCAGAGTTAAAGCCAGGATTGAAGCAATATTTTTCTTACGGAAATAGCGGTCAACAACTGTTTGCGGAACAAATTCATGAATTATCCCGCTCAACAAGAATCCCGCAGCCACACTGGGAGCGATGTCCTGTAAATAATGGAGTAAGACACTAAGAAATAAAATTTCGCGACTCTCTTTCTCTGACTAAATTATAGCAAAATCTATTTTTTAAAGTTCGGCTTCGCTCAGCCAGGCGCCGTGCAGATTGCAGTACTCCACCACGCTGATTTTTCCCTTACTGGCTTTAAGATGAAGGGCCGCCGCCGGGTTCAATCCGTTAGCGGTTAAAATCACCCGGGCCATAAACTCCCGATTGAGATAAAAATCCAGCCGGACGATATGATGTTCCGGCAGCATCGGATGGGTTATCTCTCCGACCTTAACATGAATATCGCGACAACCGTCAGGAATCAGCCCACAGGTTTTCGGCAGAACAATTACCGGAATGTGTTTCTTCTCCAGTTCACTTAAATTTTTTACATCCTGCGGCTCCTTAATCGCCTCGGCTTTCTCGCTAAAAGCCGATTTCGGGGCCCCACAGACCGGACATCTTTCCGGAGCACTTCCATTGAGGGAAATAAAACCACAAACACCACAGACATAACCTTTCATATTTGTTTACCTCCTGTTTTATTTTTCTCTCGCTTTAATCTATCCTTATAAGAAAATTGGCAACCACAATATTTCTGGCGATACAATCCCAGTTTGGCTATTTCATTTCTTCCGGTATAAAACTGGCTGCGGAAATCGTAATAGACAAATTCCCGCCCACTCGTCCGGGCAACCGATTCGGCAATCTCTTTGACCAACTCATGCTTCTGATACGGGCTGGAAAGAAGGGTGGTAGAAAAATACTTAAAGCCATTTTCTTTCGCCGCCTCCGCCGTCATCCGCAGCCGCAACTCATAGCAAAACCGACACCGCTCCGGCTCAGCTGTTCCGTATTTTTCCACCTCCGTCAGCCAGCGAGTCAACGGATATTCCGGACCATAAATAATCCGATAATTGAGTAACCGGGCATAACTTTCCAGAGCGTTCTGCCGTCGGGCAAATTCGTCTTCCGGATAGATATTGGGATTAAACCAGAAACCGACGACCGACGGCAAATTTTTCTGGAAATACTCCAGAACTTTCGGGCTACAGACGACACAACAATGATGAAGTAAGATACTGTTCGTCAATAGTTTTCGGCCAGCAATTCGTAATAGGCCCGGGGATGCTTACAGGCCGGGCACTCTTTCGGCGCTTCTTTTCCCTCATAAACATATCCGCAGTTGCGACATTTCCACTTCACCACTTTATCTTTCTTAAACACCATCTGCCCTTTTACATTCTCCAGCAATTTCCGATATCGTTTTTCGTGCTGCTGCTCCACTTCGGCAATTTCCCGAAATGAGCGGGCGATATCCGGAAAACCTTCTTTTTCGGCAACCGCGGCAAAATTCGGATAAATGGTTCCCCACTCCAGCAACTCGCCTTCGGCCGCCGCCAGCAAGTTTTCCGCTGTATCGCCAATCTTTCCCGCCGGATAAGTAGCGGTTATTTCCGCATCGCCGCCTTCCAGATACTTAAAAAAGACTTTGGCATGTTCGCGCTCATTTTCCGCGGTCTCCAAAAAAATTGCCGCAATCTGTTCATAGCCGACCTTTTTGGCTACCGACGAAAAATAGGTATAGCGATTTCTCGCCTGACTTTCTCCGGCAAATGCTTTCAGCAGATTTTTTTCCGTCTGCGTTCCTTTGACCGACTTAGCCATAGTTCCACCTCCAGTTTATCCCAATAAATCTTCAAACTTTTCCTCATGTTGAACTTCCTCAGCCAGAATATGGGTTGCCAGCTGATAGGTAACCTCATCTTTACCCAGAGTTTTTTTAGCAATTTTATCATAAACCTCAATCGCCCCGGCTTCGGCTCTGGTAACTACTTCTACTATTGCCCGGTAATCACTGGTTTTTGCTGGCGGCTGAGGATAAGGCGCATTGGCATTTTTTTCCAGTAAAAGGGGATTAGCCAGTGGCAAACCACCAAGTTCCTGAATCCGGTTAGCCAGTTCCTGGGCGTGTTCCAATTCCTGTTTGGCAATATCTTCCAGAAACTCCGCCATATCCTCATATCCCGGACCGGTAACCGTCTGAGCCATATACCAGTAGGAATAGAACGCCAGCCACTCATCACAATAAGCCCGATTCAAATCCGCAATGATTTCCGCACCATTGCTTCCCGCAACTTCTCTTGCCTTTTTACCCATAACCCACCTCCGGTTTTTTATTTTTACTACTTTTGCTTACTTAAATATTGAAAAGCCGACAAAGCGGCTTTGGCCCCTTCACCACAGGCAACAATAATTTGCTTGGCCGGCACATCCGTCACATCACCAGCCGCAAATATTCCCGCCAGATTGGTTTCACACCGACAATTAACAATTATTTCTCCGGCGTTATTTTTCTGGACATCCGGGACAAAATCGGCCGACGGGACTGAGCCAATCTCAATAAATATCCCTGCAACTGGTAGAGTTATTTCCTTTTCCTTCTGACTAATTTTTATTCCTTTGACCAATTTCTCGCCAAAAATTTCTTTTACCGTACTATTATTATATATAGTCACCAATGGACTACTCCGGGCTTTTTCTACCATCACCGGATCAGCCCGAAGACTTTCTTCTTTATCAACCAGATAAATTTTTCGGGCAATTTTCATCAATTGCAAAACCGCATCCAGAGCTGAATTTCCCCCACCGACTACACAAACATCTTTCCCCGCAAATAGCGGCCCATCACAGGTCGCGCAATAGGTCACTCCCCGATTTTTAAATTCAGTTTCCCCCGCCACCTTCAACTTTCTTGGTATTCTCCCCGAAGCGATAATCGCCGTTTTGGCTTCATATTCAGCCCGGTCAGTAGTTATTTTTATCACTTTATCTTCCCGACGCTGCAGCAACTTTACCTCTTCCCCTTCTCGCACCTGGATATTAAAACTGTGAATGTGCTGGCGAAATCTCTCGGCCAGTTCCGGACCGGTAATAAACTGATATCCGGTATAATTTTCTATATCATAACTCAAAACCGCCTGACCGCCGATATCCCGGGCAATAACCAGAAAATCCATTTTCTTCCTGGCGGCATAAATACTGGCAGTGATTCCGGCTGGTCCGGCGCCGATAATAACTAAGTCATACATTTTCCAGCCCCAGCGCTTTAGCAATTTCTGTCTGATTAAACCCAACAATAATTTTCCCGTCGATATCAACCACCGGGACTCCCATCTGACCCGATCGTTCAATCATCTCCCGGGCTTTCTGCCGGTCAAGTCCAACATCAATATTCTCAAACTGAATATTGTGTTCGGCTAAAAACTTTTTTAACATCGCACAGTAAGGACAGGTACTGGTAGTGTATATTCGGACATTTTTGGCCATAACTTAACTCCTCCTTTTTAAGCAATTTTTACATATCCCCTGGAAATAGCCGAAGATATTTCTTATTTCATGCCCGGCAATTTTTTTCTGGTAAGAATACTTACAGACAATATCTAAGTCATACAATTTCTTACACCTTTCGCAATAAAAATGATGATGTGGCCGAATATTTCCATCAAAACGGGTATAGACCCCTTCAATATTCAACGGCAAAATCACCCCCTCATTAACCAGCACATTCAGGGTATTATAAACTGTCGCCCGGGAGATTACCGGAACCGCCCGGCGCAAATGCTGATAAATCATTTCGGCTGTTGGGTGTTCTCTGGTTTCCAGCAAATAACTCAAGATACGCAGACGGGGATAGCTCAGGCGCAATCCAACGGCTTGAAGTTTATTTTTGACTAAATCCATTTTTATACTCATTCTAATTTTGGATTATAACAAATTTTTACCGCCTTGTCAAGTCCCCAAAATTTTTTTCCGAAAACTTGAACATTTGTTCAACTTATTACAAAAATTTCGTCGGTAAATCTCCTCTTAAGTCCCACAATTTCTGAACAAATGTTCAAAAATTAAGAACACCAGAGCAACTAAAACAAATAAATATTTAATCCCAGGTTAAAAATTATTTCCGCCCCACTCAGAGAATAATCACCGGATTTCACCAGAATAGTAGAATAACCAAAATCAGTACTTATCGCCAGATTTTTCTTTAGACGGATTTCTGTACCAAGTAATGGGGAAAATAAATAGCCTTCCCCGGAAATCCCCTCCTCATTAAACAGGATATATCCCCCATCCAGACCCAGATAAGGTTTTAATATCCCCAGTCTTCCGAAAGAAACATATCCCCGCAGCAAATAGCTCCGAATTCCTTCAAAATATATTCCCCGCAATTCTCCGGCCAGACGCGAAGAAAAATCATATTTTAGTCCCAGATAGGGATTGCCCAGAGAAAGCGCCAGATGTCTTTCGCGTCCTTCCCCCGGACCCCCAACTAACAGAAGCAATCCGAAAAAGTACCAAAATATTTCCTTCTTCATTGGTCAGTTATTGAGACATTTTTTCTTTCAACTCCCGGATTTTCTTTTTTATCCCCGAGCCAAGTCCAAAATGAATTTCCGGGGGTTTTACCGGATTTTCTTTTGGCGAAGAAGCTATCTCGCCTGGTTCCGGAAATTGTTGATACTTAAGGGTCAGACAATCCAGAGTGGTTCTGGTCTGATATCCGGTAAGATAAATGTTATTATAGGGATTGAGCGCAATTCCATAGCCTTTATTTTGATTTCCAGTGTCATAAATTTTTCTCCAGAGAAGGTTCCCCGCCGAATCATACTTTATCAACAAAAAATCATCATTACTACCATTATTTACCGAGCCAGAAACATAAACCGAACCAGAAGTATCAACCACTACTCCAAACCCACCGGCATTGGTCGGGCTATCATCTCGCTTCTGCCAGATAATTTCTCCCGAAGAACTACATTTCACCGTATAACAATTGTATTTGCTGACATCAGTAAAATATGCTTGACCGGTAAAATAAACATTGTGTTCCCGATCGACGGTAATTCCCATCCCAAAATCCACCAGCCCGGCATTATACTTTTTGGCCCAGAGTTGCTGACCATCGCTGGCCGCATATTTTACAACCAAAAAATCATTACTGGAATAGCCCGACAGATAGACATTGGCGGCACCATCCGGCAATTTATCCACCGTCACCCCATAACTATCATAAGCGGCATTGGCCTTAGGATAAGTTGCCTGCCAGATTTTATATCCGTCAGAATTAAGTTTTAAGAGGAGATAATTTAATTCGCCCGAGGTGGAAGAACTTTGTCCGAGCACATAGAGATTGTTGCTGTTGTCCGTAGCGATGGCGTAAGCCCCGTCCAGATTGCCCCAATTGAAAACTTTTTGCCAGATAAGATTTCCCGAAGAATCGTACTTCAGCACTAAATAATCATAATCAGTTCCGTTAAAAATCTGTCCAGCAACATAGACATTATTGTTGTTGTCAAGAGTTATGGCATAGCCAAGGTCATTTTTTCCACTGTCATACACCTGGCTCCAGACGACCTCCCCCTTAGAATTGTATTTTATCGTAAGACAATCCCAGTTGTCTTCCGTGCCGGTCTGGCCGGTAAGATAAAAATTCCCCGAGCCATCAACCGCAATCCCAATAGCCACATCGTGAGAGCCGGAGTTATAAACCTTTTGCCAGGCTAAGATTGGCTCTTCCGCATCCGCCCCGGTAATCCCGCTGGCGAGAATTAAAACCACCAGAGATAAACAAACCAGTTGCCCTGCTTTCACGCTAAATAAATCTATCCGCTTATGGCCAGAGTCAGGAATTAATTTAAATTGGTGGAGGTGGCGGGAATCGAACCCGCGTCCAGAAGAACAACTGTCTGGTCTCTACCGGAATAGTTCCGGAAGAGGAGTCCTTAAAGCACTGCCCCGAAACTGGCTATGCTTTAAGCCAGCCCCGTTGTTTTTTCATCGGGAAAACACGGGACAACCTTTTCCCGACTACTCTGACTGGTTGCACCAATCCCGGTTAGTCAGCATCACCGGGTTGATGTGGCTGACTTAAGCAGCCATTGCCAATTGAGAATTGGCGTTTGTTGCTGGTCGAATTTTTACGGAGCCTCCGACCAACTCCGTCCGGCTGCCATAACAGTTTAATTCCTCTGTCGATGCCAGTTCACCCCCACTAAAAATCTATCCGGCCCGGCGCGCTTTAAAAAAGTTCTGAATCAAAGAACGGCACTCAACTTCTAATACCCCAGAAATTATTTTTACCCGATGATTCAATTTTTTATTACCGGTAACCTGCAAAACACTACCACAGGCCCCGGCTTTTTGGTCTTTTGCTCCAAAAATAATTTTATCTACCCTCGCCTGAATCGCGACTCCGGCACACATTGCACACGGTTCAATCGTTACATATAAATCGCAACCATTGAGACGGTAGTTTTTTAATTTCCTGGCCGCCCGTCGCAGGGCCAGTACTTCCGCATGAGCCGAAGGGTCACATTTTTTTATCGGTTGATTGTGAGCCCGGGCAATAATTTTTTTCTCTTTAACTATGACTGCCCCGACGGGAACCTCCCCTTCTTTTCTGGCCCGCCGGGCTTCAGCCAGCGCCGCCCGCATAAATTTTTTCCATTCTTTCAAAGAACTTTCCTTGTTCATAAGTTGGTCATTTTAAACCGCGCCCAAGAGGACTTGAACCTCTAACCTTTCGGTTCGTAGCCGAACGCTCTATCCAGTTGAGCTATGGGCGCAAACCCATCTGTATTTATTATATCTCAATTCATCCAAAAAGTCAAGTCCACCCTGGTTCATTTTGATATTTAAACATTTAATTATTTAATGAAATATTTAAATATTGTTATTTAATTTAATTTAATTCAAGCCAGTTGTTATTTAACTATCAACTGATACTGACTGCGGGAAATATCAGAGGAAGGTTGAATATCCAGAGAAATTTCCGAACTCAAGCCCAATTTTTTGACATTTTGCCGGAAATAATCCAGAACCGGCCCGGGGTGCAAACGCAAAATCAGCCGGCCGGAATAATAGGTAAGTTTGAGTCGCATAATTTCCCGTTTGACTTCAATAAACACTGACTCGGCGGAAAGTATTCTTCCCGAGCCCTGACACTCCGGACAGGTATCGGTGAGTAAAGCATTTACTGATTCAGTCTGACGCTGTCGGGTCATTTCAATCAACCCCAGACGGGTAATTGGATAAATTTTGATCTTGGCCTTATCCGGACGAGTGGCTTCTTTCAGGGCCTCCAGAACTTTCTGCTTGTTTCTGGCTTTTTCCATATCAATAAAATCAATAACAATTATTCCCCCGATATTTCGGAGACGCAACTGCCGACCAATCTCCCGGGCCGCTTCCAGATTGGTCTGGGTTATTGTCTCTTCGGCGGATTTAGTGCCAACAAACTTACCGGTATTAACATCAATTGCACAAAGCGATTCGGCTTCCTGAATTATCAAATAACCACCTGACGGTAAATCTACCCGACTATTTCTTAAAAGACGAATCTGTTCTTCTATATCAAAAGCCGTAAACAGCGGCGTGCGACCTTCGTACATTTTAATCCGCTCCACCAATTCCGGACTGACCACCCGGGCAAAATTAACCACATCCCGGTATTCGGGCAGAGAATCAATCAGCATAATTTTTATCTCATCACTAAAATAATCTCGCACTATCTGAAAAGACAATCCGAGACTCCGGTGTAATAAGGCCGGCCCGGAAATCTCTTCGGCTTTTTGCTTAATTGCCTCGTAGACCTTTTTCAGATAAACCATTTCCCGTTTTAATTCTTTCTCACTGGCCTCTTCGGCTTCGGTTCGGATGATAAAACTATCATTTTTATCAATGAGCGGCTGGAGAATTTTTTTCAGTCGGTGACGTTCTTCAGGCGAAACAATGTTTTTGGAAATCCCCACCTGCCCGCCGGTTTTCTGGGCTGAATACGGATTTGGTGGTAAATAAACCAGCAGCCGGCCGACCAGTGAAAGAAAAACCGTAACTTTTGGACCTTTGCTGCCGATTGATTCCTTCTCTACCTGAACAATAATCTCCTGGCCTTTTTTCAGAAGTTCTTCTATCTTTTTATTGGTATCGGATACATCGTCCCGGTGAAGATAGGCGTTTTTCCCCAGACCAATATCAACAAAAGCACTATTTAATCCCGGCAAGATACTGGCCACCCGGCCTTTATAGATATTGCCAACCAGTTTCTCTTCGGGATTGCGTTCAATAAAAAGATGGGATAGTTTTTTATCAGTGATGATCGCCACCCGGGTTTCATCAGCAGTTTTGTTAATCAAAATTTCTGACATTTATTTCTCCTATGGCTGAAATAATTTTCCGGCAAACTCAATGAATAAATTCCGACGACAAATCAGTAATTGTGGTTTTAAATCCTCTTCATTTTCCGCAAACATCCGGGCCAGAATTTTCTCCGGCTTAACATTCTGGTGCGGACTGAATCGCAAAATTAATTTTAGCATATCTGGTTCAGATAATTTCATATCAATAATCAATGGTCGGACATTTATTTTTTCTATTTTACCATTTTTCTCTTTCTCTATGATAATCTCTGATTGAGCCAAACCCTCAGAAATTTTCTCTGCCACTTCCGGCCACCCACTATCCCTCATCCAGTATTCGCCAACATTGATGGACTTTTCTAACGAGGCGAATCGCCGGGCCAATGGCTTCAGGGAAATAAGTTGAAAGCCATCGGGAATCTCGGATAAAAGCATTCGCCGCAGAACGGAAATATCCATTTTTCTCGTCAGAGCCACATCGGTATATTCGGCTTCGCTGAGATACCCAACGGAAATAGCCGGGCCAAACGAAATAATTGGCTGAGGCGCATAACCACCGCTGTAAGCCAGTGGCCAGTTTGAGCGGCGATACATCCGGCGAAAGGCCTCAATTTGTTCCAAGTGAGAAAGATAGCGGACCGGCATCTGCCGGGACCAGCGAAGCCGCCAGTAATAAAGATAGGGGTTATCGGAAACAGCAATCTTTTTGTGAATTGGAAATACCGCTAAAGATTTTTTCACCGAAATATTTTCTCTGGCAGTCAACTGATTTTCTTTCCAGCAACTGACCAATGTTTTTTTGAGAACTTCTTTATCAGTAAACCGGAGATGGTCCCAGGCCAGATTTTTTTCCAGCGGTATCGGTTGAAGATAATCGCGCCAATCAATCCCCAATTCGCCAAAAGCTTTCTCCCAGATCCGAAAATCAAAATATTCGTCCCAGTGGTCAAACCGGGCCCCCAGTTCCCAGGCCCGCCGGATTACTGGATTTAGCCGACGATCCCCCCGGGCGATAACCCCTTCCAGAAGCGCACTTTCCAGCGAATGAGCTCGCACACTGGCTGAAATATTTTTGTGCAGATAATCAATCTTCTGCTTCAGAGTTTCAGGATTTTCCATCGCCACCCACTGGAAGGGCGTCTGCGGTTTAGGAACAAATGGCGAAATGGTTACACTCAAATTTAGATTGGTGAGTTTTTTGATTTTCTTTACCAGATTTACTATCGCCGGAATATCGGCGGCAGTTTCAGTCGGCAAACCTACCATAAAATAAAGTTTTAATTGACGCCAGCCGGCCCGGGAAGCTAAAATGGCCGTTTCCAGAATCTGTTCATCGCTGAGGTATTTTCCAATTGCCTGACGGAGTCGCTCAGTGCCGGCCTCCGGAGCAAAAGTCAAAGAACCGCTTGGCTTATCCCCCAGATGTCCAGCCAGTCCAACCGAGAAGCAATCACAGCGTAATGATGGTAAAGAAATTTTTATCGGCCAGGGTTTTATTTTCTGGATTTTTTCCAGAAGGCTTTCTATCCCCGGATAATCACTGCTGGACAAACTGACCAGACTGATTTCGGAAAAACCGCTGTGTTTTAATCCTTCGCTAATGATAAATAAAATATCTTCTTCAGAGCGAACCCGCCAGGGGCCATAATAACTGGTTGCCTGACAAAAATGACACTTCCGCCAGCAGCCGCGGGCAATTTCTACGGTCAGCCGGTCGGCCGTCGTCTGGACATAAGGGACAATGGGGCTGAGCGGATAATTAGCCCGGTTCAAAGGAGCAATTCTTCGGGTTATAGTCGTTGCTAAATCATCAACCACCGGCTGAACTGTTATTCCATTTTTGTCTTCTCTGGTTTGATAAAATTGAGGAACATAAACGCCATTAATCCGGGCAATTGCCAGCAATAAATCCATCCGGCTGGTCGACTCACTTTTATGTTTTTTGACCACCTCAATTATTTCTCCAATTACTTCTTCACCATCTCCCAGGACAAAGGCATCAAAAAATTCGGCCACCGGTTCACAATTAATGGTAACCGGACCACCGGCAATAACCAGAGGAAATTTATCCTGGCGCTCGCTCGCCAGCAGGGGAATTCCCCCAAGCGAAAGCATTGACAAAACATTGGTGACCACCAATTCCGACTGCAGAGTAAAACCAACAATATCAAAATTGTTTAACGGGGTACGGCTTTCCAGAGAAAATAGTCGGATATTTTCTGAACGCAGATATTGGGCAAAATCAATCCCCGGGTTATAAACCCTTTCGGCCAGCGCATCGGTCCGCTGGTTGATAATCTGGTAGAGAATTAATAAACCAAGATTGGCCATGCCAATTTCGTAAATTTCCGGAAAGGCCAGACATACTCGCACCAGATTATCCGCACCGGTTTTGTGAATACTATTCCATTCGCCGTCAATATAGCGTCCGGGCTTGCGAATGTTAATTAGATTTTTTTCTATTTTTGTCCACATCGCTAAACTGTAAATTTTCTTATCCGGATATTTAGCAACAGGCCCAGGGCGATAAACGAGCCGACTATTTGTGAACCGCCGTAAGACACAAAAGGCAATGGCAGACCAGTTGCCGGCATCAGGCCCAGAACCATTCCAACATTAATAATTCCGTAGAAGGCAAAGGCCGAGCAGATTCCGGCCGCAATCAATGAACCAAATTTATCCCGGGCATCCCGGGCAATAATATAAGCCCGATAAACCAGTAAAAAATAAAAAGACAATAACCAGAGAGAACCAAGAAAACCAAGTTCTTCGGCTATTACCGCAAAGATAAAATCCGTATGTTGTTCGGGCAAAAATCCCAGATGCGATTGGGTCCCCCCGAATAATCCCCGCCCAAAAATTCCGCCCGACCCGATGGCAATTTTTGACTGTAAAACATTATAACCGGCGCCTAGCGGGTCAGTGGACGGTGACAAAAAGACAATCAGCCGCCGACGTTGATATTCCTTCAGTGAGTGAACAACCATCCGGGAAGCCACTGTTCCGGAAATTATTATCAGAGAAAGAACCAGCGCATAAATAAAGGGAATCCGGTAACGCAATTGAGAGAGAATATACCAGAAAAAGAAAATCAGAAGGACTATCGCACCAGTGGTCAGCAAAGTATATTGGCCGCCGGCCGTCACCAGAAAAATTGCCTTCCACACCTTCAGCCAGAAAGGATCGGTAATCACTTTTAATTCCAGACCGGCCAGAGTCGATATTAAAGGAATTCCACCAGCCAGCAGTCCAAATAAAATAATTACCAAAAGATGTAAGAGACGTGCTCCGGCTAAAAATAAAATAGTCAAAAACACCGGAAAATATACCAGGGTTGCGGAAAAATCCGGCTGGAGCAATATGAGAAATACCTGAAATAATAACATTGCGGTCGGGTATATCAGTGAACGCCAGTGGACGATATTACGCCAGTTTTTTACCATAAGTTCGGCCAGAAAAATTATAAACAAAAATTTGGTAATCTCGGTCGGTTGAAAATAAAAATATATCAGATGAAACCAGCCCCGGGTCCCGCGCAGAGTAGTACCAAACAATAAAACTGCTATCAGCAAAAAGGTAGAAAAAAGATAAACAATGTTGCCCAGACCGAATAAAAACTGATAATTAACACTGACAACCAGAATTAGAAAAAAGATGCCGAAAAAAATATAACTTATCTGCCGAAATAAATAAACCTCCGGAATCCCCTGGCGCATTGTCGCCGAATAAACTCCGGCTAGGCCAAAAAGCAGCAGACCAAAAGCAGCCAGAATCAGCCACCAGTCCATTCGGGCCAGAAATCGTCGACTGATAATTAGCCTATCCTTCACCAGTACTTATCCTCACTTGCCGCCCGGAAAATTTCTGCGGCAATCGGTGCCGCCACTGCTCCACCGCTTCCACCATGTTCTACTAATACGGCAATTGCCAGCCGGGGTTTATCCGCCGGGGCATAACCGATAAACCAGGCGTGGTCTTTACCTCGCGGGGTCTGGGCAGTTCCGGTTTTACCGGCAATCCGCACCCCAAAAACTCCGGCGGCCCGACCGGTCCCGTTAAGTACCACCTGTTCCATCGCCTGCTGGAGCAAACTCCAATTTTCCGGTTCAATATTGTCTATTCTCTGGATAACTGTTCCGCCGTTATTTTGATAAACAATCTTTCCGTCTGGCGAAATTATTTTTTCAACCAGATAAGGACGCAAAATCACCCCGCGCCGGGCAATCGTGGCCGCTAACTCGGCCAGCCGCAATGGCGTAGCGGTGAGATATCCCTGACCGATGCTGGCATTAATCGCTTCTCCGGAATAGACCTTGCGGTTATCCGGCAGAGCGGAGGTGCCGACGGACTCCGAAGGCAAATCAATCTGAGTCGGCTTATCCAGCTGAAAAAGCCGGCTGTATCGGTCAATATTTTCTATTCCCAGCCGCAGTCCCAATTGATAAAAATAAACATTGCAGGACTCCGCCAGCGCCCGGATTAAATTAAGCCGCCCATGACCGGTCTTCTGCCAGCAACGAAATGTTTTGTTGCCCAGATTAAAATATCCCGGACAATAAAAAGATAAATCCGGGGTTGCTTTTGCCTCCTGCAACGCCGCCAGAAAAGTTATCACCTTAAAAGTAGAACCCGGCGGGTATAATCCCTGAGTACAGCGGTTCAATAATGGATAACGCTTATCGTGAATCCAGTCTGACCAGAAATTAAGATAATCACCACTGACAAAAAGATCCGGATTTATTGAAGGATAAGAAACAAAAACCCGCACCGCATCCGTCGGTATATCAATTGCCACCACTGCGCCCGGACGACCGGCTTGAGTTGCCAGAGCATTTTCAGCAATCTTCTGCCAGTGCCAGTTAATTGTCAGATAAAGATCATCGCCCGGAACCGGCTGGAGATATTTCACTATTCGCTTCTGACGACCGCTGGCATCAACCTCTATTTGCCAGCCGCCATCAATTCCTCTTAAATTTTTTTCATAACTCCTCTCCAGCCCGGCCCGACCGACTATGCTCTCGGCATGATACACCTGGTCTTCATTATGATGATAAAGTTCTTCTCTGGTTATATTGCTTAAATATCCTGGAAGATGAATGGAACAACCAGGTTGATATTCACGCTGGGCCGCTTCAATTATTGAAAGCCCGGGAAAACGCCATTGTTGTTCCTTCAACAGAAAAAAAGTAGTCCGGTCTATTTTATCACTTAAGACCGCCGCCCGTTGTTCCCGCAAGGCCTCGGCCACCTGCCGGGCAATTGCCGGGGCCGGATAATTAATTATGCGGGAAAGTTCGCCGGCAAACTGCTGAAGATTAAATCTGGTTACATCCACAAATGGATAAAAAAGTAGCTGGAAAACCTTTTTGCTACCGGCCAGTTTAATTCCATCAACGCTATAAATATTGCCGCGCGGTGCTGGTTCGTAAAAAATCTGGGTGCGATTGACCTCGGCTCTCTGGAGATAATAACTTCGCCAGATCACCTGATAAATAAACAGTTGAACGGCCAGAAATATAAAAACCGCAGTAATTATTCCGAATGACCTTTTCAGCCGCCCGACAAAATCCTGATAGGCGAGTTGTTCGTGAAGTTGCCAGACCATAAATTAGGTATAATACCGGAAAAATCTCCGGTAAAGGTAAAAAATTATCGGACTGAACAGCAGATTTACCACGATTTGTTTCATCTCCACCAGCAAAATAAAATCTAACCGGGCAACAAAAATCTTCAACAGTATTATTTTACCCAGACAATATCCCAGAGAACCAAGTAATCCCAGAAACAACCAGGTGAAGATACTCTCCTCGTCCAGTCGCTGGCGGAAATTCCCGACCACAAAACCAATCAGCGTTAACAAAAAACTATTCAGTCCAAAAAGATAAATACTGAAAACATCGGCCCAGAAGCCGAGGAAAAATCCCCAGAGTTGTCCGCTCATCCGGCCACGCCAGAGAGCAATCGCCATAACCAGCAAAAGATAGATATTGACACTTATCCGCAATTTCGCCAAAAACCAATTAAACAAACTGGCCAGAATTGCCAGTAAAAAGAAAAAACAAATTTTCAAGAATGGGTTGGGCTGTTTCACTTTATTATAATTACTGCCTCAGTTAAAGTGCGATAGTCAACCGGAGAGCGGACCGTTACTGAAACCTGATTGGCAAATTTTTCAACATTCTGGACATAACCTATTAACAAACCGGCGGGATATATCCGGCTGTTCTCGCTGACCAGCACCTCCCGGCCAAGAATACTATCGCTGACATCACTTAAATAATCTATTCGCAGTTCGCCAGCCGCCGATCCCCGGAGAAGCCCGCTGAAATCTTTATCTTCTCCTTTAATTACCACCGGGACATTGACGAGTTCGTTGTTTAGAAAAAACACCCGGGAATATCCTAAATAACTCTGGGTAATTAACCCCACCAGATAGAGACGATTGTGCCAGAAAGCCGCCACCGGCAAGCCACTGGTAATTTTTCGTTCGCTCCCTTTATCCAGAAAAGCAATTATTTGTTCACCAGGATTGCCGGCAAGATGGATCCGGGCAATTTCAATTTTATACGGAAAGGCTGGACGCAAACTTAGCAAATCTCTCAGCCGGGAATTTTCCTGAGCGACTGTCTGCCAGTAATTTTGCTGGGCTTTCAAAACCTTAATTTCCGAATTGAGAGTTTGATTTATCTCATAGACCCGCAAAATATCTTTTAGCCGCTGTCCGACCTCACCCGGTCGATTGATAATTTTCTGACTCAGATGAAGACTGGGAACTGCCAGATAATTACAAAAATCCCGCCATAAATGAACTGTCTCAGTGGTGTTTTCCGTCATCAAAACAATATTGAAGGAAAGCAGAAGGATAAGTAAATAATAATCCCGGGAAGGTGAGAAATGTGCTGAATTATTCATATTCTAACAGGGAATTGAACCCCATTAAATAACTGCCCGTTTGGCCTTTTTCAAATTATCCAGATCTTCCAGATAGTAACCGGTTCCCCGAACCACACAGGTCATCGGGTCATCGGCCAGTCGCACCGGCAAGTGAGTATCCTGGGATATCCGTTCGCATAAACCCCGCAACAAACTCCCGCCACCAGCCAGGACTATCCCGGTATCAATCAAATCAGCCGACAACTCTGGTTTGGTCCTTTCCAGAACCTTTTTGATAACATCTAAAATTGACTTAATTGGTTCTTCCAGCGCCAGACGAATTTCTTCCGAGTTAACTGTAATCGTCCGGGGAAGTCCGGCATGGTCACGGCCACGAACCTCCTGGGTTAACTCTTCAGCAAGCGGAAAGGCCGAGCCAATCTTGATTTTTGTTTCCTCGGCAGTATTTTCACCAATCAACAGATTATATTTCCGGCGGAAATAATTGACAATCGCTGCATCCATCTCATCACCGGCTACCCCGATAGAATCGGCTTCGGCCAGTTTACCGAGAGATATTACCGCCACTTCGGTGGTGCCGCCACCAATATCCACAATCATATGTCCCCGCGGTTCGACAATTGGCAGATTGGCTCCCATCGCCGCCGCCAGTGGTTCTTTCAAGAGATGGACCTCGCGGGCCCCGGCCTGTTCCGCTGCCTCCCGAACTGCTCTTTGTTCTACCTCGGTAATTCCGGAAGGAATACCAATTACCACCCGGGGATGGATTAAACTCCGTCGGTTATGGACCTTTTTGATAAAATAGCGAATCATCTGTTCGGCGGCGACCAGATGGGCAATAACCCCATTGCGCAGGGGCCGAATAGCGGTTATTGCTCCCGGGGTTTTTCCCAGCATCCGTTTTGCCTGAGTACCGATTGCCAGAACATTGTTGGTTTCATTGTCAATTGCTACGACTGAGGGCTCACGGATTACTATCCCCTGACCTTTGACATAGACCAGAACCGAGGAGGTTCCCAGGTCTATTCCCATATCATTAGAAAACAAACTGAATAAAAAATTAAACATAACTCACCTAACTTATCAGGGTCAACAAAGCCATCCGGGCTCCGTCTCCGGTCCGTCTTGCCAGACGGAAAACCCGACTATAGCCACCGCTGCGATTCTGATAACGAGGCACCAGAACATCATAAATCTTGCGCCGCACCACTTCATCTTTAATCCGGCGGTAAACCTGACGCCGCGAACTGAGCCCGGGATTTTTTGCCTGAGTAATGATTTTTTCGGCGAAACTGGCGGCCTCTTTAGCCCTGGCATAAGTGGTAATTATTTTTTCGTGTAAAAATAATTGTTCAGCGAGATTGCTTAAGAGTAGCCGGCGGGCTGAACCCGGCCGATTGAGTTTACGACGATGATAATTTTTTATCATTGCAGTCAGTCCTTATTTTTACTTTTTGTTTTTTTGCTGTTTTTCTTCTCTTCTTTTTTTTCCGGAGCCGGAGCCGGTTCAGTTGATTTCAGGGATAAATTGTATTCGGCAAGTTTTTTCTTGACTGTTTCCATACTTTTTTCGCCAAAATTTTTCATAACCAGAAGTTCATCCTCACTCAAAGCAATGAGTTCTCCGACCTGGTTAATCTTATGGGCTTTCAAAGCGTTCCAGGCCCGAATCGGTAATCCCAAAATATCTATGGGCTGCTGGAGAATATCGCCATTTACTCCGGAAGGTGCCGCCGCCGGCTGTTCGTTCTTTTCCGGTAAAAGAATCTTAAATAAATCCAGTAATTTCTGAACCGAATAAACCAGGGCCTGTCGGGGAGAAACACTCCCATCAGTAAATATCTCCAGACTGAGTTTATCATAATCGGTAATCTGGCCAACCCGGGTATTGGTTACCTCATAATTAACCCGGACAATCGGCGAAAAAAGTGAATCTACAAAAATGGTGGTAGCCGGCGCTCCGGGATATTTGTTATCAGCAGCCAGCACATAGCCCATTCCAGTATTAACTTCCATTTCCATATCCAGTTCCGCGCCCGGAGAAAGCGTGGCGATATAGACATCCGGATTGACAATTTCCACGCTCTCGGTTGTCTCAATATCCCGGGCAAAAACCTCTCCGCCTTTCTTTACCTTTAATCGCAAAATCTGTCGTTCATCGCTAAAACATTTCAAACGAACTGATTTCAAATTCATTAAAATATGGACCACATCTTCTTTAACCCCGGTGAGAGTGGCAAATTCATTGGTGGCGCCTTTGATGCGCACAGCAGTAATTGCCGCTCCGGGAATACTGGAAAGCAACACCCGACGAAGAGCATTGCCCATTGTCTGGCCATAGCCCCGGTCCAGCGGTTCAACAATAAAGCGACCATAGCGATCGTTAGCTGTCTTTTCATCCAAAACTACTTTTGTTTCTAACTCCGGTTTATTCATCAAAAACACCTCGTTATTTAGAATACAATTCTACTATCAATTGCTCACTGATATTGCGATAACTCATCTCGTCCCGCTCGGGATAACGAATAACCTCGGCCGAAAAATTTTCTGGCTGGAGTGATAACCACGACGGAACGCGGGATTTATTG
>Ga0123519_10006532_pt1 | contig 18282 bp, 11 predicted proteins | sample YelNatPaOPRAMG02_FD_87396 | JGI IMG/M metagenome (GOLD analysis project Ga0123519, IMG submission 87396) | Hot spring microbial communities from Yellowstone National Park - Yellowstone National Park OP-RAMG-02 (version 2) | ecosystem: Environmental > Aquatic > Thermal springs > Hot (42-90C) ... | reverse complement strand
GAGTTTCAGTGCATTTTTAATTGCTACCGAACAACAGATTCGACTGCAGTGAGGATGTTCTTCTGTTCGAGAACCGACGCACTGGATCATCACGATGTGACGAGCCTTCTTGATTTCTTCGGGTTGATGGACGATCCTTTCTTCGAGCTCCCTCTGAGTCATCACCCTCGGATCTTGACCATACAGATATTCCTTAGGTTGGCTTTCCTTCGCTCCCACTGCCACGATGATCACTCCATGCTCATACTCTTTTTCTATCCCATCGGTAGAGATAATGGATTTGAAGTTTCCTATATATCCGGAGAGGCTCTTTAGTTCAGAACGAGTAAAGACCTGGATCCGAGGATTGGCCATCACTTCTTCGACCATTTTTTTGAGAAGTGCCTGGGGGTCGTTGCCTTCAAGGGTATAATAGAGGTGACGAAGGTGTCCTCCCAATTGAGCATCTCTCTCCACTATGGCACATTCAAATCCTTGCTGAGCTAACCCAAGGGCCGCTCTCATTCCGGTGAGACCTCCTCCGATCACCAATCCTTTTCGGATGACCTCCATGACCGGTTCTTTCAAAGGTCTCAGGAGTCGAGATTTAGCCACCGCCATCCGGACCAATTCCTTCGCCTTTTCCGTAGCCTCTTTAGGCTGATGCATATGGACCCAAGAGCATTGATCCCGGATATTGGTCATTTCGAAAAGATACTTATTCAGACCAACCTCACGGATCGTCTCCTGAAAGAGGGGCTCATGGGTTCTTGGAGAGCACGAGGCTACGACGACCCGGTTCAGTTGGTTTTCTTGAATGGCCTTCTTTATCTTTTCCTGGGTATCCTGGGAACAGGTATAGAGGTTTTCTTCGACGTAGACCACTCCTTTTAGATGCTTGGCATACTCTTTGACTTCCGAAACGTTAACAACCCCTCCGATATTGATCCCACAGTGACAGACGAAGACTCCAATCCTTGGTTCTTGATCCCTTACATCGATCTCTTCCGGATACTCCTTTTTACGAGTGAGGGTTGCCCGAACCTCCGAGAGAAGACTCGAAGCGGCTGCCACCGCTCCACTGGCTTGAGCTACGGTTTCCGGAATATCTTTGGGTCCCTGGAAGGCGCCACAGACAAAGAAACCCTCTCGACTGGTTTGAAGAGGGGAGAACTCCTCGGTTTTACAGAAACCATAGGGGTCGAGCTCGAGGCCCAGTTTTTGTGCCAGGACTTTAGCTCCTTGAGAAGGGGTAAGCCCTACAGAAAGGACGACCAAATCAAACTCCTCTTCCTTCGGTCGACCCTCTGAATCGATATAGGTGATGAGAAGGTTCTTGGATTTAGGTCTCTCTGCTACCCGAGAGACCATGGAGCGGATGAAACGAACCCCGTATTCCTTTTTTGCCCTTTCATAATAGAGATCAAATTCTTTCCCATGGGCCCGGATATCCATATAGAAGATGGTAGGTTCTACTTCAGGATGATGTTCTTTGGCGATAACGGCCTCCTTGATGGCATACATGCAGCAGACAGAACTACAATATTCATTTCCGTCCCTTCCTGTTTGATCTCTTGATCCAGCGCATTGAATCCAGGCAATCTTATGAGGGGCTTTACGATCAGAAGGTCTCAAGAGACTTCCTTGAAAAGGGCCTGAAGCACTCAGAATTCGTTCAAATTGGATACTGGTGATCACATTGTCGTATCTTCCAAATCCGTAGGCTGCCAATCGGCTGGCCTCATATTCATCGAAACCTGGACTGAGAATGATGGAACCCACTTTGAAATGAATATACTGCTCTTTCATTTGATGGTTGATTGCCCCTGCTTTGCACAGGGCGACACATTGAAGACATTCAGAGCAGAGGCCACAGTTAAGGCATCGAAGGGCTTCTTGTCGAGCCTCTTCTTCAGTCAACCCTTTTCTTACTTCCAAGAAATTCCTCCTTCTTTGCTCTGGAGGTAAGGTTTCTGCCCGAACCCTTCGGCTTTTTGGTTGACCTCCATAGATCTCTTCAAATCGGGCTTTCTGGAGGAGGGTCTCCCTTCCTTCTCGAAGATCCCTTCCCCGAAGAAATCGGTCAATCGAAATGGCAGCCTCCTTTCCAGCCGCCACGGCATCAATAGCAATCTTAGGTCCTGTAACAGCATCTCCTCCTGCAAAGACCCCTGAAAGGGAAGTCTCGAAAGTCACAGGATCAGCTTTAATGGTCCCCTGTGGGGTCAATTCGATCTTTGTTCCTTGGAGGAAAGAGAGATCGGGGATTTGACCGATAGCAGGGATGACCATGTCCACTTCTAAAATAAAATCCGAGTTGGGAATCGGGATGGGACGCCTTCGACCGGAGGCATCGGGTTCTCCTAATTCCATTCGAATGCAGCGGATAGAGGAGATTTTCCCATCTTTGGAGAGGATCTCCACAGGAGTCGTAAGGAATTGAAATTGAATTCCCTCCTCTTCGGCCTCTTTTACATCTTCCTCGTAAGCGGGCATTTCGGCTCTTGATCTTCGGTAAAGGAGAATGACTTCTTCTGCCCCCATTCGTAAAGCTGTTCGAGCTGCATCGATGGCCACATTTCCGCCTCCGATGACTGCCACCTTCTTTCCAACCTCCACTTTTTCTCCCAAATTGACCTTTCTTAAAAAGACGACCCCTGGAACGACAGAAGGGTTTTCTTCTCCAGGAATATTCAGTTTCTGATCCTGATGGGCACCCACTCCGATGAAGATGGCTCGATAGCCTTTCTGGAATAGGTCCTCTAAGGTGAGGTTGGGTCCGATGGGCGTATGGGTCTTAATCTCCACTCCCAGCGATTGGATCGTTTTGATCTCTTCTTCGAGGACCTCTCTGGGAAGGCGATAGGAGGGAATTCCTACCGAAAGCATTCCTCCTGCTATCGGAAGGGCTTCAAATACAGTGACGGAATATCCTTTCAATGCCAAATAGGCAGAGGCGGTCAATCCTGAAGGACCTGATCCAATGATGGCTACCTTCTCTTCTTTGGGCTCTTCCTTTTGAAGGGGTATCCCTCCCCTCACCTGATCCGCAACAAATCGTTTCAGGTCACAGATGGCGATGGGTTCGTCCAACTCTTTACGATTGCACTCCTTCTCACAGGGATGGGGACAGATTCGGCCTAACACCCCTGGAAGGGGAAGGTCTTTCCAGATCAGGGAATAGGCTTCCTTATCCTTTCCAGCCCCAATGAGGGCCACATAGCCCTGAACATTAATATGAGCCGGGCAGGTGATCCCACAGGGGGCCCGATCTCCTTTTTCGATCGTAAAAATATTTGGAAAGGCCTGGGCATAAGGCCTATAGATTGCTTTTCGTTCTGCCAATCCCTCATCAAATTGATTCTTTCTTAGGACAGGACAGGCCTGAGGGCATTCCCCGCACCCTGTACATTTGGCAGGATCAATGAAACGGGGTTTCTGCCTCACGGTGACTTCAAACTCTCCAGGTTCTCCTTTGACCTCCACGACCTCGGAATAGGTCAGAGGCATGATATTGAGATGACGACCTGCCTCCACGAGTTTAGGGGAAAGAATGCACATTGAGCAATCGTTGGTAGGGAAGGTTTTATCGAGCTGAGCCATCACCCCTCCGATGGCTGGTGAGGATTCGACCAGATAGACATAATAACCGGATTCAGCCAGATCGAGGGAGGCCTGGATTCCAGCGATCCCACCCCCTACCACCATCACGGCTCCCACTTTTTCTTTCATGATCACCCCATCCTTCCTCATCATCGCAGGTCATTTTTAAATCAGTCCCTTTTTGCTAAGGACTTTAATGGGATCGGTGAGATGACGTCCCAACCATTTTTTGGTATCCTTATGCCCATCGCTAATCCCATCAGTTCAGTAAAATAGAAAATCGGAATCTCTACCGGGTTTCCCACTTCTTTCTCCACCTCTTCCTGCCGGGTATCAAGATTGGCCTGACACATGGGACAGCCCGTAACCACCCCCTCTGCTTCTGCTTCCTTTGCCATGGAGAGAAGTTTTCCACTCAATTTTTTAACGATATCCGTCCTCGTCATGACCAGACTTGCTCCACAGCAGTCCGTTTTATAGGACCAGGGAATCGGTTCTGCCCCCAAAAGATCCATCAGACGATCCATATGCTGGGGGTTTTCATACTCTTTAATTCCTGTGATCTGAGGAGGTCGAACAGTAAGACATCCATAATAACAGACTACCTTTAATCCTTTGAGGGGACGGGAGATCCTCTTTTTGATCTCCTCCAGCATGGATTCTTCACAGAAAAAGTCGAGGACATACCGAATGGGAAATTTTCCATGATAAGGGAAATGGATTTTTTGAGGGGTCTCGTGGGAGGCCTTTTCCGCCCATTTGAATCGACTGTAACAGGCCACACAAGGAACCAGCAGATCCCGACCGCTTCGTTCAGCGATGGCCAAATTTCTTGAGGCCAGATCGATCGCTAAATCCTCGTTGGTACAGTGAGCAGAGCTTGCTCCGCAACAGGTCCAATCCTCCAATTCATAGAGACGAAGATCCAGGAGTTCGGATACTCCTCGTATCGATTCATCATACTCCCTTGCCGTTCCATGAAGACTACATCCTGGATAATAAGAAAGTTCTTTCACCCTTTTAACCTCCTCCATCCTTGCTGCTCACAACGGAATGACAGGCCTCCTTAGGATTGCGAACCCGCTTCTTCTCTTTTTTCAAAACCCTTAAAGATTTCTTTGATCTCCTTGCCTCCCCCAAACTTGGAAGGAAAGAGTTTAATCTTCCCTTTTCGGTACATCTTCCATCCCAGGGCTGCATCTTTGAAGAAGTCTTTCGTCTTGGATTTAAACTGGAGGATGAGACTGAGCTCATGAATGCGACCTTTGGACCGAATGGTGTCTAAAAAGACGGAGTGGAAGACAGGGATCTCCTTCTCCCCGGGTTGAATCCCTGAACGGAGGGCTATCTCTCTCAGGGAATCCATGATCCTTGCAATATCAATATCATTGGGGCACCGAACGCTACAGGTATAGCAGGAGGCACAGATCCAGATCGTTTTTGAACCCAGGACCTTTTCTCGGTGACCATACTGGATATGTCGAAGGATCTGATTTGGAAGGAGATCCATAGCATAGGCTACAGGACAACCGGCAGAGCACTTCTGACATTGGTAACAGGCCTGAAGATTTTGGCCACTCACCTCCATGACCTCTGTAAGGAAAGACTTCTGATCCATCATCTACCTCGCTTCGTTAGCCATTTTCTCCTCAAGGATGGGTTGTCTCTGAGGAGGAATAGGGAGTTCAATGGTAAAGGTCGAACCTTCTCCCACTTTACTCTTTACCCTGATCTTTCCACCATGTTCTTCCACAATCCCGTAGGAAGTAGCCAGACCCAATCCAGTCCCTTTTCCAACATCCTTGGTGGTGAAGAAGGGGTCGAAGATCCGAGTGAGGTTCTCCTCTGGAATTCCTTCTCCCGTATCCGTAAACTCAATAAGAACGCTTCTCCCATCGGGGGAACGGGAAGTGGTAATGGTCAGTCGGCCGCTTCCATGCATGGCCTCAGCCGCATTGACGATAATGTTCATGAACACCTGTTTGAGTTGACCGGCATTTCCCTGGACAAACGGGAGGAAAGGATCCAGGTTCTTGACAATTTCGATGTTGTGAAAAAGGGCCTGGTTGACCAGGAAGAATAAGCCGTCATTGATGGCTCGATTGATATCGACGGGCTCCTTTTTGGGTTCGGTTTGGCGAGCAAATTCCAGTAAACTTTTTACAATCTCTTTGCAACGACCAGCCTCCTGAACGATCCGGTCAAGGTCTGCCCTTTTTGGATCGTCCTCGGGAAGATCTTCCTTCATGAGACTGGCATAGATGAGGATCCCACCCAAAGGATTATTGATCTCGTGGGCAATCCCTGCGGCCAATTTTCCAAGAGAGGCCATCTTCTCAGAGCTTACCAGTTGAAGGTGAGTTTCCTGAAGCTTTTTTTCCATCATCAAACGGGGACGAAGATCCGTGAAGATTCCCACACTTGCAATTTCATTCCCAGAGGAGTCGTAAATCAGGGTGGCCGAGAGCTGGATGGGAATCTCCTGGCCCAATTTATTGACCACGTTGAATTGCGTCGGAAGGAGTTTTCCTACCCCCCCGTGGTCAGGACTCCGGAGTCTTCTCATCACTTCTTTCGCAATTCCAGGTGGATAGATTTGGGTGATATGAATTTTTCCAATGACCTCTTCTGCCTTATACCCCGTGAGGACTTCTGCTCCCTTATTAAAAATAATGATATTGCCCTTCATATCGGCGGCAATGATTCCATCTACAGAACTTTCGATCAAATTCATTAAAAATTCATTCGTCTCCCGTAACTCATCTTCGATCCGTTTTCTTTCGGTAATATCCAGGTTGATTCCTTCGTAGCCGATGATCTCTCCTTTGTCGTCTTTGATCGGATGGCCGGTCAGAAGGACGGTAATTTTTTCACCATTCTTCTTTTTGAACTCCACCTCCATGTCCTTTACGAACCCATCCCGTTCAATCCTTTCCTGAAAAATCTTTCGATCTTCAGGATGGACATAGAGGTCCTTCGTGATATCGATTTTAAGAAATTCTTCTTTTGAGGAATAGCCCAGCATATCCAGGAGGGCCTGATTACAATCTAAAAATTTTCCTTCTTTTGAGCTGATGAAGAGCCCGTGCCGAACTCTTTCAAAGAGGGTTCGGAGTTTCTCCTCGGATTCCCGAAGTTCCCGTTCGAACTTCTTTCGAGCCGTAATGTCCCGGATATAGGCGTAGGTTTTTATCTCCCCTGTCTCCGATCGGGAGGTGGCGATGCAAACCTCGGTATCCTTGGCCTCCCCTTGAGGTGTGTGGATTCTCATCTCCGTGCAGAATTTTTCTCCTATCCCCTGCCCCTTTTTTACCATTCCCACCAAGAACTCTTTGTCCTCTTTACCAATGATAGAGAAGAAATTCTTCCCCATAAGTTCCTCTTTGGGGATTCCCATAATCTCAGAAGCCATCCGATTAGAGAAGATGATTCGAAAGTCCTGGTCAAATACCACAATCCCATCATCCCCCATCTCAGCGATCTTTTCGAACTCCCGGGTCGCTTCAAGAATCTTTCGCCCCATTCGTTTAGATTCCGTGATGTCCTTGAGATAGGCATAGCCCTTTGAATGTCCCTGGGACGTTTGGGTTAGGGCGATACAGAGTTCCACCTCTCTTATCTCCCCCGAAGCCGTCATCAATTGGGCTTCGGTACAGGTTTTTTCTCCAAACGGTTCGGAACGAGAAAAGAGACTCCCTAAAAAGGAGGGATAGGGTTGTTTTAACAGGGACAGAAGGGTCCGATTCAAAAGCTCCTCATTGGAGTAGCCTGAAATCACAGAGGCCATTCGATTGGCGTATTCGATTTGGAAGTTCTCATTGAAGACCAGGATCCCATCGTTTCCCAATTCGGCAATCGCCTGAAACATCTCCCCGTTTATCCTTGGCGGGACAATAGAAAGATGGCTCGACGTTTTCCTTTTTTGAAACGGGGTCTTCTTGGGCTTCAATGGATCAACTCTCCTTAGAGTCCCACTTGATCCAGTAAAGGTGGGATAAGATTTTCCCACCCGAGGGGAATGATCTGGATCCCTTGAACCAGGGGCTTCATTTCTCGGATGAGCTCTGAAGCAATCTCGATACTCTCTTTCTGTTTGTCTGAAGCCTTCATCAACCGGTCAATCAGGGAATCAGGAATATAGGTCCCCTCTACATGTTTATTCATATAACGGGCCATCCCTACCGATTTCAACAGGGTAATTCCAACGATGATCGGTACCTTGAAGTGGGCCACCTTTTTGATGAAATTCTCAAGTAATCTTGGGTCATAGATGGAATTGGTAAAAAAGAATTCTACTCCTAAACGGATCTTCTTTTCCATATCCATGACCTCGAGGTCAAGGGCGTGGCCTTTGGCGGTCGCATTGACCTCGGTTCCTACATAGAATTGGGGTTTGCCCTGAAGGTCATTTCCCCCAAGATCGTATCCTTCTTGAAGCCGTTTGACCGCTGCTAAAAGCCCCATCACGTCGAGGTCGAAAACGGGTTTGGCTTCAAAATGGTCTCCGATGGAAGGATGATCCCCTTGTCGGACAAGAATATTTTGTAACCCCAGGGCAGCCGCATTGAGTAAGTCGGATTGAAGGGCCAATCGGTTTCGATCGCTACAGGAGAGGTGATAAATCACTTCCATCCCTTTTCCTTTGAGGAGGCTACAGACCGAGAGCGAGCCTAATCGCATGATGGCATGCTGAAGATCTGGAACATGGATGGCATCGACCCGACCTTTCAATCGCTCCACATGCCCATAGATCTCTGAGAGGTCAATTCCTTTTGGGGGCTGAAGTTGAGCGACGACCACAAACCTATGGGATTCCAGACGTTCTTTAAAGGTCATAGTTTTTCTCCCCTGATCATTAAGGTTAATGAAGCCTCCTTATTCCACTTTGGGTCGGGGAAGCAATCCGGCCATCTCGGTAATTTGGCTGACCATTTGCTCCCATTCAATCGCCATGATATGGACCCCATGAACCCCTTCAATCTCTCTTAATTCCTGAATCTGTTCGACACAGAGCTTGATCCCTTCTTCGGCAGGTTTTTTCGCCTTGACAATTCGATCAATAATCTCCTCAGGGATGATAATCCCGGAGACATTTTTCGCCATGTATCGAGCCATACCTCCAGATTTAAGGGGGGTGACCCCAGCAAGGATGTGCACCTTTTCATGCAGGCCTCGATCACGAACCATCTTCATCCATTCTTTGAATCGTTTCATGTCATAGATACACTGGGTTTGAATGAAGTCGACCCCGGCCTTCACCTTTTTGGCCAATCGAACGACTCGAAATTCGAAAGGATCCGCAAAGGGGTTTTCCGCGGCTCCAATGAAGAGTTCGATCTTTCCTTCGATCTTCTCCTCCCCACCCAGGAGGGTTCCTTCATCCCTCATCGTTCGGACGCAATCGATGAGCTGGATGGAATCGAGGTCATGAACATTTTTGGAATCGACCTGATTTCCAAACGTATGATGATCTCCAGTAAGGCAGAGCATATTTTTAATCCCGAGGGCCGTGGCCCCAAAGATATCACTCTGGATAGCAATCCGATTTCGATCTCGAGTCGTCATCTGCATGACAGGTTCAATCCCCATCTGAATCAGAAGGGAAGAAGTGGCAATACTTGACATCCGAACGATGGCGGTCTGATTATCTGTCACATTGACCGCATCCACATATCCCCTCAAGAGGTCGGCCTTTCGTTTGACGACACTCACATCGTTTCCCTTTGGAGGACCCAACTCTCCTGTCACTGCAAAGAGCCCTTTGGATAAAATCTTTTCGAGATTGCTTCCTGCTTTCATATCTTCAGATCCTCCCTTATGATTCTTCTCAACCCACTGTCTCGAGATTCGACTCCCCAACGTTTGGCTGGAATTATCTCTTCCAGTTTATAGAGTTGGCCCAGGGAACTCAGCCGGTCGTAGATGAGTTGCCAGGCACAGTCCGCCTCTTTTTTGATCTCACATTTTCCTTTCGATGATCCTCCGCAGGGGCCATTTAAGAGCTGTTTGGCACAACGAGAGATAGGACAGATCCCCCCTGTCTTTTCAAGGATGCAGTTTCCACAGGCCTGGCACCGTTCTTCCCATACCCCATGGGAGAGGGTTTCTCCCAAAAAGGTGGTATTCACCCCTGGCAATACGGGCATTTTAGGGAAATAGCGGACGAGGGTTTGAACTCCCACCCCACAGGCCAAAGAAAGGACGGCCTCCACCTTTTCGATGAGTTCAGAAAGGTCTTGGGCGTATTCCGGTTCGCACTGACGGGCAGGGGTAGCTTCAAGAATTTCCAGGGGTTTTCCAATCTTTTTCCGAGCCATTCGAAGGGCCGAAGCAAGGAGTCCCACTTCCTTTTCTCCCCCGGCATGACAAACGGTGACGCAGGCTCCACATCCTGAGAGGAGAATCTTTTTATAAGGATCGATCGACCTCAAGATTTCTTCCATGGGTTTCTGTTCCGCCTTTATCATCTCTTCCTCCTCCTCTCTCTCAATGACCTAAATCCTGTCCGAAAAGAGATTCATCTTCTATCGACACATGGATTGGGTCCTAATCTCTTTAGCTCTTTCGATTTTCTCTGTAATGTTTCAGCCAATTTCACCCCGCTATTGGTTGCAAGATAACAGATCTCGATCCTCTCCTTTTCTAACCCGATCTTCTCCATGAGCCGATGAACATAAGAGAGTCTCCCTTTGGCTCGAAGGTTGCCCCGAAGGTACTGACAGTTATCTTCATAGCACGCAAAGAGAATGACTCCATCTGCCCCTTTTTCTAAGGCCTTCAATAAGTAGAGGGTTTCCACTCGACCTGCACAGGGGACACGCACTATCTCGACATTTTTAGGAAGGTTCAGTCTCAGGGTTCCAGCCATATCCGCGGAAGGATACCCTGACTGATCACAACAGAATGCAATAATTTTGGGTTCAAAATCAGCCATCTCTCTTTCTCCGATGAATCCTTTTATCCCTTTCAATCCATCTTATCCATCCACTCCCATCTGAATGTAAATCAATTCATCAGGGTAGTGACGCAGGGTAATGGCCCTTGCCGGGCATTCCCCGACACAGATCCCACAACCGAAGCAAGAGGCAGGATCTACCTTGGCGGCTCCCCACTGGGTATTTTGGGGAATCCCAAAGGTCAGATAGACGTTTCTCTCGGCATACTTTTCTACGGTGATTGCTGAATGAGGGCACACCCTGGGACAGGTATAACAGAGGGCACACTTTTTCGGATCGACCTCTGCTACAGAGAGGTCATAGGTATAGGCTCCTTTGGAAAGAAGGACCAATACCTCTTGGGCCAACGCATCGGCTTCAAATAAAGTTTCTGAAATCTCCTGGGGGAACCGACACCCTCCTGCTACAAAGATCCCCCTTCGGTTCGACCTGACTCGGAGAAGTTGGGGATTGTCTTCCATGAGGAAGCCTCTTTTACCGAGATGGAGTTTAAGGAGAGCGGAAAGCTCGGTGAGTTCTTGATGAGGAAGAATGGCCTCCGAGAGGACGACCAGATCGGAGAGGATAGAGATCGTCCATTGATCCTCTTTATGAAGAATCGAGGTGTCTTTCACCTCGACCTGAATCTGACCATTGACCAAAGAGAGTCTTGGAGGTTCTTCGTACTTAACGAAAAGGACTCCCAGCCCTCTTGCCTTTCGATAAAGACGTTCCATCCCCTCAGAAGAGACTTTAACCTCCTTGCAAAGAATGGTCACCTGACATTTCAGGCTCCCCTGCAGGATCAGACTCTGCTTAATGGCATTGATCGCATCGAATTTGATATCCTCGTTCGTCTCGTCTAACAGAAAGGTCACGGTTTCTACCCTTTTCCCTTCAAAAAGAGGAAAGGGTGGATGGGTTTCACTCAGAAGTTTTTCCATTTCAGAAAGAGTGATCACCCTTTTATGATCATAGATTCCTCCCCTCTTTCTCTCAACCCCGTAGCCCGTTGCCACCACAATGACAGAAGGGGTCAATGTCATCTCTTCCCCTTTTCCTGTAAGAACCGTTGCCTGGAATCGTCCTAAATGACCACGAAGATATTTTAATTGGGCAGGGGCGAGGAGGCTGATTCGAGGGTTTTGACGAAGCTCCGAGATTTTTTGTTCCAACCATCCTTTAACCTCCACTTCCTTATTATAAAACTTCCAGAGTTCGGTGGTCTTTCCTCCCAGAGTTTTTTCTTTCTCCACCAGGAAAACCTGAATCCCAGCTTTGGCGAGGGTTAAGGCAATGGAGAGTCCGGAAAGGCCTCCGCCCAGGATGAGCACTTCAGGCTTTAAAGGTAGGGTTTGAGACTCAATGGGTTTTAGAGAGGAGGCTATTCGAATGGCTTTTAAAATCATCCTTTTTGCTTTTTCAAAGGCCTCCTTTTCGTCTATCGAAGCCCACAGAACCTGTTCCCGAATATTGGCCACCGTGAAGAGATAGGGATTAAGGGGGAGAGGGAGGCCCCATTTTTGAAAGGAGGTTTCATAGATCTTTGGACTTCCTCCGACAATGACGACCCTTTCTACTTTTTCACGCTCAAGGAGTTTAGACATCCTTTCCAGGGCCTCTGAAGAGACCAGCTCCTCTTCTTCGGTGGAGAAAGCGACTTCGGGAATCTCACGAAGGGTTGACCTTAATTGATCTCTAAAAGAAGAGGGGAGGGTTCCCTTTAAGGTATCGATAAAGATTCCGATCCGAGCCATTTAATTTATTCCTTTCAAGAATTGATAGACTTCAAGGGCGATGTGTTTTGAGTGAAGGATAGTCCGATCAATATCTTTTGGACCACTGCAGGCCCCTGCAACAAAGACCCCTTTTTGTAAGGGAGGGGATTCAATGAATCCATCCTCCGTATAATTTAGACCTAACCATTGGACAAGCGATTTCGCCCCTTTGTTTAAAACCATCCCTACGGAGAGGACAACGAGGTCAAAGGTCTCTTCCGCCACTTCTCCTGTTTGAGGGTCTGGGACTCTTACTTTTAAAAGATTGGAGGCCGGGGAAAAATAGATTTTTGAGGGAAGACTTCGGATGAGTCGGATTCTGCGGTCCTCTCTGCAGGATTTGAGGAAGGATTCAAAAGAGGGACCTGCCGGCTGGATATCCATATAGAAGAAGCTTACTTCAATAAGAGGATATTGATAACGAATCGCTTTGATCAATCGAAGGGCATAGGCACAGCAGACCTGAGAGCAATAAAGGTTTCCAATCGATTCATCCCTGCTTCCTACGCATTGAAAAAAGGCGATACGAGCGGGGAGCTCTCCATTGGAAGGGCGGATCAATTTTCCCTTGTATCGCAACATTTCATCGAGATCTTTTGCGGTAATCACATCGGGATAACGCCCGTATCCATATTCTCCCTTTTGAGTGGCATCATAGGGATCGATTCCTGCGGCCACCACAATCGCATTGGTTCGAAGATCATAGAGCTCCCTTCCTTTTTTTAAAGTGGCTTCAAACTTTTTTTCGTTTCTTCTGATTCTCGAGACTTCAGTCTGGGTCAGAAGCTGGATCTTTTTGTTTTGATAAACCTCGGAAACCCTTTTATCAACGACACAGGCGAAACACTTATTACAGGATTCTGAAGCCTTACAGCAAAAGGTGGAGGCGAGCCCTCCAATGGATGAATTCCTTTCGATCAGAAGAGGAGGGATTCCCCATTGGGCGAGTTCTAAGGCAATAGTTATCCCAGCGATCCCACCGCCAATAATTAGGACTTCTTTTTCTAACATATTCGTCAAGGTCATTCCCCTTAAATATTTTGAATAATTGAGAAATTATTCACAAAACTTTTAATTTATTTCAAATGCTTTGTCAAGAAAAATATTAAATCATTGGTAATCCCTCACTGAAGGGTGGAAATAAATTAAGCCCGAGAGGAGTCTTTCCGAAACCCATAGAATGTGGATCAATTTATAGGTTTAAGGAATACGAATCGATCCATCTTAATTATTTCCCCCTCTGGGTGATGGATTATAAATCAATGGAATTCCTTGCCGAAGGGTTGAGGAGATTTACTGATAGGTTAAAATTACTTGAATCTTTATTTATTTTTAAATAGAATTAGATTTCAGGAGAAAATGATGAAGGTCAATATCGATCCTATTTTGTTGGAACTGGGCCCTATTCGGGTGGGTTGGTATGGGCTTATGTATGTCTTTGGATTTATTGGCTCCTATCTGTTGGTTCGATATCAATTGAAGAAAAAGGATTTTGGGATTACCCGTGTGGAGATCGAGAATCTCTATTTCTATCTCGTCCTTGGATTGATGATCGGAGCTCGATTAGGATATATCCTCTTCTATGATCTAAGAACTTATCTTCAGGATCCTCTGGAGATGATTGCTATTTGGCATGGGGGAATGTCCTTTCATGGAGGGTTGATCGGGGTGCTCCTGGTAGGGATTCTATTTTCTTACAAAAATAAAAAATCCTTCTGGAGGCTTTCGGATCTTCTCATTGTCACTGCTCCGATCGGATTGGGTCTGGGAAGGATTGGCAATTTTATCAACGGTGAGCTCTATGGTCGAGTGACTACCCTTCCCTGGGGAATGATTTTCCCAAAAGGGGGACCCCTCCCTCGCCACCCCTCTCAACTCTATGAGAGCGCTCTCGAAGGAGGAGTCCTTTTCGTCATCCTTTGGTTTTTAAAAGACAATAAAAGAATTCCGACGGGGGGGTTGCTGGCCCTCTTCCTTTTCCTCTATGGAGTTTTCCGTTTTTTTGTAGAGTTTTTCAGAGAACCTGATGCCCATCTCGGATTTATTTTGGGACCCTTTACGATGGGTCAGATCCTATGTTCTTTTATGATTCTTGGAGGGATGGGCTTATTTTTATATTTACACTGGAAAAAAAGAGCTTAATCTTTCGCTCCCTCCTCACCCAAAGATCCTCTAAATCCCCTTACCAGTCCATCGTCACTTTTTCAGAGGGAAGGGGAATAATGAAGACAGGTTTCCGAGTCCTTCGAAGGACCGCATCGGACACACTTCCAAGGAAGGTATGGGCTAAAAAGCCTTTTCCGTGGGTGCCCATCACGATCAGATCACAATTTTCATCGTTGGCTGCGTTTAAGATTTCTTCAGGGGGATGGCCCACGGGAACTAAAATCTTTTCAACCAGGTCCACACAGGTCCCTATTTGAGGCTCGGCTTTCTTGCAGAACTCTTCGAGACGGCCTTTCACTGTGGCGATCAAGGCTTCTTGTTTTTGCTGCATCGTCTCTTTTAAAGGAATATAGGCCTCAGCATAAGGTGGAATAGGTTCGATGGCATGGAGGATGATGATTTTGGCCCCATGCTTTTTAGCCATATCCACTGCATAAATAAAGGCATAAGAGGAGTTTTCAGAAAGGTCTGTGGCATAAAGAATTCGTTTAATTTTTGGGATCATTCGAGCTTCCTCCTTTTCAAAGAATTTTAATCCAATATAGCCCAATTTAAGAAAATTTTCATCTTTTAAGGAGGTTTGAAATCGGATCGTTTTTATAAGATAATGAAAAAATAAAAGGAGAGGGCTTATGAAGATTCCACAGCGAATGAAAGATGGATTCGTCGTTATCCATGGACATTTTTATCAACCCCCACGAGAGAATCCCTGGATAGAGGACATCGAAAGGGAAGAAGGTGCTTTTCCATTTCATGACTGGAACGAAAGGATCACATCGGAATGCTATTGGCCCAATGCTTATGCCCGGATTCTGGATGGAAAGGGGAAGATTCTTCGTCTTTTTAATAATTATTCCTCCATTAGTTTTAATTTCGGTCCTACCCTTCTAGGCTGGATCGAAAAGAAGAGCCCCCATCTTTATCGAAGGATCCTGGAGGCTGATCGAGAGGGCCTCAGAAGGTTCGGCCATGGGAATGCCTTGGCTCAGTCTTATGACCATCTCATCCTTCCTTTAGCCAATGAAAGGGATAGGGATACAGAGATTTTTTGGGGGATAGCGGATTTCGAGAGAAGATTTCATCGTAGGCCTGAAGGAATCTGGCTTCCAGAGGCCGCCGTCAATTATCCAACCCTTCAGGCATTAGTCCGCCACGGATTAGAGTTTATTATCCTGAGCCCGTTTCAGGCGCGCAGAATTAGACCTCTTGGAGGAAAAAAGTGGATCGATGTCTCCCAGGGGAAAATCGATCCTACTCAACCCTATCGGTGTTTTCTAAAAAGACCCTCAGGAGAGAAGATCTTTGATCAATCGATTGATATCTTCTTTTATGAGGGTCCTCTCTCCAGAGAAGTCTCTTTTGGAGATCTATTGAAGGATGGGAAACTCTTCTGTGAACGATTCAGAGAGATCTATCAACCTTCAAAAAAGACTCCCCAAATTCTCCACATTGCCACGGATGGAGAAACCTATGGTCATCATAAAAAGTTCGGAGAGATGGCCTTAGCCTATGCCCTTTTTGAGGGATTTAACTCAATGGGACTGGAACTCACGAACTATGGGGCCTTCCGAAAGAGATTTCCTCCCCTCTACGAAGTGGAGATTGATGAGGGGCCTAAAGGGGAGGGAACCTCCTGGAGCTGTAGCCATGGGGTAGGGCGATGGAAAGAGGATTGCGGATGCACCACTGGAGGGAAAGAGGGATGGAATCAGAAATGGAGGAGACCTTTAAGGGAGGCTCTTGATTTTCTGCGAGATGAGCTTGCCCTTCTCTTTGAGCGAGAAGGGGAAAGGATTTTCAAAGATGTATGGGAGGCAAGAAATCATTATATCGAAGTCCTCTTCGACCGTTCCCCTCAGCAGATCGACGCCTTTTTTGAGAAGGAGGGCCTCCATCCATTAGAGGAGAGTCAGAAGATCAAAGGATTAAAACTTTTAGAGATGGAGAGACATGCCTTGAGAATGTTTACGAGTTGTGGGTGGTTCTTTGCCGATATCGGTGGATTGGAAACCGGAATCATTCTTCAACATGCAGCCAAGGCGATTGAATTGGCCAGAGAATTTTCAGACCAAAGGCTGGAGCAAAATTTTCTCAGCCTTCTTTCGGAGGCGAAGAGTAACCTTCCCGAATTGGGAAACGGGGCCCAAATCTATGAACGAGTCGTAAGGACCCGATCCGTTTCTTTAGAACAGATCATCCATCATTTTGCGATTTCCTCCTTTCTCAACAAGGAGGGAAAAAGGGTTTTCTCTTTCTCCTTAGAGAAAAAGAAGCAATGGAGGAGCGAAGAGGGAGATTCCCCTGTTCTCGTTGAAGAGGTGGAGGTAACTTCCATCCCTACATCAGAAAAGGAGAGGTTTCTCTATGGAGTTCTTTCATCTCGAGAGAGTTTCTTTCAAACATGGATGAGACGAAATCCAGACCCTTCTCTTTTTGACCAAATAAAAAAAGCGCTCCAAGGGAGATCCCAAAAAGAAGAAGAGATCGCGGATTCTCTTTCTTTCCTTTTTGGGAACCATCGATATACGTTTCGAGATACGTTAAAAGAAAAGAGGGGAGAGCTCCTCCCAGGGATCATCCAGAAGGAACTGGAGAGCTCCCTTCAGATGTATGAAACCTGTTATGAGAGGAATAAAGCAACCCTTGAGGCTCTGATTAAGGAAGGATTCGAAATTCCATACGAACTCCGTATCGCTGCAGAGATTACCCTAAACCATCGTCTCCTTCGTGCACTGAAAACTCTCTCGCAAGACTTTGAAACGATTCTCGCTCAAGGGGAAATCGATCAAATTCTTACCGAAGCAAAACAAAACGGATATTCTCTTCACCGAGAAAAGGTGACCTCGATTCTGAATGAGTGGCTAAATAAGCGAGTTGAGATTCTCTTCGAGAATCGAGAGTTCGACCTTTCAAATTTTGAAGGGGTGATCCAAGAGATCCTAACCCTTCTCACCTTTTCTGAGCGATGGGGATTTCATCCCTCTCTGGAAGAAGCACAAGGCCTCATTGGAGAGATGTTGGATCAATGGATGATCAGTGTGGAAACCTCTTTATGGGAAGGGGGGGAACCTAAACCCTTTCCCCCTCTCTTTCTTACCCTTGCAGAGAAAATGAATTTTAATATAGAGGGATTTTCAAAAATGATTCAGCCTCTCCCATCTTCCGACTCTTAATATGAGTCTGTCCTTTCCTCTTTTTCTCTGACTATCGGAAAAGGTTCAACTGAGTCTCTTTGTCCCATTGGGTAGGGTTTTCCAGGCCATTCCTTTCTTTAAAGGCCTTTAGGGCCGCTTCTGACCCTTTGCCCCAGATTCCATCAATGGTTCCCTGATAAAAGCCTAATTCTGCGAGTCGCCCCTGGATCAGTTTTGCATCTTGAGGGATCAAAGGATTAAGGATGATCTCTCCTCTCGCAATGGCTCTTTTCATCACTTCAGGGTCTGAAGGCATTTCACGAAAAAGGAGCATTTGGGTTTCTCTATCCCATCGAAGAGGATGGGGCAAGGCATTTTCTGTTTTGAAGCTTTTTAGGGCAGCTTCTGAACCCTTTCCCCAGATTCCATCAATGGGTCCCTTATAGAGTCCTAAATCAGAGAGTCGATGTTGGATAAGTTTGGCATCCTCTTTTGCTTTAGGATTAAGAAGGATTTCCCCATTGGAAATGGCCATCAATCGTTGATCCAAGGGAGAGGGAGTTTTGGGAGAAGGAGGGAGAGAGGGTGAAGGAGCTGGAGAAGGAGGGGAGGGGGCTAGAGAAGGAGGTGGAGGTTGAACGGTTGAGGGTTGGGTAGGAGCAGTTTCTTTTTGGGGTTCTTCCGCCG
>Ga0123519_10006525_pt1 | contig 18307 bp, 12 predicted proteins | sample YelNatPaOPRAMG02_FD_87396 | JGI IMG/M metagenome (GOLD analysis project Ga0123519, IMG submission 87396) | Hot spring microbial communities from Yellowstone National Park - Yellowstone National Park OP-RAMG-02 (version 2) | ecosystem: Environmental > Aquatic > Thermal springs > Hot (42-90C) ... | reverse complement strand
GGTCAATCGCCGGATCCTCGTACAACACCCGGTAGTCGAGGGTCCGCATCCAGGCGCGGATTGCCGCCGTGGCGAGCAAACCCGTTACCCCTTCGAAGAACGCCGTTACCGGCGACTTGCCCGATCTCATCGCAGGCTTACCTTGGGCGCGGAGTCTCCACTTTCAAAGGCATTGGGGCATTGTCCGATCGAATGGCAGTAGCGGCCATTACGTCTCATTCCATTGGCCGGAGAAGACCTCTTCGGCCGGCCCGGTGAGATAAACGTGGTTATCGTCGGCCCAATGCAGTTCCAGGTCGCCGCCTGGGAGATGGGCCAGAAGGTGCCGATCCGTCCGGCCGGTCAGCACCCCTGCGACGCACACTGCGCTTGCCCCTGTACCACAGGCCAGCGTCTCGCCGGAGCCTCGCTCCCAGACCCGCACCCGGACCTCCTGAGGCGAGAGCACCTGGACAAACTCGGCGTTCACGCGGCGGGGAAAACAGGGGTGCCGCTCGATCTGCGGTCCCAGTTGCAGCACCCACGCATCGCTCAACTGGTCCACATAGGTTACGCAATGCGGATTACCCATCGAGACGCAGGTAACCCGGACCGGCCGCCCCGAAAGGTCCAACCGTGCGTCGACCACCGGATTGCCCGGCAAGTTCGGATTTCCGGGGAGGGTAGTAGGGATTTTCTCCGGTTGGAGGATGGGTGGGCCCATGTCCACGCGGACCCGCGCCACTTTGTCACCTTTCAGCTCCACCTCCAGGGTCAGCACCCCTCCAGCGGTTTCGATCCGCAACGTGGGCTTGCGACACAAGCCGTGATCGTACACGTACTTGGCCACGCACCGAATGCCGTTACCGCACATCTCGGCCTCGGAGCCGTCGGCATTGAATATCCGCATCTTCGCGTCGGCCACTGCCGAAGGGCAGATCAAGATCAAACCATCGCCTCCCACCCCGAAGTGGCGGTCGGCCATACGCCGCGCCAGATCACCTGGATTGGCAGGTACCGGCTGAAAGAAACAGTCGATGTAGATGTAGTCGTTCCCTGCCCCGTGCATCTTGGTAAAACGCATGGCCACACCGCTTTGAAACGATCTTGAGAACCGGCATTGTATCTGGTCTCGTATCTCTGGACAACGCCCTGTGGGCTCGCCAAAATGGACACTGCCGGGGCGAAGGCGGTTCGATCGCCATGACGTTTCCCGAAACTAGGCTTACCTTGATCCAGCGCCTGGCTTCCGGTCCTACTGAGGAGGATTGGCACCAATTTGTCAGGGACTACTGGGGGCCCATCCGGCGGTTCGCCTTGCGGCATGGCGCGCGCAACGTGGCCGAGGCCGATGAGGTCGTCGCTGAGACGTTTGAAACGCTTTGGGAGGCCAAGCTTCTGGTCCGGTGGGTGGCCAATCGAGCCGCCAGGCTACGCACGTTGCTGTGCGCGGTGGCGTGGCGGATCGCGACCACCCGGCTCCGGGCCGAGGCGCGTCATCAGCAGGCAATTCGCCAGTGGGCCCAACAGGCCGCCCTCCCCGAATCCCTCGCTCCGGATCAAGCCGATCTGTTTTACCGCGCGTGGGCCGAGGACCTCCTCCAAAAAACCGTAGAACTTGTGGCCCGGGAGTACTATCAGAGGAATGGGGGCGACCATGTTCGCGTGCTTTATAGCCGGCTGTGCGAAGGGCTATCCGTGGCCGAGACGGCCAGGCTCTTGGAGCTGAACTATTCGGAGGTGGTTTTGTACTATCGGCACGCGCGCCAGCGGCTGAGCGAGAGGATCCAACAGGTTTTGCGAAATCACGTGCTGCGCTATTGTGCTGCGGAGGAAGTGCAGAGCGAGTTCGACGAAGAGTGGCAACGGCTTGCCGACTTCCTGGAACGGCACGGAGGGTTGGAAGAAGCGGTGCGGGCGGCCTACGAGGCCTGGAACCCGATTCGATCTGCGGACGAACGGCAGGCCAAACTGGCGGGGCCATCCGATGCGCCGAAAACTTCGACGCAGATCACCGGCGGGCCAGTTGCGACATGAATTATTTTGCACAGGGCGTGTTGCGCGCCCTTCATCTCACCCTTCCGGGGGCAAATCATGAACGGTACCAGCGGGCGTTCGACCGAAGCCTCTTCGCCGGCCGGCCCGGCACTGTCCGACTGGCCCCAGACTTTACGGAGCTTTGCCGGCATCGTTCGGCAGATTGAAACCCTGCACCAAGCGGGCCGGCTGCACGGATCGATCAGCGTGGATAGTTTGGAACAGGACGCGGAGGGCCGGTTGGTGTTGGGGCCGCCTCCTCCAGCGATCACGCTGGGAGGCCAGTTCTGGGATCCCGCGCGGTGCCCGCCGGGTATTCTGGCCGACGACTTGATAGATGTGCCGACACGCATAGCCGATGCCGCGGCCATGCTTGCTGGGCAAGCGCCCGGCGTGGATCCGCGGTGGATCGACCTCTATCAACTCGGCGGTGTGCTGTACCAGCTTTTGACCGGCCGGCCCATCCTGGAGTATCTATACACCGCGCGGGGGAAAGGCCGGGTGCCGCGGGCGGTTCGGCCTATCCTGGAGGGATTGTTAGGGTTCGACCCTGGCCGGCGATTTGCTTCGTGTGGGGAAGTGCTCTCGGCCATCGAGGCGGCGCTTGCCCGCCAAGCTCAGACTCCGGCCACTCAAGTCCAGAACGAGCTTCCCGAGCGCTTGGGCCAGTACCGGCTTTTGGAGTATATCGGTCGGGGGGGCATGGGCGAAGTGTATCGCGGCTATGAAGAAACACTGGATCGCGAGGTGGCCATCAAGGTGCTTCCCCGCGAACTGGCCGACCAGCCGGAATTTGTCCAGCGTTTCCGCAGCGAAGCCATCGCGGCCGCCCACGTGGCGCATCCCAATGTGATCCCGATTTACTCGGTCGGGAAGGATGCCGGGCGACATTATTTCGCCATGCAGTACGTGCAGGGGGAATCGCTGGCCGATCGCCTGCGCCGGTGTGGCCGGCTGCCGCTGGACGAGGCCCTGGACTTGGCCAGCCAGATTCTTCAAGGGCTTGACGCTGCCCACCGCTGCGGCATTATCCATCGCGATCTCAAGCCGGGCAACATTCTTATCGAGCAGGCCACGAACCGGGTGCTGCTGGTCGATTTCGGTCTCTCGCGGCGACTCACCGCCGGGGGACAGTGCTTGGACCAGGACCTCTTTCTGGGGACGGTGGAGTACCTGGCCCCGGAACAGATTCGCGGCGATCCAGCGGACCAACGGAGCGACCTGTACGCCTTCGGCGCCGTGCTGTACCAGATGCTTTCCGGCCGCGGCCCGAGGCGGGCCGACAGCCCCACAGGGGCACTTGTGGAAGCCGCCTTCGGTGGGCCCCTTGCGCTGAATCCTGCCGAGGACGAGTTGCCCGACGCAGTTTGTAGGCTGATAAGCCGGCTGACTGCCCGCAATCCGGACCAGCGTTATGCCACCTCCGCCGAGGCCCTGGCCGAGCTGACTGCCATCCGGAAAAGGCTTGCGACCACCAAAGGGCGGGTAAAAAAGGCGATGGCCAGCCAAGGTGGCCCTCGCCGGTGGGCGCGGCGGGAGTGGCTGGTGGCTGCGCTTTTGGCAGCGGGCGTCGGATGCCTCGCTTGGGTCGGACTCCGCAGGGATCTGCCCGGTAGCCCGGGGCCGGCTAACCCGCAGGCCGACGCCCTCCTGCCGCCGACATTGCCGGCGGGCCAGTGGATCGATCTGGTGCCTGAGATCACTCCAGACCGCGACAGCGTGGCTGGTGTCTGGCACATGGAAGGGGGCGTGTTGCGGGCCCAAGGTGAGCCTTTTTCCCGCCTGCTGCTGCCCTTGTGCGTAAGCGGGGCCTATGACCTTAACGTGCAATTCACACGCTACCCGGCCGGCGATGCCCAGGGCCACGTCGAAGTCTTTTTGCCGGTGGGCATGGCGACCTGTGCGCTGAGTTTGAGCGGCTCCAGCGAGGTGCCGGGCCGGCCCGACCGCGTGCATGGCTTGTCAAGGGTTCGGGGATACACCCCGGGCGAAGACAGCGGCGGGGCAAATCCCACGGCCCGATTCCCCGGCACGCTCGAAAACGGCCACACCTACCATCTTGCGATCGGAGTCCGGCCGGAAGGACCCGCCCAAGTGAGGATTCAGGCCCGCCTGGATGGCCAAACGGTGGTCGATTGGTCGGGACCGCCCGAGCACCTCGACCTTCACCCGTCTTGGCGCTTGTCGGAACCGCTACGGCCGGGCTTGGGGGCCGCGTCCAATCCGGTAGCGTTTTCGGCCGTCCGGTTTCGACTGGTCTCAGGCGTGGCGTGGAGGCCGGCTTCGTGGTTCCGGCAAATACCTTCGGTCGTCCGCCCTGGGGGGGATCGGGCCATTGTACTTTGCGTGCCTGCGGCGGAGATCCATGGCCATGTGCTTCGCGAAACCGCCCCGGGGGTGCTCGGTTTCTGGAGTGACGAACGGGAATGGGTTTCGTGGACCTTCCTGGCCGAGCCCCAGACCCGCTACCGCCTGGAACTTCGCTACTCGTGCCACGAGCCCTGCGAAGGAAGCACCTACACCGTAACTATCCGCGGACCGCAAGGGGCACAGATCGTGGCTCGCGGCACCGTGACCTCTACTGGGCAGTACTGGGAGAACTACCGCACCGTGCCGCTGGGCACTTGGCAGTCCGGGGAAGCCGGGCCGTACACCCTGGAACTCAAACCCGCGGTCAAGCCGGGCGAGGCCGTGATGAACCTTCAGTGGATGCGGCTGGTACCGCTGGGGGGCGAAGCGGCCGCGTTGTCTCGTGACTAGCCGCGCGGTGCCTGCGGCGCTCCTCAAATGTAGTACATCGGGATCAGATGTAGTACATCCGGTCGTCGTGGCCGCGGGCTTTCTCCAACAACTCGGCAAAAGTGATGCGGTCCAAAAGTTCGCGCTGGGCTTTTTCCACTTCGGCCCAGGCCTGGGCCAGGGCCTTGACGGCCGGGGAGTCGGGCGACGCGCTAGTGGTGCGGCCATTGCTTTTGGTCCCCCCTTCGATGACCCGCATCACTTCGCCCAGAGTCACCTGTTCGGGCGGGCGGACCAGATGGTAGCCTCCCGCAGCCCCCCGGGTGCTGACCACCAGGCCGGCACCTTTGAGCTGCAAGAGGATTTGCACCAAGAACCGTGGCGGTACGTCATGCCGTTCGGCGATTTTGCGTATCCGCACAGGCTCTCCGGATCCGTATCGCGACGACAGTTCAAGCATCGCGATACAGGCGTACTCGGTTTTGGCAGAGATTTTCATAGGCCAACACGGGGCCGGGTTTGCCCCGCCTCCTAGTTCCTCAAGCCGACGATTGTCCGTGGCCGGGGCGGCGGCCGTCCCTGCCGCGCCCCTCCGGTCCGCGGGCCGCGCCGCCCGGCACGCCCCGCAGCCGATGCGCCCACGCCGCGCACCGAGATGACCCTCCCGGACCGCCCCTGGCGCCCCCTTCAGTCGGCCGTGTGCAGGCCGCACTCGATCTTCCCCGTCCCACTCCATCGCCCCGCACGCTCGTCCTCGCCAAGCAGGACCGGCCGCGTGCACGGCCAGCAGCCGATACTGGTGTATCCCCGATCGTGTAAGGGATTATACGGAATGTTTTCGTACACGATACGGTCCCACACCTGTTTGCGGGTCCAGTTGGCCAGGGGGCTGATTTTGACCAGCCCAAACTTCTTGTCCCAGCCCACAATGGGGGCGTTGGCCCGATGCGGGCTCTGGTCGCGCCGAATCCCGCTCATCCAAGCATCGAAACCCCGCGCAACCCGGTGCAGAACCTCGATCTTCCGCTGGAAGCAGCAGCGATCGGGGTCCGTCTTGTAGACCGGCCCGCCATTGAGCCGCTCGTATTCCTCTACCGACAGCTCTGGGCGCTGGAAATCGACGACAATGCCGTACCGCTCGGCAATCCGGTCGCGAAGCTCCAGCGTCTCTTGAAACTGGTACCCCGTATCGAGGTTGAACACATACACCCGAGGCTCGATCCGGGCCAGCATCGAGAGGATTACGCACCCTTCAGGCCCAAAGGCGGTGGCCATGGTCAGCCGCGGAAAATACCGCTCCACGGCCCAGGTAATGATCTCCTCCGGAGTGGCCGACTCCAAACGCTGACTGTAGCGTGCCAGTTCCTCCAACTCCTCTGGCGACGGCACGCGTACCGAGGCGGGCTTTGGACCATCCATGGGCCGGTGCCCCGCCCCCGATATCCCGGGGCGGTCCCCGCCGACACCGGGCGACGGACTGGCCCCAAGCAGCGTTGCCGGCTGAAGAATTTTACGGGAGGTGTCGGGGATGATTGTCATGGCAATTGCGCTAGTCATCTTTTTTTGGCGAGTTCGCCGGAGCCCGCCCCCAGGGTCCGATGACAATCTTACTATGTTTGTCAAAAAAGTCAACTCTGAACGCGGGGCATTTTTGGTATCGTCGGCACCGCGAGGCATTCTTGATCGCGAGCCAGAGAGGCGTTTGCGCGATGCCCGAGCGGCCCCCCAACCAAAGCCCTGGCGCAAGACGCGCAAAAGCTGATGCGCAGGGGTTGATCGCACGGCCGCCGCCCCGGACAAAAAGTTAGCGCAAAACGCTACCCCCGCAGGTCACATGCCCCCATTACGGGTGGCATACGGCCGTCGACCGTCGCGCCAAATTCCAATCCAGCGAAAAGCGGCGAATGTCGAGTGGCAGGATGTCCACAATCCGGGCGGATGCCGCCAGTAGCGATTACCCAGCCAGTCTCGACATTCGCCGCATTCGGCCGGCTGGCAAGCCGGGGGGCCCGATGATCCCTCCCAGGACGCAATACTCGACTCGGTAAGATATCGCCAACCGGCCGGCTAACGGTGCCCCTTCGCCCCCCAACCATTTTTGAGTCACTGTGGAATCGGGGGGAACCTATCGGTATTGCTTGCTGAAGAACTGCTGGGCAGCTTGGGGATCGGGCTTGATCGTGGGGGCCCCTTCGTGCCAATCCGCAGGGCAGACCTCGCCGTGCTGCTCGAAAAACTGCAAGGCTTTCACCATGCGCAGGGCCTCTTCGGTGCTCCGGCCCAGCGGCAGGTCGTTGACCACTTGGTGGCGGATGATGCCCTGCTTGTCGATCAGGAACAGGCCCCGCAGGGCGATTCCGTCGGGCAGCAGCACGCTATAGGCTTCGGCTATCTTCTTGTCCAGATCGGCGATCAGCGGGTAACGGATCTCGCCCAGGCCTCCCTGGCTGCGCGGCGTCTTGCGCCACGCCAAATGGGTGTAATGGCTGTCCACCGAGCAGCCCAGCACTTGCACCCCCAGGGCCTCGAACTTGTCCAGCGCGTCGGAGAAAGCGATGATCTCCGTCGGACATACGAAGGTGAAGTCCAGCGGATAGAAGAACAAAATCACGTATTTGCCGCGGTAATCCCGCAGCGAGATCTCTTTGAACGACCCGTCCGGCATCACCGCCTTGGCCTTGAAGTCGGGCGCCTCTTTGGTCACCAGTACGCACATCCGAGAAATCCTCCTCTGCAAAAAACCGTGTTGCCAGTTGACCCCCTCCGGGGTTGCCATGAAGTTTCAGGTATTTATGCGAGTGGCAACCGATAGTCAAACGGATCGCGCAGGATTATTCATAACATATTACATGCCATTGACTTATGAAACATCCTCTTTCCACTAGCCAATCCCCTTTTTTGAGAATCCAAAATCTCGCGGCCAAACCGGTTGCTCTCGGGCGCCGACGGGCTATGTTTGGGCATGAGAACCTCTCTAGCCAGAATGTTTCGCGAACTCGTGACGCGAACCGAAGGTACCACGGCCATGGTCTGGGCCATGCTCTTAATGCTGGCCCTGTTGGCTGGGCTTTCGTGCCTTACCGTCGCTGGCCGGCTCTCGGCGGGCTGAAAAGGCTACCTAGCGGCAGGATTCCGCCGAGTCGCTTGCCCCGGCCCGGGTTGCTACAATAGGTTATCGCTACTGTGACTCAACGTCGCCTGGGTCATGTCGGCAAGTGGAGGGGGGCGCTCCAGCGGCATCCGGCGGCTCCTGCCCCGTGTTGTTCAAGCCTGCCAGAGGGATGGCCATGCGATCGGTTTTGTTCGTGTTGGCATGGGGATCGGTTTTTGCATGGACCGACCAGCGAACGGCCTGGGGACAGATGTTCGGGCGCCCGGCAACGTCCAACTCCCAGCCCAGCGGAGTTTCGTTGCTGGATACCGTGGGAGCCTCGTCCGTGGGGTCGCGGTACGGGGCCAACGCGGCCACGGTGGGCACCTTGCAGGGTAGCGAGCGTTTTCTGCGGCGGAACCGGTTAGGAGACGGTTTTATCGGCAGTGACCTGCGCGACCGTCGGCGATTCATCGGCGCCCGTCCGAGCACCGCCACTGCTACGCGCCCGGCGGTGCCTACCGTTCAAATCGAACGTGCCAGTCCGCAGAGCCAAGCCAACACTCCGGTCCAGAGGCGGGCAGGAATGTACGAACCGCCGCTGGAGATCGGGTTCGAGTATGCGGGACCCATGCGGCAAGCGGTCAGCGTGGCGCTCGCCCAACATCTTCGTTCGTCGCCGGCGTTGGATCCTGCCGATCGGATCGAGGTGTTGGTGGAAGGGACGACAGCCACGCTGCGGGGAGAGGTTGCCTCCGAACGGGATCGTGTACTCGCGGAGCAATTGGCGCTCTTTGAACCAGGGGTCTACGCCGTTCGAAACGAGTTGCGGGTTCGGCCGCACCGCGCGGAGGAAGACGGATGGCGTCCCTCGCCGCGCCTGCGGCATCCGAAGGAGCCGAGCGGGGGGCGGTAGCATCGCTTGTGCCCCCGCCACTTACCGAAGGTGTTGCGGCGGGCGGTCGGGGGCTTGCCTGCGAGGGCGATGGCTCGGCGGGGGGCGGTGAACCAGTCGGTGCTTGCAGGGCGCGGGCCGAAGGCGAATTGGCCGGCAGGGCGGGTCCTTCCAGGGCCCCTTGCCCGGGAGCGGGCGGACGCAGAAAGTGCGGCGGCACATCGATCGTAAAGGTGGTTGGCGGCCTTTGCAGGGCCGGCGCGGGGCCGATCGGTTCTAAATGCGATACCTGCCGTACGCCTCGGTCGGCCGGCATGCCGGCGGCGCTCTCTGGTCCAAGCGGCTTCTTGGGTGAGGTTTCGTCCTCGGTGGCTTCCCCGGGCAGCACTTTTCGACAGGGCTGCGAGACGATGATATGGCCCTTGACCGGCTCGAAGCGGGCGATGAGGCATATCTTTTTCCGCGGGCCTCCCACCTCGTCCCAGGGAAGCCAAAAGCTGTAGGAGGGGCCGAGCTCCGACTTGCTGTAGTGTTTGGGCAACTGCTCGGCGGTGAAAATGTACTTCTTGTCCGGCGCCGAGTAGGAGACTTGCCCCTGGCTCTCGTCGTAGGCGAACACGGTCAGCGTGCCGTCGACCATGATGGGCGACTCGCTGGAATCGTTGTAGAACATGATCCGGCCGCCGAATCCGCGCACGCCGGGCAGGCCGGGCTGATATAGCACCGTGTCGGTCCAGAAGTCGGTCATGCGCGTCGGTACCTGGGGCTTTGAGCCTAGTCCGGGCAGCGCGAGTTTGTCGGCGAGGTCCAGGGTTGTGCATCCGGCCGTCACGCCCAGGGCCAGGGCCGCCCAAGCCAGCGCACATCGCGGCAGAAGGCGCATCGGTCAATGCTCCGGGAAAGGACCAAAAGCGGTTGCCGGCGGCGGGGTCTCGGCCGGCCGCAGCGGATTGGCCAGCTGGGGGCCGGCAACGTCTGGCGTGGAGGGTGCCGTTTGGCGGCGGCTGCCGGGCTCCGACGGCGGGCCGGGCACGAACGCCGGCGGACCATGGGCCGCGCCTTCCTGCGGGCCCTGCACTGGCCTGCCTGGTGGAACGGCTTCCGGCGCCGGCCTTTCCCGCGGTTTGGTTTCGGGCAGCGCGGGAACCGCCCCCGGGCCTTGCTCTTGGCGTGAAGGCTCCTCCGGTTGGGCCTCGCGCGGCGAGATGAGTTCCCAAGCCGATCGCGATGGCGGTTTCCCGCGGGGCGTGATATCGGGGTAGATGACCTCCGGCGCGCCGCCGGCCCGCGTCAGCCCCGCTTGGCCGTGCAACTCCTCCACATCGCCCAGGCACCATGTCATGCGGGCCGATTCCAGCCGCTTGACCCGTTCCGCCTCTTCCGGCGTGCGCACGATATGCGGCGTCAATACGATCAACAACTCGGTCCGCTTCTCCACCACGTTGTGGTAGCGAAACAGCGCCCCCAACACGGGGATATCGGCCAACAGGGGCACGCGGCGATCCAAACGGGTCCGGCCTTTGGTAATCAGTCCCCCCAGCACAATGGTCTCGCCATCGGCGGCGCTGACGGTGGTCTGAGCCATCGTGGTGTTGAACGTAGGCGAGCGGATGACCTGCCCGCCGGCCACGGTCACCGGGATCCCCTCGGAGATAGGGGCCAGATTGGAGTTTTCGGCGTCGATCTCCATGACCACCATGCCTTCGGGACTGATGCGCGGTGTTACCCCCAGGATCAAGCCGATGTTGACTAGATCGATGGCGTTGAACTGGCCTGTCGAAACGATGCCCGTGCTGGAAATCCGTGGCACACGCTGGCCAATCTGGATGAAGGCCGGCTGGTTGTCCATGGTCATGATTTGGGGCCGGCTGAGCACTTCCAGGCGCCGCGTAGCCTGCAAGGCGCGGATGAGCACGCTGACCGACTCGCTGCTGGCCGACAAGACCAGCCCGCCAAACCCCAACTCGTTATTGACCCGCCCCACGCCGAAACTGGTCAGCCCCTGGGTGCCCACTTTGGAGGAGTTGGCCAAGGACTGCGCACTGGCCGAATTGCCCAGCGGTTCCGAGTTGTTGAAATTGAATCCCGGGTTCAGCGTGGCAAAGGGGGTGCTTTGGGTGGTTTGGGTGATGATCCCTGCCGGCGTGGATTGCTGGAGGGTTTGGGTAATGGTGGTCAAGTTGCCTGCCAACAGACTGCGGTCGAAGAGAATCGAATCTTGCAACCCGAACTCCACCCCGAACTCGTCATTGTTGCTGAGCTGGACTTCGGCGATCAGCACCTGGATCATCACTTGGGGCGGCGGCGAGTCGAGCTTTTCGATGAGGTCGGCGATTTCCTTGAAAAAGCGGGGCGTTGCACTGAGGATCAGGGCGTTGGAGACCGGTTCCGGTACCACGACGACTTCGCTTTCCAGTTGCTGGAAGGGGCTGAGCACGCCTGGGGCCGCAAGCTGCAACTGCCGCTGGCTGCGGAGGAAGTCGTTGATGGCCTGCGCGACATCTATGGCTGGCGCGTTCTTCAGCCGGTACACCGCGGTCTGGCGCTGCTGCACGTCCTGCTCGTCCAGGCGGATAATCAGCGCTTCTACAATCCGCAGGTCACTGGGCGCTCCGACAGCGATGATGCTGTTGGTCCGGGTATCGACCGAGAAACGCATGGGGATGAGGGCCGATTCGCCTTCGCCCGGCGGAGCCAGGGGCGGCCCTGGGGGGCCTCCCGTCGGGATCAGCGAGCGGAGCATGTTGGCTACCGCCGTCGCATCGCCATTGACGATGCGAAAAACCTTGATCTGCGCTGCGGCACCCGGTGTGTCGAGTTGCCGGATCAGGGCTGCCAGCAGCTCCATGCTTTCGGCGGGGGCGTGGACGACGATCACATTGAGGCGTGGATCGGCACTGAGGCGCACGTCGGCCAGCACCCCCGACTTCACCAGGCGCTGCCCCTTAGGATCGACCGCCAGCAACTCCAGCGCTGCCGAGGGCTGTGCCGGCCCTCCACCCCGCGCGGCATCCAACGCCGCCTGAAGCGTACCCGCCACATCCGTAGCCAACGCGTTGTACAGCTTGAACACCCGGGTCTGAAGCACCGCGTTAGTCTCGGCCGTGTCCAGGCGCTCGATCAACAACTCCACTTCCGCCATGTCGCGGGGGGCCGCGTGCACTAGAAGCGAATTGGTTCGCAGATCGGGCATCACCTCCACGCGAGGTCCCATGCCGGTGGCCCGGCTGGTCAAAAATTGCGTAATCGTCGTGGCGACTGTAGAGGCCGAGGCGTGCCGCAGGTGAAAAATCCGCTGCTCGGTCTGCGGCGCTACAGGCTGGTCGAGCTTGGCAATCAGCTCTTTGGCTGCCCGCACCGCATCCCCCCAGCCGATGAGTAGCAGTGCGTTCGGTTTGCCGAGGGGCATGATGGTAACCCGCCCCTGGCGACCGCCCAGATAGTCTTCGTTGACTTGCCGGAGGATGGCCGACACCGCCTCCCCGCTGACATGGCGCAGCACATAGATGTCGATGGCCGGCTCGGTTTCGGCACTCAACCGCTCGATCTCCTCGATGATCCGCTGCAGTTCTTTGAGATCGCGATCCCGGCCGCGGAGAATGATGGCATCCAGATCAGGCAAAATTTCCACTTGGACATCCGCCCCAAGTTGGCGCAATCGCCGGCGGAGTTCTTCCTCTTCTTCCGGAGTGAGGGGTTTCGCAGGGGGCCGGACCGCTTCGCCTGGTGTCGGCCGTTCAGCCGGCGTTGGCTCCCGGGGGCTAGGACCGGCCTTTCCGGCAGGAGCCCCCATCGGCTCGCCGCCCCCGGCTGGCGTGGGTCCGGCCGGCGGGCCGCCCCCAGCGCCCACCCCAGCTCCCCCCTCAGCCGATTGAAACAAGTACCCTGCCAGCCGCACGCCGCCCGGTGCGTCCAGCGCGCTTTGATCGTCGCCTGCCGGACCGTGGCGGCGGGGAGGTGCAGGAAGGCCAGAGTCGGCACCTGATTCCCGTGTCGAAGCCCGCCAAGCTTCCACCGCCTCGCGGACCTTCGACGGCGAAGCATGACGCACCGGCACCACCCGAACGCTAGCACCGTCTGCCTGCCCGGCGCTATCCAGGGCCCGTACCAAGCGCGAAAACTGGCCCACCAGCGACACGTTGCCCACGATGAGGAACCCGTTGCGCGAGCGGTCGGCCAATAGCTCCACCCGGCGCCCGCGACTATCGACAAACCGATACGCAGGTCTCTCCCCGGGCCGGCTGGCCGGCTGCAACGTCAGGCGCTGGCCGTACATTTGGCGCAGTTGTTCCTCGGTCCGGCGCACGCCGAGGTGCGGAGTGGGGACAAACTCCTCGGTGGCCGTAAGGCTGGTTTGGAGCACCGGCGGACGAACTGGCCCTTCTTTGTCTGCCCCGTCACCAGAAGATGCGAGGCCGCTGGCCCCACTGCCCGCCACCAGGCTGGCCACCTCATGATGCACTTCCGGCGAGGCCAGCACGATGAGCTGGCCGGTATCGGGATCGGTGGAGACGGCCACGTCGCCCGCGTGATCGGCAAACCGCCGCCGCACTCGTTCGGCTACCGCTGCCAGCGCCCCGGGGGGCACCGCATATACCCGCACCACCGGGCGTGATGTCGCCGGCTGGTCCAGCGCGGCAATCAATTCTCGGGCAATCTGCTGGGCCGGCTCGGGCCCGCGAACCAAAAGCTGATTGCCGCGGGCATCGACAAACACGTGTGCCGAAACCCCGGCATGGGTAAGCATTTCGGTCAGCACGCGCTCGACCTCTGCGGCCCGCTTATGCCGCAGGGCATAGGTTTGGAACGGCCCCTCGGCAGGGCTCGCCGCTCTTGCCGAGACCAGCCCCGCCAGCAGGGCCACGGCGAAACCCCATCCAACCAAAGCGGCATACGCCGACCGCATGGCCTCCAACCGTGGTATCACGGGCGTGCCTGAACAACGGCTTGCGTTTAGGATCGCACGGTCTTGGGGTGGTTCGAGGTACCACCCCCCGGGAAAGGTCGGCGGATACTAGTGATTCACCGCGTGGCGTTCAAGGCCAGTTCGCCTTTCTGCCGACCCGCGCCGGGGCCGGGCCGACTACGCCGCAACCACCACAAGGGGGGCGGACCGGTTGTCCCCCCTGGCAATAGCCGCCCGGGTTGCGCCTCAGGGCCCCGTTGCAGCCCAGGGTTCCGGTGGTGCGGCCATTGGGGGGCCACTTGAAGGCGCATGGTTGACCCCGGGGGATACGTCGGCTAGGCTATGCCACCGAATGGGCTAGAGCAATCGCCGGGCCGTGCCGCTTTGGGCACGGCCAAAGCGAAAAAGGCTTGGGGTGATAGCGGAGTATCGGTTGACCGGGCGAAAAGGGTTGGGGGTCCATCTCGAGCAGGAGGAAGGGCAATGTCGAACTGTGTGTGGCTGATGGCGATGGTGGTGGGCGCGGCCGGGCCAGCCAGCCTGCCCGATACTTCCAAGATGAACATCTTGTTCATCAACATTGAGGACTGCAATGCCAGCGTGTTCGGGTGTTACGGCAACACCATCTGCAAGACGCCCAACATCGACCGGCTGGCAGCCACGGGCGTGCGTTTCGATTCGGCGTACTGCCAGGCGATTTGCTGCAATCCCACGCGGACGTCGTTTTTGACGGGACTGCGGCCGCTGAGCACGCGGGTGCTTTCCAACAGCGACGTGATGAACGAGCACTTGCCGCCGGGTGTTCTGACCCTGCCCGAAATGCTCAAGCAGCGCGGGTTTTATACCGCCGTCATTGGCAAGCTGTTTCACCGGCTGGATTATGCCGAGCGGCAGTTGGCTACCTTCGATCGGATCGAGATGTATGGCCGGCCTAAGGGGTGGAAAGGCCCGCCGCCGGTACTGAAGTTTCCGCCGTTGCCGAAAACCGTTCGCGATGTGCCTCCGAAGGACGAAAAGAGCAAAGAGTACCGGCAGTGGCGGGCGCGGCACTCGGACCGTTATGGCGACAGTGGTCTTACGCGCCAGCAGGAACACGATTACCGCATGGCCGCCACCGCCGTGGCCCTTTTAAAGGAATTCGCCCGCAGCAAGCAGCAGTTCTTTTTGGCGGTGGCCCAGTCCCGCCCCCATACGCCGTTGGTCGCCCCCCGGGAGTACATCGCCATGTACGACCCGGAAAAGATTCCCGATCCGCCCGCGCCGGTGGAACAGTTGCGGGGCTTCCCCTATATGCAGCGGGCCACCGGCGGTAACCCCGATATCTTCATGAAGGGGCAGCCTACCCGGCGACAGGCTAAAGAGGCCATCGCCGCCTATTATGCCTGCGTAACGTTCGTGGACGAAAACGTGGGCATGATCCTCGACGCCCTCCAGCAGGAGGGGCTGGCCGATAACACCATCGTCATTTTCCTGGGCGACCATGGGTTCCATCTGGGCGACCACGGGTGCTGGTCGAAGTACTCGATGTTGGAGGCCACGCGGCGCGTGCCGCTGATTGTGCGCGTGCCAGGCATGCCGGGCAATGGCAAGGTGTGCCGGCAGTTCGTGGAGTTTGTGGACCTGGTGCCCACGCTAGGCGAGTTGGTGGGGCTGAAGCTGCCGGACAACCTCGAGGGAATCAGCTTTGTGCCTTTGTTGCGCAACCCGGACCAGCCATGGAAAACGGCGGTCTTCATGGTCGATGGCGACGGCGGACAGATGGTCCGCACCCGCAAGTTCAGCTATATGGAGCTGAAGAAGGGGCCGGTGCAGGTGGCACTCTACGATTTGGAAAAAGACCCGTGGGAAACGGTTAACGTGGCCGATGACCCGGCCTACGCGGCCCAGCGGCGGGAAATGGCCAACTTGCTCAAACAGGGCTGGAAGGCGGCGCTGCCGCCGCGCCAGCCGTGATGCGGCACGTGCCACGGCAGCGGCAGGCCGGATTGTTGGTGCTTTGCTCTTCGGTCTCGGCGCGCGGGACAGGCGCTTTGCCTCTTCGCGCGCGGAAGGTCCCGGGGCACAATGAGCACCAAGGTTCATGAAAGGAGGTTTGGGGAATGAGCACGGCCGGCTTTCAGGATGCGTTGGCACTGGTAGATCAGGCGGTGGCCCAGGGAAAGCTATCGCGCGGGGCAGCCGAGCATATTCGCGCCTGGCTCACCCAGCCCCGCTACGCCCAATACGCGCCGTTGGTGGCCGAGCATGTGCGCAATGGGCAATGGCAGATTCTGGACGACGTGTTTTGGACGATCATCCCCTTCGGAACCGGTGGACGGCGAGGCCGCCTGTACCCCATTGGCACCAACGCCATCAACGACCGCACCATCGGGGAAAGCGCCCAGGGGCTGGCCGAGTACGTCAAAGAGCAGTTCGCCAATCGCGAATTGCGGTGCGCCATCGCCTACGACACGCGGCACCGCTCGCGGGATTTCGCCGAGTTGTGCAGCGAGGTGATGGTAGCCAATGGTTTCCGGGTGTATTTCCTGGACGGCTTTCGGAGCACGCCGGAGCTGTCGTTCGCGGTGCGGTACAAGGAGTGTGTGTGCGGGATCATGATTACCGCCAGCCACAACCCGCCGACAGACAACGCAGTCAAGGTCTACTGGGCCACGGGGGGCCAGCTCTTGCCGCCCCACGATCACGGGGTGATCGAGCGGGTGATGGCGGTGACCGATATCCGCCGCGTGCCGTTTGCCGAGGCGGTGGCGTCGGGCCAAGTGGTGTTTTGCCAGGACGAGGTGGATGCAGCGTTCATTCGGGCGGTGGTGGCGCAGAGCCGGCCTGGACCGCGAAAACTGCGGATCATCTATTCTCCCCTGCACGGCGTGGGGACATCGGCGGTGCTGCCGGCCTTGCAAGCCGCGGGATTCCGCGAGGTGGAGCTGTTCGCCCCCCACGCCGAGCCTCACCCGGATTTCCCCAACGTCCCGGACCATATTTCCAATCCCGAACGGCCCGAGGTGTTCGACGCCATCATCCAGCGCGCTCGGCATGTGGGAGCCGACTTGATCCTCGCCACCGACCCCGATTGCGATCGCCTGGGCTGCGCCGCGCCGAAAACGCCGGACCCCAGCGGCCCGTGGGGTACGCTCACCGGCAACCAGATCGGGGCCCTTCTGGCCGACTATCTCTTGGAAGCGGGCCGGGCAGCCGGTACCCTCACCCCGGAACACTATCTGGTTAAAACCCTGGTTACCACCGAACTGATCCGCCGCATCGGGGACGCGTACGGGGTGCAGACCATCGGCGACTTGCTGGTGGGATTCAAGTACATCGGCGGCACGATCGACGAGCGCGATCCCAAAAAGTTCATCTTGGGGGCCGAGGAATCGTATGGGTTCCTGGTGGGAGATCACGCCCGAGACAAGGACGGAGCCGTGGCCGCCATGCTCGTGGCCGAACTGGCGGCCCGGGCCAAGGCCGATGGGCTCACCCTGCACCAGAAACTGGAATCGCTGTTCCGGCGCTACGGGTGCCACGTGGAGGGGGCGTTTTCGGTCACCATGCCCGGCTCGGAGGGGATGGCGCGGATGAAGGAACTGATGGCCCGCTTTCGGAACGACCCGCCCAAAGCGCTCGACGGCCTGCCGGTCGTCCGGATCCGCGACTATCTGAGCAATACGGTGAGGGAGCCGCAGGGCGGTTGCCGGCCGCTGGCCGGCCCCACGGGCGATATGGTGATGTTGGACCTCGCCGCCGACGGCAATTACGTGGCCGTGCGGCCCTCGGGCACCGAGCCCAAGATCAAGTTCTATCTCTTCGCCTTTGAGCCGCCCCAGGCCACGGAGGACGTGGCTGCCATCCGGGAGCGTCTTTCGGCCCGGCTGCGCCGCGTCGAAAACGACCTGAAGCAGTACGCCGGCCTGCCTTAGGGCTGCGGGGCGCCCCATGCCACGACCGCTCCCTGGTTCCCGGCCAGCGCCAGCCCACGGCCGTCTGGCCCCGGGGTCCGCCTTCGTCGTAAAATGGCGTCGGACTTTTGCGGGATCGGTTCCCCTCAAGAATCTCTATTCTCGGAAAGGGCAAGGCTTATGAAGTCGGCCGTTCGCGGTGGACTTGTGTGGATGCTCGTGGGAGCGATGATCCACGGGCCGTTGTTGGCGAGCTTTCCCGTGGGTACCCAGGGCGCGGTCTGGGCCGCCGAACCTGGGGCGCCAGCCGGCACCCAAGCTGACACCCGGCAGGGCGCTTTGGCCGAAAAAAGTGCCAAGCCGGCCGAGGCCACCGCTGAGGAAGCTAACCCCGAGGCCCTCGCGGCCGACGATCTTCGTTACGTCACTCCCCGCGCTGTGGCGGCTGTGGTGGTTCATCCCCGGCGCGTGCTGACCGCCCCCGAGTCTGAGCTGATGCCGGTGGAGGTCATCGCCGCCTATGCGCAAAAAGAGTTCGGCCTGGATCCGACGCAAATGGAGCGGATACTGCTGGTGACCGAGATGCCCGCGGGCCGGCCACCTGAACCGCTCGTGGTTCTTCGCTTCACTAGCCCGGTGCAGGAGGACCAGATTTTGACGCCGTTGAAGGCAGGGACGGTCAAGGATCAATTGGAGGGACAAACGTACTATCGCCCGCGCGGAACCGAGCGATTCGGCATTTACCTGCCCGACAGCCGAACGGTAGT
>Ga0123519_10006519_pt1 | contig 18322 bp, 16 predicted proteins | sample YelNatPaOPRAMG02_FD_87396 | JGI IMG/M metagenome (GOLD analysis project Ga0123519, IMG submission 87396) | Hot spring microbial communities from Yellowstone National Park - Yellowstone National Park OP-RAMG-02 (version 2) | ecosystem: Environmental > Aquatic > Thermal springs > Hot (42-90C) ... | reverse complement strand
GGAGTGCGGGTGGAATTCCTCAACATCGGCTTTGACAGTCTCTATGACCAGCTCCTCGCCGGCCGCTTCGATGCCATCATCTCCGCCCTGCCGGTGGATTACACCTGGACGGAGGACGTGCGCTACTCCGAGCCGTACTTCCAGGCCGGCCTGGTGCTCGTCACCACCCGGACGCTGGCCTCCACCATCCAGCGCCCCGAGGACCTGGTCGGCCGACGCGCGGCGGTGGAATGGGGATCGGAAGGGGATGCCTTTATCCGCCGGCTGGAGCGGGAGCATGGACAGGTGGACGTGCTGGCCATGGAGTCGCCGGCGGAGGCCCTGGAAGCGGTGCGCGCCGGCGAGGCCGATGCCTGTCTGGTGGATGCCGTCTCCGCCTATCAGGCAATAGGCAAAGATGACGCCCTGACCATCGTCGGGGCGCCGCTGACCGAGGCAAGCTATGCCATCGCGGTGCGCCGCAACAGCCCCGTGCTGGCGCGTCAGATCAACACAGCGCTGACCCGCTTGCGGGAGGCTGGCTTCCTGGATGCGCTCATCCGCAAATGGATGATGACGCAGTGAGCTAGGGGCTGGCCGGCTGAAGGACGACGAAGACGGTCTCGCCGTCGGGCACCGTCACCGTGGCCGAGAGCCACTGCCCATCCACTTTGGTTTTGAGGATATAGGTGCCGGCCCAGACGTCGCCGATGACGAAATTCTCGCCCCAAGCGGGGTCCGGCCCGATACCCTCGGCCTGGATGTAGGTGAAAGCCTCGCGCCAGACCTTATCCGGCTGCTGGATGCGATATACGGCGATGGGATGGTTCTCCAGCTCGCGGCCTTGGCGGTCCAGCACCCGGCCGGCGATATTGCCCAGGCCAGGGAGCGGCACGATCCAAAGCTCCGGATTGACGGAGTGGTAATAATCGTTCTGGGCGAAGCGCACCTCAAAGTGCAGATGGGGGCCCATGGCGATGCCGCTCATGCCGACAGCACCGATGACCTGGCCGGCCTGCACCCGCTGGCCGGCGGTCACGTCAATCCGGCTCAGATGGCCGTACAGGCAGAAGATGGGATAATCGCCCAGCGTGCGGTCCGGTTTCAGGATAATGACGTTGCCGTAAAAATGGGTCTGCGGGCCGATGGCCTGTGTGTCATCGGAGCCGGCGAAGATGATCTCGCCGTCGGCCACCGCCAGCACCGGCGTACCCATGGGGTTGACGATGTCCATGCCGTGATGCAGGAGGTACTGGCCGCGGCCGTCCGTGCCGTAGGGGTAAAAGACGCTCCCGCTCTGCCAATCCTTCTCGCCAGTCGGGCGCAGGAGCCAGTCATGCCGGCCCGCCGGCACGTTATAGCTCTGGCGCGTGGGGCGCGGGAGCACAACCGCCGGCCGAGGTGTGGAAGCGGCGGATACCGCAGGGGTAGCGGTCGGTGCCGCCGTAGCGGTCTCGGTCGGCGTCGGTGAGGGGGTAGGCGTAGGCGTCGCTGTCGGGCTGGGTGTCGGCGTGCTCGTAGGGGTCAGCGTCGCGGTAGGAGTAGCTGTCGGGGTGCCCAGGGGCGGCCGGCCCGTCTCCAGCGCGCCGGCGCCCACCGCCGCGACCAGCGCGATCACCAGCACCAGCGTGGACAGGAAGAACATGCGGTCATCAGCGAATATCGAAGATGAATGGTTCACCAGAGTCAGCCTCAACGTATCGCAGGTTGCGGACATTATAATCACGGATGGGTGATATGGCAATCCATTATGATATCCTGACGATTTTCCCGGAGGCCTTCCAGGGCATCTTTTCTGTTGGCATGGTGCGCAAGGCCCGCGAGGCCGGCCTGGTCAGCATCGCCGTGCACAACCTGCGGGATTACGCCACGGACAAGCACCGCACCACTGATGACACCCCGTACGGGGGCGGCGGCGGTATGGTGATGAAACCGGAGCCCATTTTTCGCGCAGTCGAAGCCCTGCTGGCACAACCGGACCTGCCATCCCAGAACGTGCCCATCATATTGCTGAGCCCTCAGGGCCGGCTGTTCACCCACGAGGTGGCCAGGGAGCTTGCCCGCCACCCCCGGCTCATCCTCATCTGCGGACGCTACGAGGGCGTGGATGAGAGGGTACGGCAGTTGCTGGCCACGGACGAGATCTCCATCGGGGACTACGTCCTCAGCGGTGGGGAGATCGCGGCCATGGCCATCGTGGAGGCTACTGTGCGGCTCATCCCCGGTGTCCTGGGCGACCCGGGCGCGCCGTTCGAGGATTCGCTGGCAGAGGGCCTGCTGGAATATCCGCATTACACCCGGCCGCGCGTCTTCCGCGGGGTAGCCGTGCCGGAAGTGCTCCTGTCAGGGAATCATGCGGAGATCGTGCGCTGGCGCAGACAGCAGGCGCTCAAGCGCACCTGGGAGCGCCGGCCGGACCTCCTCAAAAAGGCACGCCTGACCCCGGAGGACTGGGAATATCTGCAGAAGCTCCAGCGCGGCGAGGCAGAGTAAGCCAGTTCAATCCGGCGGTTCCTGAAACATGAGTACGGGGCGCTTGCCGCGCAGTTCTCGGAAGGTCGCGCCGCCGGCGATGTCCTTCAGCACCAGCTCAGGGTCATCCACCACCGTCCCGCCCAGCACATCCACGCCGTAGTCGAACAGCGCCGGGCACAGCGGGGTGCTTCCGCCCAGCACAATTACGTAGGCGTCCGGCCGGCACAGCCGCACGAGGTCATCAAAGGTGTGATTGATGAGCGTCACGCCGGTGATGGCGACGACATCGGCTTGCGGGATGACCTGGGGAGCCATATGCGCCGGCAAATCCCCGGGGCGGGGGTTCAGCTCCAGCACCCACAGCTCGCCGGCCGCGGCTCGCACCTCGTCCGTGAAGGGGAAGTGCCCGACGATCGCTACGCGATGCCCCGGCGCTCGCTGAATCAGGAGGTCCTTGGCGTTCATCTGCCGGCAGTGAGAAAGGTCCGGCTCAATCACCGAATTGATGGCCGCCAGGCCGGCGCCGGCACGCACAGGCTCGTCGCCCAGCACCCACTGCGCCACCTCCCATACCGGCCGGCCGATCAGCTCCTCCCGGCGCAGGGACGGGGGATGCAGAAGCGCATCCGCATGGCTCAGGTGCGGCGTGGAGGCCAGCCCACAGCGCCGGCTCAATACTGCCGTCCAGAACGGCCCGATCTGAGCGTCGAGGATGACGGCGTCGGCATACGGACGAATCCAATCGAGCAAAGCATGCAATGCAGGGCGATAGGTCATGATACCATCCTCTGCCTTCCAAAAGTCGTGGACAGCGCCACCGCCGGCAGGGATTATAGCCCTGAAAGGTCGATTTGGGAAAATGCCAGCGCCTGGGCGATTTTGACAAACAGCGCCGGCCAACGTATAGTACGCGTAACGTGTCGCATTCGAGGAGAGTCTGCCCCATGACCGAATTGGGCTCCTGGCTGCGCCAGGCTCGTGAGGCCAAACGGCTGAGCCTGGAAGATGTGGAGCGAGAGACGCGCATTCGCGCTCAGTTCCTCGCCGCACTCGAAGAAGAGGATTTTTCCCGGCTTCCTGGAGATGTATATACGCGCGGCTTCCTGCGCAATTACGCCAGCTTCCTGGGGCTGGACCCCAACGAGGCGCTTCGGCGCTACAAAGAGTTAATCGCCCAGCCCAACAACGGTGAATCTGGTCCGGCCGCCCGCCTTTCCCTGGATGAACCGGTGGAAGTGCCCCTGATGGAGCCGGCCCGCTCGTCGGCGCGGCTCGCCTCCATCATCCTGCTGGTGATCGCGCTGGCCATCGTGGGAGTATGGTACTTCTCCACCGTCGGCCGCGACAGCCTGCCCTCGTTCCTGCGCGGCATCCTGCCGCCGGCCGGCGGCGTCCCCTCTCCAACCACCCAGGCCGCTGTGAACACCGCTACACCGGAACTGCCGGGCACACCGCCGGCGGCGTCCTCACCCATCCCCAGCCCAACCATCACCCCGTCGCCCACCGCGTCGCCCACCCCTACCCCGACCTCCACTCCCACCCCAAAGGTCTACCGCGGTGTGGAGGTCCAGGTGGAGATCGTCGCCACATCCTGGATGCAGGTCACCGTGGATGGTGTGCGCGTGTTCGTCGGTACCCTGGAACCGGGTGAGACACGCACCTGGGAAGGCCAGGAGAGCGTCGCGCTGCGCGTGGGGAACGCCGGCGGCGTTCGCGTCACCGTCAACGGCGAACCGCTCGGCCTATTGGGCGCCATCGGCGAGGTCAAGGACGTGGAATGGGTGCGTCAGGGAGGGCCGGCCAGTGTGCCCGTGCCCACCGGCGCCGGCCCCGTCGCCGAGCAAGAGGGCACACTCACCCCGACGCCCACCGCCAGCCCAACGCCGCCTCCGCCGGCCGGCACGCCTACCGCTCCCGCCACCCAATCCTCGACCCTGCGCCCTGCCGGCTTCTGAGACCTCCCTGGAGCGCATCCATGCGTGTGCTCATTGCGACATTAGGCTGTCCCAAGAACGTGGTGGACAGCGAAAATATGGCGGCGCAGTTGGCCCTGGCGCATCATGAGATCGTCGAGGACCCGCGCCAGGCCGATGTCATTATCGTCAACACCTGCGGTTTCATCGAGCCGGCCCGCCGCGAATCGCTCGAAGTCCTGCGGGAACTCACCCGCGGCAAGCGCCGGCGCCAGCGGGTCATCGCCGCCGGCTGTCTCGCCCAGCGCTGGGGCACCCGGCTGCTGGATGAAGTGCCGGCCGTGGATGCCCTGCTCAGCACCCGCCGCCTGGACGAGATCACCCGGCTGGTGGATGTCCTCGCCAATCGGACCTCGCCTGGGGAGCCGTTGGCCTGGCTGGACGGCACGCTGGACCTGGAGAAGATGCCGGCGCCGGGCCGACCGTTCGCCGGCCCCAGCGCGTATCTCAAGATCGCTGATGGATGCAGTGCCTCCTGCTCCTTCTGCTCTATCCCGCTCATCAAAGGGCCGGCGCGCAGTCGCCCCATGGAGCATATCGTTGCCGAGGCGCGGGAACTGGTGGACGCCGGCGCGCGGGAGATCATCCTCATCGCCCAGGACATCACCTCCTACGGCGCCGACCGAGGCATGGAGGACGCCCTGCCGGAGCTGATCGAGCGCATCCTGCGCGCCGTGCCTGAGCTGGATTGGTTGAGGCTCATGTACGCCTATCCCCAGCGCATCTCGCCCCGCCTCATCGAGGTCATGGCGAGCCATCCGCAGGTGTGCCATTACCTGGACATCCCGCTCCAACACGGCCATCCGGATGTCCTGCGGCGCATGCGCCGGCCCCATGACCTGGACAAGGTCATGGCCCAGATCGAGGCCCTGCGCGCCGCCATGCCGGACATTGCCCTGCGAACTTCACTCATCGTCGGATTCCCGGGCGAAACCGAGGCGGAGTTCCAGACCCTGCTGGAATTCGTGGACGCCATCGCCTTCGATTGGGTGGGGGCGTTCGTGTTTTCCCCGGAAGAGGGCACGCCGGCCGCCGAAATGCCCGGCCAGGTGCCGGAAGAGGTCAAACAGGCCCGCTACGCCCAGTTGATGGAGCGCCAACAGGCCATCTCCCTGCGGCGTAACCAGGAACAGGTGGGCCGCGTCTTGGAGATGCTGGTGGAAGGGGTCGGGGACGGCATCAGCGTCGGGCGCACCTATCGCGATGCCCCGGAGATTGACGGGCTTATCCTGGTGGAAGGGGAAGCGGAAGTCGGGGACCTTCTGCCGGTACGGGTGACTGCCGCCAGCGAGTACGATCTGTGGGGGGAATGGGTGGCGCAGGAGACGCGCCGGCGCTAAAGCCCCAGCAGTTTCGCCAGCCATCCCCTGCGTGTGCGCTTCACAGGCTGAACCTGCGGCTCCTTTTCCGCGGATTCCAGACGCTCCAACCGCCTTTCCAGCATCTCGATGCGCGCTTCCGCACGCCGGCGGTTCTCCGATAGCTCCTGCTCCAGCCGCATCATGCGCTCCCGCAGACGGGCATTCTCCTCTTTGAGCAGGAAATTGTCCTGAATGACCACGTTCAGCAGTTCCCGGCTCGCCTGCTGGGAATTCAACAGCAACTGCTGGCCATCCGCGATGGTGTGCATGGCATTGGTGAACAGGGTCAGCGCCGGCGGCGCCGCGGCCTCCTGCTGGACAGCCGCCAGTTCCCCCTCGCGCGAACCCTTCACCCCGGCGCGCAGGGAAAGGCTGTTCAGGACATGTTCATAGGTGAACCCCTGCGAGAGCATATCCCGGATGGTGCGCAGTACTGCGACATCTTCCTGCGTATAGCGTCGGTGAGTATGGGAAGCGGTGCCGGCAGAGGAGTGGCCGGCGCCGAACGAGAGGAATTCGGCGAAACGGGTGGACCAGCGCCGTAACGTCGAGGGTGAAATGCCCAACAGATGAGCGACTTCGCCCGGTGTCAACACGCTTTGCTCCGTCATCGCTCTCCTCTCTACGAAAAGTTTAGGTACGCACCCCGCTCTGAGGTTGGGGGTAACCCTGCGCGTTGCGCCAGCCAACCATTGTTGATTATAATGGGCGGCAGAAGGAATGACAAACTGGGCCGGCGAGAGGAAGCGGCTCGATGCGCACCTTGGCCAAAGTGCTGTACGATTTCGACGAGGTACATCTGCGGGCCATCGCCTGGTTGCGGGGAGCGGAAGCCAGCGGAACCAGCCGGCCGGAGCTGGCCGGCCAGCTCGCGGAGGCCCTGCTCCGCGAGGACTCCATCCAGCAGGCCCTGCGGGGCATGACCCCGGAGGAGCGGCAGGCGCTGGCCGACCTCCAGCGCGCCGGCGGCGCGCTGCGCGCCCACGTCTTCCAGCACCGCTACGGCCCCATCCGGCGCTTTGGCCCCGGCCGGCTGGAGCGGGAAAAGCCCTGGCTGGCGCCGGCCGGCCCGGCGGAACTGCTCTGGTACAAAGGCTTTCTCGGGCGCGGCTTCGCCCAGATGGGCGAGGATATGGTGGAGACTATCTTCATCCCCACCGACCTGCTCCCCCTACTGCCGGACCTGTCGGGGGAGCGGCCCGCCGGCACCTACCCCGAGCCTATCGCCGAAACGCCATCGGACATCCAGTGGAACGCCGGCGCCGGCCTGATGGATATCCTCCACATCCTGCTGTTCATTCAGCTCTATCACCCCCGGACGGGGGAGGGCGTTCCTCTGGCGGAATCGGAGGCACAGCGCCTGGCCGGCCGTCTCTCCCAACCGGACGCGCCTTATGTCAAGGTTCGCCTGGCTCTTCTGCTCCAGCTCTGCCAGGAGCTGAACCTCATCCAGGCCAAAGAGGGCCGGCTCTCACTGCACCCCCAGTCCAGCCGGCAGTGGCTCAAGCTCCCACGCTCCCATCAACAGCGTTCCCTGCTGGAAGCATGGCGGGAATCCAGCGAATGGAACGACCTCCGACATGTGCCGGGCCTACAGTGCGAGCCTACCGGCTGGTCCAACGACCCCCGCGCCTCGCGCCAGCGCTTCCTCTCCCACCTGAAGGGGCTGGCCCCTGACAGCCCGTATCGTATTACTGATTTGGTTGAATACCTGCGATTGGAAGACCCCGACTTCCAGCGGCCGGACGGGGATTACCAATCGTGGTACATTCGGGATGCGGCATCAGGGGAGCTTCTGCGCGGCTTTGAGACCTGGGACAAGGTGGAGGGAGCTTTGATCCGCTTTTACCTGGAAGGGCCGCTGTTCTGGCTGGGCGCGGTGGAGCTGGGAGAGGACCCCGCCGGCGCCCCCGCCTGCTTCCGCCTCACCGACGCCGGCGCCCGTTTCATCTCCGGCGCCCCCGAACCGGAGCAAGCCCTGCCGGCGCCAACAGCCTGCCTCCACGAGGGGCTCGTGCTGGAACTTCATCCGGAGAGCCCGCTGTACTACGCCCTTCAACTGGCGCGCTTTGCGGAGCCCGCCGGCCACGCACAGCAGTACCGCATCACGCCGGCCTCCCTCCTGACCGCCCGTCAGCAGGGCATCAACCTGCCGGCCATCCAGCGCTTTATCGAGCATGCCTGCGGCCGGCCGCTGGCCCAGCCGGAACAGGAGATGCTGGCCCGCTGGTGGGAAGCCGGAACACGCCTCCGCATGACGCGCTGGGTCGCGCTGGAATTCGCTGACGCGGAGGTGCTCAAGTGGCTGAAGGAGCGACTGCCGGCCCTCTTTGCGGCGGCGGTGGAACTGGGGCCGGCCAAAGTGCTCCTGCCCGAGGCCCAGGCGCGCCGGCTGGCCCGCGAGGCCAAATCCCTCGGCATCGCCTTCACGTTCACCACGTAAAAAGCGGGGCCGTTGCGGCCCCGCTTTCTCTTCCCCGAGATGATGGCTACTGCTGAGCCTCTTCCTGCGCCAGCTTCTGCAGTTCGCGATACGCCCGCAGGTAGTTCATGGCATAATCGTCGCGGCCCAGCACCAGGTCCGCCACGGCCAGGGCCAGGCGGGACTTGCGCGGGTTGACGATGGGGCAGTTCATGCCGGCGTAGACCGCCATGGCCAGGAAGCCGGCGTTGATGACCTCGCGCTCGGGCAGGCCGAACGAGGCGTTGCTGGCGCCCAAGGTGATGTTGTTCCCCAGCTCCTTGCGCACCAGCTCGATGGTCTTGAGGGTGACCAAGCCGGCCTTGGAGTCGGCGCCCATGGTCAGGGCCAGGCAGTCAATGATGACATCCTCGCGAGCGATGCCGATGGCTTCCGCCCGATCCACGATCTTCTTGGCGATGGCCAGGCGCGCGTGCGGGTCATTAGGAATGCCCTTGTCATCCATGGTCAGGCCGATGACAGCGGCGTTGTATTTCTTCACGAGGGGCAGGATGCGCTCGAGCTTTTCCTCTTCGCCGTTGACGGAGTTGACCAGCGGCCGGCCAGGGCACACCGCCAGCGCCGCCTCGATGGCTTCCACGCTGGAGCTGTCGATGCAGATCGGGACATCCACGACCTCTGCGACAGCCAGCACCGCCTTGGGCAGGAGGTCTACCTCATCCACGCCGGCGGCGCCCACGTTGACGTCAATCACATGGGCGCCCTCGCGCACCTGGGCGATGGCCTCGCGGCGCACGTACTCCAGGTCGCCGGCGACCAGCGCGGCGGCCAGCTTCTTGCGGCCAGTGGGGTTGATGCGCTCGCCAATGATGACCGTGAGGGCATCCGGCTGAATCACAACTTCCTTCTTGGTTCCTCTGAGAACGGTTTTCATGGCACTCTCCTCTCTTTCAACAAGAAATGAACGCCGGGGAATGAAGCCTGAGATATGGTGAGCACGATATCGATTGTCTGTATACCGCCAGTATATTCGCTATATTACCAGCAAAGCCCATTCTTGTCAACTGCATCCAGGGAACGCGTTGGCCTTGGGAACGCGCCGGAAGATTCCATGAGGTGACAGTCACCTTACAGGTGACTGTCACCTGACTGTCACCTCAGTCAGCGGATGGGAATGACCGGCTCCTTTTTCGCCTGGCTGAGCACCTCAACGCCCTGCTCTGTCAGCAGGACAAGGTCCTCAATGCGCACCCCACCCCACCCAGGGAGATAGATGCCAGGCTCCACGCTGAAGACCATGCCGGCCTCCAGGGTATGGTCGGAAAGTGGGCTGAGCACCGGCAGTTCGTGAATGGCCAGCCCCACGCCGTGCCCCAGCCCATGGCCGAAGGCGTCGCCGTAGCCGGCCCGCTCGATGACCTCCTCCGCCAGCGCGTGCGCCTCGTTGCCCTTCATGCCGGCCTGGAGGTTCGCTTGGGCGCGCTCCTGCGCCTGCCGCACAATCCCATATATCTCCATAAAGCGCGCATCCGGTTCCCCCAGGATAACGGTGCGGGTCAAATCGGAGCAGTAGCCCTGCCACATACAGCCGGTGTCGATGACGATGGGCTGGCCGGCCTGCAGAGGCCGCTCGCTCGCCTTCGCATGCGCCATGGCAGACGCCGGCCCGCCGGCCAGGATGACGTCGAAGGACAGCTTCTCGGCGCCGGCCTGCCGCATCTCCTGCTCCAGCTTCCAGGCCATCTCCCGCTCGATCATGCCCGGCTGCATCATCTCCCGCAGGATGTCAAAGGCCCGATCGGTCAGCGCCACTGCCCTGCGGATCGCCGCGATCTCCTCCGGCTCCTTGACCGCCCTCAGCCAGCGCACCACATCCTTGGTGGACACCAGCTCAATCTGCTCTGGGATGGCCTGTCGGTATGTGGTGTACGCGTCATACGTCAGGTGATCGCCCTCGAACGCCACCCTGCGCGAGCCCAGGCGCTCGAGGATACGGGGCAACAGCCCTTCGAACTTGCCCTCGATCTTGACCAGCTCGAACAGGGGAGCTTCCTGGCGGGACTGCTCATAATACCGAAAATCGGTGGCGATCAGGGCGGCTTCCTGGGTGATGAACAGCACGCCGGCGGAGCCGGTGAAGCCGCTCAGGTAGCGCCGGTTCTCCGGCTGGGTCACCATAAAGGTATCCACACCCAGTTCCTGCATCTTCTGCCGCAGACGGGCCAATCGTTCGGGAATCATGATTCCTCCTTTTGTGACGGCGTGGGTGAATCGGGAACGTGGACGATATCGGCCGGCTCTTCGCCGCCGGCGCGCGGGTGCGCCTGCAGATAGACCCTGCGCATGTGGCGCTGACTGACATGGGTGTAAATCTGCGTGGTGTACAGGTTGGCATGCCCGAGCATTTCCTGCACCGCGCGCAAATCGGCGCCGCCCTCCAGCAGATGGGTGGCGAAGGAATGCCGCAGTACATGTGGGGTAACCTTTTTCTCGATGCCGGCGGCGCGCGCCAGCTCCTGCAGGATGCCCTGCACTCCTCGCGCCGAGAGGCGCTCCCCCCGCTGGTTCAGGAACAGCGCCGGCGACGGCCGGCCGTGCCGGTTGCCGGCGGCGAGTGTGGGACGCGCCTCCTGCAGGTAACGTGCCAGCGCGGCCTGGGCCTGGCGCCCCAGGAACGCCACACGCTCTTTGGCGCCTTTCCCCCAGACGCGAATCTCCCCCGCCGCCAGGTTGACACTGCTGACATTCAGGGAGACCAGCTCGCTGATGCGCACGCCGGCGGAATAGAGCACCTCGAGAATGGCCGCGTTGCGGATGCCCAGCGGCGTCGAAAGGTCCGGCGCGGCCAGCAGGCGCTCCACCTCTTCCACCGTCAGGTACTGGGGCAGGCGGCGGGGAAGCTTGGGGCCGGCGACCCGCTCAAAGGGGTTCGCCACCACCCAGTGAATCCTCTGCAGATAGCGGAAGAACGAGCGCACCTCCGAGACGCGCCGGGCCACGCTCGCCTGCGCATATTCCTTACTGCTCAGCCAGGCAATATACCGCCGGGCCACGGTGCGGGTGACCTGATTCAAATCGGAGACGCCCTCTTCCTGGACGAACTCCAGGAATTCCTGCACCTCGCGCTGGTAATTGCGCAGGGTGTAGGTCGAGGCGTTGCGCTCCGCCATCAGGTAGGTGAGAAAGCGCTGAAGGCAGGCTTCCAGCGTGGGCTGGAGCGCCGGCCGCTCTTCTTCATCCGGTGCGCGTCCCCTCCGCGCCACATCCGCCCCCTATTCGCTCACCGCCTCGCCCACAGGCAGAGAATCGATCTCGAACTCTTCCTGGCAGTGGTAACACTTGGCCCATCCCTTCCGGTCCACCACCAGCAGGCCGCCGCACTGTGGACAAGCTGTGGATAACGGCTCCTTCCAGATGGTAAAACCGCAGGTCGGGTAATTGGAACAGCCGTAGAAGGTGCGGCCGCGGCGGGTGCGCCGCTTCACCAGATCTCCCCCGCACTCCGGACAGCGCGCCCCGACCTTTTCGGCATACGATTTCGTATTCTTGCAGGCGGGGTAATTACTGCAGGCCAGGAACTTGCCGAACCGCCCGTACTTGACGACCATGGGACTGCCGCACTGCTCGCAGACCTCGTCGGTGACTCCCTCGTCCAGCTCGATCTTCTGCATGGTCTGGCGGGCTTTTTCCAGCTCCTGAGAGAACGCGGCGTAGAAGTCCTTGAGCACGGGCACCCAGTCGACCTCGCCGGCCGCGATGCGGTCCAGATTCTCCTCCATCCGGGCCGTGAAATCGTAGTCCACAATGTCCGGGAAATGCTCCACCAGCAGGTCATTCACGATCATGCCCAACTGCGTGGGCACCAGCCGGCGGTCCACCCGCTCCACATAGCCGCGCGCCTGGATGGTGGAGATGATGGGCGCATAGGTGCTCGGCCGGCCGATGCCGCGCTCCTCCAACGCGCGCACCAGCGTGGCCTCGGTGTAGCGCGGCGGCGGCTGGGTGAAATGCTGTTCCGGCAGTAGGCGGATAAGGTCCAGCGGATCCCCCTTTTCCAGCGGCGGCAGGTCAATGGGGCTTTCGCCCTCCGCCGGCGCCGCGTCCTCATCCCGCGCTTCCTCGTATACCGCCAGGAAGCCGGGGAAGCGCACCGATGAGCCGCTCACCCGGAAAAGATAGGGCATTTGCTCCGGAGAAGGGCCGGCGTGAATGTCCACCGTCAGCGTGTCCAGCTCCGCCGGCGCCATCTGGCTCGCCACAAACCGCTTCCAAATCAGCTCATACAGGCGGAACTGATCGCGGTTCAGGTATGGCCGCACCTTCTCCGGCGTGCGGAACACCGAGGTCGGGCGGATAGCTTCATGGGCCTCCTGCGCGCCCTTTACCTTCGTCTTATAGACCGGAGGGTGCGGGGGCAGGTACGATTCTCCGAAGGCCTGCTGGATGAACTGGCGCGCTTCCCGCTGGGCAACCTCGGCGACATGCACCGAATCGGTACGCATATAGGTGATGAGGCCCACCGGCCCCTCTTTATCGCCGAGGGAGATGCCCTCGTACAGGGCCTGTGCCACGGCCATGGTGCGCTTAGCGGTGAAGCCCAGCCGGCGCGAGGCTTCCTGCTGCATAGTGCTCGTGGTGAAAGGCGGAGAGGGCCGGCGCTTGCGCTGGCCGCGCTTGATCTCCGCCACGCGATACAGCGAGCGCTCCAGCTCCTCGACGATCTGGCGCGCCTCCGCCTCGTTCTTGAGGTCTACCTCAGCGCCTCGGATGCGCGCCAGCTTCGCAATGAAGGTCTTGCGTGACTTCGGGACAGGTTCCTCATGTTTGGCCAGCTCGGCGCTGATGGACCAGTACTCCTGCGGGACGAAGGATTGTATCTCGCGCTCCCGCTCGACGATGAGGCGCACGGCGACCGACTGCACGCGGCCGGCGGTGGTGCGGTTGCGCACGCGCTCCCACAGCAGAGGGCTGATCTGATACCCGACCAGCCGGTCCAGGATGCGGCGTGCCTGCTGGGCGTTCACCAGGTTCTGGTTGATGCCGCGCGGGTTGGCGAACGCCTCCTCGATGGCATCGCGAGTGATCTCATGGAAGACCACCCGCCGCGCCCGGGAGGGATCAATATTGGCCGCCTCCAAGAGGTGCCAGGCAATGGCCTCTCCTTCCCGGTCCGGGTCGGTGGCCAGGTAAATCTCCTCCGCCTTCTCGGCCTCTTGCGCCAGCTTCTTCACCACCGCTTTTTTCTCGTTGGGGACGCGGTACTGGGGCTTGAAGTTATCCTCCACATCCACCGAAAGCCGCGAGCGCAGGAGGTCGCGCACATGGCCGATAGATGCTTCCACCTTATATCCTCTGCCCAGGAAGCGGCCAACGGTGCGCGCCTTCGCCGGCGACTCCACAATCACCAGCTTGCCGGAGCGCTCGGGTGGATCCGGCGGCGCCAGGTTCTCATGCGCCGGCGTGCGGCCGGGGCGCGTCAGCGTCGTGCCGCACTGCGGACAGCGCCCCCGGGTGATGGGCTGGCCCTTCTTGTTGAACGTCGGGACAGGGTCCGCCAGGGGCACCTTCGTCCGACACTTCAGGCAATAAGCCTCCAGGGTCTCTTCCGTCATAGGGAACCTCGTTCGCGCAGTGGTTTGGAAGGGCCGGCGGGGCGGGCCGAGGGCGTTTGCACCGTGCTGACATACTGCATGCCGCCCATCTGCCGCACCAGCCCCTTCAGCTCCATGATGGTGAGGGTACTGCTGACCACGTCAATGGTAAGCCCAGAGCGCCGGCCCAGCTCGTCAATATGCATCGGCTCCTCGCCCAGGCAGGCGAGCAGGGCGCTCTCTGCCGGCGAGATATCCAGGACGCGCTGTGCCTCCTGCTTGGCCGGCAGCATCTCCAACTGCAGACAGCGCACGATATCCTCATGGCTCACCACAGGGATAGCGCCTTCTTGAATGAGCCAGTTGGTGCCGGACTGACGAGGGGAGAGGATACTGCCGGGCACGGCAAAGACATCCCGGCCCTGCTCGGCGGCAAATCGGGCGGTGATGAGCGCGCCGCTCTGACTGCCGGCCTCCACCACCAGCGTGGCGCGCGCCAAACCGCTGATGAGCCGGTTGCGGGGCGGGAAATTACGGCGCTCCGGCAGAGTGCCAAGCGGATATTCCGAGAGCAGGGCGCCGTGCTCGACGATTTCCTGGGCCAGCCGGCGGTGCTCGGGTGGATATATCTGGTCCAAGCCGCACGCCAGGACAGCGATGGTGCGCCCGCCGGCGTCCAGCGCGGCGCGGTGCGCCTCGCCGTCAATGCCCAGCGCCAGGCCGCTGACAATGGTGACGCCCATCTTCGCCAGCGGCGTCACCAGCCGGCGTGTGACCTCGCGGCCGTAGCCCGTGGCATAGCGCGTGCCCACCACGGCCAGCGCCCACTCGTCCGCCGGCGTCAGCTCGCCCTGCACGAACAGCACCGGCGGTGCGCTGTCCACCGCGCGCAGTAAGCGGGGATACTGCGGGTCATCCCAGGTCAGGAGGGTGATGCCGCGCTCCGCCAGGCGTTCGCATTCCCGCTCCAGGTCCAACCGCCGGCGGGCGGAGGCGATCTGCTCCACGGTGCGGCGGTCCAGGCCGGCCTCCCGCAGGGAATCAGCCGGCGCCTCCCAGGCCGCCGACATACTCCCAAAGGCCTGGAGCAAGAGGCGAAAGCGCGCCGGCCCCACGCCCGGCACCATATGAAATCCCAACCAATATGCCCGCTCGTCCATCATCGCAGGAGTCCTGATAGCGCTATCCACCGTTGCGCTGTGACGGGGCCAGGATATCATTTCTGCGGGGGTTTGTCAAGGCACCAGGCCTTCCATCAGGTGGACGACCATGCGGCGTGCCTGGCGGTCGATGGAGAGGATGACCTGGGATATCGCCGGCAGGAGCAGGGGTTTGCCCTGCCAGTCCACGACGTAGACATCGTTGGCGCCGGTCTCGATGACTTCGATGACCCGGCCCAGGCGTTCGCCGGCGTCCGTCCACACTTCCAGCCCGATGATCTCGTGGATATAGTACTCATCTTCGCCCAGCGGCGCGGCATCTTCGACGCGGATATACAGAATCTGATTGCGCAGTTCGCCGCTGGACTCCGGGGTATCATAGCCGGCGAACTTCAACAACCACTGCCCCTTAAAGATGCGGCCATGCTCCAGCCAGATGGGGCGGTAATCCTCGCCGACGAAAAAGCGGCCGGGCCGGCGGAAGCGTTCGGGGAAATCGGTCCACACGTCAATTTTGACGAAGCCGCGCACCCCCCACGGCCGGCGGATGCGCGCTACGGCCAGGTAACGAGGAGGCTCAGAAGCCTTTCGCCCCTCTGAGCCCCCCACTCCCTGCCCGTCCGTTTCTGCTGGTATGGGTTCGTCCTGCACCGGTATCTGGCCCTTCATTCAATCTCCAGGAACACGCGCTTGCCCTCTTTCGAGGCCTGCACCTTTAAAAGGGCGCGGATGGCATTGGCCACGCGTCCGTTCTTGCCGATGACGCGGCCGATATCGTCTGAGGCCACATGAAGCGTGATGGTCACAGAGCGGCCCGACTGCCTCTCCTGCACGCGAACCTGTTCGGGCTGTTGGACCAGCGATCTGGCGATATATTCGACAAGCTCTTTCACTGCACAGCGTCCTTTCTCGGCCGGCGGAATGCCTCCCGCACGCCCTGCCAGGTTGGATTACTGCGCCACCGCTTTCTTCTTGGACGCCTCGAACTCATCCATCACACCGACCCGGCGCAGAAGGCGCTCCACCGCCTCGGAAGGCTGGGCACCCTGCTGCAGCCAGTACAGCGCCCGCTCCTTCTCGACGTGCAGGGTTTCGGGCTCGGTGCGCGGGTTGTAGTGGCCGATAATCTCGATAAAGCGCCCATCGCGCGGCGCTTCGGCATCCGCCACCACAATGCGGTAGCTCGGTTGTTTCTTGGCTCCCACTCGACGAAGTCTGATGCGTACCATGCGTTTGCTCTCTCCTTATGCAAAATCGTGCGAATGATGGAATTGGCTTTACTGGAACAAGGAAAACAGGCCGCCCCGCTTCGGGGTCTTGCCCAACTGCTTCATCATCCTCTGCATCTGCCGGAACTGTCCCAGCAGTTGGTTGATATCCTGGACGGTGGTGCCGGAGCCGCGGGCAATGCGGCGCTTGCGGCTGGCGTTGATGATTTCCGGCCGCCGGCGCTCCTCCTTCGTCATCGAGTTGATGATGGCCTCCACCTTCTTGAGCTGTTGCTCCGTGACCTCCGGCGCCAGGTCTTTGCTGACCCGCGCCATGCCGGGAATCATGTCCAGCAGTTGCGAGAGCGGCCCCAGCTTCTTGACCTCATGAAGCTGTTCCAGGAAGTCCTCCAGGGTGAACTCGCCGCTGACCAGCCGCCGGCTCATCTCCATCGCCTTCTGCTGGTCCATGGTCTGCTCCGCCTTCTCGATCAGGCTGAGCACATCCCCCATGCCCAGGATGCGGGAGGCCAGACGGTCGGGGTAAAACTCCTCCAGGGCATCCGGCTTCTCGCCAGTGCCCAGGAACTTAATGGGCACCCCGGTCACATGGCGCATGGAGATGGCCGCGCCGCCGCGCGCATCACCGTCCACCTTGGTCAGGATGAGACCTGTCAGCCCCACCCGGCGGTGGAACTCCTCGGCCACGCGCACGGCATCCTGCCCGGTCATGGCATCGGCGACCAGGAGCACTTCTGCCGGCTGGACCTTCGCCTTGATGGCCTCCAGCTCCGCCATCATCTCATCGTTGATATGCAGGCGGCCGGCGGTGTCCAGCAGTACGACGGTATAGGCCGCCTTGCGGGCATGCTGGACAGCGTTGACGCAAATTTCCGGCGGCCGGCGGTTGTTCGGCTCGCTGTACACGGGGATGTCGAGCTGTTTGCCCAGCACTTCAAGCTGATGGATGGCCGCCGGCCGATAAATGTCCGCCGCCACCATCAGCGGCCGCTGTCCCTGTTTGCGCAGGCGCAGTGCCAGTTTGGCGACGGCGGTGGTCTTGCCGGCGCCCTGCAGGCCAACCAACATGATCACGTGCGGGATCGGTCCACTCAGGTTGAGCTTGGCGCCCTCGCCCAGCGTGGCGATCAGCTCCTCATGCACGATCTTGACCACCTGCTGAGCAGGGGTCAGGCTCCGCATGACCTCCGCGCCGATGGCCCGCTCCCGCACCCGCTCCAGGAACGCCTTGACCACCTTATAGTTGACATCGGCTTCCAGGAGCGCCAGGCGCACCTCGCGCAAAGCGGCATCGACATCGGCTTCGGTCAGCCGGCCGCGCGAGGAAAGCTTATCAAAGACCGCCTGCAGTTTCTCGGTTAGATTCTCAAACATCCCCTGAATATCCCAACGCAGTGCACAGCAGACGAGCGGCCAGTGCCGGCCGCTCGACCCTGCCTTCCCATTCTAGCCGAGTACGGCGATTTCGTCAAATTCCCTACCGCTCTGGTCAGATGCATGGGCCTTCAGGGGACAATCGCCTGGACCTGCGCAAGCCGAACAATTGCCGGCCTCCCTGGATTGTGATATGATTGCGTTCAGCGCACAGGGAGTAAAGGCCATGCAGGTGATGATTGTGGATGACCAGCGCACTACCAGGGCGGTACTGCGCGGGTTCCTGGAACGTCATGGTCATGTCATCGTGCGAGAGACCTCCACCGGCGCCGAGACGCTGGCCGCCCTGGAGGAATGCCAGCCGGATGTGGTCCTGCTCGACGTGGAACTGCCCGACATGAGCGGCATCGAGGTGGCGCGTCAGATTATGGTGCGCGCTCCGGTGCCGGTGGTCATGATCAGCGCGCATGAGGAAGATGAGCTGGTCCTGCAGGCCACCCAGGCCGGCATCCACGCCTACCTGACAAAGCCCATTGACGGCCGCGACCTCCAGCGCGCGCTCATCGTCGCCCGGGCACGCTTCGAGGACATGCGCACCATGCAAAGACTGCGCCAGGCGGCGGAACAGCGCGCCGCCCGGTTGGCGCTCGCGCACGAAATCGTGCGCTACCTGGCCGGCATGGCCGGCACCGCCGGCGAGGGCCTGCGGGTCATCCTCCAAAAGGTGGCCGAACGCATCCAACAACAGTTCGGCTATT
>Ga0123519_10006517_pt1 | contig 18322 bp, 15 predicted proteins | sample YelNatPaOPRAMG02_FD_87396 | JGI IMG/M metagenome (GOLD analysis project Ga0123519, IMG submission 87396) | Hot spring microbial communities from Yellowstone National Park - Yellowstone National Park OP-RAMG-02 (version 2) | ecosystem: Environmental > Aquatic > Thermal springs > Hot (42-90C) ... | reverse complement strand
TCCCACAGCAGCGGGAGGCCGGGGCGGCCCCGCCCCCACAGCCCGCCCATCACCAGGTCGCCGACCAGGGCTTGCCCATCCACCAGGAGGATGGAGATGGCACCAGGCGTGTGCCCGGGCGTGGGGATCACCTGGCCTTCCACGCCGTAGGGCCGCAGGTCCACCGTGCCCTCCAGGAGGATGTCCGGGGAGCAGGGCGGAGCCGTGTTCCCCACGCCGACCCCCAGCCGCTGGACGAGCCCCCAGAGAGGGCTGCGGGGGGTTCCCAGGGGGTTCCGGCCCTTCCGGAGGGCCTCGGCGTCCGCCCGGCCGACGGCCACTGGCGCGCCGCTGTGCGCCTTGAGCGCGGCCGCGCTGCCGAAGTGGTCCGTGTGGCCGTGGGTGATGAGGATCAAGGCGAGGTCCTCCGGCCGCACCCCCTGGCCCTCCAGCGCCCGGAGGATGCGGGGGGCCGAACCGGGCGGGCCTGTATCCACCAGGACCGCCCTCTGCCCCAGGAGGAGGAAGGCTTTGACGAACCCCAGCCGGATGGGCACCACGCGCGTGGTCTCTGCCGAGGCCATCCCTGCCCCCTACGGACGCCAGGTACGGGTCAGGCGGCGGAGGGGGGTTCCTCGCTCCCGCCGCCTGGCGTGGCGGGGGGAACGCCCTCCGAAGCAGGGGCTTTCCCTTTCTCCGGGGCCCGGAAGGCCGAGATGAGGACGATGATGCCGATGACGACCAAGACGGCCGGCCAGAACTTGCCCAGGAGTTCCAGGACCTTCACGCCCCAGGCCCCGGCCAGGAGGAGCGCGCCCAGCCCCCCCAGGATGCCCCCAGGGATGAGGGGCCAGGGGTGCTTTTCCTGCAGGATGGCCCAGCCCAGGAGCCACACCAAGATGAACCCCAGGCCGAGGCCCAGGAGCACAGCGCCACCCTGCCCCCCGTCCTCGGGGAGGACGTTGGTGGCGGCGATCCCCGCGCCCAGGCCCGCCAAGATGCCGCCCGGGATGAGGAAACCGTAAGTCCGCAAGAGCCATCCCACGGCCAGGAAGATGACCCCGAGCCCGAGGAGGAAGACCCAGCCCTCAAACTGCACGAACTGGGCGAGGAAGAACAGGAGGCCGAGGAGGATGAGCAGGGCGCCGACCACCACGCCCACCTTCTGGGGTTGCTTCTGCATGGCTACACCTCCCTACCAGGGGAACCGATCGGGGACCACGGAGAGCACATCACCGCATCGGCATCATAGCACGGAAGGGGGAGGGCGTCAAGCGGCCTGTCACTCGCAGGGCCCCGTTCGGGGCGCGCAGCCGCACGCCGGCTCGGAGAAGCGCTCCCCCATCGCCCGGTGCAGGAGGAGGAAACCCGCGGTTGCCACGGCCCCCAGCACGCCCATCAGGGGCCACAGCAGGCGCACGCTCAGGTGGTCCACCACCAGGCCGCCCAGCACCGGCCCGATGGCGTAGCCGGTGGTCCAGGTCAGGCCGAAGAAGGCCATGTACCGCCCCCGCAGGTCCGGCGGGGCCAGGTCGGCCGCGACGGCGTTGGCGACAGGCACGCTGATCATCTCGCCGAAGGTCACCAGGACCATGCTGGCCACGAACCAGGGAAACCCGCGGGCCAGCACCACGGAGCCCACCCCGAGGCCATACAGGGCCGCGCCCAGGGCCATCATGCGCAGTCGGGGCCGCCGTTCCGCCCAGCGGCTCACGCTGTACTGCAGGAGGGCCACCAGGCCAGCGTTCGTGGTCATCACCCACCCGAAGGAGCGTTCCGCCAGGCCGAAGTCCTCCTTCATGTGGACAGGCAGGATCATGGTCATCTGGGAGTAGGGGAGTTCGGCCATCACAGCCAGGGCGCAGAAGAGGAGGAACGGCCCGTTCCGCAGGACGTGGAGGAACCCGCCCGGCCCCTCGCGCGCCTGGGCCAGCAGGTCCACATCCCGAGGCTTGGTCTCGTAGGTCCCCCAGAAGACGATGGCCCCGTAGGCCAGGCTGGCCAGCGCGCTGAGGGTGAAGAGGAGCAGGTACGACTTGCCGGCGATGAGCCCGCCCAGGGCCGGCCCCACGGCAAAGCCGAAGTTGTTGGTGATGCGCAGGAGGCCATAGGCCCGGGCCCGTTCCTGGGGCTCCACCAGGTCCGCCACCATGGCGCCCGCCGCCGGCCCGTAGGCCGAGTTGGTCAGGCCGGCCACCAGCGCCAGGGCGAGGAAGGCTGGGAGCGTCCCCGCCAGGCCGAAGCCCAGGGTGGTGGCGCCGCTGGCCAGGAGGCTCAGGACCATCATCGTGCGGCGGCCCACCCGGTCCGCCAGTTCGCCTCCCGCCAGTTGCCCGGGGAACGCCGCCAGGGACCAGACCGAGGCGATGACCCCCACCGTGGTCATGGGGGCGCCCAACTTCTGCCGCAGGTAGAGGGAGAGGAAGGGGAAGACCAGGCCGCCCCCGAGGGAGTTGATCACGGAGCCGAAGAAGAGGACCCAGAAAGGCCGCGGGAAGCCGGCCAACTCGCGCTGCAGACGCCGCATGCGCGCTCCTTCGTGATGGCAAGGAGGCGGCCTGCCTCCTCAGGCCGTGGCGCGCCGCCCCCGCACCTCTTCCAGGGCCTCCTCCAGCCAGGCCAACCAGGCGTCCAGTCCCTCGCCCGTCTTGCAGGAGAGGGGGAAGAAGGCCACCCCGGGGTTCAGGACCTCCACGCCGCGGCGGAAGCGGTCCACGTTGAACTCCAGGTAGGGGAGGAGGTCCATCTTGTTCAGGACCAGCGCCTGGATGCCCCGGTAGATGTTGGGGTACTTGTAGGGCTTGTCGTCGCCCTCCGGCACGCTGGCGATGACCACGCTCCGCTGGGCCCCCAGGGAGAACTCCGAGGGACAGACCAGGTTCCCCACGTTCTCTATGATGACGAGATCCAGGTGGTCCAGGGGGAGCCTCTCCAGGGCCTCCCGCACCATCTGCGCCTCCAGGTGGCAGCCGCCGCCGGTGTTGATCTGTACGGCGGGGATGCCCATGCTGGCCAGGAGGTCCGCGTCCAGGGTCCCGGCCAGGTCGCCCTCAATGGCCCCCAGGCGCAGCCGCCCTCCGAGGGCTTCTACCGTGCGGCGGATGAGGCTGGTCTTGCCCGCGCCGGGGGAGGCCATCAGGTTCACCGCCAGGATGCCCCGGGCGTCCAGCAAGCGCCGGTTCTCCTCTGCCAGGCGGTCGTTGGCGCTCAGGATGCGTTCCACGACGAGCACGCGCTTTCCGCTTGTCCCTGCTTCCATGGTTCTCTCCCATCCTCGCCGGGCCTTCGCCCGGGCGCGATTCCCGAATTCCCCCTTGGGTAGGGGCAATTCATGAATTGCCCCTACTCCTCTGGAGGCGGCTCCCAATGCTGGACCACAATGAACGTTCCGTTTTTCGGCCGTGCAGGTCCCGGCTGCAGTCTCGTAGGGGCGCACGGCCACGCGCCCCTACTCCATCCCTCAGATTGCATATCGTCAAGAACCATCGTGGCGTAGTACTAACGGACGAAGCCGAATCGTCGCTATTCTACCTCTATGCTCTCCACCAGGAACTGGTCCCCGTCCACCACCTTCACCTGGGCCGAGCCGCAGGCCGGGCAGAGCCAGTCTTCCCGCCCCAGGGGGAAGGTCACCCCGCAGGCCAGGCAGCGCAGTTCCGCCGGCACCCGTTGGAAGCACAGTTCCGCCCCCTCAGCCAAGGTCCCCTCGGCGATGAGGTCCCAGTAGAACTGCACTGAGTCGCCCAGGATGCTGGAGAGTTCCCCCAGGAGGAGGTTCACCCGCACCACCCGCCGCGCGCCGGCCCGCTGGGCGTGGTCCAGCACGATGCGGAGCACGCTTTCCGTGACCGGGAGTTCGTGCATCAGGCCGCCCCACGGAACAGGGTATCCAGGATGATGCCCAGGAAGAGCAGGAAGAGGTGCGGGCTGGAGATCTTGAACATGAGCCAGGCGTTCCGGGGCGTGGGCCGCAGGAGGAGGTAGACCTGCCCCACCATGACCACCGTCCCGGAGAGGAGGGCCACCCACAGGTAGCCCGGCCCGAAGCCCCCCACCTTGTACAGGGCCAGGGAGGTGGCGAAGGTCAGCGCCTGGGCCGCGGCGATGATAGCCACTGACCGCCGCACGCTGTGCACCACGGGGAGCATGGGCACGCCGGCCCGGGCGTAGTCGTCCCGGTAGCGGATGGCCAGGCTCCAGATGTGGTTGGGCGTCCAGAGGACCACCAAGAAGCCCATCAGGACCGGCAGCCAGGTGATGTCGCCCCGGGCCGCGGACCAGCCGAAGAGGGTGGGCATGCCGCCGCTCACCGAACCCAGGACGATGTTGATGCAGGTGCGGCGCTTGGCCCACAGGCTGTAGACCACCACGTTGTCAAAGAGGCCCAGGAACATCCACAGGAAGGCCAGGGGGTTCAGGAGCCAGGCCAGCACCAGCGATACCCCGGCCAGGAACAGCCCCCAGGCCAGGGCCCGCTCGGGCGGCTGGATGCGTCCGCCCGGCAAGGGGCGCCGGCGGGTCCGCTCCATGACCGCGTCCATGTCGCGGTCAATGTAGCAGGTCAAGGTGTTGGCCCCGGCGCAACCGGCGGTGATGGCGGCCAGGGCGAGGGCCCACCACCCCAGGGGTTTGGCCGCGCCGCCCCCGGCGATCATGCCTCCCACCGAGGTAAAGACCAGGAGCCACACCGAGTTGGGCTTGGTCACCAGGATGTAGGGCACCACATGGGTGTGAAACCAACCGGCCCTGCGGGGCAACGCTCCCTCCGACGTTGGCTCCACGGCGCATCACCTCCTCTTGCGTGCACATGTGGCCCGATTATACCGGCAGAGAGGGAGGCTGACAAATCCCGGAAGTCCAAGAGGCGGAGTTTCCAGCCGGCATCCGAGAAGAGGCCAAAATCGGAGGCTCCCCACCGGTCTCTGGGGAGCAGCACACTTCCTGTCGGGGTGAGGGGGTAGCGCCTTAAATCACGAGAGCCGGGGTCCCCCACCCCGGCTCTCTAACAAAGGAGGAGAGGAAGAGAAGCCCTCGCGCCCCGGGCTCCCTGCAGCCACCGCCTACCAGCCCGTTCGTCCGCTTTTATCTTACCACGGAGCGCGGGGCGGTACATGACGCAAACCCGCCGCTTTCCCGCTGCTTTCCCGACGCTCTCGGAAGGAGCCTTTGAGTTGGCGCGGCAGGGCGAGCGCGCTATAATCCACGGGCCGAGGTGGGAACATACCCTCCAGGCTGACCCGTTTCCTGCAGGAGGAAGGCCATGGACGTGGAACAAGCCATCGCCGTGCGCCGGGCCTACCGTTCCCTGGACCCGGTGGAGGTCACAGATGCCCTCGTGGAGGACCTTGGGCGAGCAGCCTCCCTCGCCCCTTCGTGCTTCAACAACCAGCCGTGGCGGTTCGTGTTCGTCCGCGACCCAGAGGTGCTGAAAGCGGTTTGGGAGGGGCTCTCCCGCGGCAACGTCTGGATGCAGCAAGCCTCCCTCATCATCGCCGTCTTCAGCAGGAAGGACCTGGACTGCGTGGTCCGGGGGCGGGAGTACTACCTCTTTGACACGGGGATGGCCACGGCCTTCCTCATCCTCCGGGCGACGGAACTGGGCCTGGTGGCGCATCCCGTCGCCGGCTACGACGAGGACCGCATCAAAGCCGTGCTGGGCATCCCGCCGGAGATGACGGTCATCACCCTGGTGGCGGTGGGGCGACACGCGGCGACCCTCAGCCCTCTCCTCTCGGAGAAGCAGATCGCCTGGGAGCAGGAGCGCCCCGAGCGGCTGCCCTTGGCGAAGACCGTCTTCGTGGACCGCTACACGGGGGAATAGCCCCTCGCCCTGCCTGGCCCTCGGCCTACCATCCCCTCTGGAGCACCAGGGGCAGGTAGGCGTGCTCGTTCCCCGTGCTAGCCCCCACCGTGGGGGTGGGCGTGGGGGTGCTCTCGCGGGTCGGGGTGGGCGTGGGGGTCTTCGTCCCAGGCGAGGTGGGGGTCGGCGACGGGGTGGCCGTGGGGACCGGGGTCGCCGTGGCTGTTGGCGTGGCCGTCGGAGGCTGGGGGGTCAGGGCAAACCAGCGCAGCACCCGGTCCATCACCGCCTGCCGGTCGGCCCCAGTGCTGATGGACTCAAAGCCGAAGGCGAGGTACACGACCTTGTACCTGGGCATCTTCACGCTCAGGGCCCCGCTGCCGGACGACCACGTTCCCTCTGGCTCCTGACCCCCGAGGGCCAGGACATCCTCGTAGCCGGGAAGGCCCAGGGTCCAGGGGTTCAGGGGGTCGGCCGGCGGCCTTCCTATCCCTGCCTCGTAGGTGAAGATGGTTTCGGCCGGCGGGAGGGGGTCCACCTCGTCCGGCTGGAACTGGTCGTTGGCCCCGTCGCCGCCAGCGATGCGCAGGGCCAAGCCCCCGCCGATGGGGTTTCCGGCCGTGCCGCGCAGGTCGTACATCCCGGTGTTGTTGGCGACGAACCGGGCGTGCAGGTAGCCCTCCAGGAAGGCCGTCCCCGTGCTGCGGAGGTGAAAGGCCACGTCCTGCCCGCTGATGAAGAGGTTGCCGCCCCGGTCCAGGTAGGCCTTCAGGGCGTTCTGGGCCGTTCCGCTGCAGATCTGGCCCCAGAAGGGGACGGCCCAGATGACCACCCCCTCTGCATACCGGGAGAGGGCCGCCTCGTCCGGCGCCCCCTTCTCCGCGACGTCCCACACGTCGTAGGCGTAGCCCAGGGCATCCAACGCCCCCCTGTAGTAATCCAGGAGCCAGGAGATGGCCCGGTCCATATCCGAGACCAGGAGGATGTTCGCGCCCTGGGAGGACTGGTCCGCCACCCGGAAGGCCACGGGCTCCGGGGGCACTACGGTGGAACTGCCGTCCACGTCGGAGGCTTTCACCTGGTACCGGATCTCCGTCCCCGCTGGGAAGGGGCCGATCCGGGCCCCGTACCAGTGGTCTCCCGCGGAGCGGTCCCCGTGGAGGCCGTCGTCCAGCATGGGGATGGAGGCCTGCGGCACGCCGTCCCGCGTCCAGAGGAGGAGCACGCTGGCCACGCCGCGCTCGTCCACGGCCTGGGCCAGGATGGTGATGTGGTCGCTGGGGCCCGGGCTCGCCGGGACCTGCTCCGGGGCCTGGACGTAGGGGGGCGGCAGGAGGTCCTCGCGGCTTCCCGGGAGGCCGAACCAGATGTCGTTCTGGCCCTGGCGGTTGCTCCCCCAGGCCACGGCCAGCCGCCCGTCGCTCAGGAGGGCCAAGGTGGGCTCCACGTCGTACCCCAGGAAACGGGTGTACCGCTGGCTGGTCCCCCAGGTGCGGCCGTTGTCGTCCGAGCGCATCCACCACACGTCCTGGTTGCCGGAGCGGTAGGAATACCAGGCCAGCCACAGGCTCCCCGAGGGGCTGGCGAGGAGGGCCGGGCCCGCGCTGGAGTCGGGGTAGAAGGTCAGGCGGGCGGCCTCGGACCAGTGCGCGCCGCCATCGCCGCTCTGGCGGGCCCACAGGTAGTTGGCCGTCCGCCAGACGACCCACAGGCGGCCATCGCTATCTTCCGCGAGGGCCGGCGTCTCATCGCGGCCGGTGGAGGTGGTCAACGGCAGGGGAGGGGACCACTGCGCGCCCAGGTCGTCCGTCCGGGTGGCCCAGATATCGGCGTTGCCGGAGCGGAAGGACTGCCACGCCAGCCACACGGCGCCGTCCCTGGTGCGGGCGAGGGCAGGGGCCGTATCTTCCTTGGGGTGCGGATGGAGGGGGACGGGAGGCGACCACGCGCCATCTTGCCCTGTGGCCATGGCGAGGTCCGCGTCGCCGTCGCACTCCATGCTCCAGACGACCATCCACCGGCCATCCGGCAGTTCCACGGCTGTGGGGTCCCGGTCGGCGCAGGGGGATGTGGTCAGGCGCACGGGGGCCGACCAGTCCGTCTCCGTGCCAGGTGCAAGCCACGCGTACCAGATGTCGGCATTGCCGGAGCGGGTGGAACTCCAGAAGAGGAGCAGCCGTCCGTCGGAGAGGCGGAGGAGCCAGGGGCTGGCGTCGTCCGCAGGGTGGGGAGCCACGGGGTAAGGCACGGCATCTGGACCTGCAAGGGGCAGGGCCCGGGCTGCAGGGGAGAGAGCCAGGGTGAGGACCGCAAGGGCCACCACCAGCGAAGTCAGTTTGCAGAGCCATCTGGTCCCGGGCTGCAGCAAAGGGCCGCTCCTTCGGTGGTCCAAGGCAGGATGCATTGGGCAGATTATAGCACGCCTGCACCTCGGGGACAAATCGGCCCCCTTGGGGTCAGGCCCAGCGCAACCGACGCCGCCGCGCCCTGGGGTCTGTAGGGGCAATTCGTGAATTGCCCCACCATTTTCAGCCACCGATTCAAATCGGGGCTCAAGCGGGGCGTCGGCCTGCGCCGACGCCGTCTGCGCAGAGGGACGGCCCATGGGGGCGAGGCGTGCCTCGCCCCTGCGGACCTCACCCACCCCTGGCCTTCGGCCTCCCCCCTCCCTCTCCATCAGCGGATGGAGAGGGAGGGGGTCGGGGGGAAGGTGAGGTCTGTAGGGGCGATCCACGAATCGCCCCTACAGGCCGCGCACCGCCAAAGGCTAGGGGGCTTTCCCCGGGAGCACCACATCCCCCAGCACCCACGCCCGGTCCTCCACCGGCCCCGCCCCCTCCACTGGCACCCGGGTGCCGTCCTCTGGCCGGTACCACCCCACGAGCAGGCGGTAGCGTCCTGGCGCGGCACCCTCCGGGATGGGGAGCATGTGGCGCTCTGAGATGTACTCGCCCGGGAGCCAACCCGTCGTGGGCAGGGCCCCGTCCCCGGGCACGCCGTCGTCCTGGGCCAGGATGCGGCCGGCGGCGTCCACCAGGTGGACGAAGGCCGCCCACCCCTCCGGGGGTGTCTGCACTGCCTGCCAGTGGAGGGTCAGGCGCAGGGTGCCGCCCGGGCGGGCCTCCGAAGCGTCCAGGCCGTAGCCCACCAGGCGGATGGCCCCCCCGAAGAGGGCTGTGGCCAGGTGCTCGGGCGAGGGAGACTCAAAGGCGTGGGGCCGACCCCGCACTTGCACGGTCCCCAGGTCCAGGGCATCCTTCCCGCGGCCTGCGCCCGCCCCCGCACGCCACCGCTCCCGCGTCGCTGGGTCCAGGAGGCCAACGATGAGGCGGTAGGTCCCCGGCGGGAGGTCTGCAGGCACCGTCAGGCGGTGCGGGTCCAGGCAGAGGGTGCCTTGTTCCCAGCGGTCGGTAGGGTAGCGCCCCCGCGCTGGCTGCACCTCCTCGGCGAAGCGCACCTGGCCGGTCCCGTCCAGCCCCTGGAGGAAGACCACCGCCGGCTTCCCCACCTCCCTCAGACCCTGCCAGAAAAGGGTCACCTCCAGGGGCCAGCCCGTCTCCACCGGGCCTTCTGGCCGCGTGTACCCCAGGAAGCGGACCGCGGCCTCGGCCTCGCCTGGCGGAACCAGGTCCGAGGCCCGCCGGACGCCCACCGGCAGCGCCTCCGGCCGGACCGGGGGCGAGGGGGCGGCCACCTGCACCGAACCCAGGCTCCACATGGGCCCCCGCACCTGCCCGGCCGCATCCCTGGCCGAGAGTTCCCTTCCCGAAGCCCCATCCACGAGGCCCACGGCCAGGTCGTAGGTGCCAGGCGGGAGGCCCGCCGGCAAGAGGAGGCCCACCCGCACCTCGCGGGCCTGGCCGGGGGCCCAGCCCGCGAAGGGGTCCAGGCCGAAGGCCGGCTCCCGGTCCCACTGGGCCCAGACACGCCCGGCCTCGTCCCGCAGGCGGAAGAGCATCCGGGTCCCCTGGGGCACAGCCTGCAGCGGCCGCCAGACGAGGGTCAGCGCAGCCGCCCCGCGCCCGGCCTCCAGTGCACCCTGCCCCAGCGCCCCGCCCTCTAGAGCCATCACCTCGCCGAACTGGGCCTGCCCGGGCACCGGCTGCCAGGCTTCCGGCAGGCGGCTATAGAGGAGCAAGTTCGTCGTCCCGTACCACTCGCTCAGGGTCCAGAGCCCCAAATCCTCCAGGTCGCGGGCCATCTCCCCTTCCAAAGGGCTCCCGGAGGCCAGGTAGGCCGGCAGCCAGACGCGGGGGTGGGCCGAGAGGAGGTCGGCCAATTCGCGCCGGCGGCGGGCAGGGTCCTCTTCCCAGTGCTGCACGGCCTGGGGCACGATTTGGGAGGGGGTGAGCACCAGGTCCGGCAGCGGCTGCGGGTGCTCGGCGCGGAAGTACCCCACCTGCCAGGGGAAGACGCAGAGGACGGCGTCCTCGGGGGCATCCACCGCGGCCACGCGGGCGATGAGGGGGCGGTAGTCGTCGTCCGGGTAGCGGGGCACGGTGTAGAAGGCCCCCAGGCACAGGCTCCAGACGATGGCCGTGGCCAGGGCCGCGCTCCAGAAGAGGGGCCGGGCAGCCCGCCAGGCGCGCCCCAGGGCCCACCCAGGAAGAGCCAGAAGGCCGGCGCGGCCAGGAGCAAGAGCCGCTCGCCCCGCACCGGGGCAAAGGGCGCGGCCAGGTTGATGAGCCAGCCCCCCAGGAGGGGCACGCCGAGCCACATCCCCAAGTAGGTCAGGGCAGGGCGGTCTTCAGGCCGCGCCACCTTCCCCAGAGCCCACGCGGCCAGGGCAACCGGCACAAGGCCCAGCCCCCACCACGGGGCCAAGGGGCCCTCCCAGTGCCCCGAGCCCATGGCCGCCAGGTGCCGGGCCAGGTACAGGGGAAGGCCCAGGGGCACGTCGGCATCGCGGCCCACCTTGTACTGCACGTAGAGCCAGAGTTTCGGCCCAGCGTAGGCCACCCAGGGTGCGAAGAAGAGGAAAGCCACCCCCTGCGCCGCCAGGACCCCCCGCGCGGCACGCCAGCGCCCAGGGGCGCGCCTGGCCCAGACCACGGTGTAGGCCGCCTGTGCCAGGAGGAGAAGCGCGGCGTAGTACTGGGTGTAGAGCGCGGCTGCAAGGAGGGCCACGTAACCGGCCCAGAGCCAGCGGGGAGGCGTGTCTTGCCCTCCCAGGTGGCGCAGGAGGTCCCAGTGCGAGAGCGCGCTCCCCATCCCCAGGGCGGTGACCAGGGCGTACATGCGCACTTCCTGGGAATAGTAGATGAGGAAGGGCGAACAGGCCACCGCCGCGGCCGCGCCCCACCCCGCCGCGCGGCCAGCCAGGCGCCGCCCCAGGGCCCAGGCCAGGGGCACCGCGGCCAGGCCGGCCAGGACGGAAAAGGCCCGCAAGGCGATAGGCCCTGGGCCGAGGAGGGCGGTCCAGAGGTGCAGGAGCGCGTAGTAGAGGGGCGGGTGGATGTCCACCGCGGTCTGGCGGACCATCTCCCCCAGGGGCAGGGTGGCGAAGTAGACGCTGTACCCCTCGTCCCACCACAGAGGCTGGAACCCGAGGCGCGCCAGGCGCAAGTCCAGGCCCAGGAGGAGCAGGAGCCCGAGGGGCCAGAGCCTCTCGCCGCCCCAGTGCCTTCCCTCAGCGGCGGGCATCCGTTCCTCCTCGCGCCTCCGCCACCACTTGGCGGTAGACTTCCAGGGTCTCCTCGGCCAGGCGGCGCCAGGAGAAGGCAGCGGCATGGGCCAGGCCCCGCCGCCTGTACGCCTCCGCCGTCTGGGGGTCGGTGAGGAGGGCCAGGAGCCCCCGGGCGATGTCCTGCACGTCCGTGGGGTCCACCACCCAGGCGGCGTCGCCCACCACTTCCCGCAGGGCGCCAGCGTGGGAAGCGAGGACAGGGGTTCCGCAGGCCATGGCCTCCAGGGGCGGCAAGCCGAACCCCTCGTAGAGGGAGGGGTAGGCGAAACAGGCGGCGCCGCTGTAGAGGGCAGGCAGGTCCTCGTCGGCCACATAGCCCGGGAAGCGGACCACATCCCGCAGGCCCAGCCGCTCCACCGTGGCGTAGAGTTCCGATTCCCGCCACTGGGCCTTGCCGGCCACGGCCAACTGGTGGGGCAGGTTTCCCTCCCGGCGGGCCAGGGCGAAGGCCTCCACCAGGCGGCCGATGTTCTTCCGCGGCTGGAGGTTGCCCAACGCCAGGACGTAGGGCCGGCGGATGCCGTAGCGGGCGCACGTTGCCTCAATGAGGGCCGGGTCCTCAACGGGGGCAAAGCCCGGCGCGGCCGCCTCGTGGGTCACGGCGATGCGCTCCCCAGGGATGCCGTAGACACGCATGAGGTCCTGGCGGGTCTGCTCCGAGACGGCGATGACCCGGGCCGCCCGCCGCGCGCTCAGGGGGACCAGGGTGCTCAGCATCCAGCGGTCCCGGGGCGAGAGGAAGTCCGGGAAGAACTCGTAGGAGATGTCGTGGACGGTGACCACCGTGGGACAGGGGCAGAGGGGCGGAGCCACATAGTTCACGTGGAGGAGGTCGGCACGCCAGCGGTCCGCGAGGAGGGGCATGGCCAGGGGCACCCGCAGGAAGGCGTTGCCCGGACGCACCCGTAGGATTTCGGCGTGGGGCGGGAGGTCTACTCTCGCCCGCAGGTGCTCCGGATGGGGCGTGATGAGGCCGTAGGTGTTCTCCTGGTCCAGCGCCAGGAGGTGGCGGACCAGGTTCAGGGTGTAGGTCTCGTTCCCCGTCTCCCGTTCCCCCACCATGTGGACGTCAATGGCGATGCGCATGGCTGGTCCCTGGGCTATCCCCCTTGCGTTTCGCTCCCCTGCCGCGTGAGCAGTTCAAAGTCGTGGCGTGTGAGCCTCCGGGTGGCCTGGACGAACCAGGCCCAATTTTTGCTCAAGTCGCGGCCCTGAAAGGCATCCAAGCGCTCTCGCAAGGTTCGGTCTATGATCACGGGGTTCTCCAGGTAGAGGTGCACTTCCTTCAGGTGGAAAACCCAAGGATAGTCCTCTGGGTGGCGGATAGAGGGATGGCGTTCCTTCTGGGGGGCACTGGCGACTCTCGCGTGGGCGACAACGCCGGTGCCAGTTGCATAGAAGCACATCCAATCCCCGGGTTTGAGGTGCTTGCGTCCCGGCGTGTTCTCGCCAAACGCATATACTTGTCCCCTGCCCACTACCCTTCCGATCACCTCCGCCGCTGTTTCCCCTACCTCGCCCCGAACTGGGGCGAGCCAGTACCCGGGCTCGCCCTCTTCAGCAGCAATCAGCGCCTCCCTGGCAGGCGTCTCGGTCTCCACTCTTGGCTCGGAGATCTCGGGCGTTGTGCCGGCCACAAGCCGGGTCATGAGGTCCACGAGGGTGTCCACCGTGGGGCCTGAGGGGCGCAGCACGGACAGGATATCTTCATGGCGCACCTCGTAAGTGTCCATCATTTCCGCCAGCGAGAGCAGGCTCTCTGCTGAGATGATGCGCAGTTGGTGGGTCCTCTTCTCGGCAATGATGGCGTTCTCCAATTGGCGTACCTCGGGGTCGGGCCGGCCCACAACGTAGAGCCCCAGGGCGTGGTCCCAATTGGGGATCTTGCCTTCGGAGATGAGGGCGTCCACGTAGCCCACCAGAGTTGCTGTCTTGATGGCGTAGGCCTCGGTGGTTTTGACCTCCACCACGATGTGGTGCCCTGTAGGGGATACCCAGAGGCCATCGTGGCCTGCCTGGCCCGGAACGCCCTGATACCGTCCGAATGTGACCTCAAACCCCAGGAAAGTCCCCAGATGGTTGACCAAGTCCTGCAGAGCACGGTTGTACTGGGGCCCTGAGGTCCGGAGGCACTCTTCCACATAGTCGCGGAGCATCCCTACCTCACGCACGTTCTCCCTCAGAAAGCGGCGGAACCGTTCCCGCGGTTGGTCCTCTCCAGGAGAGTCATCCAACTTGCCAACCAGGTCCAAAATCTGCCCCAGGGCCAACGCTGCCATCTGTCTACCTCCTGTGGTCTGCGCCTACCTGTGGCCACCATATCCATTATACCACACGGCGCTGCAAGACGCTCTCGGCCTGGAAGCCGCGCCCCGTCGGAGGCCACGTGCGTCGCCCCCAATAGACCTCCCCCTCCGTTCTCACAGCCTTCCCTTCTCCACCGCGGAGGGCGGGGAAGGTGGTGGGACCTGTAGGGGCGATTCATGAATCGCCCCTACAGACCTCTCCTCGCCCCTGACGCCTGCGCCAGCAGCGCCTTTGCCTGTCCTCCTGTGCCATGTGTGGTACAATTCTGAAGACATCCGCCCAGGAGGGAGGCTGTGGAGACACCCTTGGTCCTCTTGACCGGGTTTGAGCCATTCGGGGAGCGCGCCCGCAACCCCTCGGAAAGGGTGGTGCAGCGCCTGCGCCGGCGGCCGCCGCGGGGCACCCGGGTGGAAGGGCTTGTCCTGCCAGTGGACGCGGTCCGGGCCGTCCCCTTGCTCCTGGAGGCGGTGGACCGGCTGCAGCCCCGGGCGGTGGTGTGCCTGGGAGAGGCCCCGGGGCGGCCGGCCATCTCGCTGGAGTGGGTGGCGGTGAACCTCCTGGAGTTCCCCATCCCGGACAACGCCGGCCAGAAGCCGCAGGGAGAGCCGGTGGTCCCCGGGGGACCTGCAGCCTACTTCTCCACCCTGCCCCTGCGGGAGATGCAGGCTGCCATCCGGAGGGCCGGCATCCCGGCGGTCCTCTCCCTGAGCGCTGGGGCGTACCTGTGCAACCAGGTCATGTACGCGCTCCTGCACCACCTGGCCCAGGGAGGCAGGGCCGTGCCTGCCGGGTTCATCCACCTGCCGTCCCTGCCAGAGGAGGAAGCCGAAAGGGACCGGCCAGGGCCGAGCATGTCCCTGGCTCTGGCCGCCCGCGGCGTGCGCGCCGGGCTGGAGGCCCTGGCGGCGTGGCTCGCCCTGGGCCTGGGCTGACCTCTTCTCTTCTCCCGATTTTGTCGCCCTCCCCGGATATGGTACAATCGCCCTGAGAAAGGCATCCCACGCTGGGAGCAAGGGAGGATGTGGCAGGTCGCAGGGCACGGCTGGGCTGTGCGCCTGTTGCAGAGAGGCCTGGAGGACGGGCGGGTCGCCCATGCCTACCTCTTCGCGGGGCCGCCTCAGGTGGGCAAGACCACCCTGGCCCTGGAGTTCGCGCGGGCCCTCCTCTGCACGGGCGAGCGCCCTCCTTGCGACGCTTGCCCCTCCTGCCACAGGGTGCAGGCCGGTACCCACCCGGACCTGCACTTGATGGAAGGCACGGGGAAGGGTGGCGCCATCTTGATTGACCAGGTGCGGGAGTTGCGGCAGGGGGCCGCGCTGGCCCCTGTCTACGGGCCGTACCGCGTGTACGTGGTTCCCCACATGGAGCGGGCCACCGCTGAGGCAGCCAACGCCCTCCTCAAGACCCTGGAGGAGCCCCCACCGCAGGTGGTGCTCCTCCTGACGACGTCCCACCTGGCCTCCCTGCTGCCCACCATCGTCTCCCGCTGTCAGGTCCTGGCCCTCCGCCCCCTCTCTCGGGAGGAAGTGGAGAGGGCCCTGCAGGAGCGGTGGCACCTCGCCGAAGCCGATGCGGCCCTCCTGGCCCGCCTGTCCGGAGGGAGGCTGGGCTGGGCCGTGCGGGCCAGCCAGGAGCCCCAGGTCCTGGCGCGCCGGCGGGCCTGGCTGGAGGCCCTGCACCAGGCCCTGCGCGGCGGCCGCCTCCTGCGGCTGCGCCAGGCCGAAACCCTGGCCGCGCTGCCAGAGGAGGAGGTCCAGGAGGTGCTGGACCTCTGGGCCGGCTACTTTCGGGACCTCCTGGTCTGGAAGGGTGGGTGCCCGGACGAGGTCCACCATGTGGACCAGAGCGCCGCGCTGGAGGAGGTGGCCGGCCGCTGGACCCTGCAGCAGGCGCGGGAAGCCCTGCGCGCCGTCCTGGCCACATGGGACGCGCTACAGCGCAACGCGAACCGCCGGCTGGCCCTGGAGGTGCTCCTCCTCTCCCTGCCCGGCACAGCCTGAGGGAACAAGCGGAACACACCTTGGGAGTTTGCCATGCCCATTGTCGTCGGAGTACGGTTCAGACCTGCGACCAAGATCTACTCCTTTGACCCGGGAGGCCTTTTGGACCTGAAGGAAGGGGAGTACGTCGTCGTGGAGACGACCCACGGCTGCGAGTTGGGCCAGGTCGTCCTCCCCCCGAAGGAGGTCCCCGAGGAAGAAGTGGTGGGGCAATTGAAGAAGGTCGTGCGGCGGGCCACAGCCTGGGATGCTGCCCAGGCTGCCTACTACCGGGCCCGGGAGGCCAAGGCCCTGGAGCGCTGCGCGGAGAAGGTCAAGGAACACAACCTGCCCATGAAGCTCATCGCCGCGGAGTACAGTTTTGATGGCTCGCGGCTCGTTTTCTACTTCACCGCCGAGAAACGGGTGGACTTCCGCGCCCTGGTGCGGGACCTGGCGCGCACCTTCAAGACGCGCATAGAACTGCGGCAGATCGGGGTGCGGGACGAGGCCAAACTCCTCGGGGGCATCGGGCCGTGCGGGCGTGAACTGTGCTGCTGCACCTGGCTTTCGGAGTTCAACCCCGTCTCTATCCGCATGGCCAAACAGCAGGACATGCCCCTCAACCCGGCCGATATCTCCGGCCTCTGCGGCCGGCTGCTCTGTTGCCTCGCCTATGAGAACGACATCTACGCGGAGATCAAGGCCCGGCTCCCCAAACTGAAGGCCACCGTGATGACCCCCCACGGCCCGGGCAAGGTGGTGGGCGTCAACGCGCTCAAGGAGACGGTGAGCGTCCAGTTGGAAAGCGAGGCCATCGTGGAAGTCTCCATGGCCGAACTGCAGGGGGTGCAGGAGGTGAAGAAGGCGCCGCCAGAACCACCCGCCGCGCCGAAGGAGGCCCGGGGCAAGCGGCGTCGCCGGGCCAAAGCGAGGAAGGGGAAGGCGGAAGGGGACGCCGAGGAGCCCTCACTGGAGTGAGAAAAGGCCGGGCATCCAAAGCCCGGCCTTCCCTTGTCCATCCCGCGCCCGGAGGCTGGCAAGAGGGCCTTGCCCCGCGAATGGGGACCCTGGGCGGGGTCCGGGGCAGATCTGGGCTGGGGATCGCCCAGGCCTCTAGGGCTTCTTCTCCTCGGACGGGGGGAAGCGAGGCTCCACGATCAGTTTGACGGCCGTCCGCTCCTGACCCCCGATGTCCACCTCCGCGAACTCTGGGATGCAGATGACGTTGATCCCATCCAGTTGGAGGTATCCCCGGGCGATGGCCACGGCCTTGACAGCCTGGTTGACTGCGCCCGCGCCGATGGCCTGGACCTCGGCCCGTCCCTTCTCCCTGACCACCCCGGCGATCGCTCCCGCCACAGCCGTCGACCTGGACTTGGCAGACACTTTGATGACTTCCACGGCCCTCGCCTCCCGTGCATGCTTGCGCTGATGAGAACCCATCGGCCGTCGTGGGCAGGGCATCCCTTCTGGGGGCACCCTGCAGGCCACGGAGGCACATGCGAGCAGGTCCACGCTGACCTTGGCTCGCGCTTCAGGGTATCAGGCAAGAGCGACCTGGTACGACCTGTTATCCAACCCGCTGCGGAGCGATGGGGCGGCACGCCCCCCATTTCCGTTCTCTATTGTACACCACTTTGCCAGGAAAGGCAAGGGGTTACTTTGCATAATCCACGGCACGGGTCTCCCGGATGACCGTGACTTTGATCTGCCCCGGGTACTCCAGGTTCTCCTCAATCTTCTGGGCGATCTCCTTGCTCAGCCGGATGGCAGCCAGGTCGTCAATCTCCTCGGGCTTGACGATGACGCGGATCTCCCGCCCCGCCTGGATGGCGTAGCACTGGTCCACCCCAGGGAAGGAGTGCGCCACTTCCTCCAGGGCCTTGATCCGCTTCACGTAGGCCTCCAGGGATTCCCGGCGTGCTCCCGGCCGGGCGCCGGAGATGGCGTCGGCCGCCTGCACGAGGACCGCCTCCACGCTCTTGGGTTCCTCCTCGCCATGGTGAGCAGCGATGCAGTTCACCAGGTCTTCGGAGAGGCCGTAGCGCCGGGCGATGTCCGCGCCGATGAGGGCGCGGGGACCTTCCACCTCGTGGTCCACAGCCTTGCCGATGTCGTGCAGGAGGCCGCCCACCTTGGCCAGGTAGACGTTGGCCCCCAGTTCCGCAGCCATGACGCTGGCCAGCCGGGCCGTCTCCACCGCGTGGAGCAACTGGTTCTGCCCGTAACTGGTGCGGAACTTGAGGATCCCCAGGAGGCGGACGATGTCCGGGTGCAGGCCGTGCACGCCCAGTTCCTGCACCGTGCTCTCCCCCTCTTCCCGGATGATCGCCTCCACTTCCTGCTCGGTCTTGCTGACGATCTTCTCAATGCGCCCGGGGTGGATGCGCCCGTCCACGATGAGTTTCTCCAGGGCACGGCGGGCGATCTCCCGGCGCACCGGGTCAAAGGCCGAGACGATCACCGCCTCTGGCGTGTCGTCCACCACCAGGTCCACCCCCGTGGCCTGCTCCAGGGCCCGGATGTTCCGGCCCCCGCGGCCGATGATGCGCCCTTTCATCTCGTCGC
>Ga0123519_10006510_pt1 | contig 18333 bp, 20 predicted proteins | sample YelNatPaOPRAMG02_FD_87396 | JGI IMG/M metagenome (GOLD analysis project Ga0123519, IMG submission 87396) | Hot spring microbial communities from Yellowstone National Park - Yellowstone National Park OP-RAMG-02 (version 2) | ecosystem: Environmental > Aquatic > Thermal springs > Hot (42-90C) ... | reverse complement strand
TCCGCCATACCTACTCCTCCGCACTGCCCTCCGGGGCGCTGGGTTGGTCCGGTTCCTGCCGGCGGCGCAGTTCCTCCTGCAGGCGGTCACGCCAGTACCAGGCATCCCGGTCCAGCGGATTGGCCTTGATGGCATTGGCGAAATGCTCGATGGCGGTCTCCAGCTCCCCGCGGTCTTTGTAAATCAGCCCCAGGTTATAGCTGACATGGGGGGCGGCCGGGTTCAGCTCCAGCGCGCGCTGGAAGGCGGCGATGGCCTTGCGCTCCCCCTCCTCGGTCATGAAAGGCGGGCGGTCCAGATAGGCGGCGCCCAGATTGGTCCACACCATGGGATTATCCGGCTCCAGCTCGCAGGCGCGCTCCAGGATCGGCACGGCGCGGCGGTGTTCGCCGGCCAGGATGTAGGCGCCCCCCAGGTTGATGGCCGCGCTGACGTTATCCGGGTCCAGCTCCAGCGCATGCTCCAGCAGGGGAATGGCCTGGGCCGGCAGGCCGGCGTGCAGAAGCCCCGCCCCGCGATTGACCAGCTCCGCTACCTCTTGGCGGATCTCTTCCCTGGAGCGCCGGCGTCCTGGCCGGCGCTCGGCACGCTCCCTATCTTTCTCACTGCTCATCCTCTGCTCCTTTCCTCCCATGCCTGCACCATCGGCCGCACCTCCGCCGGCGTCCGGGTCAGCCAGCCCACAAAGGGCACCGCCAGCACCCCCAGGCCGGCGCTGATCAGATATGCGGTGCGCAGTCCCCATGCATCCCCCATGCCGCCCAGCGCCAGCACCGCCGCAGAAGCGGACACGAAGGTCAGCGCCATGTATACGCCGTTGGCCGTCGCCCGGATGTGGGGGAACCGTTCTTGGATAAAGGCCATCAGCACAGGCAGGGTCGCGATATTGGCCAATCCCAGCAGTACCAGGATGGGGAACCTCCACCATCCGTGCGCGGCGACGAAAAGGAAAAGGAGCGCCGGCGTGGCGGCGGCGGATGCGAACAGCACCGGCCGGCGCCCTACCCGGTCGCTGATGCCGCCGGCCAGCAGTGCGCCGACCATGGCCGCGATCTGAAAGACGGTCAGGGACGCGCCAGCCACCCACAGCGATGCCCCCTCCGAAGCGACATAGGTCGGCAAAAAGGTGACCAGCGCGGAGTTAATGAAGGCCCGGCTGAGGGTGAGGCCGGCCAGCGGAATCACGATGCCGCGCACATCCTGAAACGCCCGGGCGAAAGAGAGGTCGTCCACCCTCGGCCGCTCCAGAGGGGTGCGGCGCAAGCGCCACAGCAGGAACAGCGATACGGCCCAGCCCAGGAGCGCCAGGCGGTAGGTCCCTTCCAGGCCCCACCAGGACACAGCCGCCACGATCAGCATAGGGCCGAGCGCGCGCCCCAGCTCCCCGCCCATTTGGAAAAAGCTCAGCCCCAGGCCGATGCGCCGGCCAGCCAGGTTGCTCACCACTGCCGGCGCCGGCGCGTGAAAGGCCGCCGAGCTGAACCCCACGATGGTGACCATCATCAGCAATATGCCCACATTGGGGGCGGCGCCGATGAAGCTCATCACGGTAGCAGAAATCGCCGGCGCCAGCACCACGAACAGCCGGATGTCCAGGCGATCGCTGATATACCCCAGCAAAGGTTGGAAGAGCGACGGCAGTTGTATCAGGGTGGACAGCAGGCCGGCGATGACCAGGGAAAGGCCCAGCTTGGGAATGAGCAGGGGCAGTAGCGGCGCCAGAAAGGCCGTGAACGTGTCATGCAGAAGATGGCCGGCGGCCACCTGGAGTACGCCGGCCCACAGCCCTCGGATCCGCTGTCCCTGCTCGCCCACTGCCACTGCGTTCCCTTCTCTTACCGATATAAGATATATTGCTGTCCATGATACAACGAAATCGTCGTTTTGTGAAAACCTAAGACGGGAGGGTGTGGAGAAGGGCCGCGAGAGCAAGCCGCGACAGCCTGGCGAAGCCCGCCTGCGCCGGCCCTTTCCGCCGGCGCAGGTAGTCCGTGTTATTTGACGCTATTACAGACCAAAGGTATAATCGTTTGTTGCAGTTTGCGACGATATCAACCCTTGCAAGGGAGGACAGCAATATGCCGAAGCGAACATGGCAGCCCAAAGTGTTGCGTCGGTTGCGCGTGCACGGATTCCGGGCGCGCATGAGCACCAAAGGCGGGCGCAAGGTGTTGAAGGCTCGCCGGCTGAAGGGCCGCTGGCGCTTGACCGTCTGATCGCCCCGGCGCGGGGTGGAAACCTGTCGGCCGTAGGATTAGGATGACCGTGGAGCGGGAGGCTGGGAGCACAGGGCGGCGTTATGGGGGGAGTGCGGAGCGGGCCGGCACGCCGCGGAAGGTCTGGGCATGTTGAAAAAGCGGTATCGTCTGCGCGGCAGTGCCCGTTTTGCGGAGGTGCGGGAGAAGGGGAAAAGCGTGGCCCATCCCCTGGCGGTTCTCATCGCTCTGCCGAACGATCTGCCGTACAGCCGGTTCGGCTTTTCCGTCAGCCGGCGCCTCGGCAAGGCCGTCAAACGGAACCGGGCGAAACGATTACTGCGGGAGGCGGTGCGCCTGCAGTTATCCAACTTTGCCCCAGGCTACGATGTCATCCTCATCGCACGAGCTCCCCTGCGCGATGCCAAATTTGCCGCGGTGTACGAGGCGGTGGGACAACTGGCGCGGCGCGCCGGCCTTTGGCGGCCCATCCAGCCCTCGCAGGCGGCCGAACCATCCCTTGGGCCGGCGGATTCCCATCCGCACCCAGAAGAAGTGAAAGATGAAGATCGTTGCTCTTTGGCTCATCAAATTGTATCAGATGACGATATCCCGACTGCTTCCCCCTAGCTGTCGTTTTTATCCGACCTGCTCGCATTACACCTACCAGGCGATCGATAAATACGGCTTGCTGAAAGGGGGATGGCTGGGCCTGCGGCGCCTTTTGCGCTGTCATCCCTTCCACCCTGGGGGATATGACCCGGTGCCGTAAGGAGCCGGCATGTTCGCGGCCGGCGGTTATGCAACGCGCAGAGAGACGGTATTCGCTATCGGAGCAGGAGGAGCTTCCATTGAAACACCGCATTCCATGGGGCGTGGGGGTACTGGTACCCCTGCTGTTGGCATTCCTTTTCATCGGGGCAGGGTGCAGTGGCGGCGCCAGCGCAACCCCGCCGCCCATCTGGCCCGGCCTGGCATACGCCGATAATGTGCTGTATCTGACGGGCCTGGACGGGCATGTGTGGGCACTGGACGCCCAGCGGGGCGGCCAGGAACTGTGGCGGGTGCCCCCGGCCGACAGCAAGGAGCCGGCCCAATTCCACGGCGAGCCGGCCGTGGCCGGCGACCTGCTGCTGGTCGGCACCTCCGCCCAAGGCCTGTATGCCCTGGACCGGGCGAGCGGCCAGACGCGCTGGACCATTTCCACCGCCAATAAAGCGGTGCTGGCCCGCCCGCTGGTGGCGGATGGCGCAGCCTATTTCGGCGGGGAGGACAAAAAACTGCGGGCGGTGGAAGTGAACAGCGGCCGCGTGCTCTGGGAATTCCCGACAGAGGGGTGGATTTGGGCCTCGCCGGCCCTGGCCGACGGCCGGCTGTACCTCGGCGCTATGGACCACCGCCTGTACTGCCTGGATGCGGATTCGGGCCAGAAGCTCTGGCAGTTTGAGGCCGGCGGCGCTATCGCCGGCACGCCGGCGGTGGGCGAGGGCATGGTCTTCTTCGGCTCCTTCGACAGCTCCCTCTATGCCCTGGATGCCGCCAGCGGAGAGCAAAAGTGGTCCTTCAAGACCGATGGCTGGGTCTGGGGCGGGCCGCTCCTGCATGAAGGGGTGGTGTACTTCGGCGCCACAGACCACAACGTCTATGCGCTGGATGCGGGGACCGGCGCCCTGCGCTGGAAGTTCACCGCCGGCGACCTGGTGCGCGCCACGCCGCTGTATCACGAGGGGACGCTGTATGTCGCCAGCCGGGACGGCCGGCTGTATGCCCTGGACCCGCAGACCGGCCAGCAGAAATGGAGCTTCTCCACCGATGATCCCAAGGCCGGCCAACTGCTCAGCGAACCGGTGGCCGCCGGCGATACCATTTACGTTGCCATCATGAACGGCCGTGTCGCGGCGCTGGATGCCGCCAGCGGCGTACAGCGCTGGCTGGCGAACCCTGCCCAGAGCAAGTAGTAAATTTTCTCACACCGGGGGAGACCCCAGGAGGTAGTGCACACGTGGGTCAGATTTGGACACAATTCTTTCTTCAGCCGATGCTGAACGGCCTGCTGTTGCTCTATGGAGCACTCGGGCAGAACTTCGCCGCGGCCATCGCTGTGTTCACCATCATTATCCGCCTGCTCACCTTGCCGCTGAGCCTGCCCCAGCAGAAATCCGCCAAGAAGATGCAGGAATTACAGCCCAAGCTCCAGGAACTGCAGAAGAAATACAAGGACGACAAGGAGAAGTTGGCGCAGGCCCAGATGGAGCTGTACCGCGAGGCCGGCGTCAACCCGTTGGGCGGGTGCCTGCCGCTCCTCATCCAGTTCCCCATCTGGATCGGCTTGTATCAATCCATCGCCCAGACGCTGGCGGCCGGCCCGCTTCAACTGCTGAACCTTTCCAATAATATCTACAAGAGCCTGCCCTGGCTCTCCTCGCTGGTGCCGGTGAAGAACACCTTCCTCTGGCTGGACCTGGGCAAGCCGGACCCGCTCTACATCCTGCCGGTGCTGGTGGTGGCCACGACCTGGTTCCAGCAGAAAGTGATGTCGCCGCCCTCCTCCGACCCACAGTCGGCGTCCATGAACCAGAGCATGCAGGTGATGTTCCCCCTGATGCTGGGCTTTTTCAGCTTACAGTTCCCCTCCGGGCTGGCGCTCTATTTCGTCGTGTCCAACATTGTGGGCATCGTCATCCAGTACTTCACGCCGGGTTGGGTGGGCGTGTCGTTCGGGAAGCGGGGGGCGCCGCCGGCCAAGGCCGTGACCAGCAAAGCGCCGGCCAGCAGTGCGCCCACTGCTTCCGCTCCTGTGGATGCTCAGCCTGCCGAGGGACAAACCGCTAAGAAAGGGCAACAGTATGGAAAGAAGAGGAGAAAGCGTCGAGGTTAGAGGAAAGACCGTTGAGGAGGCGATTGCCGCCGGCCTGGCCCAGTTAGGGCTGAGCCGGGACCAGGTGGAGGTGGAAATCCTGAGCCACGGCAGTCGCGGCCTGCTGGGCATCGGCGCCGAAGATGCCCGGGTGCGCCTGACGCCGCGAGTGGAAGCCGCCCCTGCCGAAACGCAGGAGCAGGTTCTTTCGGAAGAATATTGGGAGGGGCCGGAGGAAGAAGGGGAAGAGGCCCGGGCCGAGGTCACCAAAGCGCCGGCGCTCTCCCCCAAAGAGGTGGAGCGCATCGCCCGCGACGCCCTGCAGGGCATCCTCCAGCGCATGGCCATCCAGGCGCGCATCGTCTCCAAGCCCCCGACGGAGTTCATGCTGGAGGGGGATAACCCGCCGCCGGTGGTGCTGGATATCCAGGGCCGGGACCTGGGGGTGCTGATCGGCCGGCGCGGCGAGACCCTGGGCGCACTGCAGTTCCTGGTGCGGCTGATTGTCAATCACCGCACGCGCCGCTGGTACAACATTGTGATTGATGTGCAGGGCTACAAGGAGCGGCGCGAACAGCAGTTGCGCCGGCTGGCCGAACGCATGGCCGAGCAGGTGGTGGCGACCCGCCGTTCGGTGGTGCTGGAAGCCATGCCGCCGTACGAGCGGCGCATCGTGCACCTCGCCCTGCGCAATCACCCCAAGGTGACCACGCACAGCATTGGCGAAGGGGATAACCGCAAGGTGATGATTCACCTGCGGCAGTGAGAAACAGCACGCAAGCCCGTCCGAGCGATTCGGGCGGGCTTTTTCATTCCGCTGGGGGCGGCGCGGTCTGGGCGCGCAGTTTGGCGTGCAGGGCTTCCTTCAGCTCTGCCAGCCGGCGCTGATATGCGGCGTTGGTGATGATGCCCGTGGTCATGATGTAGGCGTTCTCGCCGTTGTCGGAATAGTAGTGCCGGCGCTCCCCTACCACCCCGAAGCCGTACTTGCGGTACAGCTTCTGCGCCCGCAAGTTGCTCACCCGCACCTCCAGCGTCACCACCGCCAGACCCAGTTCCACCGCGCGATCGATGACCGTTACCAACAGCAGTTCCCCCAGCCCGCGCCCGCGCCACTCCGGGGCCACCGCGATATTGGCCAGGTGCGCCTCGTCCACCAGCGCCCAGAAGCCGGCGTATCCCAGCACCGGCCCGGACGGCGAGGGGGAGGGCGGGGTAGTGCGCAGGAGCCGGTTCAACCAGGATACCGGCTTCGGCTCTCCCGCTTCCTGCGCCGGCCGCGGGGTCACGACGAAATAATGCGCGTGCCGGTTGTGCAGGAGGTCATACTCAAAGGCGGAGGCCGGCCAGGGGGAGGTGAAGCTCGACCGCTCGATGGGCATGACCTGCTCGATATCGGCCACCTGCATGGGCCGCACCAGGTACGGGATATCGGTCCAATCCAACGGCGTATCCCTCATAGCGAGTCGCCGGCCGTGTGCAGGTAAATGGGCGACAGGCTGGCCAGGTCGTCGCCCTGACCGGAGGCCAGCGCCGGCCAGGCCATTTCCGCCAGCACCGCCGCCCGCCGCACCGACTGCGCCGGCGTAGCGATCACGGCGCGCTTCCCCAGCGCGGACTGCACCGCCTGCCGGGCTTCCTCATCCAGCTCCCCGCAGAAAATCGTCCGGCCCTCCGCCAGCGCCGGCAGTCTGTCCGGCGTGACAAGCTGGAAATCTCCCTGGCGGGTCCACTGTCCGTCCACACTGCGGTACACCGCGGCGCAGAAGCGCCCGCGGCCGGCGTGCACCACTGCGCACACCGGCAGGTCACTGCCGGCGAAAGGCTGGGCCGCCACGTCCAGGGTGGGGATGCCCTTGATGGGAATCCCCAGCGCCAGGCACAGCCCCTTGGCAACGCTCAGCCCGATGCGCATGCCGGTGAAGGAACCGGGGCCGATGGCCACCGCCACCCCGCGGAGGCGCGCCGGCTCCAGCCGCAGTAAGCGGAACATGTCCACAATGTTGGGCATCAGCTCGACGGTATGATTGTAATCCGAGAACCAGGTGCGTTCCGCCCAGACCTGGTGCGCGTCATAGAGCGCGATGCTGGCATTGCGGGTGGCGGTGTCAATGGCTAACAGCATGAGGCTGACCCCCGAAACGCAGTGTCAAGAGCGGCCGGCCGGCGCCGATGACGCCGGCGCATGCCCGGTGACCACACTCCGGTAGGCGGTCAACAATTCTCTGGAGCGTTCGCCGCCGGCGCGCAGTAGAATGCCGCGCTTGTAATCGTCAATGAAGCGCATTTCCACCGTCAGACGGTCCGCCGGCAGGATGGGTTCGGCGCGCTCCGACCACTCGATCACGCAGACGCCGTCCCCATAGAGATACTCCTCGATGCCGATGGCCAGGGATTCGGCCACTGCGTCGCCCAGGCGGTAGAGGTCAATGTGGAAGAGCTTGAGGCCGGCCGGCGACATGTACTCCCACACCAGAGTGAAGGAGGGACTGCGCACCGGCCCTTCCACCTGAAGCCCCTGGGCGATGCCCTGGACAAAGCGCGTTTTCCCGACCCCCAGCTCGCCGCGCAGGCAAATCACGTCGCCGGCTTTCAGCAGAGGGGCCAGATAGGCACCGAAGCGGCGGGTCTGCTCCTCGCTGTGGCTGATAAGGTCGAGCGTGTTCTGGTCGATCAGCACCGACATGTTTGCTCCTCTTTGTGGCCTGCCGGCCGGCGTGCACATGGGTATTATAGCGGAAAAACGCTCGTTGGGAAATTCTAATCTGCAGGGGTGTACTTAGAAACACCAGCCCCTTTGGGCGCCTTTTGGCGTCTCGGGGCCTTTCATGTATACTAGGAGCGCTGGGCGGGCCGGCGTCCCTATCTCGCCCGCCGGCAGGAATGATCGGGCATGCGTCTTATCACCAAAGCCTCGCTCTGCAGTGGATGTCTTTCCTGTATGACGGTCTGCTCCACCGTCAATGACGGGTACAGCAGTCTCGCCAGCTCGCGCATCGAGATCGAGCTGGATGAGTTCGGCGGCGATAACCGCATCTTTGTCTGCCGGCAGTGTGCCGAGCCGGACTGCGCCAAGGCCTGTCCGGTGGATGCCATTTACAAGGACAATGCGCTGGGCGTCTGGCGCGTGGACTACGGCCTGTGCATCGGCTGTCGGGAGTGCGTGGAGGCCTGTCGGTTCTCCGCCATGTTCTTTGACCCGCTTCAGCGTCGGGTGGTGAAATGTGAGCTGTGCGCCGGCCGGGGGTCGCCGGCGTGCGTCGAGGCCTGCCCGACCGGCGCCCTGCGCCTGAAAGTATGATGGGTAGGCAACGGGGGATGGATGCCTGTATGGATAGGGAGAGCGAGGGAGGTATGCCGGCGCTGGAACGGCGCCGCTTCCTGCGCCTGAACGGCAGGGGGAGCGAGCCGGCCGAGGGCTTTGTGGTCGTGGAGGAGCCTTTGCAGATTCAGCTCGACGGCCGGCCGGTGGCCGTGCTGATGCGCACGCCCGGCCAGGAGAAAGAGCTGGCGGTGGGCTACTGCGTTACGGAGGGCCTTGTCACCAGCTTCGAGGCCATCGGTCTGGTCCAGCACTGCGGCGGCTCCGCGCCGGCCGCCGGCACGTTCTCCGACCCGCTGGATATCTCCCGCAATATCGTGAATATCACCACCCTGGATGGTGTAGTCGGAGATCGGCCGCCGGAGGTGGTGCGGTTGGTGCGCTCCGGCTGTGGGCGGGCCGACCCGGGGGAAGTGGCGGAGCAGTTGACGCCGCTAGAGAATGCACTGCGCGTGCCGGCAGAGGTCATCGGCCGGCTGGCGCGCAGTTTAGCGGAGGGCCAGCAGGCCTACCGGCAGGCCGGCGGCGTCCATGCCGTGGCCATATTCGACGCGGCGGGGAATCTGGAGGCCCTCAGCGAGGATGTCGGCCGGCACAACGCTATAGACAAGGCCATCGGCTACTGCCTGCTCCGGCGCATCCCCCTGCATGATAAAATCTTGTACAGCACCGGCCGTGCCAGCTATGAGATGGTCACGAAGGCGGTGCGGGTAGGGCTTCCTGTCGCCGTCTCGCGCTCCTCCGCCACCACCCTGGCCATTGACCTGGCGGAGCGGTTGAACTGCACGCTGGTCGGCTATGCGCGCGCCGGCCGCATGACCATCTATACGCATGCCTGGCGCGTGGTGATGGGGTGAGATCCCCTTCAGCCGGCCATTCCCTCGACCACCCGCCGGATGGCATCGGGGCGGTTGGTGATGATGATGTTGACCCCTAGCCGCAGTAGCCGGCGGGCCTCCTCTTCATCGTCCACGGTCCACACGTTCACCTTATAGCGGTTGCGGCGCGCCCATTCCATGTAGCGCTCGTCCACCATCGGGTAATATGGGTGCATGGCCTGGAAGGGGATGATGTAGCGCGCCCAGGCGCGCCGCAGGTGAATGGGCTGTTCGTCATAGTACAGCAGTCCCAGGTCCACCCGCGGGTCCAGCCGGCGCATGCGCCACAGCGCGGCCGGGTTGAAGGAGGAGACGATAACGCGATCGTAGAGGTCGAACTCGCGGATTAACTGCGCCACGCGGCGTTCCAGGCCGTTGTCCCGCAGGCTGTCCGATTTCAGCTCCACGTTGAAGAGCAGGCGCCGGCCCAGCCGCTCGAACAGCTCGCGCAGGGTGGGGATGCGCTGGCCGGCGAAGGCCGGCGAGAACCAGGAGCCGGCGTCCAGGGCACGCAGTTCTTGCACCGTGAACGAGTCCACCCTGCCGCGGCCGTTGGTGGTCTTGTCCACGAAAAAGTCGTGGCAGATGACGGCCTCGCCGTCCTTGGAAAGCTGGACGTCCAGCTCCACCCCGTCGGCACCCATTTCCGCCGCCAGCTCGAAGGCGGCCATGGTGTTCTCCGGTGCGGCGGCGCTGGCGCCGCGGTGTCCGAAGACCAGGGGACGGGCGTAATATTCCTCGCGCATGGGCTTCCTCCGATGCCGGCCTTACTGCGGCGGCAGGTAATCCAGTGGGTTCAGGCGGGCGTTGTTCAGACGGATCTCAAAGTGGACGTGGGGGCCGCTGGAGTTGCCGGTGCTCCCCACCTCGCCGATGAGCTGGCCGCAGGCCACTTTCTGCCCCTTGGAGACCCAGGTGCCCTTGAGGTGGCTGTACAGGGTGCGGTAGCCGTCGCCGTGGTCAATGATGAGGGTGTAGCCGTAGCCGGTCTCGGACCAGCCGGCGTGCACCACGACGCCAGCGCGGGCGGCATAGACCGCACTGCCGTAAGGTGCGCCGATGTCGATGGCGCGGTGGCCGGCGCTGTAGCCCTGGGTGACCGAGCCGACGATAGGCCAGGCGAAGAGATAGCCGGCCACGGGCGCCGGCTTGGGGCGGGCCAGGCGTTTGGTGCCGTGCGGCACGATGAGCCAGGTGCCGGCCTCCAGCGGGCTGTCGGCCGAATCGAGGTGGTTCAGCGGATAATTGACGATGTCTTCCACCGCCACGCCGTAGCGGCGGGCGATGGATTCCAGGGTGTCGCCGGCCGCCACCTGGTGATATACGCCCCGCACGGGCAGGATGGTCAGCGCCGTGCCGGGACGCAGGTAGTCCGGGTTGCGTTCCAGCTCCGGGTTGGACCAGCGGATGGTGTCAATGTCCAGGCCGAAGCGGCTGGCGATGCCGGATACAGTGTCGCCCGGCTGGACGATGTAGGTCAGGATGCGGGGGAGTGCCAGAAGCTCGCGGCGGAGCGCCGGCGAGGCCATCTCTTCCTCGACCTCGAGCCACTTTTCCCAGGTATGAGGAGTGGGGGTCGGGGTGGGGTCGTCTGCCCGGATGGGCAGGGAGCCGGCGGTCCAGCACAGCAGTACAGCGGTCAGTATCAGGGTGAGCCGGGCCAGGATGCCGGCGCCTGGGGTATCTGCTTCGGATGGCACGGTTTCGCTCCTTGTGCGTTGCGTTCCCGCCGCCGGCATTATACCAGAGGACGGCGGAAAGGCAAACTCGCAGGGTTAGTTTGACGCCGGGACATCCCCTCTGTATAATTTCCTTGCCAGGTCAATGATTATATCAGTATATCTGGCCGCCGGGTGTGGGGACCGAAAGGATAACTCCGATGAGCGAGCGCAAGGGGAAATATACGACCATCAGCATCCCGCGCGAGCTGTATGCGCGGGTGGAGGCGATTATTCACGGCACGGGGTTTCGCAGTCCGACCGAGTACATCGTCTTTCTGACCCGTCAGGCGGTGGCGGCCATCGAGGCGGACCGCCGGCTGATTTATTCCCTGCCCTATATGACCCGCTCTGCGGAAGAAAGCCCAGCCCCGGACGAGGAGAAAGAAGAGGAATAATCCCGGCCGGCGCGCGCCAACCGCATCGGCACTCCTGCCCATGCGCACGGCGCGCCGCCGGCCTTTTCGTGCCAGAGGAACCGACTGTGCGCGTGCTGATGGTCTCCAAAGCCTGCATCGTGGGCGCATATCAAACGAAGCTGGAGGCGCTGGCCGGCCTGCCGGCGGTGGAGCTGTTCGTCATCGTCCCGCCGTACTGGAAAGGGCCGGAAGGGACGACCGTCCTGGAGGAACGGCATACCGCCGGCTATCAGCTCATCGTCAGCCCCATGCGCTGGAACGGCCATTTCCACATCCATTATTATCCCGAACTGCCCCGCTGGGTGCGTCAGCTCCGCCCGGATATCCTGCATATGGACGAGGAGCCGTATAACCTGGCGACGTACCTGGGCCTGCGTGCCGGCAAAGCCGCCGGCGCGCGCACGCTCTTCTTCACCTGGCAGAACCTGCTGAGGGTGTACCCGCCGCCCTTCCGCTGGTTCGAGCTGGCCAATTTCCGCCTGGCCGATTACGCGATTGCCGGCAGTGCCGATGCCGCCGATGTCCTGCGGCGCAAGGGATATGCCGGCCCTCTCGCCATCATCCCGCAGTTCGGGGTGGACGCGGCGCAGTTTCGCCCCCCGGCGCGCGAGGGGCGGGGACAGCCCCTGCGCGTGGGATACGCCGGCCGGCTGGTGCCGGAAAAGGGCGTGCATGTGCTCCTGGAGGCCCTGGCCGGCCTGTCCGCGCCCTGGCAGGCCTCCATCGTGGGGGAGGGGCCGGAGCGGCCAGCCCTGGAGGAGCTGGCACGGCGCCTGGGCATCGCGGAGCGCGTCGAGTTCGCCGGCAGACTGCGCTCGACCGACATGCCGGCCTGGTACGCCAGCATTGATGTGCTGGTGCTCCCCTCCCTGCGCCGGCCCAATTGGGTGGAGCAGTTCGGGCGAGTGCTGATCGAGGCCATGGCGATGGAGGTGGCAGTCGTCGGCTCCGACTGCGGCGAGATCCCGCGCGTGATTGGCGGCGCCGGCCTGCTCTTCCCCGAAGGGGATGCCCGGGCACTGGGCGAGCATCTGGCGTATTTGGCCGGCCATCCGGAGGAGCGCCTGCGCCTGGGGCGCGCCGGCCGGGAGCGGGTGCTGGCGCATTTCACCCAGGAGCGGATCGCCGCCCAGACGTATGACGTGTATCAGGCAGTGATGGCGGCCGGGCCGGCTGTCGGCGGAGGGGTGTGATGGCCGCTTTGCCGGAGGAACGCCCTATTGTCGCGCTGAACGCCCAACTGCTGTCCCTGTCGCCGACGTACCGCAGTGCCGGCATCAGCTCCTATATGGATAATCTTCTGCGGCATCTGCCGGCGGCGGACGCCGGCATGGACTATGAGGTGTTCACCCATGAGCGGGCATGGCCGGCGCCGGCCGGTATGCGGGTGCGCTACACCCGCTGGCCCACCCATCACCCGCTGGCGCGCATCCCTTGGGAGCAAGTGGTCCTGCCGTGGTGGTTGTACGCCGGCCGGCACAATCTCCTCCATGCCCTGGCCTTTGTGGCGCCGCTGGCCTGGCGCGGCCCGACGGTGGTCACCGTCTTTGACCTGAGCTTCCTTTTGTTCCCGGAACGTTTCCGGGTGTATAATCGTTTATATCTGAGCATGTTCACGCGGCTTTCCGCGCGGCGGGCAGATCGGGTCATCGTGATTTCCGAGAGCACCAAGCGGGACGCAGTGCGCCTGCTGGGCTTGGACGCGCGCCGTGTGGCGGTCGTGTACTGCGGGGTGGATGAGACGTACCGCCCCCTGCCGGCGGAGGTGGTGGAGGAGTACCGCCGGCGCAGAGGACTGCCCGAGCGGTTCGTGCTCTTTGTCGGGACGCTGGAACCCCGCAAAAATATCGCCGGCCTCATCGAGGCCTACCGCTTGCTGGCCGCCGGTTGGCCGCGGGGGGCGGGAGAACCGCCGGCGTTGGTCATTGCCGGCGCCAAAGGATGGTACTATCAGGACGTGTATCAGGCTGTACAGCGTGCGGAGCTGATGGAGCGGGTGGTCTTCACCGGCTATGTGCCGGCGGACGAGCTTCCTTTCCTGTATAATGCCGCGACCCTGTTCGTCTATCCGTCTTTCTACGAAGGGTTCGGCCTGCCGCCGCTGGAGGCGATGGCCTGCGGCACGGCGGTGGTGGTGTCGGACCGTTCGTCCCTGCCCGAGGTGGTGGGGGATGCCGGCGTGCTGGTGAACCCGGAGGAGCCGGCGGCCATCGCGCAGGCGATGCACGAGCTTCTGCGGGATGAGGAAGCACGGCGCGTCCTGGCCGATAAGGGCCGGCGGCGTGCCGCGGCTTTCTCCTGGCAGCGCGCCGCACAGGAGACCACAGCGATATATCGCCAAGTGCTGGGAAAGGAAAGGGCGTAAGATGTCCACGCGCTATCACCGCCTGCTTTCCTGGATCACCGCCCTCGTGGACATCCCACTCATCAACCTGGCCTTTGGCCTGGCGTACGGCATCCGCTATGAACTACAGTGGTTCAAAGCGGTGGAGGATGCCTACTACGTCTCGTACGAGGCGTACCTGCCGATAGCGGTTCTGCTGACAATCATCCTGCTGATTGCCTTCAAGATCGAAGGGGTGTATGATCGAAGGCGAGGGCAGGGGTGGCTGGGCGAGGTGTATGCCATCCTGAACGGCACCACTACCGGCATTATGGTGATGGTCTTCATCACCTTTTTCCTCCAGCCGCTGTATTACTCGCGCCTGATCTTTGTCTACGCCGCGGTGCTGATCATTGTCCTGCTGAGCCTGGCGCGGTTGGTGCGGGGGATCATCATCGGGCGCCTGCGCCGGCTGGGGCTGGGCGTGGACCGGGTGCTCATCGTGGGCGCCGGCGAGGTGGGGCGCTCCATCATGGCCAACCTGATGGCCGAGCCAGACCTGGGCTACGAGGTGGTCGGCTTCGTGGACGATAACCCCGATAAGGGAAACCACGATGTCGGCCCATTCAAGGGCCTGGGGAGCACCGACCAGTTGCCCCGCCTATTCAAGGAGCTGGCGATTGACGAGGTCATCATCACCCTGCCCTGGATGTATCATCGCAAAATCATGAGCATCCTCTCGCTGTGCGAGCAGTATGCGGTGCGCGCCCGCCTGGTGCCGGACCTCTTTCAGATGCGGCTGAGCAAGGTGGAGATTGAAAACCTCAACGGCATCCCCATCCTCGGCATGCGCGATCAGGGCATCAGCGGCTGGAAATATGTGGTCAAGCGGGCGATGGATATCCTGGTGGCCGGCACGGCCCTTCTGCTGTTGTCCCCGCTGATGGCCCTCATCGCACTGGCCATCAAGCTGGATTCGCCGGGGCCGGTGCTCTTCGCCCAGACGCGCGTCGGCAAGGACGGCCGGCCTTTCACCATGTACAAGTTCCGCTCCATGGTGGCGGACGCCGAAAGCCGGCTGGCTGAGCTGGAAGACCGCAACGAGGCGGTCGGCCCGCTGTTCAAGATACGGGATGACCCGCGCCGCACCCGCGTCGGCAGGTTCCTGCGCCGCACCAGCCTGGACGAACTGCCCCAGCTCATCAACGTCCTGCGCGGTGATATGAGCCTGGTCGGGCCGCGGCCGCCCCTGCCGCGGGAGGTGGAGCAGTATCAGCCCTGGCACCGCCGGCGCCTGTCGGTGCGCCCCGGCATGACCGGCCTGCCGCAGGTCAGCGGGCGCAGTAATCTCACGTTTGATGAAATGGCGCTCCTGGATTTATATTACATTCAGAACTGGTCGCCGGCGCTGGACCTGATGATCCTTCTGCGCACCATCCCCCATGTCCTTTTGGGAGAGGGAGCATATTGATGCCCCTGGATATCCAAGCCGTCATCAGCCTTGTGACCGGGAGATGAACCCATGTGGAGACTGACCTCGACGGATCGGGAAGCACTGACCGCCTTCGCCCAACGGTTGATCCAGACCCCCAGCCCTTCCACGCAGGAGAAAGCCGTGGCCGAGCTGGTGGCCGCGGAACTGCGCAAGATCGGGTTTCCGGAGGTGTGGGTGGATCGCATCGGCAATGTGGTGGCGCGCGCCGGCGACGGCAACGGCCCCTCTCTGCTGTTCAACGCCCATATGGATACGGTGGAGGTCAACGAGCCGGAAGCCTGGACGCACCCGCCGCTGGGCGGCGAGGTGGAGAACGGCATCCTGTACGGCCGCGGCGCGGTGGACATGAAAGGTCCCCTGGCGGCGATGGTTTACGGCTTGAAGATGGTGCTGGACGCCGGCGTCCCCCTCCACGGCAATCTGTACGTGGCGGCGGTGGTGCAGGAAGAACCGTGCGAGGGCTATGCCATGCGGGTGCTGGTGGAGGAAGAAGGCCTCGTGCCGGATATGGTGGTGCTGTGCGAGCCGAGCAACCTGCAGTTGGCCGTCGGACAGCGGGGGCGCATGGAGATGTGTGTCACGGTGCGCGGTGTGGCCGCCCATTCTTCCATGCCGGAGCAGGGCGAGAATGCCATCTACCGCGCGGCCCGCATCATCTTCGGCGTGGAACTGCTCTCGAGCCAGCTCGCAGTGGATTCCATCCTGGGGCAGGGGAGCGTGGCCGTCACGCATATCGAGAGTTCCGCCAGCAGTCGCAATGCCATTCCTGACCGCTGTGTGTTCTACATTGACCGCCGGCTGACCCTGGGGGAGACCGAAGCACGCGCCCTGGCGGAAATTCAGGCCATCATCACGCGCGAGCAGGCGCGCGCCAGCGTCGAGGTCACCGAGTATCAGGCCACCAGCTACACCGGCTATCCCTGCCGTGCCAAGTCGTACTTCCCGGCGTGGCTGATGCCGGAGGACCATCCGCTGGTGCGGGCCGGCGTGCGCGCCGTGGAGCAGGCGCTGGACTACCGCCCGCGGCTCATCCGCTGGCTTTTCTCCACCGACGGCACCTATACCATGGGGGTGGCCGGCATCCCCACTATCGGCATCGGCCCGGGCGAGGTGACCCAGGCCCACGCGGTGGACGAGCATGTGCGGCTGGAAGACCTGTACCACGCCGCCTCTGTCTATGCCGCACTGGCCGCCGACCTGTTAGGCGGATAACCGATCTCTGGCAAAAGAAGGGAAGCGATCCATGGCAGTGATTATTTTGCTGGGAGCCCAATGGGGCGATGAGGGCAAGGGGAAGATCACCGATCATCTGACGCGCGATGCCGCCGTCGTGGCCCGTTGGAACGGCGGGGACAACGCCGGCCATACCGTTGTCTGGGGCGGGCAGACCTTCAAATTCCATCTCCTGCCCTCCGGCATCCTGTATGAGCACGCCACCTGCATCATCGGCAGTGGCGTGGTGGTGAATCCCAAAACCCTGCTGGGGGAGCTGGATAACCTGAAGGCGCGGGGACTGCCCACGGCGCGGCTCATCATCAGCGGCGGGGCACACCTCATCATGCCCTATCATATCGCCCTGGACGGCGCTTCGGAAAGCAGTCGGGGTGAGCGCAAAATCGGCACCACCAAGCGCGGCATCGGCCCGACCTATGCGGATAAGGCCTGGCGCGCCGGCATCCGCGCCGTGGAAATGCTGGACCTGGACCATTTTGCCCGGCGGGTGCGCGAACAGGCGGAATCCCGCAATATCTGGCTGACCCAGGTCTACGGCCAGGAGCCGCTGGATGTGCCGGCCATCGTCGAGGAATACACCGAATACGCCCGCCGGCTGGCCCCCATGGTGGGGGACGCCTCGCTGGTCATCAACGAGGCCATCGCCGCCGGCAAGACGGTGCTGTGCGAGGGCGCGCAGGGCACCCTGCTGGACCTGGACCACGGCACCTATCCCTTTGTGACTAGCTCCTCCCCCATCGCCGGCGGGGCCTGTGTCGGCCTGGGCTTCGGCCCGAAGCTGGTGGATGAGATCATCGGCGTGGCTAAGGCATACACCACCCGGGTGGGCGCCGGCCCCATGCCCACGGAACTGCATGACGCCGTCGGTGACCACCTGGTGGAGGTTGGGCATGAATACGGCACCACCACCGGCCGGCGCCGGCGTGCCGGCTGGCTGGACCTGGTCATCCTGCGCTATGCGGCGCGCATCAACGGCCTGACGCAGTTCGCCATGACCAAGCTGGACGTGCTCACCGGTCTGGATCCGGTGCGCGTCTGCGTGGCCTATGAGTATCGCGGCCAGCGCCTGGAGCACTTCCCGATGGACAGCCGCGTGCTGGAGGAATGCCGGCCCATTTATGAGGACCTGCCGGGCTGGGACGAGGATATCTCGGCCGCACAGAGGTTGGAGGAACTGCCGGCGGCCGCCAGGCGCTATGTCCAGCGTGTGGAGGAGCTGACGGGCGTGCCGGTGACCATGATTTCCGTCGGGCCGGCGCGCGAACAGCTTATCTGGCGCCGGCCGGCGCATTGATCGCGAAGAAAGGGGGTGATTGGCGCTCCGCAGGATCACCGCGCGGACTGACGGCGCGGCACTCGTCTTTCGCATCCACGGAAGGAGCCTGGAATGAACAGCATGCCTGAACCACAGGAAGGCGGCCCGACGCGGGGCGAGCGGCGGTTGTACCGCTCGCGCGTCAACCGCATGATCGCCGGCGTGTGCGGGGGATGGGGCGAATATCTGGGCATTGACCCCAATCTCCTGCGCATCGGTTGGCTGGTGCTCACGTTTGTCTGGGGAACTGGTTTGTTCCTCTACCTCATCATGGCCATCATCATCCCGGAAAACCCGGGACAGGAGCCGGCCGCGGCGCCGGCCCCCCGCTCTTGGGAGAATGTCAGCCGCAACGGGCTTCTGGCGCTGGGCATCTTCCTGGCCTTCTTCGGCGTCCTCCTGCTGATCAACTCGCTGGGCATACTGCCCTTCGGGCTGTGGCGGCTCTGGGAGCTGTTCTGGCGCCTGTTCTGGCCGCTGGTGGTGATTGGGCTGGGCCTGGCCCTGCTCATCAGCGCCACGTGGGGCGGCCGGGAATGGTGGAAAGAGGTTCGCCTGCCGCAGGCCGGCCAACCCCT